>ERZ772987.262-NODE-262-length-11214-cov-7.40953_pt1 | contig 11214 bp, 10 predicted proteins | sample MGYA00511129_ERZ772987 | MGnify/ENA primary metagenome ERZ772987 (study PRJEB29015, sample SAMEA2738058) | human oral metagenome | biome: human oral; feature: human-associated habitat; material: saliva | place: China | collected 2222 ...
CCGTCGAACTCTGCTGTCGCCGTGGGCCCGGACATCGAGTACTCGCTCGTCGAGGTCGCCAGCGACCACGCGGGCGTCCTCGCCGGCGAGCGCGTCCTCATCGCCACCGACCTGATCCCCGCCTACGCCAAGGAGCTGGGCGAGGAGCCGAGTGTTGTTGCCACCTACAAGGGCTCGGAGCTGGTGGGCATCCACTACCACCCGATCTACGACTACTTCGACACCCCCGAGCGCCGCGCCGAGGGCGGCACCCCCGGCCCCAACGCCTGGTCGATCATCGCCGCCGAGTACGTCACGACGACCGACGGCACCGGCCTGGTCCACCAGGCTCCCGCCTTCGGTGAAGACGACATGTGGACCTGCATGGAGTACGGCATCGGCGTGGTCCTGCCCGTCGACGAGGGCGGCGTCTTCACGTCCGAGGTTCCCGACTACGAGGGAATGCAGATCTTCGACGCGAACCGCTACGTGGTCGCCGACCTGCGCGAGCAGGGTGGCCCCATCGCGCGCCGCGCGCCCGAAATCCGCGCCGTCCTGGTGCGCGAGAAGTCCTACGTGCACTCCTATCCGCACTGCTGGCGCTGCCGCAAGCCCCTCATGTACAAGGCGGTGTCGTCCTGGTTCGTGCGCGTCACCCAGATCCGCGACCGCATGGTGGAGCTGAACGAGGAGATCACCTGGACCCCCGCGCACACCAAGCACGGCATCTTCGGCAAGTGGCTGGAGGGCGCCCGCGACTGGTCGATCTCGCGTAACCGCTTCTGGGGCGCGCCGATCCCCGTGTGGGTGTCGGACGATCCGGCCTACCCGCGCACCGACGTCTACGGCTCCATCGCGGAGCTCGAGGCCGACTTCGGCGTGAAGGTCACGGACTTCCACCGTCCCTTCATTGATCAGCTCACGCGCCCGAACCCGGACGATCCGACGGGCAAGTCGACGATGCGTCGTATCTCCGACGTGTTCGACTGCTGGTTCGAGTCCGGCTCGATGCCCTTCGCGCAGGTGCACTACCCCTTCGAGAACCAGGAGTGGTTCGAGAACCACTACCCGGGCGACTTCATCGTCGAGTACATCGGTCAGACGCGCGGTTGGTTCTACACGCTGCACGTCCTGGCGACCGCGCTCTTCGACCGTCCCGCCTTCCGCTCGTGCGTCTCCCACGGCATCGTCCTGGGTGACGACGGCCTGAAGATGAGTAAGTCGCTGCGTAACTACCCGGACGTGGCCGAGGTGTTCAACAAGTACGGCTCCGACGCGATGCGCTGGTTCCTCATGTCGAGCCCGGTCGTGCGCGGCGGCAACCTGATCGTCAAGGAAGAGTCGATCCGCGACACGGTCCGTCAGGTGCTGCTGCCCATCTGGAACACGTACTACTTCTTCACGCTGTACGCGGGCGCCTGCAACAAGGGCGAGGGCTACGAGGCGAAGCGCCTCGACCTGTCCTCGGCCGAGGTCGTGGCCGCCCTGCCGGAGATGGACCGCTACCTGCTGGCCCACACGCTCACCCTGGCGGAGGACGTGCGCGGTGCCCTGGACGCCTATGACGTGGCCGGAGCCTGCGAGTCGATCCGCGACTACCTGGACGTGCTGACGAACTGGTACGTGCGTACCCAGCGTCAGCGCTTCTGGGACGAGGATGGTTCGGCCTTCGACGCGCTGTACACGGCGCTCGTGACGCTCATGGAGCTGGCGGCGCCCCTGCTGCCGCTGCTGACCGAGGAGATCTGGCGCGGCCTGACGGGCGGGGAGTCCGTGCACCTGGTCGACTTCCCTGTCATCGACAAGGCCGTGGTGGCCCCCGAGCTCGTGGCGGCCATGGACGAGGTGCGCTCGACCGTGTCGGCGGCCCACGCGCTGCGTAAGACGCATCAGCTGCGTGTGCGCCAGCCGCTTGCCTCCCTGCAGGTCGTCTCGGAGAACTACGCCGATCTGGAGCCTTTCGCGGACCTGATCGCCTCCGAGGTGAACGTGAAGTCCGTGGTCTTCAACGACCCGCAGAATTCGGGCCTGAGCGTGCGTACCGAGCTCGCCCTGAACCCGCGCGCCTTCGAGCCTGCGGTTCGTAAGTTGACGAGCCAGCTGTTCAAGGCGCAGAAGTCCGGCGAGTGGGAGCTCACCGAGGAGGGCACCGTTCGTTTCCCGGGCGTCCTGCTTGACGGCGCACCGCTGGAGCTGACCGGCGACATGTTCTCGGTGTCCACGTCCGTGGACGCGGCCGAGGGCCAGGTCGCGGACGTGCTCGCCTCTGGCACCTTCGTCGTGCTCGATACGGAGCTGACCCCCGAGCTCGAGGCCGAGGGCTACGCCCGCGACGTCGTGCGCGCCGTCCAGGATGAGCGTAAGAACGCCGGCCTGCACATCGCGGATCGCATCGACCTGTCGCTGACGGTTCCCGCCGAGCACGTGGCCGATGTGGAGACCTGGCGCGACATGATTGCGGCCGAGACCCTCGCCCTGTCGGTTGAGATCGAGGCTGGCGACAAGCTCGAGGTGCGCGTCGCTAAGCACTGAGTGCTGTGAGCCGGGCCCGGGACGAGGTCCCGGGCCCGGCTCCGTCGTGGCAACTGTCTGACGGTAAGGTTCCTCAGCAATGTCGCACGCAATTCCCCTCGATATTATTCAACATATGAAATACCGTCGTTGATATTCCGCGGTTTTTGGCGGGTCGTTGAATTCTTTATCATCGAATTGCGTGCGAAATACCGGGGTGAGGCATGCGTATGAGTGCAGGGCACAAGCGAAGTGCAGGGCACAAGCGAGGGAACACGAAGGACACAAAACGATGACACCACTCCACGGGACTTGAGCGGAATGGGTGCCCGCTCGTGCACTAGCGCGACGTGATGTAGCGCAGGTCGACGTTCGCCTCGCGCAGGTGATCGAGGTAGGGCTTGTTCGAGGACAGCCAGGGTGAGAGCACGGGCTGGCCGTCCTGCTTCATGAAGGAATTGAGCAGATCGTCGCGCGAGAATCGCGTTGCGAAGAGGACCTGTCGCAGCTCGAGGCTGTTGGTGGCCTCGACGTTGAGGGCGGGGTACGTGGCGTGCGTGTAGCGCTTGACGCGGGGCCACGGGGTATCCGTGACGCGCCACCGCCCGTCCTTGGGGGCCTCGCCGGGCAGGACGATGGGGCGCTGACGCAGGTTTGCGCGGCGCAGCGCTCCGAGCTGCGTGATCAGCACGTAGCTGGCGAAATGCTCGCTGCGCGTATCCATCGTGAAGGCCTTGCTGGGGTGGCGTTCGGACCAGCTGAAACGGTAGTAGCCAGAGATCTCCCACATCGTGAAGAAGTCTGTGTTGTAGGACGAGAACGAATAGCCGTAGCCGTACCCGTTTTGAAACTCATCTTGTGCGACGGAAGTACCCGAACAGAGCTTCCCAATCAACGTCTCTAACTTCTCCAACATGATCGGATACTCCTTCGATGATGTGTTGCGTGATGAGTTCGTCGATCGTCATGGGAACCCATGCGCCCAAGGTGGCTTTTTCGAGGATGCGTACCTGGGGCGCGTAACCGTAGGAGCCGTGGTCCTCGTCGAGCATACAGATCTCGATCATGACGTCCTCGGGCAGAGGGGCCTCCGTGAAGCGGAACTGGCGGTAGAGCTCGTTGAAGTTGGCGGGCGGGCCCGAGCGGAACTCGGAGGGGAAGATCCCGCCGTTCATGATCGGTGTCAACTGGCGTGATCCGACGTGCCCGATGTGGTCAAGGCCGGTGATGTCAAAGGCCGTGATGAAGTCGGGCTTGTTGGTGTAGTACCGGTTCGTTCCGGGCACTTCGCCGTGGTCACGGTCGGAACGCCACTGCGGGAAAATCGTCTTGGGCTTGGCATATCGCGAGCGCAGCCACGCGGCCGTGGAGACCAGCTCGGGGTCGGTGCCGTCCGACATCTGCGCCGCCATGTACACGGTGACGTCCATGCCTGCGCGGTAGCGGCTCCCGAGCCCCGCCTCAGCGTTGGGTAGCACGTCCCCGGGGCCGGGCGCTCGCACGGGGAACATGGCGCTCATGGGGGCCACGACTTCGTCTGTGCGATGCTGTGGCGACTCGGTGGACATAGAGGCTCGATTCTCTTCGGTGACGTCGGGAATTCGCGCGGGTGTCAGGCAGGCGGCGGAGGGATCGGGGGAGTGGCGTGGCGCTGAGGGGGAGTTGCAGCAGGCTGCGGAGGGGGCGCGGGGATCGGTGCAACCGAGCGCTGAGCCGCCTCGGGGTGGGGCGAGGCCTCGTGGGGCCTGTCCGCCTCGGGGTGCTGCGCCGTCTCCCCGCCCTTGTGCGTCTGGGCGTGCTGGTCGGTATCGGCCAGCTTGGCCGCGCCGCTGTGCTGCGTGCTGTTGACGGGGGCGCCGCCCGGCTTCTGCGAGGCGCTGGTGGGCGCTCCCGCGTCCTGGCGCACCGGGCTCTGAGCTGTTTCCTTGGCTTGGCTGGGCGTGACTGGCTCTTGGAACATCGCCAGTTCGAGGGCATTCATGAGCGGGCCGACCATCTTGTTGAACTGCTCGTAGGTGAGCCCGCGCAGATCCTCACTTACGCAACGCAGGCGCACGTTGCTGAACTGCACCTGGTTGTAGAAGAAGATGATCATGGGCACCTTGAACACCAGGGAGGTTCCGGCGATCGAGACGTTCCACGACTCGGGGATCGAGAGCACCTCGTCACGAGAGGTGATGCGGTGTTTTTTCTCGTCGACGAAGATGACGATCTCTGTGAAGTAGTCGAAAGCGGCGTAGATCGCCTGGAGCATCTGCTCCCACGAGACGCGGTGCGTCAGGGTGAACGTCGAACGGATCCAGCCGTTGTCGACGTGCTGGCCTTCCAAGTACATGGCACTGCTCCTCTCGTGTTGTCGGTGATTGCTACGCGTGTCGGCGTTGGACGTCAGGCGGTGGTTGACGATGCGTCCGCGCCGTCGGAGGGCTTGGCGGTGGGCACGTGCATCATGATCTCCATGGAGTCCATGAGCTGGCACATCGACTTGTTGAACTTCTCGTAGTTGGTGTTGCGGAACTCCTCGTTCACGCAGCCGACGGAGACGTTGACGGTCGGCGTCTGGTTGTGGAAGGTGATCATCAGGGGAGCGTTGATCACCGTGGAGATGCCGCGCAGCATGATGGTGCGGTTTTCGGGGATGGAGAGGATATCCGTCTGGCGCGAGATGGGCACTTGCGCGTCGTCGACGAGGACCTGCGGATTGGCAAAGTAGGGGTATGCGCCGTGGACGGCCAGCAGCAGCTGGGGCCAGGACACTCGGTAGGTCAGGTTAAAGGTGGAACGGATCCAGCCGTTGTTCTCGTTTTCTGCGACGAGTAGCATGTCAATTCCTTATCGCTTGCAAGCGCGCGATGCCGCGCCGTGAGGGGCATCCTACCAGAGGAGGCTGGGAGTCTAGCGGGCCGCGTCGATGGTGGCCTTGGCGGTCCTGAGGTCCACGCCGGTTCGGTCCCTGTATGCCTTGATGGCGCTTACGGGGCGGCCGTCGGCCACCATCTGGCGTTCGGCATCCGTCAGCTCGGGGCTGGTAGGGACTGGCACGTGCACGGCGTCAATCGCGGCCTTGGCTTCTTTGAGGCTGACGCCGGTGCGATCCTTGTATGCCTTGACTGCTGCGATTTTCGGGCCCGTAGCCAGCAACTCCATTTCGGCGGCGCTCACTTCCAGGGACGAGGCCGTGGCGGGGGCGAGTGAATCGGTGGAAGAGACGGGTGAGGAGGGATCGGCCAGAGCCGTGATTCCGGCGTCTGCGTAGGCGGCGCGCAGGCGCGCCTCAAGGGTTGCGACCTGCTCCTTCAGTCGGCGGTTTTCGGTGCGCAGCTCTTCAATCTCGCTTGCTTGGCCGAACCACTTACCCATATGGGAACCCTCCATATCTCATTCTTTCTCTCCCATCTTACTCGCCCCGTCAGGACAGTGGACCGCCGTTCGAGCCACGGCCTCGTCGATGAGAGGATCGTCGGGGCACAAACGCGCCGTGATCGGCGGAACAAGCCGCCCACCGCGCCTGGGCCGGTAAAATAGCGGAGACACTGCGAGCAGCGGAGGAAACATGGCAGGCGAATCGTTCTTCGGGCAAGACCCTACCCACGAGGACCAGCGCGGCGGCATCCCGGCCGACCTGATCCCGTACCTGGAAGCGGCCGACGAGGTCGAGGAGACCGAGGCGGGGGAAGGCACCGACCCTGAGGCTGAGGAGAGCGAACGCGAGGCCGCGCTGCGTGCCCTCGTCGAGCACTCGCTGCTGCTGGGCCCCGACCCTGCCGTCCTGGCCGAGATTGAGGGCGAGGTGGACGAGGACTTCGCCGACGACGCCGCCGAGGCACGCGATGAGCGCGCTTCCCACGAGGCCGCGCTCGCGAAGGCCGAGGACGACGTCGCGCTGGACGCGCGCGTGCAGGAGATCTACGAGTCCATCGTCGCGCGCGCACCCGAGCATGACATCGACCCCACGCTGGACCGCGTGAAGCTCGCCCTCGACATCCTGGGCGACCCGCAACGCTCCTACCCGTCGATCCACATCACGGGTACGAACGGTAAGACGTCCACGTCGCGCATGATCGACTCGCTGCTCACCGCTTTCGGCATGAAGACGGGCCGCTTCACGAGCCCCCACCTGCTCGACGTGCGCGAACGCATCTCGCTGGAGGGCCACCCGATCACGCGCGAGGGCTTCGTGCGCGCCTGGGATGACATCGCCCCCTACGTTGGCATGGTGGACGAGCGTAGCCAGGAAGAAGGCGGACCGCGCCTGTCCTTCTTCGAGGTCTTCACGATCATGGCCTACGCGGCCTTCGCGGATTACCCCGTGGACGCCGCCGTCGTCGAGGTCGGCATGGGCGGGCGCTGGGACGCCACGAACGTCATCGACTCCGGCGTCGCCGTCATCACGCCTATCGCCTTGGACCACACGAAGTGGCTGGGCTCCACGATCGAAGAGATCGCGCGCGAAAAGGCCGGCATCATCAAGCCCGGCCAGGTCGTCGTCATCATGGCTCAGGAGGAGGACGTCCTTGACATCCTCCTCGAGCAGGCGCGCTCCGTGGACGCCATCGCCCGCGTGGAGGGCCGCGACTTCGAGGTCGTGGATCGTCAGATGGGGGTCGGCGGCCAGATGGTCACGATTCGCACGCCCTCTGCGGTCTACGAGGACGTGTTCGTCCCGCTGTTTGGCGAGTATCAGGCACACAACGCGGCCGCCGCGCTCGTGGCCGTCGAGGCCTTCATGGGGGGCCGCGGCCTGGACGGTCGCATCGTCGAGCAGGGCCTCATGAACGCCTCCAGCCCGGGACGCATGCAGGTCGTGCGTCATTCGCCCACGATCATCGTGGACGCCGCGCACAACCCCGCGGGTGCGGCCACCCTGCGCGAGGCCGTGGAATCCTCCTTCTCCTTCGCGCGCATCGCGGGCGTCTACTCCGCCATGGGGGATAAGGACGTCGAAGGCGTCCTGTCCGAGGTCGAGCCCTTCATCGACCACCTGGTGGTCACCCAGATGCCGGGGGACCGCGCCGCGAACCTGGAGCGCCTGGCGCAGATCGCCGGCGAGGTCTTTGGACCCGACCGGGTAGATGTGCGCGAGTCGCTGGCCGACGCGGTCGATCGTGCAGCCGAGATCGCCGAGGCCGGGGCTGAGCCCGCGGATCGTAGCGGAATCCTTGTGTTTGGCTCGGTTATGCTGGCCGGGGAGATGCTGGCGCTGGCGGGTCACTCCCCGCGATGAGGTGATGCATGGCTGAGGCGGTCGCTGTGTGGCGGCCGCCTCAGTTGGGTTTTTGTGTGGAACGTGGCACGATTGTCCCGACTACAAGAAAAGATGAGCGTATTGCAAGGAGGCACCATGAAGAAGCTCGTCAATGATGTCCACGCCGTTGTCCGCGAAACCCTGGAAGGTTTCGCCCTGGCCCACGCTGACATCGTCGATGTCCATTACTCGCCCGACTTCGTCACCCGCCGCTCCCCCAAGGCCGAGGGCAAGGTAGGCCTCGTCTCCGGCGGCGGATCCGGACACGAACCCCTCCACGCCGGCTTCGTCGGCGAAGGCATGCTGGATGCGGCCGTTCCCGGCGCGGTGTTCACCTCGCCCACCCCCGACCCGATCCTGGAGGCCACGAAGGCAGCCGATCACGGCGCGGGCGTCCTGCACATCGTCAAGAACTACACGGGCGACGTCCTCAACTTCGAGACCGCGGCCGAGCTGGCCGACATGGAGGACATCCAGGTCTCCACGGTCATCGTCAACGACGACGTGGCCGTCGAAGACTCCCTGTACACGGCAGGTCGCCGTGGCGTCGCCGGCACGATCTTCGTGGAGAAGATCGCGGGCGCTGCCGCCGAGCGCGGCGACTCCCTCGAGGAAGTCACCCGCATCGCGACCAAGGTCAACGACCAGACCCGTTCCATGGGCCTGGCTCTGGGCCCCTGCACCGTGCCCCACGCCGGAAAGCCCTCCTTCGACCTGGGCGAGGACGAGATCGAGCTGGGCATCGGCATCCACGGCGAGCCCGGATACCGCCGCGGTGCCATGGAGCCCGCCGACAGCCTCGTCGCCGAGCTCTACGAGCGCGTGCGCGAAGACCTCGGCCTGACCGAAGGCGAGCGCGTCGTCGCCCTCGTCAACGGCATGGGCGGCACCCCCGTCTCCGAGCTCTACATCTGCTTCCGCGCCCTGGCCGCCCTCCTGAAGAAGGACGGCATCGAGATCGCCCGCCAGATGGTCGGCAACTACGTGACCAGCCTGGAGATGCCCGGCGTCTCCGTGACCCTCATGCGCGCGGACGAGGAGCTGCTCGAGCTCTTCGACGCGCCCGTGAACACGGTCGCCTGGAAGTAAACAACGAGGCAGGATAAGGAGAAACACGATGAGCCTAGATGCAGCGTGGGCACGCCGGTGGATCGAGCTGGCGGCGGCGGACGTCGCTGAGCAGCGCGACTACCTGGTGGACCTGGACCGAGCCATCGGGGATGGCGATCACGGCGAGAACATGGACCGCGGATTCAAGGCCGCGCTCGAGGCCCTGGGACAGGCCGAGCCTGCCAGCGTCGCCGAGGTCTTGAAGACGGTCGCCAAGACCCTCATGTCCACGGTCGGTGGCGCCGCCGGGCCCCTGTACGGGACCGCCTTCCTGCGCGCATCCAAGGCCGCCGGTGACGGCGAACTCGACGCCGCTGGCGTCGCTGCCATCATCGAGGGTGCGCTGGGTGGTATCCAGGCCCGAGGCAAGGCCACCACGGGCGAAAAGACCATGGTGGACGCGTGGATGCCCGCGCTCGACGCCGCCCGCGCTGCCGCCGAATCCGGTGCCGATGCTGTCGCCACCCTCCAGGCCGCCGCCACCGCCGCAGAGGCCGGAGCCGCCGCGACGGAACCCCTGCGGGCCACGAAGGGGCGTGCCTCCTACCTGGGGGAGCGCTCCATCGGGCACCTCGACCCCGGCGCCGTGTCCACCTCCCTCATCCTGCGCGCCGCCGCGCGCGCAGCGGGCGAGGTTGGCGCGGCATGAGCGTGCGCGTTTCCTTCGTCATCGTCTCCCACTCCGAGGCCCTGGCGCGCGGCGTGTGTGAGCTGGCCGCGCAGATGGCCCCAGACGTGCGCTTCGAGGCCGCCGGGGGTACCGACGACGGCCGCATCGGCACCTCCTACGACCTCGTGGAGACTGCCGTTGAGGCTGCCTTGAAGGCCGTGGACGGTGAGGGCAGCGGCGTCATCGTGCTGACCGACCTCGGCTCGGCCACGATGACCGTCGAATCCGTCATCGACATGAGCGACGAGCCCGAGCGCGTGCGCTTCGTCGACACCTGCCTCGTCGAAGGAGCCGTCGCCTCCTCCGTGCGCGCCCAGCTCGGCGAAAGCCTGAGCCAGGTCGCCGAGGTGGCCGCATCCCTCGCCCCGCGCCTGGAGGCACCACCCTCCCAGGTGGCACACGAGGAAGGCGTCCCGGTCATCGTCGGGACCGCGGAGGGGGCGCCGGCCTCGCCCATGAGGGCGTCGGGCTCCGCCGTGGTCGCCGACCCCGTCGGACTCCACGCGCGACCCGCCGCCGCCTTCGTGCGCCTGGCGGGCACCTTCGACGCAGAGATTACGGTCAACGGGGCGGACGGCTGCTCGGTCCTGGACCTCATGGCCCTGGGGATTCGCCAGGGTCAGACGGTCCTCATCGAAGCCACTGGGGCCGACGCCACAGCAGCAGTTGCAGCGCTGACGGATATGCTTGAAGGTACCAATTAGGTAACCCTCACTATCACAGGAGACAACGTGAGCGCTAAGAGTGTTCTGCTGGAGCCCCAGCACCTTCTCGACCCCACCCTCGAGCACACCCTCATCGTCGTGAAGCCCGACGGCTACGCGCGCGGCCTGACCGGCGAGATCCTGCGCCGCATCGAGGCCAAGGGCTACACGATCAAGGGCCTCAAGCTCATGGTCGCCTCCCGCGAGCTGCTCGCCGAGCACTACGCCGACCATAAGGACAAGCCCTTCTTCGAGGGACTCCTGGAGTTCATGAGCTCCGGCCCCGTCGTCGCCATGATCGTCGAGGGCCAGCGCGTCGTCGAGGGTATGCGCGTCCTCATGGGGTCTACCGACCCGACGACCGCCCCCGCGGGCACGATCCGCGGCGACCTGGGCCGCGCCTGGAACAGCCCCCACATGGAGAACCTCATCCACGGCTCGGACTCCGTGGATAACGCGATGCGCGAAATCTCCCTGTGGTTCCCGGAGATTTACTGAGGGGCCGGTAACCTGCAAGGGTGCACCTCAAGAACCTGACGCTGCGGGGCTTTAAGTCCTTCGCCAGTGCGACCACGCTTGCCCTCGAGCCGGGCATCACGTGCGTCGTCGGCCCCAACGGGTCGGGTAAATCGAACGTCGTCGACGCGCTCGCCTGGGTCATGGGCGAGCAGGGAGCCCGCGCGCTACGTGGCGGGAACATGGCGGACGTTATCTTCGCGGGGACATCTGGGCGCGCTGCGTTGGGGCGCGCCCAGGTGGACCTGACGATTGACAACACCGACGGGCTGCTCGACATCGAGTATTCCGAGGTGACGATCAGCCGCACCCTGTTCCGCGGGGGCGGCTCCGAATATTCCATTAACGGCACTCCGGCGAGGCTGCTGGACGTGCAGGAGCTCCTCTCCGACACGGGCATGGGCCGTCAGATGCACGTCATTGTCGGCCAGGGGCAGCTCGACGCGATCCTGTCCTCCACGCCCGAGGAGCGTCGCGGC
>ERZ772987.266-NODE-266-length-11175-cov-3.04604_pt1 | contig 11175 bp, 9 predicted proteins | sample MGYA00511129_ERZ772987 | MGnify/ENA primary metagenome ERZ772987 (study PRJEB29015, sample SAMEA2738058) | human oral metagenome | biome: human oral; feature: human-associated habitat; material: saliva | place: China | collected 2222 ...
ATTTATCTTATAGAAAAATGACAACTGTTGTCGATCTGTCAGATTGTAGGAGAGATTGAGTGTTGGTATCAGATGCAAGGCTTGCGTCTGAAAGTTTCGCTTCTCGTCTTGAGAAAAGGAGATCTTGTCGTACATAAATTCTCCTCGCAAGCCCAAGCTCATCCCGAAGTGACCCTTATTCCATGAATAGTTGGTGTAAGCTGATGCTACACTCTGTAACTGGTTCATTTCTCCCAACTGATAAAGAGGATTATCTATAGGTTGCCAATCTTTCTTTCCGTAGTCCCATGTACAGTACTCGGGATGGGAGCTACCTAAACGGATTATCTCTTTCGCCCCGATTTGTATGGCATGAGCACCTCCCCAACGGAACTGGTAATCACTTTGTAAGGCATGCTCATTCAAGCCACCTCGGGAGAGTTCTTTGCGACGAGTTTCGTCGAAAGGAGACTTCTCCCAAGAGGTAAATCCATCATGATACTGCCGCTCAGTTATATCGTTATATCGCTGATCGGGATTGTATGCGTAGCGATAACCAATGGAAAAACGAGGCGTTTTATCATCAGCGTAGAGTTTACGATAAATGAGATTCCCCTCAACAGAGCCTTCTAGTATGCTCGCCCTTCTGTCTAAGGTTGCATAACGGGTCGGTGCTCCAAGGGGAGAAAAGGTCTGCTGAGACACATCTTGGCTATTGATTGATGAGACAATAAAATGCCCATCGGCGTAGAGCATGTTGAGACTATCGAGGGTATATTCTCCCATGATGCGCCCTGTATGGTATTGGAAAATCCCTTTATCATCGCTCCCTTTTTGTGAGGATTTCAGTTCGCTGAGGGTCTGTGTATCTTTAAATGTGCGTCTATAAATTTCTACAGGTTGATTGGTATGTCGGGTATAATTGTAGTCGTAAGCAAGAGCGACACTCAGTTTCCCCTTAGTAAGTGTGAGAGAGGTAGCTCCCTCTATCGTGGGTATTGTAGAACCTCCTAGCGAGAGGGAGCCACTATAGCCATCAAGGCTTTTGTGGTTGGTAATGATGTTGAGGATTGCATCTCCTGCTGATGAATCGTAACGGGCATCTACTTGGGTAATTACCTCTACTCGTTTAATCGTATTGGCAGGGATACCTCGCAGCACCTCCGTGGGGCTCATTGAGGCAACACGAGAGGGCGTACCATTAATATAGACAGAAAAGTTAGACGAGCCCTTGATGCGAATGTTGCCTTCTCCGTCCACACTTACCAATGGAACGTTGCGGAGGGCAAATAGGAGGTTGTCGGTCTGTGCTAAGGCATCGTTTTTCATATCATAGGTCAAGCCTACGGGCGAGAGTTGAATTAACTTCCGGCGAGCCACTACTGTAACCTCTCCGAGGAGTGCCTCATCGGGGGCTAGTCGGATGGTATCGAGTTGGCTCAGGGGGCTCTCAATTGCTCGTTCACATGATTGGGTTTTGTAACCCAAAGAGTGAATTGTGAATCGGACAAGACCCTCCGAGGGTACCTGTAATATAAACGTCCCATCATCTAGTGTAATAGCTCCTCCGGAGTGCTGGGTGTTATCTTTAGGCTGATACTCCACAGTTGCGTAGGGTATAGGACTATTGGTGAGGCTATCTACAACTACCCCTGTTACCCTACATGACTTACTTTGTGCCCATGATCCCCAGGGGACTAAACTGAGACATAAAATACATATCCAGGAAAAACGACCCCTGTTTAGAACGTTAGTTGTAGATCTTTCGCACATACTCTAGTCAAATGTCTTTCTTTTACTACGCAGTACATCCCGTACTGCTTTCTTTTGCAATAGTATAAAATAATATTTGATTGAGCAAATATTGTCATATTATTTCGCTCGCTTCTGAGAGAGTAAATGCCTTTTATTTGTCCCAAATTCAGGGTGGAAATGAAAAAAGTATTGCCCTACACTCGCGAGAATGTAGGGCAGAAAATTTTTGTTTCACAGCCTAGTAGCCACTCCGATTCCGGGCAGAATCTTTTTCGTTTTTACCTGTCGGGTGTAGCGCTTTTAGGGGGGAGGGGAAAAAGGGAAAGGGTATTAGAGAGAAAGAGGGGAGAGGAGGCAGTAGAGCCATTCCATCTCGTTTTATTGTATCTCAAAGAGTTGTGTCTCTAGGTGGAGGGCATCGATGCGGAGTAGTTTACCGGCGAGAGAAGTCCCCAACCCGAGGAGGGTCTTTATGGCCTCTAGAGCCATGGTGGAGCCGATAATGCCCGGCATGGCTCCGAGTACGGGTATAACCTCGGTATCGGCTTCGGCATCAACGGTGCTGAATATATCGTGGTAGGCTCCGGCTCCCTGGTAGTGGAAAAGTGAGCATTGCCCTACAAAGTGCGAGACCGCCCCATAGAGATAGGGGATACCCAGTTGCCGGGCTGTGCGATCCATAAGCTCACGGGTGTGGTTATTGTCGCACCCATCGATGATAATATGGTACCCTTCTGCAATGGGTTGGGCATTCTCTTTGGTAAAATAGTAGGGATAGATCTCAACCGAGCAGTCGCTATTGAGGGCTAAGAGGCGGCTACGGGCGCACTCGGCTTTGGGTAGGTTAAGGTCGGCCTCTGAGTACAAGATCTGCCGCTGTAGGTTGCTTAGGGTTACTACATCCCCCTCCACAATACCGATATGCCCCACACCGGCGGCAGCCAAATAGTAGAGAATGGGTGCCCCCAACCCTCCGGCTCCTACGACCAATGCACGCCGAGAGGCGAGCCGAGCCTGCCCCTCGAGACCAATCTCGGGGAGCAAACTCTGCCGTGAATAGCGCACTTTGGGGTCGAGTACTACATCCATTCGTCCCAGTCTTTCCATACGGGTTCGTATCCTTGAGCGCGGATGGCTGCTGCCATTTCGTCTACACTTCTGCCGTCGTTAATCGCGAATTGCTCCAGCTCGGTGTGCGGAGTGGCATACCCCCCCGGCTCTGTACTAGAGGCGGCACTCATGGTAGTAGCCCCAATGTGCATAGCCATATCGCGGAAGGCGGAGCTCTCTCTGGTGGATAGAGATATGTCCACTTCGGGGTCGAATAGGCGGTACGCACAAATCAATTGAGCCATTTGGCGGTCGTTGATCGGGTCCGTAGGCATAAAGGAGCCTACGTGGGGGCGTAATCGAGGGAGCGAGATGGAGTAGCGAGTACGCCAGTGGGTTCGCTCCAGATACTGCAGGTGAAGGGCTGTAAAGAAGGAGTCGGTACGCCAATTTTGTAAGCCCAGCAGGGCTCCGATACCAATCTTGTGCACACCGGCTTCTCCGCAGCGATCCGGAGTCTCTAGGCGGTAGCGGAAGTTGGCTTTGAGTCCCTTGGGATGGAATTGTGGGTAGGCCGCCTCGTTGTACGTCTCTTGATAGACGCAGACATAGCTCATCCCTGCAGCTACCAGGCGGGCATACTCCTCTGTGTGGAGGGGTTGTACCTCGAGAGATACCTGTGCAAAATGGGGGCGAACCGCCTTGATAACCTCTTCGTAATAGTCCACCCCGGTGAGTTTTGGCGCCTCTCCGGAGACGAGAAGGAGGTGCCTAAATCCCCAATCCTTTAGCACGGCGATCTCTTTCATAATATCGTCGATGCTCAGCTTTACTCTATTGATTTGGTTGTGGCAATTGAAGCCGCAGTAGATACAATAGTTGGCACAATAGTTGGAGACGTATAGGGGCACGTACATCTGAATGGTACGCCCAAAGCGGCGCAGGGTAAGCTCCTCGGCCTTGATGGCCATCTGTCGGAGATAGGGCTCGGCAGCCGGGGAAATGAGCGCTTTGAAGTCCTCTAGATTGCAACGATCTTTGCCTAATGCCCTCAGCACATCAGCCTCTGTTTTGGCAAAGATGGAGGCCTCTTCTTCGTCCCAATTATGTTTGATTAATTCGTCGTAGTAGGTCATTTTCTTCCTTTCAAAGATAGGGTCTTTTATAGGTTGAAGTAGCTATTGACGGGCGAAGTGGCCGAAGCACTGTGAGCCACTGCCGGCAGCCCTGCCTCGTAAGCTCGCCTACCTGCCACTACGGCTTCGCGGAAGGCTTGTGCCATGGCAACGGGGTCCCCTGCTGCCGCAATAGCGGTATTGACAAGTACCGCATCGGCTCCCATCTCCATGGCTTCTGCGGCGTGCGAAGGCGCTCCGATACCGGCATCCACTACTACTGGCACTCTACTTTGCTCTATGATAATGCGTAGGAAGTCTCTTGTAAGAAGACCTTTGTTCGTCCCGATGGGAGCCCCGAGAGGCATCACGGCGGCAGCCCCTGCGTCCTCCAGACGTTTGCACAAAATGGGGTCGGCTTGTATATAGGGCATTACAAAGAATCCCTCTTTGGCAAGTACTTCGGTGGCTTTAAGCGTCTCAAAAGGATCGGGAAGAAGATATTTTGGGTCGGGGTGGATCTCGACTTTTATGATGCGAGCACCGAGAGCTTCGTAGGCTAAGCGTGCTGCAAATATAGCCTCATCGGCATTGTGCGTGCCCGAGGTATTGGGCATGAGATGCACTCCGGGGCGGCGAATTGCCTCTATCAGATCGTCGTGGTCGCTGTTGGTTTCCACACGTTTGAGGGCTACTGTTACAAGTTCGCTCCCCGAGGCTTCGATGGCGCGTTGCATGAGTTCGTTGGAGGCAAACTTGCCCGTTCCGAGAAATAAGCGAGACTGAAAGGTTTGCCCTGCAATGGTTAATTGTTCCATAGGTAAAGTACGAGATTTAGAAATATTGATCGCTGAGTTGTACAAGTCGGGAACTCTCGGCTTGAGGATCTGTAGCGTGGTTGATAATGCCGGAGAGGGCAATGCCTTGTACCCCTACACCTGCTAAGGTGGAGAAGTCGCCAGCAGTAATCCCTCCAATGGCAATGAGGGGAATAGGTTGAGGTAGGGTGTGATTAAAACGGACGAGGGCGGCCATGCCCTCTTCGCCGAGCAGCGGACTGAGGAGCTTCTTCGTTTGGGTGGTACGGAAGGGGCCTATCCCCACATAGTCCACCCCTTGCAGAGAGCGTAGGGCTAGGTCTTCGATCCGATTGCAGGTGGCTCCTACTATCTTGTCCGTTCCCAGGATGTGGCGGACGTCGGCAGGGGGGAGGTCGTCGAGCCCCACGTGTACGCCATCGGCATCCGAGCGAAGAGCCGCCTCCACATCATCGTCTATAATCAAGATCGCCGAGGGATAAGGCTGCATCTCTTGGCGGATGGCTCGTGCGGCTATAACTCGTTCTTCGGTCGATGCCGTCTTCATACGAAGTTGTATCCAGCGTACGCCCCCTTGCAACGCGGCTCTGCATTGGTTGAGTATCTCCTCCAAATCGGGGCTATCGGTAATGAATTGCAACTTACCTCTTCGCAGCTTCTCGGCCTTGAGTCTCTCTCCGGAGGGAGGGAGAATTGCGAGACGCGTCTTGCCGGAGCGGCGCAAAGCATCTACATACCATTGCCCTTTGCGGCAAGCCTCGGAGAGCGTTTCCCCTTGAGCCAGTGCCGTAGCGATAGCCGAAGATAGGGCGCAACCGGTGCCATGCTTATCGTAGGGAGTGCGTGGTACTCGGCTCGATTGGGCTTCGCGGTGGGGTTGATAGAGTACATCGGAGGAGGCGTCTGTATCGGACGAATGCCCTCCCTTGAGTAGGATAGCTACATGGAACGTATCTGCCACTTGCTGCAACTTGTGCTCCCAATCGGCACCAAAGAGACGTTCTGCCTCGGGTAGGTTGGGGGTAATTAAGGAGCAGCAAGAGAAGATTTTGTGGAGAAGATCGGGCGTCCAATCCGCGTGCAGGGGATCTCTCCCATAGCTAGGTTGCAAGATGGGGTCCCATACAATCTGCCGAACTTCTGCCTCTTGTAGCAGGGCGGCTATGGTGTACACATCTTGGAGCGAAGCCACAAGACCAATCTTGGCCGCATGGGGCTTATGTCGCTTGAGTAACTGCCGGAGTGCAAGGATAAAGTCCACACTTTGGCACGATACGAACTCACATTCATCTTGGACGGTAAGGCAGGTGGTGACCGATAGAGGGTAAGCCCCAAGGCATTCTATGGTACGAATATCGGCCGTAAGCCCTGCCCCCGAAGAGGGGTCGTGCCCTGCGATCGTTAGTACTTCGGGGCGAGCGAATCGCAAAAAAGCCTCTTCCATGGCATCCTCTTGCTCGGCGAGGTAGCCCAGCGTAGCCCCTCCTGCAAATCCATAGGAGCACACGAGAGGGTAGTTGTCCGGAGTGATTCCGCCCAAGGCAAGTACAGGGAAGGGGAGCTTAGGAAGCCTAGATCGGCATTCGTCTAAATCGATATTCGCGTGGTATCCGCCCTTGGAGATACTATCGAAAACGGGGCTGAGCAAAGCTAAGTCGGGGCAGAAGGGGAGGGACTCTAGTTCGTCCAGACTATGCGCCGACACCATAATGCGTTGGGTTTGAGCCACCTCTTGCCAATGCTTCCACTCCTTTTGTCGGGAGGCCTTGAGATGAATCCCCCCAAGACCTGCCACGGGTACCAAGTGAAAGTAGTCTGCCAAGATGACCTTACTGCGGTGGCGAGGCTCAATGGCTCGGATACAATCTTCGTACTGCTCTTGGGTCGCATCGGGCAAGCGCAAGAGCAGCATAGACAAGCCCGCCCCCAGTAGTGCATTATAGTATTGCACTACCTTGGGAGTGGCATTGGGTGGGGTTATAGCCAGTAGCATAGGCTGTGAAGGGTTATTCTTCTTCCCCTTTTATACGATCGTGGAGGTTCTTTGAGGCACGCATAGAGCAGAAGTGCTCACCACACATAGAGCAGAAATGCGCCGTCTTGTGTCCCTCAGCAGGGAGTGTCTCGTCGTGGAATTTGAGAGCCGTTTCGCTGTCAAGTGCAAGATGGAATTGGTCGCGCCAGCGGAATTCGTAGCGTGCCTTGCTCATGGCGTAATCGCGGAAATAGGCTGCCGGATGTCCCTTGGCAAGGTCCGCTGCATGGGCTGCAAGTTTATAGGTGATAACGCCTTCTTTTACGTCGTCTCTATTGGGTAACCCGAGGTGCTCTTTGCGTGTTACGTAGCAGAGCATGGAGGTGCCAAACCAACCGATCATGGCTGCGCCTATGGCAGAAGTGATGTGGTCGTACCCCGGGGCAATGTCTGTAACTAAGGGGCCGAGTGTATAGAAAGGAGCTTCGTTGCATAGGTCGAGCTGGAGATCCATATTCTCACGAATCTTTTGCATGGGTACGTGTCCGGGGCCCTCGATAATCACCTGTACGTCGTGTTTATCTGCGATACGAGCCAATTCGCCTAGGGTGCGAAGTTCTGCAAATTGCGCCTCATCGTTAGAGTCTGCAATGCATCCGGGGCGAAGTCCGTCGCCTATGGATACTGCCACATCGTAGCGAGCCAGTATCTCACAAATATCCTCAAAATGCTCGTAGAGGAAGCTCTCTCTCTTGTGTGTTGTACACCAACTTGCCATGATAGCACCACCACGCGATACAATACCCGTGAGGCGATTCATGGTGAGGGGGATGTGCTGCCAGCGAAGCCCTGCATGGATAGTAAAGTAGTCCACTCCCTGCTCGGCTTGCTCTATAAGTGTGTCTCGGTAGATCTCCCAAGAGAGCTTGGAGGCGTCGCCTTTTACCTTCTCAAGAGCTTGGTAGAGGGGAACGGTGCCCACGGGTACGGGTGAGTTACGAACGATCCATTCGCGCGTTTCATGGATGTTGCGCCCTGTGGAGAGGTCCATGATGGTATCAGCTCCCCAGCGTGTTGCCCAAACGGCTTTTTCCACCTCCTCTTGTATCGAACTGGATATAGGCGAATTCCCCAGATTGGCATTGATCTTAACGAGGAAGTTTCTCCCTATAATCATGGGCTCACTCTCGGGGTGATTGATATTCGCAGGGAGTATGGCGCGCCCGGCAGCGATCTCATCTCGTACAAATTCCGGCGTAATAAGTTCGGGAAGATGAGCGCCAAAAGACTCTCCTTTCTCCTTTTTATAGTACTCCTTAATCTCGTCGCAAAGTTGATTTTCGCGGATGGCAACGTACTCCATCTCAGGCGTAATGATGCCTCTACGAGCGTAGGCTAGCTGGGTTACTCGCTTGCCCGGAGCCGCTACGAGGGGGTGATCTTCGATGTGCTCAAAGCGTAGGTGATCGAGGCTTTTGTCGGCACGGCGCTCACGACCATACTCAGACGAAAGAGCCTCCAAGCGGCAGGTGTCTTGACGGTCTTCAATCCATTTGGCACGCAACTTGGATAAGCCCTTGTGGGGGTCGGCCGTATAGTTGGGATCGGAGTAGGGCCCCGAGGTGTCGTATACTACTACAGACTCGTTTTGTATGGTGTTGCCCTTCTCGTCTATCGTGGGCGAGAGGTCTATGCGGCGCATGGCTACACGGATATCTTTGAACTGCTTACCGGGTACGTAGATCTTAGTACTGCCGGGCAGTGCCCCAGTGGAGATGGGGAGGTTTTCGGTTTGGTCTTTTGCTCTCATTTTTATCTCTTTATGAGGTTTTATTGTTTCTATTATTTATATGATTATGGGGATAAATAGGAATGGAACTGAGGGTAGAGTCGTAGTCTTCGGCTCCTCTTCCGGCTTATCATCCCCCCTTTACTGCTCCTATGATAAGGACCTTATTACCTTCGTGTAGGGGTGTATCCGGCCAAGCTACTCGTTTGATTATTGTCTGATCTATGGCCACGGCAACATGCCCCTCGGCATGCCCAAGTTGGGTCATAAGGTCGAGGAGGGTAGTGCCCTCTGGGGTATTGTGTGGATGTCCGTTGAGTATGATTTGCATAACTCTCTCCTTTCTTTATTACTTCTTTACGCCATAGAAAACCCTAGAATGGGGGAGGAGGGATATGCCGAGCGAGGGGCTTGATGTGTGTGTAGCACCCTCAGTGTGATGAAAGCTTCTTTGCCTACGCCGGCATTATCCGGATCAGGTTCAGGGTATCATCTCAGCCTTGCTCTCGTTTCTCTACCCTTATAAAGGGAGAGAGTAACTATCCAAAGCACCCCCAGAAGAGTTGTCTATATATAAAGGATACATTGCGCTCTCTGTATCCATGTGCGCCCACAAAGATACGTATAAATATGGTATGGCAAGCGCGGTTTGTCGTCAATTTTAGCTCCTAAGTCAGATGTTTTGGCGTTTATCTAGGTCTTGGTATAGACTATCTATTTACCTCTGTGGGACTGGGTGCACGACCTCTTTTATCTCCGTCTTACTTGCTCTCCCCGGTATAAATACAGAGAAAATAAAAAGAGAGAAGCCCTCTTTGCTAGAGATAGGCTTCTCTCCTCTTTAGAAAGTGTAGGCAAAATTACTTGCTGTGAAGAGGAAACTTTATATCCACTTGCCTAGATATAGTATTGCCATTGGATAGCGTCATGGAGACAGTGAAAGTTATCGTCTTGTCCATCCATGCTGTAGGGGGTTCTTTTATGTACAATATCCACCAAGGATGAGACGCTAAAAGCCGATTCAGATCCATTGGATCTGTCATTTTTAGCATGGCTAAGAATTTAAAACTATCGTCATATCCACGTTTGATATAGCTCAGATTATCTAAGAATGATAGAGCTGCAACATCATTAAGGGAAGCCCCTTTCTCATGATCTTTGTCGTAGGCTGTATTACACGTTACCTTTATCTCTTTTGGGACACTTATGATACCTACGTGCCTACTTATGATACGCCCGCCTTTTTGTGTGTGCTTAAAGTAGCATGTATCGCCTATAGAGGATAGAAAGTGTACAATTTTAGAGTTTTGCCTATCATAACTGTTGTATTCTACTCTACTGCCTTGCATTTCTATCTTGCAGATTTCTACAAACTTTTCCTCATGTAGCAAAGGGTGTATTGCTCTTCCTTTTGTATCAGAGTCTATAGCCTCTAGACGAAAATCATTGGGTTCTACAAACGCTGTGAGAAAGTGGGGGTAGTACTTGGGTTTCTCGAAACAGCCCGAAATTCCTATGAGAAAGAGGAGCAATACACTCCCCAATTCCAATGCGCTCTTGTATTTTTTTTATAACCAAAGTTTTTTTATTGCATAGGGGGTTGAGGCTGAATAGGGAACTTCACATCAATGCTGTTGGTAACAGATTTGTCTCCCTTATCCGTGGGGAGTACCATGGTGACTGTAAAGCGGACAGTCTCGCCATTCCAGGCCTCGGGTACTTTGTCTATTATGAGCCACCACTTAGGGTCTGAGGCTAATAGGCGTTTGAGGTCTACCGGGTCTTTAAGACGGATACGTCCCCCATTCTCTCCGGATTTATAGCCATTCTGTATATACTGTAGATAATCAAAGAAACGGAGGTATAGTACATCATTTAAGGGAGTACCGGCCTTTAGAGTCTCGCTGTAGTTGTGATCGCAAGTAACCACCATATTCTTTGGTGTAGCCATTAGTCCTGTAGCTCTTCTAACTTTCTGCTCATAAGGCATTCTATCCGGGTAATGAGTGTCGCCTATAGAGACGAGAAAATTCATAATAGAAGAGTCTCTTCCATCATAGCTAAAGTGCTTAGGATATCGATTCTCTACATCAAATAGTTCTATGGTGCAGATATAAGTATTCTCGGTAGAGTCCCTTGGTACGTATTTCTCTAGTGTAAAAGCACTGGGCTTTACAAAGGCAGAGAGAAAGTGAGGATAGTGTAGTGTTGGGCCAAAAAGCCATTCGCTTACACAGCTACTCAAGCTCATACTGATCCCCATAAAAAGAGTGGCGATAAGTACTCCTCTAGATGTAATCTTCTTCTTCATAAGTAATTCTTCTTAGTTCTACAATCCAATACTCGGACAAGTCTCTAGCGGAAGACGGAGATAGTTCGGTGTTGTGAGTGTGTTTCTTTTCAATTTTTATAACTGTAACTAGGCACAAAGATATAATTCTTTTAGGATACAAACAACTTCTCTAGTTACCCCCCTTTGAGTAGAGCCGATTGCTGTGGAGAAAAAAGGGCTTAGGTAGCATCCATATCCGAGAAGGCTCCTTTAATTAGTGCCTTCTTGAGAGTATATAGCTAAAATATTATGGATATTTGCACTACTTGTATAGGAATAAATTGTATCTTTGCTCCTGCGCAGTATTGGGTACTTTACTTATTGACATTTCCTCGTTTTAGTGGGGATGTCAGTTGGGGATG
>ERZ772987.267-NODE-267-length-11155-cov-3.85658_pt1 | contig 11155 bp, 6 predicted proteins | sample MGYA00511129_ERZ772987 | MGnify/ENA primary metagenome ERZ772987 (study PRJEB29015, sample SAMEA2738058) | human oral metagenome | biome: human oral; feature: human-associated habitat; material: saliva | place: China | collected 2222 ...
ACCGAAACGCGGTAAATGACCTCGCCAGCAGTTAGATTCTTGGCGGGATTCATGCCTAACGGGCAGGCCGTGGTGGGGTCAAAGCCTTTAGTGTCAAAGCGGGCCTTGCTGATGCAAGTAGTGCCGTCGGCGCTATTAACGCAGCCAGCATTGACTTTGTTAATGAAGTTATCGATGTCTTCGGCGTTCATATTGGGAGCGCCGTAGAGCTTATTGTCAGAGATGATATTTGCGGCGTTAAAACCACTGTAATCAGGGGTTACCTTAACCGGGCCGGCTGGGGTGGGGCCATCATCAATCTGTGCGGGGGCGGTGAACTTAGGCAGGATCAGTGCCCCAGCTAGGGCAGATAGGGTCAGTAACGCAAAAATTGAGACCAGCCGGTAACGCGAAATAAACCGCTCGGCACTGGCACTAGAGATGGCACGCTTGCCCTTGCCTCTAGTTGCGCTGCCGGCGGAGGTTACCGTTTTGGCTTTAGAATTAGATTTAGGTTCTGACACTAAGGGTTATTTTTCCACGAAATGGACAGTTAATGCATCTTGATCAGGTTTATGCTTTGGGCCGCGACCTGATGGACGCCAACGGTTTGCAAGGCTGGAGCCTGGGGTGGGATCGTGCCCGGCGTCGAGCTGGACAGTGCAACCACACAAACCGCTGTATCACTCTCTCACGTTACTTAATGCAACTCTATGACTTGCCTCGCGTGCGCGACACGATTTTGCATGAAGTCGCCCATGCCCTAGTTGGTCCAAGTCACGGTCATGATGAAGTTTGGCGCCGCAAAGCCCTAGAACTGGGCTGCTCAGCGCAGCGGCTGGTAGATAAGCGCGCCCCTAAAGTCCCCGGCGACTGGGTGGGCACATGCCCGGCTGGTCACCGGGTTGAACGTATGCGCCGCCCTAGCCGCGTGCTGGCCTGTGGGGTGTGCGCAAACAGTTTCTCCCTGGCCAACCTGCTGCGTTGGACCTATAAGGGGGTGCCTATGGAGCCAAGCCAGATTGGCGGCCCCTACCTGCGCTCTTACAACCAAGCCACGCTTTATCTTTCATAGATGATTCATAGGCTACGCTAACCGCCACCATAAAAGCCCCTTTTAGAGTTTTAACCAGCAAGGCTGATACAGATCAGCAAAGCAACTGGCCCAATAAGCCGCCGGCACAGGTGTCACGGGTAAGCCCCGCCAGCCGCCTAAGCCCCGGTGGGGCCTGCCGGCTAAGAACTAAGAAGACGACTAATACTGATGCAAATAATGTGGAGGTGAATAACCCGGACGCCTGAGCTGGGATGAACACTCGATAATCTCTCTCCTTGTGAATATGTGAATAACTGACCCCCGGATTGGCTTTTTTGGGTTTCGCCAATACGGGGGCCAGTTGCATTTACAGGCATTTACAGGCAATTTCATCCCTTCCCTATAAAAAATACATGGGGTTTTATAGGGAAGGGATGAAATGTCAGTATCTGTGCGCGCCAGTGTGGGTAAGGGTACCGACGGCGCCCAGAAAGGCAGCGACAGTGCCGAAAAAGGTACCGACGGCGCCCAAAAAAGTACCGATGACGCCCAGAAAGGCAGCGACAGTGCCCAAAAAGGTGCCGACGGCGCCCAGTCAGCTCGGGCCAACCCACCTAGAGGGCTGGCCTGTGTAGAGGCAGGGCCCATCTAGAGGGCTGTCCTGGAGGTAGACAGTTGTCTAGAGCGCCGGGGCAGAGGCTAGCAGCCTGCTGATGCGCTTGGCTGAAACCTTGTGCGCCGTCCCCAACTGCTGGGCAAACAGGCTCACGCGCAGCTCCCACACCATATTTTGGGCCTGGCGCAGCACCGCCGCGCGGGCGGGATTAGCCGGCAGCCCCTTAGCGTGCTCGACGGCGTCGCTCACCTGACCCTCAATCTCGCGTACCTGGTAGGCCAGAGCTGCATCCTGGCTGGGCGAGGCCGCCGCCTTCTCCAAGCGATAAGCCAAAGACTTAAGGTAGCGCCCATAGTGGGCCAGCTGTGCCGGATCGGCGTCGGCGATAAAGCGCGGCGCAATCAAGGCAGCGGCCTGCTCGCGAATTTCCTGCAAAGTGTCGAGCAAAGCCAGCGAAGTATTACGCCCCACCGCCTTATCCAACTGTCCCTTAGCCTCCAAAGCAGCCTCTACCTGGGCGGCGATGATCTCCACCTGGTCTTCCAGGCGGTCGCGCAGCCAAGCTACAAAAACCTCAAAATCTTTGCGGTCGCGCAGCTGGGCCAGGTCATGGCCAGTTTCGCGGCTCCACTGCTGGGCTAGCAGGCGCCCGGCAGCCAAGCACAAATCAGCCACCAGGGTGTCAGTGGATTTGTAGGGCGCAGACACCATGAATAGAGAGCGCTTAGCGTTCCAACGGCTGGTCACCCGCGCAGTTTCGAGCGGGGTGCGCGCCAAAGCTAACGCCAAAACTCCCTCAGCGTGCTGAGCTAGCTGAGAATTAACATCCGCTAATATCTTTAAATCAGCTTTAAATGCTTTAGATGTTGGTTGTGCAACTAAAGTGGGGTAACCGCGAACTAATAGCCCCGCCCGCCCGGCAGATTCTATTTGTTGCGGAATTACGCCCTGGGGAACTTCAGGCCAATCAACTAAATTAGTTTGCTCCTTTAATGGGCTAGTTAATGACTGTGAAGTAATAGTTGCAAAAGTATTTGCGGCAGATTTATTGGCGCGGGCGCCGTTATGGGCTCCGTTATAGGCGCCGTTATTGCCCCCGTCAGGGATCCCCTTGTGGCTCTCGTGGGCTCCGTTTGCACGCTTAGATTTCGCCGATTTCTTGGACCGGGCCTCATCCATGGCCGCCGCCAGGGCGCCACGTACCGCCGAGCGCACCGCCGCCTCGCTTTGTTTGGCCAGCTGCCGCTGCAAAACGATCAGGTTGCGCCCGCGCCCTAGCTTGTTGCCGCGCGCGTCCAGCACGCTAAATCCCATGCGCATGTGCTCCGGCAGGTTTTCTTGCGCCTGGTCCCAGTCCTCGTCGGTAATTTCTACCTGGCGTAGCTGCTGTGCGGCCTGGGTGAAGGCCTGCTGGAAACTCACCGGGATCGGTTCGACGCCGTCGCTAGCTTCTCCCGCAGCCTGCGGGTAAAGCTGGCAGATCAGCTCCCAAATGCGTGCGCCGGTGTCGGGGGCCGGAACCAGCTGGCGGCGCACCCGCTTAGGTAGGGCGCGGATGGTGGCCACACACAGCTGTGGGCGCATCCCGGGCACAAGCCAATCAAATCCCTCTGGGCGCAGGCGAGTGAGCACCTCAATGGGCACCTGTACGCTGACGCCGTCGTCGAGCTTGCCCGGCTCAAAAACGTACGTAAGTGCCAAGGTCAGGTCACCCTGATGCCAAGTGTCGGGGTAGCCGTCAAGGTTGTCGCCCTCGGGAAGCAGCAGCTCACGAGTGAAATCCAGCAGCTTGGGGGTGTCTTGACGCTGATGCTTCCACCAGTTGTCGAAAGCTGCCGCGCTGGTGATTTTCTCCGGCAGGCGCTCATCGTAGAAGTCAAAAAGAGCCTGGTCATCAGCCAAAATACCGTGAGTGCGTTGACGACGCTCCACCTCGGCAGTGTCTTCAAGCAGCTCACGGTTGCGCTCAACAAAAGCGTGGCGAGCGTGCCAGCCCCCTTCCACCAGCCCGGAGCGAATGAACATTTCGCGCGCAGCCTGCCGGGCGGCGTCGGTACCCACACTGGCTAGCGTGACCGGGCGGTCAGCCACCAAAGTCAGCCCGTAAAGCAGCACTCGCTGATGTACCATGGCCGCGCCCTTCTTGGTGGACCAGTAAGGCTCACCGTAAGTGACCTTGACCAGGTGTTTAGCGGCCTGCTCCACCCATTGAGGCTGGATGCGGGCCACGGTGCGGGCAAATAAGCGACTGGTTTCCACCAGCTCAGCGGCCATCACCCAGTCGTACTGTTTGCGGCGCAGCCCGCTACCAGGCCAAATAGTGAAGTGGGTGGCGCGCGCCCCGGCATATTCGCGCCGGCGCTCATCATAGTTACCCAGGTTGGAAAGCAGCCCCACCAGCAGGGATTGGTGGATCGCGTCGGCGTCGGGGGTGTCTGCGCTTTGCCCCAGGGCCACGACGGCGTCGGCTACGTCCGCATTAGCCATGCCGGCCGCGTGGGAGCCGGGAACTAGGCGGTCACTAGCGGCGCGAATGGAGGCACGGGTGGGCAGCTCAATGTTTTGGGCGTTAATGCCTAGCGGCCGCGCCAACTGGGCCAGCTGATTGTAGACGTCGCGCCATTCACGAATACGCAGGTAGTGCAGGTATTCGTGGCGGCACATGCGTCTAAACGCAGAGCCGGACAGGTCACGTGACTGGGTGCGCAGGTAGCGCCAGAAGTTGAGGTAGGTAAGAAAATCGCTGGTGGGATCCGCTAAACGCCGATGCATGGCGTCTGCTGCTTCCTGCGCGTCAAGCGGGCGTTCACGCACGTCTTGGATTGAAAGCGCGGAGACAATCACCATCACTTCGCTGGCGCAGCCGCGTTTATTGGCTTCTAGTAACATGCGCCCCAGGCGCGGGTCGATGGGTAGACGCGCCAGTTGGTGGCCGATCGCGGTCAGGCGCGGCTCGTGCATGGATTTAGAGTTTGCGCTGATAGCGCCGATTTCGGTTAGTAGCGCCACGCCGTCGGCAATAGCGCGCCGGTCTGGCGGGTCAATGAAGGGAAAATCTGCCACATTACCTAGGCGCAGCGCTGCCATCTGCAAAATTACGCTGGCTAGGGAGGTGCGTAGAATTTCGGGTTCCGTGTATGGCTCGCGCCCCTCATAGTCGGTTTGCGAGTACAGACGGATTGCCACGCCGTCGGCCACGCGCCCGCAGCGGCCGCTACGCTGGTTGGCGCTGGCTTGGCTGATGGGTTCAATGGGTAGGCGCTGCACCTTGGTTTTGTTGGAATAACGCGAAATACGCGCCACGCCCGGGTCAATTACGTACCTGATGGAGGGCACGGTTAGCGAAGTTTCAGCCACGTTGGTGGCTAGAACAATGCGTCGCAGACGGTGTTTTTCAAATACGCGATGCTGGGCGGCGGCGCTTAGGCGCGAATATAGGGGGATGATTTCAACGCTGCCGGGCAGGCGGGCGCTGGACTCGTTGGCGGCGTAGCGCGGGCCTAGATGGTCGATAAGTGCGGCTTCAGTATCGCGAATGTCGCGTTCTCCCGCCAGGAACACCAAAATGTCGCCGGGGCCTAGGGCCATGAGTTCGTCGACGGCGTCGAGGATGCCCGTGACCTGGTCGCGCGGCTCGTCGGTGCTTGCGCTGGCAGCTGCTGAGTTTGTTTGGCTGGTAGTTGGGTCTGGGTCGACGCCGTCAAGGGGGCGATAGCGGATTTCTACCGGATAGGTGCGCCCGGATACCTCAATAATTGGGGCGGGGCGGCCTTCAACCCCAAAGTGGGCGGCGAAACGTTCAGAGTCGATGGTGGCCGAGGTGATGATGACCTTCAAATCTGGACGCTGAGGCAGTAGCCGCGCTAAATAACCCAAAATAAAGTCAATATTTAGGCTGCGCTCGTGTGCCTCGTCAATAATTAGAGTGTCATAGCGGCGCAATAGAGGGTCGTTTTGAATTTCGGCCAGCAAAATACCGTCGGTCATTAATTTGATAAGCGTATGTTCACTAACTTCATCAGTGAAACGAACCTGATAACCGACTATTGATTCTTTAGAAACTTTAGTGCCCAGCTCTTGGGCAATACGTTCAGCTACTGAGCGCGCTGCGATACGCCGGGGCTGGGTGTGTCCAATCATGGCGTTGACGCCGCGACCTAAATCTAAACAGATTTTAGGGATCTGGGTGGTTTTACCGGAGCCGGTTTCACCTGCGACGATAACCACCTGGTTAGCCAAAATGGCGGCTGCGATCTCCTCCTGGCGGGCTGAGACTGGAAGCTGCGCTGGGTAGGTGATGGTGGGCACGGAAGCTGCGCGTTGGCTTAGCTGCGTGGGGGTGAAGGGGCGCGGCGCCGCCTGGTTTTTGTGTTGGCGCCGTCTGTGATTGTGCTGGTGGCTGGCAGGACGACGGCGTGGCGCTGCGGCTGAGTTAGTTGCGTCTGGTTGGCTGGGCTGACTGGAGTGCTCGTTCATTACCCCTGCATTGTCTCGCACTTTGACCCAACTGTGGAACCAGCTCGCCACGTAAGATAAGCACAGCCTAGTGAACTAATTAATTGTACCTATAAATGTAAATTGTCGATTAAATATTGCAAAACTGCTGGATTCTAGTTGCGGGCTTGGGGGGGCGGCGGTACGCTGTATTTACTCCAATGACGAGTGATGCAGTGCTGATCCACTGCTTGTTCCCAGGCCTAGCCTTGCCAAGCCTATCCGCTCATTAACGTGAGCAACGCCCTTAACTGGGTTCCCTATATGCGATGAACTTTAATCAAGGAAGATGAAATGAAGTATCTGAGGATCATTGCAGCTCTAATATTAGTTTGCGGTTTAGCCTCGTGCGGGAGTAGCGAAAAAGCTTCGCCGACTGCTCCTAATGATAAGGTAGCCAAAGTCTCTGCTGACGGTTTAACGCGTTACGACATGTCTAAATGGCGGCTTCCCACAGATCCATATAGAGAGGCTGACACGATTCTAATTTCGCGTGCTCGAACCGCCTATTTTAGGTATTGCATGAAGTCCAAAGGATACACTTATCAAGGAAGGCCAGAACCACCAGAAGGGCAGGCCGAGCGATACGTAAATAGTGCTGGTAGACGCCTATTTGATGAGAAGATTGCAAGCGAAGTTGGCTACCACATGGGTATCGTCCCTGGCTGGAATGTCTACCAATATAGCCATGACACTATTGAAAAATCTAAAACTGATCCCGGTTACCGGGACGCTAAAAATTCATGTTTTAATAAACTAATGGATCAGTATCCAGTATTGAAGTCTTATGAGGAAAAATCTGAGACTGGAAATGCTCTTTTGGCATCAATTGGCGGCGCTGAGCAGGGGGCTAATGATCCTAAAGTTAAAAAACTTGCTGTCGCCTGGAAACAATGCATGAAACCACTTGGCCTTAGCGATCTAACCGATAATCCAATGTTAATGCCAGGGCCACAGCTCAGTCAGAAAATTGGCTTAAATTCAGGCGATGATGCACCCCAATCTGCTATCGCGGCGTCACCCGGAACCGTGTCAGAGTACGAGCGAAAAATCGCGGTCGCAGACGCAAAGTGCCGTATCAGCTCCGGCTGGCAGCAGGCATACTACGATGCTGACTGGAACAGCGCTGATGCTTATGTCAAAAAGAATCAGAAAGAATTATCTGCCTGGCTGGGACAAATCAAGCAGGTTGAAGCCACTTGCCGTGAGATTGTGAAGAAATACTCGTAATTATTTGTGATCGAAGGGGGTAGCTGTGGGCGCTAAACGATCTCAAGTTAAACGCTGGTTACTTGTAGTTTTAGTTGTGTTTATGGCGGTGGCGCTAGTGGGTGCAGGCTGGCTGCTGGCAAGCTACACCCAATCGCCAGCGCAGCGCGCAGCTGCCGCTGCACCTCCAACTTCAGCTCCTGTAACTGTGGAAGTTGAGCAAGGAGACCTGACAGATCAAATCACTGCCACAGGTGTTATTGCCGGGGCGCAGGATTCAGCCGTTAACTTGCCTGCTACTAGCTCAGATTCGGTTGTTACCGCCGTAAACGTAAAAGCCGGTGAAGAACTTGAAAACACGCAGGTGGTGGCTTGGATTAACGATCGCCCTCTAATTGCCTATCAGGGTAGTTTTCCCGCCTACCGTGATCTGTATGAAGGTGATTCTGGCGCGGATGTGTCACAGCTGCAACGCGCCCTGGTTGCATCCGGCTACCAGCTAGCAATAACTGGAACCCTAGACGCTGACACAATCACTGCACTAAAACATCTATACGGGCAAACCAAAGACGAATTAGCTACTACCGATACTCATCAAAACGAGTCAGACAACGCGGGTGCTAATCAAGGCGGCGGAAACTCAAACGAGACAGGTGCATCCGAAAAACCGCAGCAAGCCAAAAAGAAGGTAGTTATAGCAAAAACTGAGATGCTATTTATTCCGCAGCTTCCAGCTGTTGTTACCTCACTACCTAAAGTTGGTGATAGTTTAAATGGAGACAAACCCTCCCAGCTAGGCCTATCTACAGGCGAATTTTCTGTAACCGCTGAAGTTCCAGCAGGTGTGGGCTCGGTATTGAAAACTGGCAGCGTGGCTAGCGCGGTTTATGGCTCTCAGCAGCTAAACTTAACTCTCAAAACTGCTGCACCTAAGAAAGACGAAAAAAGCCAAGCTGAAGCAACCACTTATGCACTAACCTTTAGCGTTAAAAAGGGAAAACTTCCAAGCGATGCGCGCGGTAAATCAGTGGTGTTAACTGTAGATCGACAAGCACCAATCAAAAATGCTTTACTGATTCCTCAACGCGCAATGGCGCTAGATGCTAATGGTAACGCAAATGTGCTCAAAAGCCAGGCGTCCGGTTTTGTTATGGTTAAAGTAGAGCAGCTTGGGTGCGTATCTGGGCAATGCGCCATTAAATCTGACCAGCTTAAAGTTGGCGATAGTGTGCGAGTGGATCGCAAATGACGATACTAGAATTATCGCAGGTTTCTAAAACCTATAATCCGGGTGCTCCTGGTGAGGTTAAAGCACTAAAAACCGCCTCACTGCTGATTGAGCAGGGTGATTTTGTGTCTATAACCGGCCCTTCTGGGGCTGGTAAATCAACCTTGCTGAATGTTCTAGCGTTACTTGACCCTCCCACTAAAGGCAAATACTTTATTGATGATCTAGACGCAACCAAGTTAAGTGATTCCCAGCTAGCAGCATTGCGGGCTCACACATTCTCTTTTGTGTTTCAAGCATTTCACTTAATTGATGAGCGAACTGTAACTGAAAACGTGGCTTTAGGGTTGATGTACAGCGGAGATACGGCTGGCTCTGGTGAGGAAACCGCGCAAATCACGGATACGCAGCGTATTGAACAAGCCCTAAACTTTGTGGGGCTCACACATAAGCAACACGCCAAAGCAGTGCAGCTTTCTGGTGGTGAAAGACAAAGAGTAGCAATAGCCAGGGCTATCGTAGCCGCTAACCCGGTGCTAGTTGCTGATGAACCCACCGGTAACCTCGACTCAGCCAATTCGCGTTCAGTGATGCGTGTGCTAGATAAACTCAACCAAAGCGGCACTACCGTCATAGTTGTCACTCATGATCCAAAAGTTGCCGCCCACGCTAAAACCCGCATCGAAGTGCACGACGGCGTCGTCACCGTTCCCGAGAGTGAAAGTTCAAAGCCTCTAAAACCAGCTAAAACCACCCATGCGGCGCAAGGCAAAAAACCTAAAACCAGCAGCAAAAAAACTAGCCTAAGAGCCATACTTGCGGATGCAGGGCGCACAATTACCGCTAAACCAGCTGCCAGTGGCGCGCTAATTGCCGGCGTATTACTGGCGGTAGCGTTAGCGTTAGCCACGGTAGGTATTTCTGAAGCTGCCCGCGCCCAGGTGTCGCAGCTATTTGATGCGGCCCGCAACCAGCGTGTAGCCGTCTCAGTGCCAGAACCTAAACAAATAACTAAAGATGGAAGCGTTAAACAAGCCAGCACCACTACACTAATGCGCCTAAAACGTATTCCCGGAGTGGAACGCGCACAAATCTACTCAAACCACGGCAATCAAAACATTTCACTAACTAGCGACACTAAAGGCCAAAACTTTGATGTATTAGGGGCAACCGATCCGAATGTGCCAGGGCTGGAAATTGAAGGCAAAGAATCCGCCAAAACCAGTGGCATAAAACTTGGCCCAGGCCAGGTGCTAGTAGGTCGCGGTATCGCAAATAACCTAGAGTTAGGCCCAGTTGACGCCAGCCCAGTAGTGTGGATCGCCAATAAAGCCTACGTAGTGGTGGGAGTTATAAGCGACTCAGGCTTAGACGCCAGCATCATGAACGCCGTGGTGATGCGTGAAACAGACGCCGTTGCTGTGGGGGCAACCAATGCCGTCACCGCCGAAATACGTACGCGCCCCGGCGCCGCCCAGCTGGTGGCGCAGCAAGCACCCATCGCCCTAGATCCTTACACCGGCGAAAACGCCCACGTGGATGCGCCTGAAGACCCTAAAACCATGCGTCAAAGCGTGGAATCTAATGTGCGCACAATGCTAGTGACATTAACCGCCGTCTCCTTATTAGCTGCCGTGCTAATGCTCACTAACTCCACGGCGACGGCGGTATCGCGGCGTTCTGGCGAGTTCGGTTTACGCCGGGCAATGGGGGCCAGGCGCTGGCAAATCGCCGCATTAGTCACTGCTGAATCGGCGATAGTTGGCTTAATAGGCGGAGTTATTGGCACCTTTACAGCGGTGGTAGTCATTATCTCCACAGTGCTAGTGCGCCACTGGCAGCCAGTGCTTGATCTGCGGCTTTTACCCGTAGGAATCATTGGCGGCATGGTAGTTGGCTTGGTGGGTTGTTTACTGGCAGTGCGCCGCGCCGCAGGTGTGTCACCAGCAGATGCTTTACGCCAATAATTACCGGGCCCAAAACATCCAAAACCAGGTTTCCCCCCAAGCTGTCAGCTCCCTTGACGCTGACAAGCTTGGCACTGACAAGCCAGGCTAATTTCGGGTAACCAAACGTTGCAATGACGCCAAAAAAATGAAACATTGAATCAATGAGTTCCGCACCCCAAACCCCTGAAGCTGGCGCTGCGCCGTCGCGAACCCAAATTAAGCACTGGCGCCGCCACCTAGCTGAAGAACGCGCAGAAGGGAAAGTCTACCGGGACCTAGCCATGCGCCGCGAAGGCGAAGAACGCGAAATTCTCCTAGGCCTAGCGGAAGCCGAAGCCCGCCACGAACGCTACTGGTATGAGCTGCTAGGCCCTCACGCCCACCCGGCCCCCAGACAAACTCTACGCGGCGCCATCATGCCCCTACTGGCGCGACTATTTGGCTCAGTGTTCGTGCTGGCTCTAGCTCAACGCTCTGAGCAACGCAACGACTATGAGATCGACGCCGACGCCTCCAGCTCCATGGCCGCAGATGAGCGTATCCACTCCGAAATTGTGCGTTCCCTGGCCTCCCGCCACCGCCAACGCCTCTCGGGCACCTTACGCCCAGCAATTTTTGGTGTTAACGACGGCCTAGTATCCAAC
>ERZ772987.279-NODE-279-length-11031-cov-2.82152_pt1 | contig 11031 bp, 9 predicted proteins | sample MGYA00511129_ERZ772987 | MGnify/ENA primary metagenome ERZ772987 (study PRJEB29015, sample SAMEA2738058) | human oral metagenome | biome: human oral; feature: human-associated habitat; material: saliva | place: China | collected 2222 ...
GGCCGGGCAGCTTCGCCAATGGCCACAATGTCGCTCACGCCGGCTTCATGGGCCAGCTCGGCGGTGCGCGTATGCACTTGCTCAGAGGTGTCGCCTAGCTCCAGCATCTGCCCGGCTACAAACACCTTGCGGCGTTCGCCAGCTAGCTGCTTAAGTGCCACTAGGGCGGCAGTTACGGAGTCAATATTGGCGTTGTAAGAGTCATCAATTAGCAGGAGTTGTCCGCTTAGGTTGCGTACGTCCATACGGTGCGGGCTAAGGGCCTGCGCTTGGCTGAGCACCTGGGCGGCGGCTTGCAGGTCAATACCTACCACTAGGGCAATAGTCAGCGCCGCCAGGGCGTTAGCCACATGGTGCGCGCCCACCAGCTGTAGCTGGACTGGGGCACTTGCGCCAGCGGTGCAGGCGGTGAAACTGGCGCGTCCGTCGGGGCCAATGACGACGTCGTCGGCACGTACGTTAGCGGGCTGGCCTGAAGGTGAGAAGCTAAATACCGGGCCAGGAGCTAGCTCAGCCATGGCCATGGTGCGCGGGTCGTCAGCGTTCAAAATCGCCACCCCGCTGCTACGCAGGCCCTGGATAATCTCGCTCTTAGCGCGAGCCACGGCCTCAACTGAACCAAAACCACCCATGTGGGCGTGACCCACCATAAGCACTGCGGCCACGTCCAGGGGGGCAATATCGGTCAGGTAGGCGATGTGCCCAGGCCCGGAGGCACCCATTTCTAGCAGCAGGTAGCGGGTGTCGTTATCGGCTTCCAAAATGGTTAGCGGCAAGCCGATCTCGTTATTGAAGGAGGCTTGCGGGGCTACCGTGGGGCCCTGGGAGGCAAAAATCTGGCGGGTTAGATCCTTGGTGGTAGTTTTACCAACCGAGCCAGTTACGCCGGCCACATCAAAGGGCAAACCGTTAGCTTCACGGTACTGGCGGATCTCACGCAGGTAGCTGTAGGCAATTTTGCCTAGCGCATCAACAGTATCCTGGACGCGAATGTGGGGCACGTCCAGATCCTTGGAGCTGATAATCACCAAGCCGGTAGTGGAGTTGTAAGCAGCGGACGCGTAGTCGTGCCCGTCTACGTTTTCACCCACAATGGCCACAAAACAGCCGTGGTCACTAACCTTGCGTGAGTCAATAACTACCGGGGCGCTAACTAGCTCAGTGCCCTCAAGGCCCACCAGCTGGCCTTCACAGGCGCTAGCTAGCCAAGCGGCGTCGCGACACATGCCACTCATTTGTCACCCCACTTGTCAGCGACCGCAGCGGCCATAACCGGAGCGTCGTTGTAAGGGATCTTCTCGTCGCCAACTTCTTGGTAGGGCTCGTGGCCCTTACCGGTGACGATTACGGTGTCGTCGGGGCCGGCTAGCTCTACGCAGCGGCGTACAGCGTCAGCGCGGCAGGTGGTGATTTCTTCAACGCCAGCAAAGTCGGGGCGGACCTTGCGCACACCAGCCAGAATTTCGGCGCGAATCTCGCTAGCTACCTCATGGCGCGGGTTTTCGTCAGTTACTACCAGCAGGTCTGCTTCACGGGCGGCAATCTCACCTAGCAGTGGGCGCTTGCCCTTGTCGCGGTCGCCGTCGGAGCCAAAGCCAATAATTAGCTTGCCGGGGGTGATTTCACGTACTGCTTCCAGGGCCAGCTGTAGGGCCTCGGGGGTGTGGGCGTAGTCCACGATGGTCAGGGCGCGCACCCCGTCGCGGTTGGAGATGCGCTGCATACGTCCAGGAATGTTGTGGGCGTGGCGCATGGCCTCAACGGCTTCATCCACGCTTACCCCACTGCGTAGCGCCATAACCAGGGCCAGGGCTGCGTTTTGTACGTTCACTAGGCCCGGCAGTGGGCAGTAAGCCTTGATTTCCTCGCCATTGGGACCGTGCAGCACGAAGGTGGTGGCCACATCCTTAAGCGAAGCGTGCGCCGAGCTAACCCACCAGTGGGCCTTGCCTTCACCGGCGTAGGCGCTGACCGTGTCAAAGGGCAGGCCGCGCTGGGCACACATGTCGGCTAGCTTGACGCCCCACTCGTCATCTACGCACACAACTGCGTGGCGGGCGCGTTCGGGGGTGAAAATGCTGGCCTTGGTTTCTAGGTACTCCTCCATGGTGTGGTGGAAGTCCAGGTGGTCGTGCTGCAGGTTGGTGAAGCCAACGACGTCGTAGGCCACCTGGTCCACGCGGTTAAGGGCGATGGCGTGGGAGGAGGTTTCTACGACGGCGGCGCTAGCTCCCCGCTCGACGGCGGTGGCTAGCAGACGCTGAAGCACCGGGGATTCCACAGTGGTGCGCGGCGAAGGGTAAAGTTCGTCACCAACACCGAGCAAAACCGTGCCAGCTAGGGCTGAAGTCCCAAAGTGAGTGTCGAGCATGGCGCGCAGCAAGAAGGTAGTGGTGGTCTTGCCGTTGGTGCCGGTAACCCCAGCTACAAATAGTTTCTGGCTGGGATTGTCGTAAATAGTGGCGGCAATCTGGGCAGCTAGCGCGCGTAGATTCTGCTCGCTAGTAACTACCGCAGCCTCTAGACCCTCAAGGTATTGCAGCCCCGCAGCGTCGGTAAGCACAGCCACAGCCCCACGAGAGACGGCGTCGGCAGCATAGCGGGCCCCATGCGAACGCAGGCCAGCAATAGCAACAAAGAGATCACCCGGGGCAATATCACTTGAGTCAACACTTACACCCGTTACTTTTAGGTCTCCAACAGGGGCAAGTTCGTGCAGCTCAAGGGCCTTTACAAGGTGAGCTAGGGGTACGCCCTCCACCTGCGTGGGGCGCAGCGCATCGGTCTCTTCGTAAGCTTTCATGCTCATAGCTTCCTAATTTAGCGCTATTTTCGTTAACTGCGGCAATCGGTTTGCCACACTGAGATTCATAATCTCTTATTTACCTGCTTATTAGCTGGGAGTTTGGCTGGGGCTGGAAGTGGGATTATTCTCTACCAGCTGCGGATCTGGAGCCAGACCCAGGTTATGCATGGCAGCGGTGGCCACCTGGCGAAATACAGGCGCAGCCACATCACCACCATAAATGGCTGCTTGCGGGTCATAAATGACCACCGAAACGGCCACAGCAGGCTTACCTTTAGAAAGCCCAGCAGGTAGGAAACCCACAAAAGAAGCCACCGTGCCGCCACTAGCTTCTCCCCCAATAATTTCTGAGGTACCGGTTTTACCGGCCACCTGATAGCCGTTAATGGCGGCGCTTTCCGCAGTACCGCCCTTTTGGGTGACGGCGACCAGCATTTTTTCTAGTGTGGCCGCGCTAGCCTCACTAATCACCCGCGTGGGCGTAGAGGCCTGCGGTTTGGTGACTTTACCGGTGTAATCGGTGTATTCCTTGATTAAACGCGGGGGTACACGTACCCCCTTGTTAGCTACTGTGGCCAGGGTAGATACTGCCTGCAAGGCGGTGGTAGAGACACCTTGACCAAACATAGTGGTGTAGCGCTGACGCCCATCCCATTTGGTGTAAGAGCTCATTAAACCGGCGCTTTCGGAAGGCATTTCAATGCCGGTCAAGCTTCCCCAACCGAATTTACGCATGTAGTTATAACGAACTTCATCACTAATAGTGTCGCCAACGAAAATTGTGCCGATATTGGATGATTCAGCCAAAATCTGTGTGGCGGTATAAGACTTTGTTTCGTGCTCATGGGAGTCACTAAATGATTGCCCGTTGGAGCTAGTCCAAGCATCGGGCACCACCCAGCTGCGCTCGGGAGTGATTTTGCCTTGGTCTAGCGCGGCCGCAAAGGTAACCACCTTGCCCACACTACCGGGGTCAAAGACGGCTTCGACGGTGCGTGAACGGCGGTTAGCTTCAGGGGTTTTAGACGGCTGAGAGGGATCCACAGAGTTGGAATCAGCCAGCACCAGCACGTCACCGCTAGCTGGGTCCATGACTACAACTGAGCCCCAGCGCGCGCCCATCTTTTTAACCTGCTCATCTAGGGCTTTTTGGGCCAGCATTTGCAGGTCACGATCAATGGTGGTGGTGATGTTTTGGCCACGCCGAGCTGGCTTGTCTTCAATAACCCCGTTTGGCAGTACGTCTGAGTTGATAGAAATTTCTACACGTTCAAGCCCACGGGTACCCGTAAGGATCTTATTGCGACTGAGTTCCAGCCCGGCTTGGCCTACGTTACGCAGCTCACGCGTGGCATATAGGGTGCCGGAGTTGATGGCGCTTGCCTGAGCTTCAGTAAGGTCATCTTGGTTGACCTCAACCACTTTTCCAGATTCGTCTTGGAAGGTGTAGAAAGCCTGCTCAATTACGTACCCCAAAATGTTGCCTCCTACTGCCCCGGAGGGGTAGGTGCGGCGCACATGTGAGTCAGGTTCAACACCAGGGATCCCCAGCACCTTGATTGAACGCCACTCGTCAGGAGTGATGTCCTTAGCCAGGATCTTATAGGTAGAGTCACCGATGAGCTGTCCACCTAATTCATGGCGATCCATTTGCAAAATCGGCGCCAGCTGCTTGGCAGCTTCGGCCGGGCCGTAACCCACCACTTTGTATGTGGTGGAGCCATCAGCATTTTTAAATGGTGAGGTGTGGACGTAGCTACCCAGTTTGATCTGGTTTACGCCAACGTCGTAAGTAATGGTTGAGCCAGCCAGTATCTGTCCTTTACGGTCCTTAATCTGTCCGCGTTGGGCTAGTTTTTCAATCACTTTGGTGTAAGCGCTGGCGCCCTCTTCGCTAAGGGCTTTGGCTTCTAACACCTGTAATTGGACTAGTCGCGCAGCGATTAAAGTAGCGCAACCGCCGCCAATGAATTTTAGTACTTGACGGCGATCAAACTCTTTACCAAGGCTCGGCATAGGAAACAGTTTAACTGGCAGCTAGCGTCACTTAGCGCTATCTGAAGTACTGCCGCCGCTGACAAGACCCTTATCGAGCTGGACTACGCCGGAGGAACCTGCCGGAACCATACCCAAGGCGCGGGCCCGCTGCTCAATGCTTACGGGTGATTCGGCCTTTTCCAGTTCCTGACGCAAGGTGGTGGTGTGGTCGCGGGCTACTTCCAGTTCCTGGGTTAGCCGCGAGGTTTCAATCGCTTCAAAGGTAGTCAGGGTGCTAACCAGCAGCGGACCACCAATGGCGATAACTAAACCGAGAATAACCATCATGATTACTCCCAGGTGACGACGCTGAGCTGGGGCGATCCCAGCTACTACGGACAGTTTGGGCTTTTGCGAGGGCGCTGCTTCACTAGCACGGGAGGCAGCACGCTTAGCCTTTACAGGCTCAGTTTTGAGGGCAGCTGAACTACTCACCGGTGTTTCCTTTGCTTTGTGTTGAGGGAGATGTGTTGGGAGATGGGAACTTGACGCAATTTACGAGCAGCACGCAAGCGAACTGAAGCGGAGCGGGAATTGTGCTCCAGTTCTTTAGCGTCTGCGCGTTCAGCGCCACGGGTTAGTAACTCGACGACGGGTAGAGCGTCGTCGGGCACTACAGGCATATCCACGGGAGCTGCAAGGGAGGCAGCCTTTGTGAATGTTTGCTTAACAATGCGGTCTTCTAGTGATTGGTAAGACTCAACCACAATCCGCCCGTCTACGCGCAGTACATCAACTGCGCTAACGATTGCGCTGGAAAGGACTTCAAGCTCGTTATTAACGGCTATACGCAAAGCTTGGAAAGTACGCTTAGAAGGGTTACCTCCTGTACGTTTTGCTGCTGCTGGTAATGCGTCACGCACCAGTTGAACCAGTTCACCGGTAGAAGTTACGGGCTTACCGGCTTCACGACGGCGCACAATGGCGCTGGCGATTTTGCTGGCAAACCGTTCCTCGCCGTATTCACGCAAGTAGCGGGTCAGCTCCTGGACGCTGGCAGTGTCAAGCAGCTGCTGGGCGCTAACCCCGCTGCTTTGATCCATGCGCATGTCCAAGGCTGCGTCGTGGGCATAGGAAAAGCCGCGCTCCATTTCATCTAGTTGAAGGGAAGACACGCCCAGATCCATTAGCACGCCGTCGACGTAACCACCGTGACCATAAAGACGAGCTACCTCATCAATGTGGTCATAAGTGGTGTGCACTGCCTGAAAACGACTTCCGAAGCGCTTTAAGCGCTCGCTAGCCAAAGCAATGGCCTGCGGATCACGATCGATACCTATTACGGTTAAGTTTTCAAACCGCTCCAAGGCCCCTTCGCTGTGCCCTCCCATACCCAAAGTGCAGTCAATCATCACTGGGTTTTGGCCGGTGAATGCCCCTGCTAACAGGTCTAGACAGCGCTCAAGTAGGACTGGTGTATGTAAAACACCGATGTGTTCCATAGCTGTCCTATCTGAGGGTATAAGTCGGGCACAGTACGAAGGGAACGAGGAATTCTGCGGCCTCAGGTCTGCGCCCGTCTATCCGAGATCGGGGAAGTGAACTCGGAGCGTTCAGGCTCAGGCCTCAAGCAACAGGGTTAGAAGAAACCTGGGATGATCTCTTCCGCAGTGGAGGCGAAGACGCTTTCTTGTTCCGCTAGGTAAGCATCCCAAGTTGCCGCATCCCAGATTTCCAGTCGCGAACCAACACCGTTGACCGCTAGCTCCCGACTCAATGAGGCATAAGCCCGCAGAGGCGGCGCGATTGTTATACGCCCCTGTTTGTCAGGAGTTTGCTGGTCAGCTCCGGAGAGCATGACACGCATGTAGTCGCGAGCTCGTTTCTGAGAGATAGGTGCCGCTTGTAGCTGGGCGTACATGCGCTCGAACTCACGCATAGGAAAGGCGTAGAGACAATGCTCTTGGCCGCGCGTAAGAACTAGCCCATCGCTCAGCTCCTCACGGAACTTAGCTGGCAGGATTAAGCGTCCTTTGTCATCTAGTCTCGGGGAGTAAGAGCCCATGAACATGGACGCTCCCTCCGCCGCACTATTTGACCCCTCCACAATACCCCACTTCCCCCCACCAATTACTACATTTTGGTAAATTACACGGTTGTAACTTAAGGCGAAGTTGTAAAAATCATACAAACCAACCAGTGACTGTTAGTGGGCATGCAACAAAAACGCACCCCGGGCTGGTCGGGGTGCGTTGTGGAGAGAAAATTTGGTGCTAGACCTGGGCGCCCAGATGGGCTATTAAGTCCTTAGGAATTGCGCTTGTCCCAGCGCTCCTCTTGGCGAGCCATGAAGCTAGATTTCTTGACCGGCCTGGCAGGCTTAGCGCCAGGCCCGACAGCAAGGGTGTTGGCGTTGGTTAGTGCAATCACCACGCCCCATACGGCCAGGCCAAAGCAAATCAAGGCCCCTAGTACCGACCACACCGAGTGGAAGAAAGCCACGCAGGCGATCATGCCGGCAAAAGCGACGATAACCGCAAAAACACCCATGCCAACGTGGCGCGGCGAAGGCCGCCAGCCAAGTTCAGAGCGCTCATCCATAGGGTCAGACATAGAGGCGGCCAGGTCCGGATCCGTGCTACCCAGCTGCGCTTCAAGGTCACGCAGGACTTCCTTTTCCCGTTCTGATAGTGCCATGTTTGTTCACCCTCTCTATTTACCCAAACTCTAGGCCGGCTTAAGTCTCGTTGTCACCTTAGCGTGCACGGCCAGCCAAAACTGAACCCTAAACCCACAGCTTACTCTCGCCCCAAGGCCTAACTACGCTCACGCTAGTTATATGCGCGCAGCTTATGTGCTAGTTGCGTTTTATGCACTAGTTGCGTTTGGGCGTCCCCAGCAGCGCAGCTGGGCCAATGAGGCCTGCCCCCCAGCGTTCACGGATCGCGTCGGCAGCTTTTTCAGTTTTAGCGCTGCGCTCGTCAGTGTCGAAGCTGAGCTGCACGGCGCCGTCGGCACGTACCAAAGACTCAGTGCGCACCCCCAGCAGCCGGATCCCCTGGGGCGGCATCGGCAGCGCCGCAAACAGCTCAGAAACCTGCTCCCATAAATAACGAGCTGTATCTGTAGGCTCAGCTAGGGTACGTGAGCGGGTGAGAGTCTTGAAATTGCCGTCGCGCACCTTTATTCCCACTACCCGCGCCTGCCAGCCGTGTTTGCGCAGGCGGATAGCGCACTGGTGACACTGATCCAGCAGTACCTGCCTAGCTTGGGCACGCTCGTGAATATAGGTATCAAAAGTGGTTTCGGTGCTAATGGATTTTTCTTCACGCACCGGGCTAACCGGGCGGTTATCAATGCCGCGACTGAGGTTATATAGGTGCCAGGCGGCAGCTTTACCCAGGATGCGCTCAAGGTGGGCGCGCGGAGTACGGCGCAGATCCACTACCGAGTCGATACCCCACTCATGTAGTTTGCGCTCGCTTTTGTCCCCCACTCCCCACATGGCCCCCACCGGCAGCAGGTCCAAAAATTCTTGGGTGGCACTGGCGGGCACCAGCAGCATCCCGTCGGGTTTGGCGTGAGCGGAAGCCAGTTTGGCTATCAGTTTGTTGGCGCCAATACCCACTGAGGCGGTGACCCCCAGCTGCCGGGAAATTTGCTGGCGCAGATTAGTGGCAATTTGGCAGGGACTACCTAGACGGCGTCTAGAGCCAGAAACATCTAAAAAGGCCTCATCAATGCTTAACTGCTCTAGCTGCGGGGTAATCGCCCCCAAAATACCCATTACCTGCTTGGATACCTGACTATAGAGCTGGTGACGTACCGGCAGCACAATAGCCTGGGGGCAGCGACGCAGCGCTTGGCCTACCGGCATGGCGGAATGTACGCCGTAGCTGCGAGCCTCGTAGGTGGCCGCACACACCACTCCCCTGCCGTTAGATCCGCCCACAATTACCGGCTTGCCGCGCAGGGAGGGATTTTCGCGTAGCTCCACGGCGGCGAAAAATGCGTCCATGTCCACATGCAAAATCGGGGTGGCGCTATCATCGTCACCCCAAAAGCGGCGGGCTTGGTCACTACGCGGCGCTTTGGACACGCCTACAGGGTAACTTGTGTGGGTGAGTAAACGCCGCCGATCTAAGCCTGCCGCCAAAACTAGCGATAGCTTGTCACTGTCTAGTTTGCCTACCGAACCGGTAGCTACTTCTTTTGCCAGCGCCCGCTTAGAGGCTCGCGATCAGGGTATTTTGCTGTATTTGGATGAAACTGAGTCATCATTTATTGATTTGGCTGATCCAGCGTATTTGGATTTTGAATATCACCAGCATATGGATGCGGCTGTAAAAGTATTGCTAGGTGAGGATCTACCTTTAAATGCAGCGCATTTAGGCGGAGCGGCTTGTGCTTTAGCGCGCGCTTGGGACGCAACCCACCCGGGTTCTGCGCAGTTGGCGGTAGAAATTGACGCTAAATTAGCCGCCTATGTGCGCCAGTGGTTTGATTTGCCACGTTCGCCGCGTCTGCGTATTCGCATTGACGACGCCGTAGTGGCTGCCCCAAGTTTAAAAGCTGAGTTTTGGGATGTGGTTGTGCGCGATATTTTTAGCGCCGGCACGGTACCTGACAGTGTCTGCACACCGGAATTTATGCACTCGTGCATGAATGCACTTAAGAGCGAGGGACTGTTTTTAATTAATGCTGCCTCCGCCCCAACTAGCCAAGTGCAGGCGCAGTTTGCGGCTTTAGCCCAGATAAGTGATTTTTTGGTTATTAGCGACGCCGCCGTGGCGCGTGGCAAGCGTCGTGGCAATTTGGTGTTGGTGGCGCGCAAAACTGGTTTTAGCGCTGAAGATTTTGACCGTCTTTCCCGTGCGGTACGTAAATTGCCGCTACCAGCTCAGCTTTACCGCCACAGCCCTCTTGCGCTACAACTAGCCAGCCAAAAACGTGCGGCGCAAACAGTACTGGGCAGCAGTAGTTAGCGGCGCCGTCGTAGTTAGGACCTACTGAATTAGAACCCACTAAGTTACCAGGTGCTTACCGGGGTGGGATAAGCGGCCATATCCGGGCTGCACACTAGCTCGGCGCGGCCCTGCCAAATTTGTCCGTTCGAGATGAGAAATACCTTTCTCCCCTCATCAGTGGCAGTTTGTTTGCTGCATCCTGGCGGGATTACCCCATCGGTGGCGTAAATGTTTACTTCCCGAGTGCTGGGCACTTGCACATCTACGGCCGCTGCGCTGGTAGACGCCGTAACGCTGGCGCTAACCGTACCAGAGGGCGTTACAGTTTTTGTGCCAGCGCAGGCACACAGCAACACTAAACCCAAAGCACTAGCTACAACGCTAAGTACCGGTTTTTTAAAGTAGCCACTCATGAGTGGTTTAACTTTCTTGAGGAATACCTACCTGGGGATGCAAGCGGCGTGAAACAATCAGCAAACTTACTACCAGTACTGCAATGATAACGCCCATAGCGCCAAAAGCAACGATAAAATCACTGCCGGTGCGCGCTCCCCCACGCAGGTCAAGAATTAATCCCACCAGCTCAACAGCAATAATTGAGGAAACAAAACCACCGGTATTAACCGTACCAATAGCCACGCCCCAACGTGAACGCTGGGTATATTCACGCACAATATCAAAACCTAAAGCGCCCACACATGAAGCAATAGCAGCCCCAATAATCACAATTAACGCTGCCGCCGCTGAAGGCGACAAAGCTAGCCCCACCACCCAGGTCAAAACACTTATCGCATAGGCAGCCAGGCAGGTTTGTAGCCGGCGCCTAGGCCAACGTCCAGAAATAATTCCAGCCGGAATCCCAGCGGCCACCAAAAACAAGCCCTCTAAGCTAAGCATGGTGGCACTAACCGTATCGCTTAAATGCATCCCTTGACGCATCCAAGCCGACCCCCACATCAGGGCAATCACGTTAAAAGGGAACGCCGCCGTAGCGTGAATCATCCACCCCACCCAGGTGGCGCGGTTACGCAGCACCGCCCCCATAGAGCGCCTAACCGACTCAGTTTGCGCTACCGGCGTCTTAGTGCCTGAAGGGTCATCGCGCACCAGCACCGCCGTAGCCACGGCAGCCATAAACACCGCCAAAGCCACCAGGTTAAAGCTGGTAGACCAGCCGTAATCATGCAGCCACCACACCACTGGGAAGGCACTGATCACCTGCCCAATCTGGCCCCCCACGTTAGTTATCTGGGTTAGTAGCGGCACCCGTGAAGCACTAAA
>ERZ772987.282-NODE-282-length-11014-cov-6.63783_pt1 | contig 11014 bp, 7 predicted proteins | sample MGYA00511129_ERZ772987 | MGnify/ENA primary metagenome ERZ772987 (study PRJEB29015, sample SAMEA2738058) | human oral metagenome | biome: human oral; feature: human-associated habitat; material: saliva | place: China | collected 2222 ...
AACTCCGAATGCTCCTCATCGCAGGAGGCCTAGACGCCTCCACCCACACTCAACTCTGAAGAGCCCGTCAAGCGAAGAGAGTGCATCTACATCATGGCCAGTCCTCGCGACTGCAGAGCTTGTCCAACGAGTTCTTTGAAAAAAGACAGTCCATAGTCTTCAAATTGTAAAACTTGGATCCCGTAGCATGACTTAAAATACTCGATTTGATAATCCTGCGCAGACTTAGTTAACAGAAAGTGTGGAGAAGGTACGTCCCTGTCAAAGAAAAGGTCTTCAAGTATGATCTGAAGGTCGGGATCGTTCATTGAATAACCGAGGAAAAGAGTAGTGTGTGTCAATAGTATTGACTTAATGGTGTCAAAGGCTAGTTTTCCTTTCTGGCGCGCTCGAGCATAATCTGAAATGCTGAGAATAAGGTCCTCGTTGTCATTGTAGGCCATATTAGCATCGCCGTGGATTTTAATAATGGTCGTTCTTCCAATGCGAAGATGATTATCAACCGTCTTCGTGCTGAATGTATTGACGGCATAAGTTTCGCATGAGTTACCTTCCAAGAGGTTATCGTAGTTTGTAGTGATTATTATCTGGGGGTTGAGTTGGTCGATTGTATCATGCCACTCTGATGGTTTAAATGGGTCCTTTTGTGGGCCATTGACAAGAGTCTTGAGCTTTTCGTTAAAAGCGGGTCTTTTGTAATCTTTTCTAATGATGTAACGCAGTAGTTCTGCGGCTTGAAGAAGGTGATTGGCTTCGATTAGAGCCTGGATCCTTTTTCTTGTTGCATGTGGTGCAAGTGATGAAAGTTCAGTAAGTAGCTCTGTCCATGTTGGTGGATGTTGATTAGCTCTGTTGGTTGCGCTAGCGCTGATACCGGAGCCGACGAATAGGGCGAGACGTTGAAAATTTGCTGCTGTTTGAAGGGTGTTTGGACAATTCATGATAGTTGCTTCCAAATCTTGTCGGCTCAATTGTGTACCTGAGAGATTCGATCAAATATTTCATTGAAGATTAGTTCGAGTTGTGTTACGTATTTGTCACGCTGCTTGGCCTGTGCTCCAATAAGTCCGTCGGCCGGTCTTAGGCAAGCTATGGGTGTGTGTTTAGCTTGAGCAAGCGGAGCCATTGAAAACATGTATGGAACTGTACCGATCTCTCCGTTGAGGCTGTCATACGGCAAAAGTCTAAGTAAGGTTTTGGAAGAGTTTGCAATCTTCTGTTTGTAGTACTCGTAGTTCTGAACCTGGCGCTCTTTGCCGTCCTTCCTTTTAACCAAATACTGTTGGATTGTGTATCCGATCCAGCCTTCTGTTAATGGAAGGTTCTCGGGGAGTTTGTCAATGAATCCCAAGTCAGGATTCTTTTTGAGTGTCTCTTGCCTGCTTCGATCGTAGTCTTCGATAATGTTTGTTACCCAAGTGCCAATATTTAGTAGGGCGTATTGTGAAAAAAGACTTGGCTCAACCGGAGTGATAAACGCGTCGCATCCTAATAGGATTGATCGGTTGAGTGCGCCGAGGCTTGGTCCCATATCAATAATGGCGTACTCGAACTTGTGTTGTGTGTTGAGGTCTGTGCATAGGCTTCGCAACCATGTAGTGCGGTTTGCTCCGGCAGATTTGGCGCCGAGGAACTCAACCCATGAGCTACTTAGTGTGTCTTCGATGGTTGCCAAGTTTGGGTGTGCAGCTAGCACGGAATAGGTGAACCGTTCTGCATCGTGTAGTTTGTAATCTTTGCAGATCGTTGCGTAACCGTCATTAATATCCTTGAACACGTGTAGCAGAGTTTGTTTCCGCGACTTATTTACGTCTTCATAGATCGAGTCCCATAGGTCGTCTGTGAGGGACAGCTGTGTCGCGTTGGCTTGTGGGTCGCAATCGATTACTACAACCCGTTTGCCATGTTCGCGAGATAGCCACGAAGCAAAATTGCAGGCAAGTGTCGTCTTTCCGACGCCGCCTTTGTTGTTAAAGAATGCAATTGCCTTGATTTGTGACATTTGTTTCATCCTCTTGTTATGTCGGTAAATATGACTGAGTCGAGATGGGTCAATGTTCTGCGATGAATTATTGTCATTCAATTTGAATGCTCTTGTGTGATTTGTTGTAGTGCTTCTATGGTGGTTCTCTCCTTAGGGACTTGTTCTCAGTTGCGTGGTGTATTGATGGTGATTTTGCTTGGGTGTCGTTGGGGTGGTTGCGAGCCGAAGTTGCCTCGGTGTGGCTGGCACCCCCTCGGGGGCGTCGAAGCTGACGTAGACGAATGCTGGCATCGGTGCCTCCCATCACTTGCGTGTGACTGTCGTCTCTGACGGTAGCATAGAATGTCTGACAGATCATGTCCAACTGTCAAGAGTTGCGCCTAGTTGACCAATGCCTGCTTAAAAGGACTTTCCCGCACGATAGCTGCCTTGGGTATCGCTATTTATTTCAATTGGTGAATAACTGTCTAGTGCATTGTTGGATTCATCTGCGGATTTGGGGACTGGGAGCTGCTATAAGCCTGTCGCCCATCGTCAAAAATGCTCAAATTCCTACCCGTCGCCACAAAATGGGTCAAGACTTCTTAAAATGTGAAACCCTGTGGAACGTTTGTCAACAACCTTGGGATCATTGTGACATGGCGCGCGCTCTAGGCTGACCTGGTGGTCGCGTCTCCATTAGTACAGAAACGAGGAACTCTGATGCATCAACGCACATGGAAGGCCCTCATCGCGGGAGGAGCTGCCCTCACGGTCGGCTTGACACTCACCGCGTTCGGGGCCCCCTCCCACGCCGAAGGCGTCGCGGGAATCACCTCTGAGGCGCGCGCCCAGGACGAGGTCATGAACTACGCGATCAACCTGCCCGCCACGGCCTCGCGCTACGACTTCAACGCGGCCGTCTCCAAGGCCTCGGAAGGTGGCGTCGTCCTGGCCCAGTACCCCGAGTTCAACTCCTTCTTCGCCCAGTCCGTGAAGGCCGCCTACGCGCCCGACCTGGGCAAGAGCCTCGTCGCCGCGGGCATCTCCTACGACTCGATCGGCCCCACCCGCTACAAGACCGTCACCGGTGACGAGGTCCGCACCGAGCAGCCCACGAAGACCGAGGCCGAAGCGGCCGCCGTCAACGAGGCCGCCGCCGTGCGCGACACCGGCCTGTCCGCCGACTCCCAGCTCAACGACTTCACCCCCGACCCGGGTGACGCCAACGCCTGGGGCCTGTCCGCCACCGGCGCCGTCGAAGCCCAGCAGGTCGACGTGCCTCGCGCGACAGTCACCGTCGCCGTCATGGACACCGGCATCGACTACGAACACCCGGACCTCAAGGACCGCATCGACGCCTCCCGTTCGGTCGGCTGCCAGGTCAACGGCATCCCCAACCAGGACCCTTCGGCCTGGAAGGATGACCACTACCACGGCACCCACGTCGCCGGCACCATCGCGGCCGCCCACAATGAGTTCGGTGTGGACGGCGTGGCCCCCGACGCGACGCTCATCGCCATCAAGACCTCCAACAAGGCCGGCTCGTTCTACCCCGAGTACGTGACCTGCGCCTTCGACTGGGCGGCCGAGCACGACGTCGACATCTCGAACTCCAGCTACTACATGGACCCCTACGCCTTCTGGATGCCCAACGAGGCCTCCCAGGCCGCGGGCCTCGAGGTGGCCACGCGCGCGGTGCGCTACGCGAAGCTTCACGGCGTCGTTAACTTCGCCGCCGAGGGCAACTCGAACGACGACCACGACAACCCGACGATCGACAAGGACTCCCCGAACGACGTTGAGGGCGCGGCCGTCGAGCGTAACGTCGCGGGCGGCATTGACGTCCCGGCCATGCTGAACGACTCGGTCCTGTCCGTCTCCGCGCTGAAGCTGCCGACCGGTACCGACCCGGCCACGGCGAAGCTTGAGCGCGCCGGATTCTCCAACTACGGCACGAACTCGGTCGACGTGGCCGCCCCCGGCCAGCGCATCTGGTCCACCATGCCCACCTGGGAGAAGGATCCGCCGTTCGGCTACCTGTCGGGCACGTCCATGGCCTCCCCGCACGCCGCGGGCGTCGCCGCGCTGATCAAGCAGATCCACCCCGACTACACGGCTGACCAGGTCATCGCCCTCATGAAGAAGCAGGCCGGCTACACCTACGACCGCCTCGCTGCCCCCGAGGATGGCAAGGAATACCGCGGCGCGGGCCTGGTCAACGCCCTCGACGCGGTCCTGAAGGACCAGCCCCAGCCGATCCTCGGCAGCGTCGAGTACTCCTTCGACGGCGGCAGCGACTGGCGCCCCCTGGCCGACGCTCACGTCGCCGGTACGATCTACGTGCGCGCGACTGTCTCCGGCCCCGTCACCAAGGCCACCATGCAGGTCGTGGACAAGGAGCCCGTCACGGTTGAGGGCACCGGCGACTTCACCGGCAACCAGGTCGTCCTGCTCGCCGGCCCCTACGACACGGCCGCCCTGGCCGGGGAGAACCCCTTCTCCACCGTCACCATCAGCGCCGAGGGCCGCAACAAGGACCCGCGCGCGGATGACGACGTCACCGATTCGATCCACTTCCACTTCGACGCGTCGGCGCACGAGGGTGGCGCGTGGACCAACGACCCCGCCGGCTGGAAGTTCTGCTACGCCGACGACACCTGCGCCATGAACGGCCCGCTCGTTATCGGCGACGGCACCTACTACTTCGACGAGAAGGGCATCATGGGCACCGGTTGGCTGTCCTACGACGGCGCGTGGCACTGGGCGGGCACGTCCGGCCGCATCGCGATGGGCTGGACCAAGGTCGCCGACTCGTGGTACTACATGGGTGACTCGGGTGCGATGATGACCGGCTGGACCGAGGTGAACGGCTCCTGGTTCTACCTGGCTGACTCCGGCAAGATGGCCACGGGCTGGACGAAGATCGCCGGCTCTTGGTACTACCTGCAGGAGTCGGGCGCCATGGCGACCGGCTGGGTCAACTACGGCGGCACCTGGTACTACCTGAACGAGTCCGGCCAGATGGTGACCGGCCGCGTCCAGATCGACGGCACCTGGTACACCTTCAACTCCTTTGGAGCGCTGGTGCGCTAAGCGCCCATTGACGAGGCCGGGGGCCGCTCCCATGGTCCTCTGACCTCGCGCTGGGTGAGGAACGCAAGCGGGTGGGTCCGAACGAAGAGTTCGGACCCACCCGCGTATTCGTTTGGGGGACGAGGCCGTGGCCGGGCCTCGCGCCTAGGTCTCAGCCGAGCGAATCGAAGAGAACCTGCAGGCCCTCACCCATGGTCGGGTGCGCGATCGGCAGGAAGCGCAGCTGCTCGTAGGTCAGGCCACCGGCCATCGCGACGTGCACGACGCTGATGACCTCGGAGACGTTCGGGCCCAGGAGGGTCGCGCCCAGGATCTGGTGAGTGTTCGCGTCGACGACGGCCTTCCAGAAGCCCTCGCCCGCGTAGCGCAGCGTCTTGGCGCGCGGGATTGCAGCCGTGGGAACCTTGGCGATACGCACGTCGAGGCCGGCCTCGCGCGCCTCAGTCTCGGACAGGCCGATGCGGGCCAGCTCGGGGGTGGCGAACACGGCGTAGGGGATCGTGCGTCCCTGCGTGGTGGTCGTCGGATCGTCCAGGGACGCGACGGTCAGCTGGGCGCGGATGATGCGGAAGTCAGACCAGGACGCGTGCGTGAACATGGGGGTGCCCGCGCAGTCGCCGGCCGCCCACACGCCCTCAGCCGAGGTGCGCAGGTGCTCATCCACCGCGACGAAACCGCGATCGGTGAGGGCAACCCCGGCCTCGTCCAGGCCGATCCCATCCGTGTTGGGCACGCGACCCGCGGCCACGAGGACCGCCTCGGCGGACACCGTCGAGCCATCCGACAGGGTCAGGGTCGTCGTGGAACCCTCGCGCGACGCGGATTCGGCGCGCACGCCCGGCAGGATCCGCACGCCGGCGGCCTCCAGGCCAGCCTCGACGACGCGGGCCGCGTCCTCGTCCTCGCGCGGCAGCACGTGATCGCCCGACGAGATGAGCGTGACCTCCACGCCGAAGGTCGCCATCATGGAGGCGAACTCCACGCCGATGTAGCTGGCGCCGATGATCGCCAGGGAGGCGGGAAGCTCCTCGAGGCGCAGGATCTCCTCGTTCGTCCACGCGCCCGACTCCCACAGGCCGGGGATCGCGGGGCGCGCCGGACGCGAACCCAGGTTGATGAGGACGCGCTCGCCGCGAATCTGGCGCTCGCCGCCGTCCTCAAGAGCGACGGTCACCGTGCGCTCACCCGTGAAACGAGCCTCGCCGCGAATGAAATCCAGACCGGGGGCCGCGAACATCTTCTCGTGCGCGCCCACCATGGCGCCGACGATGCCCTCCTTGTGGGCGCGGAGCTTGCCCAGGTCGACGCGCGCGCCCTCGGTGCCGACGATGCCGAACGCCTCGTCCGAGCGGGCATCGCTGAGGCGACGCGCTGAGTTCACCAGCGACTTCGTGGGGATGCACGCCACGTTGATGCACGTGCCGCCAATGAACTGGCGCTCGACCATGGCCACCTTCCAGCCGACCTTCGCGCGCTCCATCGCCAGGGACTTTCCGGCCTTGCCGCCGCCAACAACCAGCAGATCGACGGTCTCGATTGCGTTCGTGGACATGGTTCTCCTTGTCTTGGTGAGGTGATACTGATGAAACGCGCGCGAGCTGGAACTATTCCACAGGGTGAACACCCCGGGCGTGTCACTTCTCACGCGAATACGGCTCGATATCAGCCGTTTGGCTGTTGTATAGGAGCGCTGTGTCATAGTGTGGTCCTGCCGTTCGTTGAAAGTGCCTCCGGCATGCTTGAATAGAGCTATGAGGGCTCTAGAAATTGGTGATTTCAAAGAGGATGTAGGTGCTGCGCTCGCGCGGGCCTCATCCGGGGAAGTCGTCACGCTTACACAAGAAGGCCAGCCTGTCGCCGAGCTTGGTCCTGTGCGCATGTCGACGTACCAGCAGTTGCGCGACTTGGGGCTCGAGCGTCCCGCCATGGCGGACCTCGACGCTTACCGCATGCCGTCCAAAAACCTCCCTGACGGGCGGGGCATAGTCGGCAAGCTGCAGGACTGACGACGTTTGTCGCCACGCTCCATGTGCTACCATGTAGCACATGGAGACTGTTGGTATTCGCGAACTGCGTCAAAATGCTTCCCAGGTGGTCGCCAAGGTTGCCGCCGGCCAGGTCATCACCATCACTGATCGCGGCCGCCCGGTCGCGCAGATGACGGCGACGCGCCCCAGTAAGATCGAGCAGTTGAGGGCGCAGGGCCGTATCGCGCCCGCAACGCGGTCACGGACGAAACTCCCCGTACCGACGCAGGGGGAGCCGCTCTCTGACGTTCTGGCACAGATGCGCGATGAGGAACGTTACTGATGCTCCTCTACTTCGACACGTCCGCCATCGTTAAGCTCATGCGTGATGAGGCCGAGACTGCTGCTCTGCATCGCTTCATGAAAAGCGAGCCGAACATCTATTTCACATGCGATCTATCCCGCACGGAGATCGGTCGCGTCGCGATTCGCCAGCAGCTGGACCCCACAACCGTGGCCGAGACCGTGGGGATTTTCGACATCCTTACACTGGACACGGAGACGTACAATCAGGCAGGTTCCCTGCCGCATCCCTTCTTACGTAGCCTCGACGCCATTCACTTGGCCTCAGCCCTCGAGCTGGGCAGCGAATTAGATGGAGTCGTTACCTACGATGACCGCATGCGCGAAGCCGCGCGCGATTGTGGGTTGCAAGTGTTCTCGCCGCGTTGAGTGAGCCCGAACCCACGGATGCGGTCACAATGATCCGCTCGTGTTCTGCTAGCCCAGTCTCGCTACTTCCGCCGCTTGGCGCGGTTCGTGGGCTCGGCGTGCAGCGGGTCCTCGGGCCACGGGTGCTTGGGGTAACGCCCGCGTAGCTGGGCGCGCACGTCCCGATAGGGTCCCGCCCAAAACGACGTCAGGTCGGAGGTGACCGCCGCGGGGCGCCCCGCCGGATCCGTCAGGTGCAGCACCAGGGGCACGCGTCCATCGAGCAAGCGCGGCGTGTCCGTCCACCCAAACGCCTGCTGCACGCGCAGGGTCAGCACCGGGTGCGCCCCGCTCCAGTCGATCGGCCGCGTCCCCCCGGAAGGAATCGGTAGCTTCTCGGGGGCCAGCTCATCCAGGCGCGCCGCCTGCGGCCACGGCAGCATCGCGCGCAGCACCTCCAGCATCGACACCTGCGACAGGGGAGAACCCGACGCGAGGCGGCGCCCCCACGGGGCCAGCCACTGGTCCGCGCTGCCCGCCAAGGCCTCGTCGCTCACGTCCGGCCAGGGATCGCCCAGCGCCTCGTGGAGAGCGCGCAGACGCTCCCTCAAGGACGAGGCCTCCTTCCCCCAGCCGAGCTCGCCCAGCCCCCGGGCGGCCAGATGCTGCGCCACCAGGGCGGTCGCCTCCTCGGGGTCAAGGGCCTTCGCCGGGGTCGAGGACAGGGGGATCGCCCCGAGCGAGCGCGTGCGGGTCGCCCGCAGGACGCCGCGCTCGAGGCGCGCGTCGGTCCCCTCGGCGAGCAGCGCCGAACCTGCCGCCAGCGCGTCCTCCTCCGACAGGGGCACCGCCGCGAGGATGCGCGCGTGGCGTGAGGCAGGCGCCCGGTCGATCGAAGCCACCGCCAACCACTCCTGGCCCTCCAGAGGAGAACCGTCGGGCAGCTCGGCCCCCACGCCGCCCGCCAGGATGTACGCGGACGAGGCCGGGCGACGCCTCGCGATCCACTGCGGGTAGGCGAGCGCGCACGTCAGGGCCAGCTCGTCCTCGCGGGTGCGCGCGCTCTGCCGCCTCACCCCGGAGTCGCCCGCGCCGCGCGCCGCGTCGGGGGCGTGAACGGCAGGCAGAACGACCCCCACCAGCTCCCCGTCTGACAGCCTGGATGCCAGGCGCGTCAGGCGCGCCTGAGTCTCCTTGACGCGTGCCACCTGGGCGCGGGTAACGGACGAGTTGCCGGATCCACTGCGGCCCAGCCGCCTCTCCAACCCACCCAAGTCCGCTCCCGGCGCGCGAACGTCCTCAGACAACACCGCGACGAAACGCGCCGCCTTCACCGCCCCAATGACGCCGCTCGCCGCGAGCAACGCCCTGCCCAGGGGCGGATCCAAGGGAAGGGACGCCAGCGTGCGGCCAAGAGCGGTCGCGGCCCCGGCCTCGTCGATGGCACCCAAGGAGGACAAACGCTCCCCGGCGGCCTCCCACATGCCCGTGGGTGGAGCGTCGAGCAGGGCGAGGTCCTTCACCGGCGTGCCCCACGCGGCGACCTGGAGACGCGCGTCCGTCAAATCCTGCGTGGCGATCCCCGGCGCCGACTGGGCGGGCCTGCGCGCAACGTCCACGGGATCCATGACACGCACGGCGACGCCCGGCCCGGTGCGCGCGGCGCGGCCAGCGCGCTGCTCGAGACGCGCGAGCGAAGCGGGGACCGTGACCAGCGACGACAGGGACCGGCCGGCGTCGAAGCGCGGCTCGCGCGCCAGGCCCGCATCCACGACAACGGACACGCCCGGCACGGTCAGCGACGACTCCGCGATCGACGTCGACAGGATGACGCGACGAGCGCTCGCGGGGGACAGAGCGCGGTCCTGCTCGGCGGCGCTGAGCTGACCGTGGAGCGTCAGGACCGGGACGTCGCCTAAGTGCAGGTTGCCTCGGACGGTCTCGATCTCACCCACGCCCGGCAGGAACACCAGCACCGAACCGCTCGTGGATGCGAGCGTCTCCTCCACCGTGCGGGCGACGTGGGACAGGTACTCGCGGCGCACGCCCACGCGCTCATGCCCGATGGCCCCCACGGCCTCCACGCCGCGCGGCGGGGGAGCGTAACGCAGCTCCAGAGGATGGATATCGCCTGGAATATCAACGAGAGCGGGCTCCTCGCCCGTGGCATCCTCCAGCCAGCTCACCGTGCGCGAGGCCTCCAGCGTCGCCGACGTCAACGCGATAAACAGGTCGTCGCGCAGCGCCGAGCGGGCGTCCAATGCGAAGGCCAGTGCCAGGTCCGTGTCCAGGTCGCGCTCGTGAAACTCGTCGATGACCAGGGCGGACACGCCCGGCAGCTCCGGGTCGCGCTGCAGGCGGCGCAACGCCACGCCCGGCGTCACCATCTCCACGCGCGTCCTCTCGCTGACGCGCGAATCACCGCGCACCGAATAGCCGACCTGGCCGCCGACCTCCTCGCCCAGCAGGCGGGCGATCCGGCGGGCCGCGGCGCGCGCGGCCACGCGACGTGGCTGGGTGACGAGCACCCGGCCGCTCGTGCCCGCTTCCGCCAACGCCACCGCCACCGCGGGCGGCAGCAGCGTTGTTTTACCCGTGCCCGGAGGAGCCGTGACGACCGCGCAGCCACCCGGCCGCGTCGCCGCAGCGATATCGCCCAGGGCGCGCGTGACCGGCAGCTGTGGCGGGTGTGAAACGAGTTCTTCGAGGGTGGGCATGGCTTCATTGTGCGTGTTCCCTGGGCGTCCATGCATCCGGGAACCATCCCTGCCGCCGCTTCGATGCGTCCGGGGTCACTGCGTGAGAGGGCACCGTGAAGCCTGTGGAGGGCCGCTCCAGCGTAGAATGGAGGCAGTATGACTACGGAGAACACTTCCCCGACGCTGTCGGCGGCCACCCTCGCACACACCACGGGCCGCGTCACCATCCCCGCAGACATGGACCCGATCACGGTCCTCGGCATCGCAGACCAGGTTCTGCGCGCCCTCGAACGGGGTTTCCCGCACGTCCGCTTCCTCGTGACCGGCCGCGAAATCTCGCTGGCCGGATCCCAGGCGGACATCGACGTGGCCGCCGGCCTCCTCGAAGAACTTATCGGCATGGCCAGGCGCGGCACCGCCCTGGACGCCACCGCCGTCGAACAGGCCATCGGCCTGCTCGGACGCCTCACCTCCGGCGAGGCCCCCACGGAGGAAATCCTCTCCGCGCGCGGACGCTCGATCCGCCCCAAGACCCCCGGCCAGAAGGCCTACACGGACGCCATCGACCGCGCCACCGT
>ERZ772987.286-NODE-286-length-10870-cov-3.20203_pt1 | contig 10870 bp, 9 predicted proteins | sample MGYA00511129_ERZ772987 | MGnify/ENA primary metagenome ERZ772987 (study PRJEB29015, sample SAMEA2738058) | human oral metagenome | biome: human oral; feature: human-associated habitat; material: saliva | place: China | collected 2222 ...
TGCGTCGCGCTGGGAGGCCGGCAGGTCAGTCATATCGGCCGGGTTACGGGTGAAATGCGTGAAATAGTGGCGTGAAAGCTGGTCGGCACGAAAATCCGGCAACCCCGCCTCTTTCAGAGCCTGCTTACGCCCAGCTAAATCCAAGTCAGCCAAGTGACGTGGAGCTTTGCCCTTAGCTACCGGCACCGCGAAAGATAGGCGCGGCTTAGCATCAGGGCTGATAGCCCCCTCCGGCGGCTGGTCCGTGGGCAGCACCTGACGCCCCCGACGGCGGGGGGCGGCAATTGATACGGGGCGGGAGTCAGCCATTAAAATCCTTGGGGCTTTGGGGACAAGTAGAGCTTAGCGGGCGGCGGCGTCGGTAATAGCTAGTGCTAAGGTGCACCACCACTATAAAGCTAGCACTGAAGCAATATAGAGCACGGGGGCGGTAGTTAGGATCGAGTCAATACGGTCAAGCAAACCACCGTGTCCGGGCAGTAGGTTAGACATGTCCTTTAGGCCCAAATCACGCTTAATCAGCGACTCCCCTAGGTCACCCAAGGTGGCACTAATAACCACCGCTAAAGCTAGTAGTGGAGTCGCCCACAGCGTACCGCCAAGCACCCACAGTACAACGCCGGTACCAATGGTGGTGGCAATTACGGAGCCAGCGAAACCCTCCCAGGTTTTCTTAGGCGAAATCTTGGGGGCCATGGGATGCTTGCCGAAAGTGATCCCCGCCAGCCAACCGCCGGTGTCACTTAAGGCAGGCAGCGCAATTAGCGCCACAATCTTGCCAACCCCCTGATGCTGGGCCAGCAGCATAACCGCAAAGCCCGCCAGGAAAGGCAGGTAGCAGACTGCAAAAATAGCTGCCGCTGCCTCCAGGGTACGTGAGCGGCGCACCACGTCGTGAGCGTAGGTACGCGGATCTTCTGGGTGAGCGATCTCCAGGGCAGTGCCATAGTCATACTGGGCTTGGGTAGTAAAACTCCACACCATGCAGGCCCCAGAAGTGGCAAACACGGCTGCCAGCAAACCCTCGGGGCCAATCACATAAGCGCATGCAACCGCCCCAAAAGTACCCACCCATAGGGGTAGCAGCGGCAAACCTACCGCGCGCCTAGCGAAAGCCCCGGCCAGCTCCCACAGGGCCACACAAATAGCCACCGCCACTAAAACTGCGAAGTAAACCTTATTGAAGATCAAGCTGAGCGCAACCAGCCCAATCAATAGCACGGCCACACCCACCGCTGCGGGCACATTGCGTCCACCCTTACGGGCAGGGCCTTCAACTACCCGGTTCTGGGTAGGACCGGGGTAGAACAAGCGCACAAACAAGCTGCGTTTAACAGACGGCGCTGAAACTGCGGTATTTGCGGTCATGGGCTCACTTCTTTACGAGACATGAATTTGGGCCGACCCAAGCGAGCCGGCCCAGTCATGTCAGACTTCCAATAGCTCGGATTCCTTGGCGGCCAGGGCCTTGTCAACCTGCTCGACGTAGCGCTTGGTTAGAGCGTCAAGCTCCTTTTCTGCGCGCTCGACCTCGTCCTCGCCAGCCTCGCCGTCCTTCTTGATCTTATCTAGCACATCCTTGGTCTTACGACGCACGTTGCGCAGCTGCACGCGAGACTCCTCGGCGCGCGAACGGGCTAGCTTTACGTATTCCTTGCGGCGCTCTTCGGTTAGAGCCGGTAGGTTAACACGGATGACGTTACCGTCGTCGGTGGGGTTAACGCCCAGGTCTGACTCACGCACGGCGGTAACAATGTCCTTGGTGGCGGTGCGGTCAAAGGGGGTGATTAGCACGGTGCGGGCCTCGGGCACGGTCACTGAAGCTAGCTGCTGCAGCGGGGTGGGGGCGCCGTAGTACTCCACGCTCAGGGAGGTGAATAGGGCCGGGTTGGCGCGGCCGGTGCGGATGGAAGCTAATTCGTTCTTAGCGGCCACTAGGGCCTTTTCCATCTTCTCTTCGGCTTCTAGCAGGGTTTCTTCAATCACTTGAGGGCTCCTTCGTCGTTAGTGACAAGTGTTCCGATCTTTTGGCCAACTAGGGCGGCGGTAATGTTACCTTCGCCTTCCATGCCGAACACGCGCATAGGTAGAGCGTTTTCACGGCACAGTGAGAATGCTGCAGCGTCAAGTACCTTCAGGCCGTCAGCTAGGGCTCGGTCGTAGGTGAGCGAGTCTAGCTTGCGGGCGTTTGCGTCCTTGCGCGGGTCTGCGGTGTAGATGCCGTCGACGCCGTTCTTACCCACCAGCAGCTCGTCGCAGTGGGTTTCGAGGGCGCGCTGGGCAGAAACCGTGTCAGTGGAGAAGTAGGGCAGACCAGCACCGGCCCCGAAAATAACCACGCGACCCTTTTCCATGTGTCGAATGGCGCGTAGCGGAATGTAAGACTCGGCTACCTGACGCATAGAAATGGCGCTCTGGACACGGGCGGGCACGCCTGCCTGCTCAATGAAATCCTGTAGGGCTAGTGCGTTCATCACTGTGCCCAGCATTCCCATGTAGTCGGCGCGGGCGCGGTCAATACCGCGCTGTGATAGCTGGGCGCCACGGAAGAAGTTACCTCCGCCCACCACAATGGCTACCTGCACGCCCTGGCGCACTGCTGCAGCGATCTGCTTAGCAGCATCTGAGACGACATCCGGGTCTAAACCGATGGAGCCTCCGCCAAACACTTCACCGGAAACCTTTAACAGCACTCGGCGCTGGTGGCCAAGGTGCCCTGAGTCGCTCGCGCTCATGCATGCTCCTGTAAGTTGTTGACTTAATTGCAAGCCCACATAACTGGGGGCCTAGCAAAGTCTATCGCGCTTTAGCTTGGCTAACGACCTTAAAAGCTGTGGGGACTCGCAGCGCTGCTGCGAGTCCCCACAAAACTATGGTTTAGATCAGGCGCCTACGCGGAAACGGGCGAAACCGTTGATCTTACCACCGGTAGCGGCAACAACCTTGCCTACGGTGGTCTTGGGGTCCTTGGCGTAAGCCTGGTCTACGAGGCAGTTCTCCTTGTAGAAGGCGTTCATGCGGCCCTCGACGATCTTGGGCAGAGCCTTCTCGGGCTTGCCTTCGGCGCGGGTGGTCTCCTCGACAATGGCGCGCTCCTTCTCCACGTCCTCAGCGGGCACCTGGCTGCGCTCTAGGTACTTGGGAGAGTAAGCAGCGATGTGCATGGCCACGTCGTGGGCAACCTCTTCAGCAGCCTTGTCGGTGCTTACCAGCACGCCCACCTGAGCCGGTAGGTCAGGGTTGGTGCGGTGCAGGTATAGGGAGACAACCTCGCCGCTTAGGCGGGCTAGGCGACGCACGACGATCTTCTCGCCGATGACGGCCTGCATGCCGTCGGTCAGGGCCTGGACGCTCTGGCCCTCGACCTCTACCTTGGCTAGCTCCTCGGCGCTGGTGGCGCCGGAGTCGATAGCGGCGGCTAGAACGGTGTTGGCGAAGTCAATGAACTTCTCGTTCTTGGCTACGAAGTCGGTCTCGGAGTTGATCTCCACCAGGACACCAACCTGGCCTTCGGCCGAGTCGATTACCTTGGCGACAACCAGACCAGCGCTGGCGCTGCGGCCTTCACGCTTGGCGATACCCTTTAGACCCTTAACGCGGATGATTTCGACGGCCTTCTCGCGGTCGCCGTTGGCCTCTTCCAGGGCCTTCTTAACGTCCATCATGCCCGCGCCAGTGGCCTCACGCAGGGCCTTAATGTCGTTTAGGCTGTAGTTAGCCATTTAACTGCTCCTAAAGTTTCGAGGTGACGGCGTCCCCGGGTAAGCCCGGGCACGCCGTCGTTAAAAATTCTCAGTCCTGCTCAGCCTCGGGGGCGGCAGCTTCCTCGGTGGTGGCGGTCTCGCCGGCTAGCAGCTCGGCTTCCCACTCGGGCATGGGCTCGGCGTTGTCGCCAGCCTTGGCCTTACCACCGGAACGGGTCAGCACACCGTCTGCCACGGCGTCAGCGATAACGCGGGTGAGCAGGGTGACGGCGCGGATGGCGTCGTCGTTGCCGGGGATGCCGTAGGTAACCTCGTCGGGGTCACAGTTGGTGTCCAAGATGGCCACGATCGGGATGTTGAGCTTGTTGGCCTCGGCTACAGCCAGGTGCTCCTTCTTGGTGTCAACAATCCACACGGCGGCAGGTAGCTTGGCCATGTCACGGATACCACCCAGGGTGCGGGCGAGCTTGTCCTTCTCGCGACGCATCATCAGCAGTTCCTTCTTGGTGCGGCCAGAGGCGGCCACGTCGTCGAAGTCAATCTGCTCTAGCTCACGCAGACGTTCTAGGCGGGCGTGCACGGTGGAGAAGTTGGTCAGCATACCGCCGAGCCAACGCTGGTTAACGTAGGGCATACCCACGCGCTGAGCCTGCTCGGCTACGGCTTCCTGGGCCTGCTTCTTGGTACCAACGAACAGGATGTTGCCGCCGCGAGCCACAGTCTCCTTAACGAAGTCGTAGGCGCGGTTGATTTCCTCAACGCTCTGACGCAGGTCGATGATGTAGATACCGTTGCGCTCGGTGAGGATAAAGCGCTTCATCTTGGGGTTCCAGCGACGGGTCTGGTGTCCGAAGTGGACACCGCTCTCTAGTAGCTGGCGCATGGTCACAACGGCCATGATGGTCCTTTCAATTGTATGCCTGGAGGTTGCCAAGCATACGGCTATCCGGTGGCCTTGCCCGATTGGCAGGGCCGAGAGTTTTGGTTTATGTAGGTTTGAACAGCATTTAAGCTGATCAGAGGCCTACCCTGGTGCCCGCTGCATGTAGCAGCTAATAGACCGAAGCTACACGCCCGAAAGGACGGGGCGGGCACGCGAAGTCAACTGTGGTGACACAGCTGCACGCGCGAGGTTATCACACTTTGCCCACAACCCGTTCACGGATTTTGAAGGTAATTACTGCAATAAGCGTCATAGTGGCGATAACCACTAGATTACCGCGACCACTTGCTGTGGTGGCTAGCAACACAAACACAGCTAACACGCCCGCGAGCGCCGCCCAGGACAGCCAGGGCCATAGCGGGGTGCGGATAGCGATAATGCCGAGTTTTTCGAGTTTGTGGTGTAGGCGAATTTGCGAGATAACGATGAACAGCCAGGCCACCAGCAAGATCAGGCCGATGGCGTTGAGCAAGATACCTAGTAGCTGGTCTGGCACGTACCAGTTGAGGGCTACTGACACTAGGGAAAGCAGGATGGAGATCCATACTGCGCGCTTGGGGGTGCGCCCGTAGGTCATGTCTCCGGTGAGTTCTTCTTCTTGGGTGAGGATGGTGGAGGTTTCTTGGTTTACCTGTTCATTTTGGGGGTTTTGCTCACTTTGGCCTTTTTGGGCGCTGGCTTTTTTGCCCAGTAGCCAGGTTGAGCCCATGTTGCGGGCGCTTAGTGAGTAGGCCAGGCGTGAGGAGGCGTAAACATTGGCTGAGAAGGAGGAGATCAGGGCAATGAATACGATTATTTCCATGATTAGGCCGACGGCGGGCACGCCAGCCATGTTTAGCACTGCCGCTAGTGGGTTGTTTTTCATCTCTGCTGAGTTCCAGGGCAGCAGCAGTACTAGCAGGGTGACGGTGCCGATGTAGAACACCATGATGCGCCACACGACTTGGCGGATGGCGGCGCCCATGGCGGCTTTGGCGTCTTCTGCTTCAGCGGCGGCGATGGTGACGATTTCAATGCCACCAAAGGAGGTTACTACTGCCAGTAGGCCTAGCACGATGCCACCTACACCGGCGGGAGCGAAACCGCCTTCACCTAGGAGGTTGTGGCTTAGGGACAGGGTGCGTCCAGGGATAATGTTGAATACTAGGCCTAGACCTACAAGTAGGAATACGGCGATGGCGGCGACTTTAATTCCGGCTAGCCAGGCTTCAATGGTTCCAAATTCGCCGGCGGTGCGTAGGTTTACACCACCGAGCACCACCACAATGGCTAAGGCAATTACCCATTGGGGCACCTGTGGAAACCAGCCAATGAATATGGTTGCGGCACCGGTAATTTCTAGTCCGAGCACCATGATTAGCATGAACCAGTACAGCCACCCCACAGTAAATCCGGCCCAGCGGCCAATACCGGCTTGGGCGTAGGTGGAAAAGGAGCCTGATGAGGGTAGTGCTGAGGCTAGTTCAGCTAGGCAATACATTACAGAAATGGCGATTAGGGCTGCGATCGCATAGGAAATGAGTACCGCTGGTCCTGCCTGGGAGATGGCAACTCCGGTGCCTAGGAAGAAACCGGCACCGATTGCGCTGCCCAGAGCCATCATGGACAGGTGGCTGTTTTTTAGGTTGCCACGGGGTGCTTTTGCGGGGGTTGTCACCTGAAAATCTTTCCGTTTGCGATGTTGTATATGCACTTTTGGTGTGGGCTTTTTATACCATTTTCGTCACAGGTTGAATATATGGGTCCGTATTTCGGTATTTTCCACAGCCTCCTTACCCTTATTGGCTGCTAACCACAATTATTGTTTAGGTGCGTAACCGTTTTATTACTTCTTGTTTAGTTGTTTGCATTAGCCTATTTGCCCTGGTGGCAAGCTCATTTAGCGGCGTTTATGCATCCGGGGCGCGCCGTCATCAGTGGCCTACCGGGGGCCCGGTGGCGGTTTTAGAGCGTTTTTCTCCCCCAGCCCAGCGTTGGCTGGCGGGTCATCGCGGTGTGGATTTGGCTTTGGCTGCTGGTAGCCCGGTAATGGCTAGCTATGAGGGGGTGGTGGCTTTTAGTGGCGTGGTGGCTACTAAGCCGGTGGTTTCCATAGAGCATAGTTACCCACCGGGTTTGCGCACTACTTATGAGCCGGTGGTGGGCATAGTTAAGGCTGGTCAGAGCGTTAGGACTGGGCAGGTGATTGGGGTTTTGCAGGCAGGTCACCGCAGCGATGGGCGCGATGCGCTGCATTGGGGGGCGCGTTTTGGGCGCGATCGTTATATTGATCCGCTGTCTTTGTTGCGCCGGCCCCGCATAGTTTTGAAGCCGCTTGCCCGCGCGGGTGAGGTTGCTGCTGGCGGCATTGGCGACGGCGTCGCTCCAGATAGCTTGGTCAGCGAAGCACCCCGCTTGGGCAGCAAGGCCCCCGAAGCAGTGAGACAGCCCGCATGGCCACCAATGCAGGCAGTTTGGGCGCTAAAGCATGGCGCTGGGCCGCCAACGCAGGCGTTAGCTGCTCAGACAGCCAGTTTTAGGCGCGTGGATGGGCTTGAGCATAGATGGCACGCAGACGCTCACTGGTCACATGTGTATAGCGCTGGGTGGTGGCCAGTGAGGAGTGGCCTAGTAGTTCTTGCACGGTGCGCAGATCTGAGCCACCCTCCAGCAGGTGTGTGGCGGCGCTGTGGCGCAGACCGTGAGGGCCCAGCTCAGTGCCGATACGGGCGGAGTTGCGGTGCACAATTTGGCGCACCGCCCGCTCCCCTATGCGCCCGCCGCGCACCCCCAAAAACAGGGCTTGACCCGAGTAGTCGTTAGCTAGCTGCCAACGCTGGTTAAACCAGTTTTCTAGGGCCCTAGCTGCCGGCAGCCCGTAGGGCACTACGCGTTCTTTATTGCCTTTACCCAGTACCTTGATAGTGCGCTGTTCACGGTCTAGATCACGCAGATCTAAACCCACTAGTTCAGATACACGTACGGCGGTGGCGTAGAGCAGCTCCAAAATAGCTTTGTCGCGAATATCGGTGATGCTTTCGCCCTCAATGTCTTCAACCAGGTGTTTGGCTTGTTCCACACTGAGCACGGCGGGTAGGCGGTTGTCGATTTTGGGGCTGCGCAGGCGTGAAGCCACATCATGGGGCAGGTAGCCTTGCTGGTAAGCCCAGGTGGAGAAGGTACGCACGGCCACGGCCCGGCGTGCCACCGTGGCACGTGAACAGCCATTTGCCAGCATGTGGGCCAGCCAGGCACGTAAATCGTTCAAATCCAAGCTTTTAGCTAACGCAGTTGCCGGCGTATCTGGCTGCATGTCTAGAAAATCCACCAGCGTCTCTAAATCGCCACGATAGGCACGCACAGTGTGTTCAGAGCGGCCTTTAGCTAGCTCCAGCCAGCAACAAAAGGCGTCAATTAACTGCCCGCACGTGATCGCAACCGATTTCATGGCTATCAGCATAGCCAGGGCCTATGTTTAAGCCCGTTTATACGCGCCGCCTAAAGCTTTTACCTTGCCAGCTAATTGCAGCTGCCCTAAAGCCGCCAACACATCGGCGGCATCTAGCCCACTTACCTGCACTAATGAGTCCACACTGGCGCAGGCTCGGCGCGGCAGGCTGTCATAGACGCGGGAGCTGAGCGGATCTAAACCATCTAGCAGGCCTGGCTGTTCAATACGGGCTTTTTCTTGTTTAGCCACTTCAGGGAAAAACTGTCCCAGCGGGGTGAGTAGCTCATAGGCTTCATCGGCGTCGGTTATACACACTGCCCCTTGGCGGATCAGGCGGTGGCAGCCTGCTGAACTAAAACTGGTCACCTGCCCGGGCACAGCCCCCAGCGCTCGCCCCAACTCTAGGGCGTGGTTGGCGGTAGATATGGCCCCTGAACGCCAGCTGGCTTCCACCACCACTGTGGCCGAGCTTAACGCCGCAATCAGGCGGTTTCTGGTTAAAAACCGGTGCCTAGCCGGCGCGCAGCCAGGCGGCACTTCACTGATCAACGCCCCCTGGATGCAGATTTGCCGCAGTAGCTGCTCATTACCTGAAGGGTAAAGGTAGTCCACTCCCCCAGCGCACACACACAGCGTGCCCGTATCCAAGGCAGCGCGGTGAGCGGCGGCGTCGACCCCATAGGCACCCCCAGAAATGATGCTCACCCCTTTAGAGCCCAAACCACCAGCTAACTGGCTGGCCACCCACTGACCGTAGTTAGTGCAGGCACGCGAGCCCACCAAAGCTAGGCTCAACTGGCGCAACTGGGCCGGGTTACCCCGCCCCCACAGGCAAAACGGCGGCCAGGCCAAATCAGCTAGGCACCTGGGCCAATTAGCGTCACTGGGGGTAATGATCCAGCCCCCTAAAGCTTTAATAGCGTGCAGTTCACGGCGAATATCGAGCTTATCTAGGCGCCCTTGCCAGCGTTTAGCACCCTTATAAATGCCTTGGATGGTTTTCGCGTCTAAACCAACTAAGGCCGCACCGCTGGGCTCACAAACCCAGTCAAGGGCCGCGCTTGGCCCCAGCGCCCGTACCAGCTCAATAGCCGCGTTGTCAGTGGGCTCCACTAGGCGCGACCAGGCCGCCCACGCCAAGTGCGGATCAGCGGTATCAAAAGGCAGCTTAACCATCACAAATCCCCTTACTGCGCAGGCTAATAGCGCTAGCCACATCGGTTTTTGTTAAACGCTCATGTCCTTGCAGATCAGCGATACTCCAGGCCACACGCAGCACCCGGTCAATGGCCCGTAGCGACAGCCCCGCCCGCATAGCCAGCTCTAGCAGCCCCAAAACCTGCGCATCTAGATCAGCTTGCGGCCCGCGCAGCCAGTGACCAGGAACCTGACTGTTCAGGCTCCAAGGCGTATCAGCTAGGCGACGGCGGGCGTGGGCCCTGGCCTGAGCCACCCGCGCGGCCACCTGGCTACTGGACTCGCCCTGGCCCAGGCCGCGCAGGGCTGAGCTACTAAGGGCCATAACCTCAATTTGGATGTCGATGCGGTCTAACAGCGGGCCAGATAAACGCTGTAAATAGTTGCGTCTGCGCAGCGAAGAGCAGGTGCATTTATCCCCTTTAGCGCTGGCTTTACCGCAAGGACACGGGTTAGCGGCCAGCACCAGCTGAAATTTAGCCGGATAGGTGGCCCGCCCGCGAGCGCGGTCGATGGTGATGGTGCCCGACTCTAGCGGCTGGCGCAGACAGTCCAGCACTGAGGGGGCAAATTCTGGAGCCTCATCTAGTAGCAGCACCCCGCAGTGGGCTAGTGAAATATCCCCCGGCCTGGCCAGCCCTGAGCCTCCCCCCACAATGGCTGCGCGGGTGGCGCTATGGTGTGGGCTGCGCAGTGGGGGCCGGCGCAGTAGGCCTTTTTTGGCTTCCAGTGTGCCAGCCAGGGAGTGTACGGAGGTGACGGTGACTGCGTCGGCGTCGTTTAGATCCGGCAAAATTCCTGGCAGGCGCTGGGCCAGCATGGTTTTACCGGCGCCGGGTGGGCCTATCATCAGCAGGTGGTGCCCGCCGGCGGCGGCTACTTCCAGTGCGTAGCGGGCTTCGCTTTGGCCCACCACCTGGCTTAAATCCAGCTCACTGGCCTGGCTGGGGTTGCTTTGCGCGGATGAGGCTGGGCTAGTTTGGTTGACTTTGCGCCCCTTAGGCAGGGCCACCTGGTGGTTGCCGTAGTAGCGCAGCACCTGGGCTAAATTACTGGCCCCAATTACCTGCGCGGTGGGCACTAAGCGCGCTTCATCAGCGCATTGGGTGGGCACAATCACCGTGTTGTAGCCGGCAGCAACTGCCGCGTTAACTGCTGGCAGCACCCCACGCACGGGCCGCAAAAAGCCATCTAAGCTCAGCTCCCCAATATGCACTACGCCGCGCGCAAGAGCTGGGTTTATGTAGCCGCCGGCGCTTAGCAGGGCCACAGCCAGCGCCAGGTCAAAGCCGGTACCGGTTTTAGGGATGTCAGCTGGGGAAAGGTTTACGGTTACGCGCCGCTCCCTCCAACTAATGCCGACGGCGTTAATGGCGGCCCGCACCCGCTCGCGGGCTTCTTTAATAGCTGTGTCAGCTAGCCCCACCAACACGAACGTGGGCAAGCCGTTGGCACAGTGGGCTTCTACCTCAATGATGGAGCCGGCTAGGCCGTTTAAGGCCACGGCTAGAGTGGTGGCGCTACTCATTGCTCTACCGCCCGGTGGTGGCGTAGTTGAGCGACGTCGCCAATTAGTAGGGAGATTACATCCACCCT
>ERZ772987.287-NODE-287-length-10860-cov-3.84581_pt1 | contig 10860 bp, 8 predicted proteins | sample MGYA00511129_ERZ772987 | MGnify/ENA primary metagenome ERZ772987 (study PRJEB29015, sample SAMEA2738058) | human oral metagenome | biome: human oral; feature: human-associated habitat; material: saliva | place: China | collected 2222 ...
TATAATTTTAGTAATAATAGTAACTAAGGGGTGATAACATGTATAAAGTAATGATAGTAGAAGATGATGAAATAATTTCTAATTCAATAGCTGGCTATCTTAATAAATGGCAGTATACTACACATGAAGTAAGTAACTTTCAAAATGTAATTACTGAATTTGTAGAAGAAAAGCCTGATATAGTATTAATGGATATAAATCTCCCCTATTTTGATGGGTATTATTTTTGTGAAGAAATAAGAAAAATATCTAAAGTACCTATTATCTTTATCTCATCAGCTAGCGATGATATGAATATAGTTATGGCTATGAATATCGGTGCAGATGATTTTATAGAAAAGCCGTTTAAACTTGTAGTATTAAAAGCAAAAATAGAAGCTCTATTAAGACGTGTTTATAATTTTAATAACAGTAATTCTCTAATTGTTTATAAGGAAGTTATATTTGATATAAATAAAGATGAAATTAAATACAAGGATAATGTTGCGACATTAACAAAAAATGAAAGTAAAATTTTGACGATATTATTAGAAAATAGAGAAAAGATTGTTTCTAGAGAAGATATAATAGCAGCTTTGTGGCAAAGTGATAATTTTATAGATGAAAATACACTCTCTGTAAATGTTAATAGACTAAGATCAAAATTAAAAGACATAGGGATAGCTGATTTTATAATTACAAAAAAAGGTAAAGGGTATATGGTTTAATGGGTATAATAAAGAGTTATATAAAGAAAAATTTAAAAATATACTTGTTGCTTATCGTCTTTATTTTTATCTTTGTTTTAATATTTTATTTATACAATCTACCTTTTGAAGCATTATTTTATAGTGGTTTGCTATGTTTTGTAGCTGCATTAATAACGAGTATAATAGATTTTAATAATTTCAGAAAAAGTTATATCTATTTAAAATATCTTGAAAGTAATATTTTAAATAGTATGGAAAACTTACCTAAGAGTTTAGATATAAGAGTTGAATACTACCAAAAGATTATCGAAAGATTACACAATGAAGTAGAAAAATTAAAAATCGAAGATAATAAGAAAATGGAGGGCTTAGTTGATTACTATAGTATGTGGATTCATCAAATTAAAACGCCGATTGCTGCGATAAATTTTCTATTAGATAATGAAGAAATTGATGTAAAAGCCTTTAGACAAGAATTATTTAAAATAGAAAGATATGTAGAGATGGTTCTTACATATATCCGTCTAGGTAGTGAAACTTCGGACTATGTAATAACGAGTATTAATTTAGATGAAGTAGTAAGAGAAAACATAAAGAAATATGCGACGTTATTTATTAATAAGAAGATTAAATTGAATTATGTTTCACATGAAACATATGTAATAAGTGATAAAAAATGGCTTGGTTTCGCATTTGAACAACTTCTTAGCAACGCTATAAAATATACGAAAAGTGGCGGTGAGATAAGTATAAATATATCTGAGAGTAAATTAGTAATCGAAGATAATGGAATTGGTATTTATGAAGAAGATTTACCAAGAATCTTCGAACAAAGTTTTACAGGATTAAATGGAAGATATGAGAAAAAGTCAAGTGGTCTAGGTTTATATCTATGTAAAAAGACTTTAGATAAACTTCAACATAAGATAGAAATAACTTCTGAAGTAAACAAAGGAACAAAAGTAATAGTTAGTTTTCCTAAGAAAGATATGTTTAGAGATTAAAAACTCTAGTCTTACAAAATTGTAAGATTAGAGTCTTTTTTGTAAGGAAAATCGATAGAATGAGTAAGAAAAGTAAGGTAAAATATAAATATAAACAAGATAAAACTTGTAGATAAAAGTTCGAACTAGTTAAATTAGAATAAGATAAAATTAGGAGTGATAAAGATGTTATTAGAAGTAAATAATATAAGAAAAGTTTATACAACAAGATTAAGTACACAAAGTACAGAAGCATTAAAAAATGTAAATTTCTCGGTAGATAATGGTGAGTATGTAGCGATTATGGGAGAAAGTGGTAGTGGGAAAACGACTCTACTTAATATACTAGCTACATTTGATAAAGCTACTTCAGGAAGTGTATTGCTAAATAATTTAGATTTAAGTAAGTTAAAAGATAAAGAATTGGCAGATTTTCGTCGTGATAATTTAGGATTTGTTTTCCAAGATTTCAATTTATTAGATAATTTTTCAATAAAAGACAATATTCTTTTACCATTAGTTTTAGCAAATAAAAAATATAAAGATATGGAAGTAAGATTAGACAAAGTAACTAAACCTTTAGGAATTGATAAGTTAATCAATAAATATCCGTATGAAATCTCAGGAGGTCAAAGACAAAGAGTTGCAGTAGCTCGTGCTATTATAACAAATCCATCGTTAATTTTGGCAGATGAACCAACAGGGGCTCTTGATTCAAAATCAACGGATCAACTGTTGAATGTTTTTGATAAGTTAAATGAAGTTGGGCAAACAATCATAATGGTTACGCACTCTGTGAAAACAGCGGCGAGAGCTAAACGAGTATTGTTTATTAAAGACGGAGTAGTTTTCCATGAATTAAGAAAAGGAAATGCGACAACAAATGAAATGTTCCAAAAAATAAATGATACACTATCATTAATGCAGGCAGGTGAGTAACATGAATCTATTTTATAGTAAATTTGCATTCAATAATCTTTTGAAAAATAAAAGATTTCTAGTACCTTATGTACTGTCAGCTATTTTCACGATTATTTGTTTTTACATACTAAGTTCACTAACATACGGTGGTAATTTAGATAAAATTGAACATGGAGCAAGTGCAGTAAAACGAGTATTAGGTTTTGGAGTTATCGTTATTGGTATATTTTCTGTAATATTCCTTTTTTACACATATAGTTTTTTAATAAAACGTAGGGTAAAAGAGTTTGGTTTATACTCAGTACTAGGAATGACTAAAAAACAAATTGCACGTATTTTAGTATTAGAAACAATATATATCGCAGTAGTAACTATAGGATTAGGATTAGTACTAGGTATTGTGTTAGATAAATTAGCGTTATTAGCGTTGTTAAAATTATTTACTACTGGTGTTAGTTTTGGATTTGTAATTTCACCGAAAGCAATAGTAGTAACAGCATTACTATTTGGTGGAGTATACTTCTTATTATTAATATATACAATAATCAAAATTTCAAGATTAAAAATAGTAGCTTTACTAAAAGAAAGCAGTAAAGGTGAAAAAGAACCTAAAGCTAGATGGTTATTAGCGATAATAGGTTTAGGATTAATAGGTTATGGTTATTACACAGCTCAAACTGTAACTAACCCGATAAAAGCAGTGACATTGTTCTTCGGTGCGGTAATAGCGGTAATTATAGGTACATACTTTATTTTTGTTGCTGTAAGCATTACAGTATTAAAAATAATGAAAAATAATAAAGGTTTCTACTATAAACCTAAAAACTTTATAAGTGTATCAGGTTTATTATATAGAATGAAAAGAAATGCCGTAGGACTAGCAAATATTTGTATCTTAGCAACTATGATACTAGTTACTATGGGGACTACTTCAGCTTTATATGCAGGGTCAGAAAGTTCATTTGAGAAAAGATATCCAAGAGATATAGCGATAATGGCATATAATCAAAGTGATAAAGAAGCTGCTGATCTAGAAAAGAATATAGAAAAAATTGTAAAAGAAAACAATACTGAAATAAAAGATTTAATAACATATAATCAATTAAATATTGCTGGTACAGTCGAAGGTTCAAATTTTTCTCTACAAAGAGAATTTGGATTAGGATCAGTGGATAAAGTTAAGTTTATGACAGTGATAACACTAGATGATTATAATAAAGTAGCTAAAACTAATAAAACACTTAAATCAGATGAAATATTATTGTACGTTGATAAAAAGGGAACTTATGACTATGATCAATTAAATATAAATGGTGATAACCTAAAAGTAAAAGAAAAAATGAGTAGTTTCCCTGGTGAAGTTGGTTCGCAAACTGCAAATATAACAGATACTTATTATGTAGTGGTTAAAGATAAAAAAGAGCTTAATAGAGTCTCTAAAGAGACGATACAGGCTTTAGGAGCAGAAGGTGTAGATGAGTTTAAATCAAATTATATTACTTTTGATTTAAAAGACAAAAGTAAAGAAGAAATAGTAGTAAATAAATTAAAAAATTTAGAAAATAGCGGTAGAGTAATTATAGAAAGAAAATCAGAATCTAAAGTAGAATTTATTGGGTTCTTCGCATCATTCTTATTCATCGGAATATTTATTAGTATGGTGTTTGTAGTTTCACAAGTAGTTATAATGTACTACAAACAAATATCAGAAGGTTATGAGGACAAAGACAAATTTGAAATAATGAGAAAAGTAGGTTTAACTGATAAACAGATTAAACAATCTATAAGAGCACAAGTATTGCTAATATTCTTCGCTCCACTAGTAGTAGCGACAATACATACAATAGTAGCTTATCCATTTATAGAGAAAATTCTTAAACTATTCTTATTATCAGAAACACGTTCATTCTTAATAGCTATGTTTGCTACAATAAGTATTTTCGCCCTATTCTACTTAGTAGTTTACACAATTACATCAAAAACATACTACAGAATAATAAAAGAATAATAAATAAAAGTCGGTCATTATAATGACCGACTTTTTTTATTAGTTTATCCTGATAAGATAGGGGTTTTTAGTAGGTGTAGATACCCCATTTTTATTTTTTTTTATAAAAAACTATTGACAAGTGAGTGAGTACTCACTAAAATATAATTAAAAGGTGAGTAGTTACTCACTAATAAAGATAAATAATTATTTCTTATAGCAAAGAAATATAGCTATGTAATGTAAAGAGGTGTTTTTACTATGGGAAGACTAATAGAAATAGAGAAATTATCAAAAAGTTTTGGAGAACAAAAAGTATTAGATAAAATAGATTTTAAATTAAAAAGTTGTGAAATCGTTGGTTTAATAGGCCCTTCTGGTTCGGGTAAATCGACATTAATTAAAACAATGTTAGGAATGGAAAAAGCAGATGAAGGCGAAGCGTTAGTATTAGATTATAAAATGCCAAAAAGAGAAATCTTATCTAATATAGGATATATGGCACAAAGTGATGCTTTATATGAAATGCTAACTGGGTATGAAAACTTAGATTTCTTTGGAAAAATGAAAGGTGTACCTTCTGATAAATTGAAAAAAGAAATAGAATATATAGCTGAGATTGTCGATTTAACAAATGATTTGAAAAAACTAGTATCTAAGTATTCAGGTGGTATGAAACGTAGATTATCTTTAGCTATAGCCTTAATAGGGAGCCCAGAGTTATTAATATTAGATGAGCCTACAGTTGGTATAGATCCTAGTCTTAGAAGAAAGATTTGGAAAGAGCTATTTAAACAAAGAGATAATGGGGTAGGTATTTTAGTTACTACTCATGTAATGGATGAAGCAGAACTTACTGATAAAGTTGGGTTACTTCTTAATGGAGATATTATTGATTTTGACACACCACAACAGCTGAAAGTTAAAAACAACGTTAATTCCATAGAAGAAGTATTTTTAAAAGTGGAGGAAAAATAATATGAGAGTATTTATAATAGCAAAAAGAGTATCAAAAGAGTTTTTTAGAGATAAAAGAACGCTAGCAATGATGTTTGTAGCACCTATATTTATAATGTGGTTAATGAGTATTGTTTTTTCTGCGAGTACAACGACAAGTGTAAGTGTAGCTTCAGTAAATACACCGAGCAATGTTGTTAAAATAATGCAGAATGTTGAAGATGTTAGTTTAGAACAATTTCAAACAAAAGAAGAAGCGGATAAAAAATTACAGAATGGAAAAGTAGATACAGTTATTTATTACGATAACGGCACATATAATGTAACTTATGCCAATATAGATTCTAGTAAAACTGTTAAAGCTCAACAAGTATTAAAAAGCTCAATACAAGGTGCAGAAGTAAAAAATATAGTGGAAGTAGTTAAAAAAATAAATCCAAAAATTGAGAATAATCAACAACAACCAGAGTTAAAAGAATATTACAATTATGGAAATGCTGATACAACATTTTTTAATAAAGTAGCACCGGTATTAATTGGATATATACTTTTCTTCTTTGTTTTCTTAATCTCAGGTATGGCATTACTAAAAGAAAGAACAACAGGAACACTAGATCGCTTACTAGCTACTCCAGTAAAAAGAAGCGAAGTAGTATTTGGTTATATATTAGCTTATAGTTCACTAGCGATAGTACAAACTATTATAGTAACACTATCATCAATATATTTATTAAATATTGAGGTTGTTGGAAGTCTATATTATGTTATAATAGTAAATGTATTATTAGCTATGGTTGCACTATCATTAGGGTTATTACTTTCAACTATAGCAAAAACAGAGTTTCAAATTATGCAATTTGTACCAATTGTAGTTATTCCGCAGATGTTCTTCTCTGGAATAGTATCGGTAGAGAGTATGGGCAAAATAGCTGTATATATTAGTAAAATACTACCAGTTACATACGCAAGTGATGGATTAAGTAAAATTATTTTAGAAGGAAAAAACTTAGTTGCGGTAAAACAAGATGTAACAGTATTAATAGTATTCTGCGTAGTATTAATTGCATTAAATATTATAGGTTTGAAACGTTATAGAAAAGTCTAATAATATCGGAGAAAAGCGATGATAGAAAATATTTTAAGTTCATATTTGGATATAACAAAAGAAGAGAGAATGCCACCTGGCAAGAAGAAAACTTTAGAATCAGCGATAAAGTTGTTCGCAAAACAAGGGTATAATGGAACGTCAACTTTGCAAATTGCAAAAGAAGCGGGTGTAAGTCAGGCAACGGTGTTTAAATATTTTAAAACTAAAGAAGATTTATTGTATGCAATAATACTTCCAGTAATACCTAAATTATTTTCAAGATTTTTAGGTAGGGTTCAAAAAGCTAAATCAGTACAAGAATTAATAAGCTATATAGTAAGAGATAGATTTGAGTTTTTAGAAGAAAATAATAATACTGTAAAGATAGTTTACTCAGAACTGTTGACAAATGAAGAGTTGAGAAAACAACTACTTTCTTCAATTTCAAAAATTTTTGAAGAATTCAATATAGCAGAGTTAATAAAAAAATATAAAAAAACTAACCCGGAAATTAATGACGAGTTAACAGCAGCAGAAATAATACGTTCATTTGCAGGGCCAATTATGACGTATTCAGCACAAAGATTTGTATTATTTGAAAATGTTCCTTGTGAAACACAAGAACATGATTTACAATTTATAGAAAATCAAATTTATAGAAATATTACAAAATAAAGTAAAAAGCAGTAGAAGAAAAAGTATTCTTCTACTGCTTTTTTCGAACGTTAAGCATGAAATGATTGGAAAACAACGCAAAATAATATGTCATTAGAGACATTAATGATAGATTTTTAGAAATAACGTTCATTTTTTATTATACCACAAAAAAATATAAAAGAAAGACATTTTTGAAAAAAAATTATAAATAGTTTAAATGTAATGAAATGAAAACGAAAAAAACCGATATGAGTTATGTATAAAAAAGAAGCGAATAAAATCATTATCCGCTTCTTTTTTATTCTATCCTTCTAACTTAACAATTCTATCACAAATAGATAAGGTAGATTTATTATGAGATATAATAATTGTTATTTTATCTTCTTTATTAGCTTCTAGAGCTTTAAGTACTTCGATTTCACTGAAAATATCGATGTTTGCTGTTGCTTCATCTAAGATTAGAAGTTTACTATCGTTATAGAATGAACGAGCAACAGATAGACGTTGTTTTTGTCCAGAGCTAATATTTGAACTACGCTCCCCAACTATTTCTTGATCTTCGTGTTTTAAACTAGTTACGAAGTTTTTAAGATTTGTATTTCTTAATGCATCACTTAATCGATTTTTATCTAAATCTTTATCAAAAAAGTTTATATTATCTCTTATTGTCGCATTAAATAAATAGCTATCTTGAAGGATAATAGAGCTGTTTTCTCTGAAATATCTATTATCTATATCTGCTAAGTCGACATTATCAATAGTGATACGTCCGTCCATACCTTCATCTGAGATAAATTTCATAATTAGTTTAGCGATTGTAGATTTACCACAACCACTAGGTCCGCTAATACCGATGATTTCACCTTTTTTAGCTATTAGATTAATATTGCTTAATACTGGAGTACCGCTATAGCTATAAGATAGATTATCAATTTTTAGTTCGTTGAAATCTACTACTTTTCCACTATTTTGATCTTCTTCTGGCATATTCATCAGCTCTAAAAATCTTTTACCACTAGCCATAGTTTGACTAAGTGTAGAAGCTAAGTTACCCATATACAAAATAGGGATAAACGATACGATAAACATAGCCACTAAAGCAAGGATCATATTAGGTCTATCTAGTGAAGTAGTAGCGAAATAAATAAATGCCAATACTCCAAAATTATATGTAACAACGTTAAGTGCATTTAAATCAATTAAAAATTTATTTTTCACATAAGAGCTACGAGTTAACTCCTCTGTTTCATCAATAATTGCTTGTTTTGCTTCTCTTACTTTATTATATTGTAAAGTTTCAAAGATTCCATAGGCTTGTTCTGAAGAATTATTATTTACCTTTGTAAGCTTTCTTCTGTATTTTTCTCCGACTAATTGACCTCTATTTTTAAAGCTTAGCGGATAAACAAGTCCGATAATAATATAGACAGCTAATGCGATAAAAGCAAGCTTGAAGCTAAAGAACATTAGGAATATAGTTACGGCTAAACTTTGAACGATATAAATCATAAATGGAGTAATTGTATGAGCGTAGAAAACCTCTAATAATTCGATATCAGTAGTAATAATAGTCATATAATCTCCAGAAGTGTTTCGCGTGAAACTATCGATAGAAATCTTCTTAAATTTGTTTAGCACTTTAACTCTTAGTGTATGCAGCACCTTGAATGCTACATAGTGATTTAATAATTGTTCAGTATAACTAAATAACCCTTTTAAAATAGCTAATGCAAAAATTATGAAAAATAATATTACTGCAATAGTAGTTATTTTTGTTAAAAAGAATAATGCTAGGAAGTAGGTAAATACTACAAGTGTTAGGTGTCCTAAACTACCAAACAGTGTTGCTCGAAGTAGAGGACGTTTAAAGTCTTTAGCGATTGCTAAAAGTTGTTTTAATTCTTTTAAAGAAGTCATTATTCTACCTCCTTAGCTGAAAATCTTGATTTTAGTTCTTGTTGATCATTAAATAATCGTTTGTAAAGTGAAGGTGAGTCTAGTAATTCATTATGAGTACCTTCTTCGATTATTTTTTTATCTTTAAGAACATAGATGTTATCAGAGTTTGTAATTGTTTCTAAGTCGTGAGAGATTATAATAATAATTTTTCCTTCTTTAATTGAATCAAAGGCAGAAAGAACGATATTTTTACTATAGTCATCTATGTTAGAAACAGCTTCATCTAGTATATAAATATAGCTATCTTTTAGAATAGCTTTTGCGGCAAGCAGACGTTGTTTTTGACCACCAGAAAGATTACCAGCTCCAGCTGCAAGCTCATAGTCTAAGCCACCATTTTTAATTACAAAATCTTTTAGATTCACTTTTTCTAATGCATTAAACATATCTTCTTCTGTAGTATATTTACTTACAGTTAAGTGATCACGGATAGTACCTTTTACTAAGTAGCTATCATTTGTAATAAGTGTTGTAATTTTTAACATTTCATCAGTAGGGATTGTATCAATATCATAAGTATCGTATTTAATATTCCCTGAATAATTAGAGTATAAACCAAGGATTAGTTTAACAAGTGTAGATTTTCCACTACCACTTTCTCCAACAAAGGCTGTTTTAGTACCTGGTTTAATTATCATATTTATATCTTCTAATGTAGTATTATCTCCATAAGAGAATGTGACATTGCTTAATACAATATTTTTTCCTGGTGTTAGTGTAATATCATTATTTTTTTCTTGTTCAGGATAGTCAAGAAGTTTATAGATATTATCTAATTCCACATTACCTTTCATAGAAATATGGAATAGTCCACCTAATGCACGAAGAGGTTTAAAACACTCTAATGACGCCACGATAACAAAGATAATAAGTTTATTATCTTTAACGATAAATATCGCAATAATTGATAAGACAAAAATTGAAATATAAGTAATAGCATCCATTACATTAATTGAATTTAACTGATGACGTAAAAGATCCATAGTTGATTTTCTATATTTAGAACTACGTGTATCTACATCACCAGCTACACTATCTTCTTTACCGTAGATTTTAGCAGTTGTAAAACCTGCTAGTCTATCATAGAAAACCTCTGAAAGGTTTAAGAAATCACTGAAATTTTGCTTATTTGCTTTTTTAGATTTTTTAATAATAATCATAATAGAAATAGGAATCAGTGGATAAAGAAGTAACATCGCTACAAATAGTAGAATATGTATTTTTCCATAGATTACAAATGAACTAAGCACTATAAGTAGTGTTGCGAACATTTGTGGTACAAATTTATTAAAGTAAAACTCTATATTAACAATAGAAGATGAGTTCATCACAAGAAGGCTCCCGGTATTAACCGCCTCAGTATAGTTTAGAGAAAGACGTTCTACTTTATTATAAATTTCTTGACGCAAAGTATTTCTCACCTGCTTAGAAATTTTATGGCTAAAGAAATTATCTCCAGTAGTTGCAAGGTAATAAAGAACAAAACTTAGTGCAGTTCGTAGTGTGAAAATTAGTATATAACTAATAGGGTATTGACCACTCAGTAGGGTAAATAGAAAGTCTACAAAGTTATATATGAAAAATAGCGAACACCAGAATGCGACTAGTTTGCAAAATGCA
>ERZ772987.289-NODE-289-length-10832-cov-7.25777_pt1 | contig 10832 bp, 8 predicted proteins | sample MGYA00511129_ERZ772987 | MGnify/ENA primary metagenome ERZ772987 (study PRJEB29015, sample SAMEA2738058) | human oral metagenome | biome: human oral; feature: human-associated habitat; material: saliva | place: China | collected 2222 ...
TCCCGGCGCTGGTCGCCGGCGGTCTGATGATGGCCATCAACAACGTCATGACCGCCGAGGGTCTGTTCGGCGCGAAGTCGCTGACCCAGATGTACCCCGGCATCGCGGACTACGCGGCCCTCATCAACATGGTTTCCTCCGCGGCCTTCGCCTCGCTGCCGGTCCTCGTCGGCTTCTCCGCCGCTAAGCGTTTCGGCGGCAACGTCTACCTGGGTGCCGCGATCGGCGCGGCCATGGTTTCCACCGACCTGCTCAACGCCTGGAATACGGGCGCGGCGCTCGCCGGTGAAGCACAGGTTAGCTATTGGCACATCTTCGGCATGGATGTCGCCAAGATCGGCTACCAGGCGCAGGTCATCCCGACCCTGGCTGTGACCTACGTCATGTGCCTCATCGAGAAGAGCCTGCACAAGGTCCTCAAGGGCACCGCGGACTTCCTGCTCACCCCGCTCATCACGATGCTGGTCACCGGCTTCCTGGCCTTCACGATTATCGGTCCCGTCACCCGTGTGGCCGCCGAGTACCTCACCTGGGGCATTAACTGGACCTACTCGACGCTCGGCGTCTTTGGTGGTCTTCTCTTCGGCCTCGTCTACAGTCCGATCGTTGTGACCGGCCTGCACCAGTCCTTCCCCGCCATCGAAATCCCGCTGCTGCCCGTCAACGGCGGCGTCGGCGACTTCATCTTCCCCGTCGCCTCCATGGCGAACGTCGCGCAGGGCGCGGCCGCTCTGGCCGTCTTCTTCAAGACCCGCGACGCCAAGCTCAAGGGCCTGGCCGGTGCCGGTGGTGCCTCCGCCGTCTTCGGCATCACCGAGCCCGCCATCTTCGGTGTCAACCTGCGTCTGCGCTGGCCCTTCTTCTGCGCCATGGCAGCTGCCGCCATCGGCTCTGCGGGCGTCGCCTTGCTGAACGTGCGCGGTCAGGCCCTGGGTGCCGCCGGCTTCGTCGGCTTCGTGTCGATCATGCCGAAGTCGATCCCCGCGTACCTGGCCCTCGAGGTCCTCGTCTTCGTCCTGTCCTTCGGCTTCACCTTCGCCTACGCCATGACGCGCGGCAAGGCCGACATGGAGGGCCGCGCGCCCGCCAAGAAGGAAGCCGTCGTGGCCGCCGCGGTCGCGGCTCCCGCTGGCGGTGCGGCTCCTGCCGCCGCGCCCGCCCCGGTTCCGTCCTTCTCTGACGAGGCCAAGGCTGATCTCTCCGTCAGCTCGCCGCTGGCAGGTACCGTGGTTCCGCTGGAGCAGGTTAAGGACGAGTCCTTCGCCAAGGGCATGCTCGGCCCCGGCATCGGTATCGAGCCTGCCGACGGCCTGGTCGTCGCTCCCTTCGACGGCAAGGTGACGGTTGCCTTCCCGACCGGCCACGCCTACGGCCTCAAGTCCGCCTCCGGCATCCAGGTCCTCATCCACGTCGGCATGGACACCGTCAAGCTGGATGGCAAGGGCTTCACGCCTCGCGTCGCCAAGGGTGACATCGTGCGCCGCGGCGATGTTCTCGCCGAGGTTGACCTCGACGTGATCCGCGCCGCCGGCTACGAGACCATCACGCCCGTCGTCGTGACGAATAAGAAGAAGCTCGGCCCGGTGACCCCGGTCGCCAGCGGGCAGATTCAGCGCGGCGACGCGCTGCTCGACGTGGCCCCCAAGGAAGCCTGAGCCTTCCGGGAGTCAGTCTCGACGTAACGGGTGGGCGGCATCAGCATCGCGCTGGTGCCGCCCACCGTTTGTCTGCTCTCGTGGGGCCCTCTGCGTGCTGGCTGCCGGCGCGGGGATATGGTCGGCGATTGCGATGAGGGTTTGTGGCGCGCTGAATGATCAGTGGGGGCCTTGTGTGAACGAAAGGGGGCACCTGCGCCCTTGAGGTGGTGGTGTTAACCCCTTCAGGCGCAGCTGGACCCTACTAGTGGAGCGTGGGCGGGGGCGCCCACGCTCCACCTCAGGGGTTAACGTGTGCAGTGAAGGGCTAAGGCGCCCACCTATCGGGTTAACGTGCGCGGCGCCGACGGGATTGTTTGTTGACGCACGCTTGTGGGTAGCTGACATGCTCGCAAATAAGGGCCGAACAGGCAGGTAGGTGGCGAACACGCGGATAGGATCTGCATAGGCGGATAGGTTGTGACGATGCGGATAGCTTATTAGCCTATCCGCATGCCACTAACCTATCCATATGTCGATAACCTATCCGCATGCGCATCTGTGGCCCCTCGCCGGGTAAGAAAAACACGGGGCAGCGGTGAGCGCCTTGCAGCACGTGATGTCAAGTCCCGGGTTTTGTGTAGGGATGTTTAGGCCGCTTTCTTTCGTGTTGTGGCGCTCAGGCGCTGAGCGATCGCCCGGGAATCAGCGTGCCCGGGAATTCGAGCGTGGGAGCGGGGCTCTCCCCGGCCTCGTCAATGGGGCGGGGAAGTGTGCCCTCCATCTGCTCGAGGAGGATATCGACGGCGGCCTGGGCAATCTGGCTGATGGGCTGCCTGATGGTCGCCAGGTGCGGCAGAGCGCGGCGCATGGTCTCGGTGCCGTCGAAACCGATGACGGACAGGTCGCCGGGGACGGACAGGTCGCGGGTGCGCGCCCATTCGAGGACTTCCGCGGCGGCCAGGTCATCGGTGGCGAACACGGCGTCGATGGGGGAGCGGGCGCACGCCTGGTCGAGGCTGCTCTGCACCAACGCGAAGCGCTGGGGTGTGGGCGTATCGAATGGAATGGTGACGATGCGAGGCTCGAGGCCGACACGTTCGATCTCGGCGCAGTATCCGGCCTCGCGCAGGTTACGCGGGCCCGAGCGTGAGGTGAGCAGCAGGGGATGGCGGCACCCCGCGTCGAGGAGTGCGCGGGTGGCCAGTGCGCCGGCGTCCCGGTTGGCGCAGCGCACGTTCGGAATCGACGGGCTGAGTTCGCGGTCGATGGTCACCAGAGGCATGCGGATCGTGTCGTATTCGCTCAGTCCCTCGTTGTGGGCGCCGGAAATGATGCCATCGACGCGGTTGCCCACGAGAAGGGACAGGTATTCGCGTTCGCGCTCGGCTCGTCCCATCGAGTTGCAGATGAGGATGCGGTACCCCGCCTCGGCGAGGGCATTTTCGACCTCGACGGCGAGCTCGCCGAAGAAAGGCAGGGAGACGGCGGGCACGATGAGACCCACGGTCTGGGTGCTCTTGCCGTGCAGGGCGCGCGCCAGCGAATTGGGACGGTAGCCCAGGGTCTTGATGGCGTCGGCGACACTGCGCTTGGTCTTCTCTGACAGGTAGCCCCGGTTGTTGAGAACGCGCGAGACGGTGGTCGGGCTGACGCCAGCGAGCTGGGCGACGTCGGCCAGCGTAGGTTCGCGGGAGCTCATTCTCGCTTTCCTTTCGTTGGTACCTCGCCAGTCTAGTCGGTATGAGCCTGCTCGGTCGAGCGTCTCACGGACGAGGTCGGGGAGTGTCTAGTCAATACGCGTTGTTACGTGTCGGGCTGGGGACATGAAAAGGATGGTTTTTTGGCATTTATGAGGGTGATTCATCCCATCTGGCCGCGTTGTGGGATTGAGTTTTCAAATCAGTGCACTACGTCATAGTATGGGCGCAACGGGTCCCTGTGTCTCACGATGGACATGCCCGCATTCGAAAGGAACGACTATGATTTCCCGCACCGTTGCAATTGGTTCCTCCGTTGGCCTTCATGCACGTCCCGCTTCCGTCCTCGCCGAGGCTGTCGATGACTCGGGCGTCGAGGTCACCATTGCGTTCGATGGCGAGGAGGCCGACGCCGCGTCGCTCCTCGAGATCATGACGCTGGGTGCCAAGCACGGCGACGTTGTCACCCTGTCCACCGAGGATGACGGCGCGGGCGAGGTGCTTGACTCGCTCGTCGCGCTGCTCTCGCGCGATCTCGATCAGGAGTGAGCTAATGGCGACGCACGACGTTTTGCACGGCATCGGTGTTTCCGCCGGTACCGCTGCTGCGCCCGCCGCGATCGTCCAGCCTGCACCCGGCGTTGACACGTCGGAGCCGGGCAGCGTTGATGCTGCCGCCGACGGCGCGCGCGTCCGTGAGGCGCTTGCTGCCGTTTCCTCGCGCCTGAGTGAGCGCGCGGCAAAGGCGCCGGAAGAGACGAAGGCAATCCTGAAGGCCACGGCTCAGCTCGCGGGCGACCGCGGTCTGGCCAAGGCCGTTGACAAGAAGCTCAAGAAGGGTCTGGGTCTGACCCAGGCCGTCCATGACGCTGTTGAGGACTACGCGCAGATGCTGCGCGGCCTGGGCGGCTACATGGCGGAGCGCGCGACTGACCTGTACGACGTGCGCGACCGTGCGATCTGCGAGCTGCGTGGCCTGCCCGAGCCGGGAGTGCCCGCGTTCGAGGGCACGGTTATCCTGGTGGCCCGCGATCTGGCTCCCGCCGAGACCGCGACGCTGAACCCGGAGACCGTCCTGGGCATCATCACCGAGGTTGGTGGCCCCACGTCGCACACGGCGATCCTGGCCGCTCAGCTGGGTATTCCCGCGATCGTCAAGTGCGAGGGAATCATGGGCGTCGAGGAGGGTACGATGCTGGCCCTCGACGGCGGCGTCGGTGAGGTCATCGTCGCCCCGACGGAGGCGGAGGTGGCGCTGCTGAAGGAGCGCTCGCTGCGTCGCGCGCAGGCGCTGGCCGGTTCGACCGGTAAGGGTGCGACGTTCGATGGCTATCCCGTGAAGCTCCTGGCCAACATTGGCACGGTCGATGATGCGCTTAAGGCCTCCAAGGTGGACCTGGAGGGCTCGGGCTTGTTCCGCACGGAGTTCCTGTTCCTGGAACGCGCGGACGCCCCCTCCCTCGAGGAGCAGACGGACACCTACACGAAGGTCCTCCAGGCCTTCGGTGACCGTCGCGTTGTCGTGCGTACCCTGGACGCGGGCGCTGACAAGCCGCTGAGCTTCGCGGATCTGGGTGCCGAGGAGAACCCCGCCCTGGGCGTGCGCGGCCTGCGCCTGTGCCAGAGGCGTGAGGATCTCATCGACACGCAGCTGCAGGCCCTCGCGGCCGCCTACAAGGCGACCGGCGCGGAGCTGTGGGTCATGGCCCCCATGGTCGCTACCGCCAGCGAAGCTAAGTGGTTCGCTGACAAGGCGCGCGGCTACGGTCTGCCCAAGGTCGGCATCATGATCGAGGTGCCCGCAGCCGCCCTGCGCGCCGAGCAGCTCCTGTCGATCGTGGACTTCGCCTCCATCGGCACGAACGACCTGACGCAGTACACGATGGCGGCCGACCGCCTGGACGGAAACCTGGCGACCCTGCTCAACCCGTGGCAGCCGGCCGTCCTGGAGATGATTCGCACCGCCTGCAATGGTGGTCGTGCGACGGGCAAGCCGATCGGCGTGTGTGGCGAGGCCGGCGGCGACCCGCTGCTGGCCCTGGTCCTCACGGGCCTGGGTGTCGCCTCTCTGTCGATGGCACCCTCCAAGGTCAACGCGGTCCGTGCGGCCCTGCGCATGCACGACCTGGCGACCTGCCAGCAGATGGCTGCCTTCGCGGTGGATGCTCCCAGCGCGAAGGAAGGACGCGAGAACGTCCTGAAGCTGGTCGCTCCGGCGATGCTGGATCTCCTGTGATCCGCGGCTTGTAGCCACGTCGTAAACGGTGGGCCCGGGAACCAATCGGTTCCCGGGCCCACCGCCGTATGCAACGCCGCTTGGCGGCGCATCAATTATTTCGTGGTGCCAGCCGCCTCTGTTCCGGGAGTCTTCTTCTTGGAACGCCCGGAGAAGATCGCGGTCAGAATCAGGATGATGCCGAGGGCCGCGATAGCGCTGATGCCGAGCACCGGCAGGTTGAAGGTCGTGATGTAGGCTTCGGCGATCAGGAACGCCCCGACCATGCACACGAGGATCGCCCAGACGAACGCGCCGACGCGCACACCCCTGCTGGGCGCCTCGGGCAGATCGTGATAGTTGGTGGGCGAGGCAGGCGCGCTCCACGTCTGCGCGCCGTTGCCACCCGGCGTTGCTCCCGGCGCCCCGGTGGGTGCTCCCGAGGGAGCCTGCGAGCGAGAGCCAGCCCCGGCCTCGTATACGGAAGGCCCGGAAGTCCCGGAAGGAGTGGCGGCCGAGGCCGGCGCCGTCTCACCCGTGGACGCCGGATCGAAGGCTGTGCGACTCCCAGATGCGGTGGCACCCTCGTTCTCGCGGAAGACCGCAAGCGGATCGGAGGACGGCGTCTCCAGGGTCGGCTCCGAGGACGTGGGCAAGGTGCTCGTCACGTCCACCTCGGGGTATTGCGAGGTGATGTCGATCCCGGTGAACTGATCGGTAGCGTCGTTCTTGGAGGTAGTCATGGTCGTTTCCTTCCTCAGTTGCCCGACGGAGTGCCGGAGGAGGTGGGCGAGGGGGTCGGTGACGGGGTTGCCGACGGCGTCGCCGAGGGGGTCGGTGACGGCGTTGCCGAAGGGGTCGCGGAAGGAGCTGCAGGTGCGGAATTCCACGTGCCCGAGGCATCGGGGGACTGCACGATCGTCAGCGTGTCGATGTCCGCGTCGTTGGTGATAAGAATCGTGATGCCGCCGAGCGAGGGCTTTCCCCAGGCAGGGGAGGAAACGGTCACGCCGGAGCAGTCGTCCAGGGGCTCGGCCCATCCGTTGCCGTTCATGTTGGTGGACAGGTTGTCGATGCTGGACTGGCAGATGATCTGCACGGGCTGGCCCTCGATCATCTGGATGGTGAGTCGGTTCCAGGCCTGCCAGTCGACCGTGATGGTCTTGGTTGTGCCGACGGGGGCGCCGGTCAGGTCGAGCGTGGTCGAGCTGGCCGGGTTGCCTCCACTGACCTTGTCGACCGTCCAGTCGAGCGTCGTCTGGTTGCCGATGGCACCCACGTGAGTGTTGACGAGGAAATCGGTTGGGTGAGATGCCTGGGAGCCAACGAGGGCTGTGGGGAGTGCCATCACCACGCCGATGACCGACAGGGTAGTGAGCCAGCCGGCGCTGCGATCGCGCAGGGCGGCAATCGCCAGGGAGAACCCGACGATGAGCAGGCACACGCCGCCACCAACGGTGATGATACGGGCGATCGTTTGCCCCTCGGTCTCCCCGGTGATGAAGGGGATGGTGGGGCCTTTATCAACCATGTAAATGCCAGCGAAAACGGCGGCCACCACCAGGACCAGCAGGCCAGTGATCGCGAGGTTCACGCGACTGGAGACAGTGCGCGGGCGATGCGTTGGCATGGGACGCGGGGTCCACTGACGAGGCCTGGGCGCGCTAGGCGGAGGAGTCCAGCCCGGGTGGGGCTGGGAAGGGCGGGCGGGGGCCGGGCGAGGCCCGGCCTGCGTGTCGGCCTGCGTGCTGGTGGCGGGTTCCCCGTAGGTGGGGAAGCCGTGGGCGCTCTGCTGTCCGCCCATGGTGTCCCCCTCCACGTTAGCGGTCGGGGTGGTCTGTCCAAAAGGGGCGGTCGTTCCCGCTCCTCCCGGAGTGCTCGGGGTGCCGTACTGCGGTGCCGAGCCGGTGCCCTGGTTCTGTCCGGACTTGTTCGCGCTCGAGATGACGAAGGCGATGAGGCCGACGACGAAGGCGGAAACTACGAGGAAGCCGAGCCAGCCAGCACCGAGACCGATGCCAACACCGCCGAGGACGCCGATGGAGGGCACGATGGAGGACACGCTGACAAGGCACAGGAGGAGGCCTCCCAGGAAGGCAATGTCGAAGCGTCCTTCGGCGGTTTCCTCCGCGTGGATGCGCCCGTCCTGAGCCTCGGGCAGGAGGAGCCACGCCAGGCCGTAGGCGAGCGTCACGAAGGGCAGGCACAGGGCTGCGATGACGGTGAGGACTCGCACGAGCGACAGGTCCCATCCGCTGCGTGCAGCGATGCCCGAGCAGACGCCGCCGATGACGCGAGGGTGGGCTCGGTACCAGCCGCAGGCTCGCATGGACTCAAAGAAACGCTTGCGGGGCGGACGCTGCCCGTAGGCACCGCCCTGGTCCGACGGACCGTTTGACCAACTCATGATGCACTTCCTCTCGATGGGATCCGCATGAGACGCGGATCGATACCACTACTCAACCAAACATGGGGTGGGTCGCGACAGTAGGGGACCCCCTGAACGATCCCTGATTGGCCCGGGGGATACCCCGGCCTCGTACGGGGGCGTGCCACAATGGATACGTGAGCAGCCCCGTCAACAACCCGCGCCCCGGGTGGACCCCGCCGATTCCGGCACCGCCTTCCCGGCCCCCGCTCGTGCGTGCGACAGCCTCCAGCCCCGACATGCCCGCCCCCTGGATGGGGGGTGTGTGCGCTGGCCTGTCCGTGCACCTGGGCATCCCGGTCCTGCTCGTGCGTGTCCTCCTCATCGTTTTCACCGCGATGGGCGTGGGCGCATTCGCCTACCTGTGGCTGTGGGTGACGGTCCCCGAGGACGTGCCCGAGGCCAGCACGTCGGGCACGCTCAGCCCCGGCCTCGTGCGTCTGCGCGAGGAAAGGGCCGCCCAGGTGTCGCGTAACCGCATGATCGTCACGGGCGTGGCGCTGCTGGTCGCCGCCCTGGCCGGCACGATCCTGAACGCAACGAGCACGCTCGATTGGCGTGACATGGTGGCCATCGTCTCGATCGTCGCCGGCATTTCCCTAGTGTGGAGCCAGAGCCGCGAGGTGAGCAACTGGCGCTCCCTGCGTTTTATCGGCGCGGTTCTTGGCGGCATCATGCTCCTGAGCCTCGGCGTCGTGATGGTGGCCTCGCGCGACAACCCGCCCGTCATCCTGCTGCGCGGCGGCCTCATCGGGGCCGCCCTGGTCGCCGGTGTTCTCTTTGCGCTCGTGCCCATGTGGCTGCGCACGACGAAGGACCTGTCGCAGGCCCAGGCCCAGCGGGTGCGCGAGGCTGAGCGCGCGGACATCGCCGCCCACCTGCACGACTCCGTCCTCCAGACCCTGACCCTCATCCGCGCCTCCGCCGAGGACCCCGCACGCGTCCGCGCCATCGCCCTGACCGAGGAGCGGGAGCTGCGCGCCTGGCTCTACACGGGCCGCGCGCAGGCCGCCGACTCTCTCGACGCCGCGGTCACCGAGGCCGTCGTCGGGGTCGAGAGCCGCTACGGCGTGCCCATCAGCGTCGTCGTCGTCGGCGACATGAGGCCGGGCCCCGGCGAGCTCGCGCTCGTGGCCGCCCTGGCCGAGGCCAGCCAAAACGCCGTGCGGCACGGCGCCCCGCCCGTCTCCGTCTACGTCGAGGTTCGCGCCCGAGTCGTCGAAGCCTTCATCAAAGACAGCGGCGAGGGCTTTGACCCCGCCGCCATCGCCGCGGACCGCCACGGCGTGCGCGACTCCATCGTGGGGCGTATGCGTCGCGCCGGGGGAGAGGCCACGATTCGCCATCTCGCGCGCGGCACGGAAATCGCCCTGAGCGTGCCTCGCTCCGATATTCTTGAAGAAACAGCGCCCACCGGGAGGACACAGTGACCATCCGCATCCTCGTCATCGACGATCACCCCATGGTTCGCGCAGGGGTACGCTCCGAGCTCGAACACTCCGGGGCCGACCTTGAGATCGTCGGAGACGCCGCCGACGTCGACGGCGCCATCGCCGCGTGCCACGCCCTGACCCCCGACGTGGCCCTCCTCGACGTGCACCTGCCCGGCGGCAACGGCGGAGGCGGCGCCGAGGTCGCCAGCGCCTGCCGCGACATCGACGGCCTGCAATTCCTGGCGCTGTCCGTCTCCGACGCCGCCGAGGACGTCGTCCAGGTCATCCGCGCGGGCGCTCGCGGATACGTCACCAAGTCGATCTCCACCCCCGACCTCGTCGAGGCCATCGGGCGCGTCGCCGCCGGCGACGCCGCTTTCAGCCCCCGCCTGGCGGGCTTCGTGCTCGACGCCTTCGGCACGGGCGAGGTCTCCACGACCGACACCGAGCTGGACCTGCTCTCCGCCCGCGAACAGGAGGTCATGCGCCTCATCGCCCGCGGCTACACCTACAAGGAAGTCGCCCACGACCTGTTCATCTCCATCAAGACGGTGGAAACGCACGTGAGTTCCGTGCTGCGCAAGCTCCAGCTCTCCAACCGCAACGAGCTGACCCGCTGGGCCATGCAGCGCCACATCGTGTGAGGTCAGCCCTCTTTCGCGCGCGCCGATCGTAGACCGCGGACCCAGCTTGCTTACAATGGAATCCCGAGAGCGTGACAGCGCCTGACCGCCCCGCACGGACGGCCTCTTTTATTTCTGCTACCTCGGAGGATGCATGTACCGCATCGGTTTTGACAGTGATCAGTACGTCGAGATGCAGTCTCGACACATTGCGCAGCGACGAAGCGAGTTCGGCGGCAAGTTGTATTTGGAGTTCGGCGGCAAGCTGATCGACGACATGCATGCCTCGCGCGTCCTGCCCGGCTTCACGCCCGACAACAAGGTACGCATGCTGCGTGAGCTGGCCGACGAGGTCGAGATCATCGTCGCCGTCAACGCCAAGGATTTCGCGCGCCGCAAGGTCCGCGCCGACGTGGGCACCACCTACGATGACGAGGTTCTGCGCCAGATCGACGAGTTCCGCGAGCGTGGCCTGTACGTCGGTTCCGTCGTCATCACGCAGTGGACGGACGACAACAAGGCAGCCGCCGAGGTGAAGGAGCGCTTCGAGAAGCTCGGCATCCGCGTCTACCGCCACTTCCCGATCCCCGGCTACCCCTCGGACGTCGAGCGCATCGTCTCGGACGAGGGCTACGGCGCGAACGAATACGTGGAGACCAGCCGCGACCTCGTCGTCGTGACGGCTCCCGGCCCGGGTTCGGGCAAGATGGCGACCTGCCTGTCGCAGCTGTACCACGACCACAAGCGCGGGATCGAGTCGGGGTACGCGAAGTGGGAGACCTTCCCGATCTGGAACATT
>ERZ772987.294-NODE-294-length-10768-cov-7.22841_pt1 | contig 10768 bp, 10 predicted proteins | sample MGYA00511129_ERZ772987 | MGnify/ENA primary metagenome ERZ772987 (study PRJEB29015, sample SAMEA2738058) | human oral metagenome | biome: human oral; feature: human-associated habitat; material: saliva | place: China | collected 2222 ...
ACTTTGAGAAGCCCCCGGCAGAAGGTATTCGCCTGTTCCTCGTCAAGGAGGGTGAGTGGTCGATGGGTTATGACAAGCTGACCGATAGCGAATTGGCAAACATTCAGAAGGTCTCCACTGTCGTTCCTGCGAGCGCGTTCGTCTACAACGCACGCACCGGCAAGTACTCCTTCGAGGCAACTCTGCGTGTTCCGGCGAACACCATGCAGTATAGCCAGGGCTACATGCTCGGCACCGTCACTGCTGGTTCTGATGTGGCTACCAACCGCAATTATGATTCGGCTGTTTCGCTGATTGTTAATGACGCAAAGGACGCTGGTAACGCAGATAACCGCGATGAGGTTGATGAGCCGGCATTCCCCGCCGCTGCTTCGGCGTCGCCTTCCGCGTCTGCTGCAGTAGCGGAGAAGCCGGCGGCTGAGCAGCCCAAGGGTGAACAGCCGAAGGCTGAGGAAGCTAACGAGCAGCTGGGCACCACCGCGAAGACCGCGCCGCTGAAGAACTCTTCTTTGGCGAAGTCTGAGGGCCAGTCCAACGGCTCCGGTCTTGATTCTCAGGTGAGCGCTTCGGCTACCAAGTCTGCGCCTCAGAGCAAGGGCTCGCTGGCTAAGACTGGTGCTCAGAATGTTCTGAGCCTGGCTGCTGTCGGTGCGTTCGCGCTGATTGCTGGCGCCGCTGTGATGGTGCTTCGTCGCCGTAAGGCATAGTTTCTCGCTCTAGTTTGAGCGGATGCGCCCCGTACGTTGTGCGGGGCGCATTTTTTGTGCCCTGATACTGTCGTGCTTGATTGAGCTGGAGGCAGGCGCGGCGGGTGCTTGAGGCGGCCTGCTTGAGGTAGTCGGGGGAGTGTCTGGTGCAGTTGGAAAAGAGTCTGTGCCGGGAGTCTTGCACTAAGTGTAAAATATGTGATTCAATTCACCACTTTTCGATTTGGTTGTTTCTGGGAACCTCTGTATAGTTATATGTGTTGCCAGGGAGACCTGGTAAAAGAGATGTAAATCTCATGGCCCCATCGTATAGCGGCCTAGTACTCCGCCCTCTCACGGCGGCAACACCGGTTCAAATCCGGTTGGGGTCACACTAGGAAATAAACCCTCAGTCTTCTGACTGAGGGTTTATTTGTTTATCCGGTGAAACTGGTTTTAGATTCTATGGTGCCGCCGTGACCCTCTCACGGCGCCGCTCCTTACGTCGCGGCACTCCGGGGCATGATGGATTTCCTCGCGCGCTCGGCATCATACCCCTCCGTCACCTGTTCACATCCGGTTGGGGTCACACTAGGAAAAAGCCTTGATTCTTTGGAATCAAGGCTTTTTTGTTTATATCTGTCTTTATTCAAGAAAGAATAAAAGCGAAAAGCCACATGTGTTTCGAAAAGCAACCATAATGGTGGCTTCTCGAAACACATGTGGCTTCTCAGCGGTATAAAGGGGATCTGAATCTACTGTGCCGATGCCTCAGCAGAAGCAGTGGTAGCCTCCGCAGATGCAGAACTCTCAGCCGAAGCGCTCGGGCTCAGCGACGGAACCGGCGAAGCAGAAGCAGTGCCCGGAGCGCGACGCACCATACGCCAAGTGCCGTCCTGGTAATGCGCCACAATCTGACCAGCCACCGGCTTACCCGGGTACTTGAACACCTCAGTCAGCGGCTGCACACGATCATTGGTCTTGCTGTACACACCAGCACCCTCAGCACCATCAATCACCATCTCGGTTGCCCAAGTGTAGTAGCCGGTGCGGGTATCCTTGGTCGGGCGGTCAGCAGTCAACGACAGGACCATCGGACGCTCCGAACCAATCACCCAGCCGGTCTCCGAAGCGTACATGCTCTGGAAGAACTCAGCCACAGTCGAGTAATCGCCGGTATGGTCAATGTTCGTGAAGCGTGCACCGTCACCGGTCAGCAGCAGGTAGTTCAGGGTAGCCTGCCAGTACGCAATGAACGCGTGCAGACCCTCAACACTGTTCTCACGCAGCTTCGCCGGCTCCACGGGAATCGCGACGTTCACTGCCTTGTGCTCCTTAGTGCCGGGCTCAAAAGTGCCGGTGGAGGAGTAGTCGGCAAGAACGACCTCACCCTTCATGCTGGGGCCGGGTTCAATGGTGGTGGTTGCCTCCGCGGTGGGGGAGACGGACGCGGTAGCGCTCGCGGATGCCGAAGACTCGGGTGCGGATGCGCTCGCGGTTGCTGAAGATTCGGAGGACTTTGAGGAACATGCGGCAAGAAGCGCGGCAGTGCCCAGACCCAGTGCGGTCAGGGCGGTGCGGCGGGTATACATGGTAGACATGGGGCTCTTTCTGAGGTGAATAAAGTATGTGCCGGTATTGAACTAATTCCAGAATATCGCAGGGGAGCGGCCAGCCCAATGTTGTGTGCGCCTCCAACGCCGTAAAAGCGGCGGTAGATGACGAAAAACACGGGACCCAGAGATTCTCGCACGACTACGATATGACCGGGGTTCTAAACGGAGGCGCCGGAGCTGCTCGCGCTTGAGCTGGGTGAGCTCGTTGTAAGTTTGGCTGGTTCATTCCGAACCGTCCAGACGCCATCCTGATACTCCAAGATAAAGAAGAACTCATAATCACCGGGGCTGCTGCTCAATGAGGCCATGGTGAGTTCCCTGCCATCTGTGTAGTGAATCTTTGCTTCCTTGTTATACCGGCCAACACCCAGCCAGCGGTACTGTTGTTCGTCAACCTTCTGCGGAGCGTCCTCGGTCAGCTCTGCTGAGAACGGCGCATCAGTACCGTACACCCAGCCAGTGTTCTTCTCATAAAATTCGACGAAGGGTTCGGCCTTGTAGATATCGTTTCGGTTTATATCCACAGCCTTAAAGGGCTCAATGTCGCCGGTAATCATAAGGTAATTGAAAGAAGCCAACCAGTAGTTTATGGCGGCGTACATGCCCTCCGTTGTCTTGCCTTTCATCTCTGCAGGAGGGACAGGCTTGGGCGGATTCTCCGCCTTCTTCGAGCTGGTTGCAGGAACGTAGGTGCCGCGTGATTCGTAGCCGTTGAACTTCAGTTCGCCCTTGTAGGAGCGTTGTTCCTCGGGCGTGCTCTGGTCGCTGAGCGGGCGAATATCGCTGGCGCAGGCGGTCAAGGAGGCGAGCGCGGCGGTGGTGGCGATGCCAAGGGCGGCGCGTCGGGTCACGAAGGTGGACATAAGGTACCCTTCAATAGATTATCGGTGTATATATTTCAGGGTACCTTAGTGTATTTGGGTATGTTTATGATTTTCTCGTTATCAAACCTTAGAAAATGCTACAAAAGATGCGTTAGCTAATGAAAAGTGCCGTTTACTAGGGGAAAGTGTCATAATCCTCCCGTGCCGCCGTTTTCTCGCGCCGCCGCATCCTAAACGTTGAGGCCAGAACCGCTTCCGCCCGAGGAGTCGGGGGTAGCTGTCGAAGAGCTTTTCGTCTCAATGGTGACCATCCACGTATTGTTCCGATAATTCAACACAAAAGTGACCTCATCATTAGCAGAGCTGCCGCTCGTATCTGCAATGTGAATATCCCTGTCCTCCGGTACGTAATGGAGAACGGCGGCCTTATGGTTACGGCCAACACCCTTCCAACGGTACTGCTCATCGTCAACCTTCTGTGGAGTCTCTTCGATCAGCTCAGCCAAGAGCGGCGTATCGGTGCCGTACATCCACCCCTCATCCTTCGCGTACAAGTCTACGTATATCTTCATCTTCTGTACGTAGATACCGTCTAGGTCCACGTCCTTGAACGGGGCAGCGTCGCCGGTAACCGTCAGATAGTTCAGGGCTGCGAGCCAGTAGCCCAGCGCCGCATACATGCCCGAGATCGTCTTCGACTTTATGTTCTCGGGAGGAACGGGCATGGGCGGGTTCTCCGCCTTCTTCGTGGTGCTTGCGGGGCGGTAGGTTCCGGTGGACTTGTAGCTATTGAATTTCAAGTCACCCTTGTAAGGGCGCATCGGGTCAACTACGCTCGGGTCCTCCAGCGGGCGGATATCGCTGGCGCAGGCAGTTAAGGAGGCGAGCGCGGCGGTAGCGGTGATACCGAAGGCAGTGCGTCGGGTAATGAAGGTAGGCATGAGAACCCCTCAATAGTTTGTTCGTGTGCTTTTAAGCGTACCCGAGCAGGTTTGGTGACACGCTCGAAGCCTGCACCTGCTCGTCTGGGGGGGGGGCAGTTCAACACGACCGCACGCAGGCCATGCAAACAAAAGCCATGCAAACAGAGAGGGGAAGCTCCCGCACGCAGCCTCAACTGCATTCGAGAGCTTCCCTCACTTTTAGAACCAGCCGCTTAGAGGCGGGTTTTAGGCGCTAGCGCTGCTCTTCTCGGAAGAGGATGCATCAGCATCCTCATCACTGAGCATGTACCACGCGCCGTCCTTGTAGTCCGCCGCGAAGTTGGTTGCCTCGCTCTTAGTGGATCCATCGACTAGGGGAGCGGGGTCCTGACCCTCAATGTGGATCTTCGCATTGGGGTCATAGATGATGCGTCCGAGCCAATCGTAGCGGTTGGGTCCGCCCGCGACCTTCTTCGGGGCGTCGGTCAGAAGCTGAACGGTAACCGGCGCATCCGTATCGTATACCCAGCCCCTGCCGGAAGAGTAGATGATAACAGCATTGCTGCCCTCATTCGCATAGTGGGAGTACGGGTCAGCCTTCTTGAGCGGCTCGTAATCGCCCGTCATAAACATGTAATTGAAGCTCGCCAGCCAGTAGCTGAGGAACTGGTACATGCCTTCAACGGTTGCCTCGTTCATCTTCTCCGGAACAACAGGCTTCGGCACGTTCTGTGCCTTCTTTTCAGCCGTGGCAGGAACGTACTCGCCGTTCTTCTCGTACTTGTCGAGCTTCACCGTGCCCTTATACGACTTCTTGCCGGAATCAGCGGCAGACGCTGAAGCGGATGCGCTCGCAGATTCAGAAGCACTTGCCGAAGGTGAAGCCTCACCGGAAGGAGAAGAAGAGCTATCAGCCAGCGGGCGGATATCGCTAGCGCAGGCAGTCAGCGCTACAGCCGCACCGGCACCGGTAGCAGCCGCTAGTGCGGCACGTCGAGAAAGAAAAGTTGCCATGAAAAATCCTTAAGTAGTGCGTAGGGTCATGGGCCTAAACCCTAAATCTTATGCGCCTGTAAGCGAGGTGAATCCCCGCCCCTAAGACGGACTCAGCAAAGATGCTCTAGGCATTCTTAGCGTTAGCCTCATCGGATGCTTTGGTGCTCGGGCTCGCAGAGCCTTGTCCATGTACCTTAGTGGGGTAAGTGAACCACTTGCCGTCCTGATACGACAATTTCAGGTCGGAAAGCTCAGGCTCCATGGAAGTGTTCTGGTACATAGGCCTGTTTCCCTTACCCTCAACATGCATCATCGCCTTAGAGTCCTTGGACAGCGTGATACGCCAGTAGTAGAGGGAGTCGCTACCCGATACCTTCTCAGGTTGCGGGGTCATAATCTCAGCCTGAAGCGCATGCTCCGAACCGTAAAACCACCCCTCATTGGACTCATAAAAAGTCACGTAATCATGGAAAGACTTCACATCCCTGCCGGAGGGGTCAGCCTGCTTCAACGGCTCATCGTCACCGGTGAGCACCAGATAGTTGACGCTGGCAAGCCAAAAACTAAAGGCAGAATATGCGCCATCAATGGTTTTCTCATGCATATTCGCCGGAGGGAGGGGCTTGGGCACATTCTGCGCCTTGTGCGTCTCATCCGCGGGGACGTACTCACCCTTCTTCTCATAGTTATCGAACTTTACCGGCCCCAGATAAGACTTCTCAGAAGAACCATCCGCAGAGGATGAGCTAGCAGAGGCGCTAGAACTTGCTGAAGAGGAAGCCTCCCCAGAAGCAGACGGGGAGCTATCAGCCAACGGACGAATATCGCTGGAGCAGGCACTCAGCATCGTAATAGCGCCCGCACCGGCAGCTAGTAGGGCTGCACGCCGAGAAAGGAAAGTCGTCATCAGAAATCCTTAAGTAGTGAGTATCAGAAGGAGCGGAATTTAACTGTTATTGTCCAAGAGCATGCGCCACATGCCCTCTTTGTACTCCATGATGAACTTCGTCGTGCGAGGAATCGTCTTTTCCTCCTCAACGATAGTCGCATCAGGCTCACCCTCAATGTGGTACTTAGCGGCAGGATCATACGCGACGGTCACAAGCCACTCATAACGGTCCGGCTTATTAGCCACCGGCTGAAGCTCATTCTCCGCAATCTCAATCTTGTACGGCTGATCCGAACCGTAAATCCAACCCAGACCCGACTCGTAGAGCTTAATCATGGTCCTAGAGTTCCTCAAAAAAGCCTTCGCAGGATCCGCCTTCATCAGCGGCTCAACATCGCCGGTCAGAATCAGATAATTCTGGGAAGCAAGCCAATAACCCATCAGAGCGTAAGCACCCTCGGGGCTGTTCTCCTTCATCTTCTCCGGGATAAGAGGCTTCGGCACGTTCTGCGCCGGCGCCTCCGCACTCGCCGGAATGTAGGTGCCGCTCCGCTCGTAGTTATTGAACTTAATCGGGCCAACATACGAGCCGGGCGTGTGATCATCAGTCGGAGAAGGCGACGCAGAGGCGCTCGCAGAAGAGGAAGCCGCACCAGAAGCTGAACCAGAGGAACCACCCGAGCCCTGCGACAGCGGGCGAATATCGCTAGCGCACGCAGTCAGCGCTGCAAGAACACCGGTCGCACCCACGCCCAGGAGAGTACGTCGAGTGAAGAAGGTAGTCATCGGAAGCCCTTCGTTGGAACCAATACAGAACAGATAAAAACACCGTGCGCCAGAGCAGACCTAGACGCCCTGTAAAGACCTATCAGTACGTCAATGTATACACCTTTAAGGTTACCCGAGAGCCACCAAATAGCCCCGTGACCACTTCGAATGTTCAGAAAATTAAGACCCCACACCCAGCGTTTTACCAGGTGCGGGGTCTTCCATCATGAGAAGTCAGCATGCGAGGGAACCTTCAGCAATACGGCAACTATGCGGCGCTAGACAACTCCCACTTGCCGTCCTTGTAATCCAGTCGGAACCTCGCCACCTTCTTCTTCGACTCATCAGCGCTCGTCGCCTTCTCCGGCTGACCATTGTAATGCCGCATCATCTTGGGATCCATATAGGAATAGCCCTCCCAAATAAAGCGAGTATTATTGCTGCCCGGTACCTCACGGGGCGCATCCGTCAGCAGCTCAACAATATACGGAGTTTCCGTACCGTACACCCAACCCAAACCCGACGCATACAGCTTAATCGTGCTGGGATACTTCTCCCAGCCGTAACCATCATGGTAAACGATCTCAATCGGACCAGGGTTACCCGTCATCATGAGGTAATTCAAGCTCGCCAGCCAGAAACTCAAGAAAGCATACGCACCATCAACGCTGTGCTCCTTCATATTCGCCGGAGGAACAGGCTTCGGCATATTCTGAGCCATCTGCGTAGCGCTTGCCGGAACGTACTCACCGGTCTTCTCATAGCTATCAAACTTCATTGGACCCTTATAGGACTTACCCGAAGACGGAAGGCCCGAGGCTACAGAAGCACTCGCAGACGCCGAAGCAGAAGGAGACGCCGATGCGCCAGCAGACGCCGATGCAGACGCGGATTCGGAGGTGGTCGCCGCCTCCGACGGAGAAGCCGAGCCGGTACTACCAGCCAGCGGGCGAATATCGCTAGCGCACGCAGTCAACGCAGAAAGTGCACCCGCAACAGCAACACCCAGAGCGGTACGTCGAGTGAAGAAAGTAGTCATCGGAAGTCCTTCGTCGGATCCTTCACCCACAAAGCCGTCAGCACGAGGCTCAAACCTGCAGGTAAAGACCATATGTAGTACGTCAATGTATATACGTTAAGCGTACCCGAGGCACTCTCAGCCGACCCCGAACACCCGCAGGGTTTCCCCCTGAGTGTTCCCTGGGTTTTTGGCAAAAGAAACCCCCACCCACGGTGCATGACCGCAGGCGGGGGAGAAGCCTATCTTAAACCGTTAGGCCTGAACCGTTAAGGTGAGGTTTAGACAGAAGAAGAGTTAGAAGAAGAACCGGAAGCCGCCGAAGAAGAGCCCTCATTGCCGGTAAGCATAAACCACTTACCGTCCTTATACTCCACAGCAGCCTTCATCAGCTTGCCATTCGGGCTAGAAGACGTCTTAAAAGGTAGGTCAGACTTACCCTCACGATGAATCTTCGCATCTGCGCTGTAGTTCATGTAGCCCGGCCAGTAGTAACGGGTGCCGCTACCGGAAGGCTTCTGCGGTGCACTACTAATCAACTCCATAGTAACCGGGGTGTCCGTACCGTACATCCAGCCCAGATTACTCTCGTACATCAACGTAAATTCCTGCAGGCTCTTCGCATACACATCTGCAGGGTCAGCCTTCTTCATCGGCTCAGCATCACCGGTCATCAGCACATAGTTGAAGCTCGCCAGCCAGTAGCCAATGAACGCATACATGCCATCAACACTCTGTTCGTTCATGTTCGCCGGAACGAGAGGTTTGGGCACATTCTGTGCCTTCTTCTCAGCCGTGGCAGGAACGTACTCACCCTTCTTCTCGAAGTTATCGAACTTCACAAGGCCCTTATAGGACTTGTCAGAAGAGGAAGACGAAGCCGATGCCGAAGCGCTCGCGGATGCGCTTTCGGACGCACTCGCCGAAGCCTCACCGGAGGGGGAACTATCAGCCAGCGGACGGATATCGCTAGCGCACGCAGTCAATGCCGCCAGTACGCCGGCACTGGTAGCACCCAACGCCACGCGACGACTCACACCAGCAGAGACGGGGGAAGGGCTCATCATTATCAGCCTTTCAAAAGAAGTCAGCAAAGGAAATTGAGTGAATGGACACCTCCATCATACCGGCAAACACGCAGATACCCGGCAGTAGCCGTCATCGAGTGCCGATGACAAAGCAACCTAATACCGCTGCAAAGCAATCTAAATGCCGTAGCAAAGCATCACCGAGTTCCGGCATAAAGAAACCCCCGCCCACGGCGCATGACCGCGGGCGGGGAAGAAGTTTACCTCAAACCATCAAACCATTAGTTAGAGAGCAAAGCTTAGACAGAAGAAGACTTGCTGGCGCTACCAGGCCCAGAAGAGCCATCCTCGTCGGTGAGCATAATCCACTTACCATCCTTGTACTCCACGCCAACCTTCGTCAGATCCTGCGAGCTATCCTCCATAAAGGGCTCATCCGGACTCTCGCCCTCAGTATGAACCTTGATGTCGGTGCTGTACCGCATGTATCCCAACCAGTCATAGCGAATTCGGCTACCGGGAATTTTCTGCGGCAAATTAGAAATCAGCTCAAGAGTAACCGGGGTATCCGCACCGTAGAGCCACCCCAGATTATTTTCATAGGCAGCCGTCAAATTCTGGTATTCCGTCAGTATGTCCGTAGACTCAGCTTTCTGCAACGGCTCAACATCGCCAGTCATCAGCAGGTAGTTGAAGCTCGCCAACCAATAGCCGATGAACGCGTAAATACCATCAATGCTCTGCTCGTTCATGTTCGCCGGAACGAGAGGCTTAGGTACGTTCTGTGCCTTCTGAGCGGCGGTCGCCGGAACGTACTCGCCCTTCTTCTCGAAGTTATCGAACTTTACGAAGCCCTTATAGGACTTGCTGGAAGAAGCAGAAGCCGAAGCGCTAGCCGAGGCACTAGCTGAAGCGCTCGCGGATGCGCTTTCGGACGCACTCGCGGAAGCGGAGCTTGACGCTGATCCATCAGCCAGCGGGCGGATACTACCAGCACACGCAGTCAGTGCAGCTAGCACGCCGGTGCCGGTCGCGCCCAGCGCCACGCGGCGGCTTACACCAGCGGAGAGGGGGGAAGGGCTCGTCATTATTAGCCTTTCAAAGGAAGTCAACAAAGGAAATTGAGTGAGTTGACAACCCCCATCATACCCTAAACACGTGAATAGCTATCAAACTTTGCTATTTATATCCTTTTGCGAAGAAAAACTTCAAAAGCTGCAATGAGTGCACTAGGATGCCGAGGGGCTCGCAGAATCCGAGCTCTTACCAGCGTCCTTATCCTTCTGAGTGCTCATAAACCAAGCACCCTCCCTATACTCCACAACAATCCTCATTGCCTGACCCTGAGAATCCTCAGCCCCCACAATGGGCTTATCACGGTTATCACCCTCGGTCAGATGCCTCTTCCCATTCTGATCAACCAGGGAACGAGCACGCCAATAATAAAGAATGCGGTCGCCCTCAACCTGCGTGGGAGTGTCCGTCATCAGGTACACGGACATCGGCTCACTCGTGTCATAAATCCAGCCGCGCCCCGTCTCATAGAGCTTAATCATCGGCTCAAGCTCCTTGGTGTAGTCAGTGCTAAGATCCGTCTTCTTCATCGGCTCAATATCACCCGTCAACGCCAAATAATTAAAGCTAGAAATCCAATAGCCAATCAGCGCATAAATACCGTCAATGCTCAGCTCCTGCACCTTCTCCGGCATGATCGGTTTGGGTACATTCTGCGCCTTCTTCTCGGCAGTGGCAGGAACGTACTCGCCGTTCTTCTCAAAGTTATCGAACGTGACCTTGCCCTGATACGACTTATTCGCAGACGGCAACGCCGACGAAGCAGACGGGCTCGCGCTCGCCGCATCAGAGGTGGCAGCATCAACCGGCGGATGCACCGTACGCGCACACGCAGACAACACAGCGGCAAGACCAACACCGCCCGCACCCAACACGGCGCGGCGGCTCAAGGCGACGGGCTTAGAAGAGGAGCTAGTCATCAGCAGTCTTTCGGTGAGGTCAACGG
>ERZ772987.296-NODE-296-length-10722-cov-3.07031_pt1 | contig 10722 bp, 6 predicted proteins | sample MGYA00511129_ERZ772987 | MGnify/ENA primary metagenome ERZ772987 (study PRJEB29015, sample SAMEA2738058) | human oral metagenome | biome: human oral; feature: human-associated habitat; material: saliva | place: China | collected 2222 ...
CTGACCTGCTGGTACGTGCTTGGGTGCGGTCTTTCGGAGTTGAGGCCACTATCTCTAACTGCTCCAACAACTACGGCCCCTACCAGCACATTGAGAAGTTCATTCCGCGTCAGATCACTAACCTGATCGACGGCGTGCGCCCCAAGCTCTACGGTGCCGGTCAGAATGTGCGTGACTGGATCCACGTACTGGACCACAATGACGCCGTATGGGACATCATTGAGAAGGGCCGTATCGGTGAGACCTACCTCATTGGTGCTAACGGCGAGAAGAACAACAAGGAGGTTGTGGAGCTGATCCTGGAGCTCATGGGCCACGACCCCAGCGACTACGAGCACGTTGCTGACCGCCCCGGCCACGACCTGCGTTACGCCATCGACAACTCCAAGCTGGTTGAAGAGCTGGGCTGGCAGCCTAAGTTCACTGACTTCCGCTCTGGTCTGCAGGCCACCATCGACTGGTACCGCGACAACGAGGCCTGGTGGCGTCCGCTCAAGGCTGAGGTTGAGGCCAAGTACGCCGCTCAGGGCCAGTGAGCAAGGCCTAGTTAACTAGCCAAGTCCCCCGGGAGCAATCGAGCTCTCGGGGGATTTTTTAGCGGCGCAGCCTTTAGTGCGCGGCTTTCAGTGGCGCGCCAGAGGCGGACCAATTCGGCGCAGCAGGGGTAAGCCGCCCCATTTGCTAGCAGCGCAGCTTGTATAGGTAGGCCCCGCCTTGCTGATCTACCAGCTCCATAGTGTCGGTAGGCCAGCGCACCAGCGAGTTATCCCAGCGTAGCGGGGCGCGCCCATCTGCCAGGGGCCCGGTGCGGTAAGGCCACAGGTTAGAGTGGGCATCCTCAGTTAGATAGTGGGTTACCCCGTAGCTGCGTAGCAGCTGGCACGAACGCGAATCTGGGCCAAAGTAGAGGTAGGCCTTAAGAATTTTGGCTTCTGCTGAGGTTTGGCTGGGCTCGGCGCGGGTGGCGTACATGACGCGCACATTAGCTAGCGGCCAGGCGTAGGTTTCCCCGCGTGAAGGGGCACCAATTAGCTTATCTCCCGGCCCCATGTGAGTGGCGGAGCGTTGCAGCAGGATGCGGGCGTCGTCGGACAAGATTGTGCCGTAGTCGATATGCCCGCTTAAATAGACTCCCTGTACCTGGTGGATATGTCCGTTTACAGTACCGACGACGCCACCGGCCCCCAGCAGCACTAGGGCCAGCGTAGCCGCTAGGGGGCGGCGCAGAAACACTTTTTTACCCCTGGCTAGCAGCCACTCAATAGCACCGGCAACCAGTAGCAGACACAGCAGTAGCGCTAAGGGTTGTAGGCGACTTTTTTGGGTGTACCAGGGGGCAGCGACTAGGCGCCCAACCCAGTTAGGCCCGTCGGTTAGCGCAATCAACACCAACACTAAAGCCCAGGTACCCAGCAGCAGTTTGCGTCGCTGCTTATAGGACTGCCAGGCAGCAAACAGCACAACGCTTGCCACTAGCGGCGCAGCTAGCGCATTAGCGTTGGCGGTAGGCCCATACATGCCCAGGTCAGTTAGGCTTTGTAAAAGCCCCACAAGCCCTATGCCGCCGGGGCGGTCAAAAGCAGCCATAGCGCTTAAAGTGTCGCGCATAACCCAGGCTCCCCCAGCCACCAGCGCGGCAGCTAAACCCAGCAGGCTAAACACTAGTTTGCGTGGCAGGGCACGCAAAGCCAGCCAGATCCACGCGGCTAAGGTAGGGGCCATTAGCACGGCCATATTGAATGCAGCCGTGCCGTGAGCCATTAGCGCCCCAAAAGCGCCTAGCAGGCAGCTAAACACTAAAGGCAACCAGGTGTTGGGGCCCTTAATGGTTCCAGGTAAAAGCCCGGGTAGCTGTAGGCGCTGACCCAGGGCCGCTAAGGCCAGTAGGGCGCCGGGCAGCGCTAGTAGAGACAAGCCGTAGGGCCACACTGCCAGTGAGGTCATGACTGTCCAGCCCAGGCCGGTAGCCAGGCAGGCGCTCACCGTCAAGGCGGCACTAGCCCAGGGGCGTGGGCGAGTAAAGGCACTTTGCACTAGCCCCAGCACTACGCAGGGCCACAGCAACCCTAGGCAGGCATAGACCGCAGCCAAGCTAGCCACCGAGCCGTTGCCGGGAATCAGTGCCACTAGGGAATGCCACAAGGTGGGATAGTAGGCGCTTTTATCGGTGAAATAGAGAGAATTTAGGCCCCCAAATGGGGAGGGATTACCGCCGCTGCGAATAGCCATTACCGCGCTTTGGTGGAACACCGAGTCAAAAGCTTGGGCGGGCGCCCCCCAATCAGGCAGGCCGAAAGTAAACAGAACCAGCGTCGTCGTCGCCACTAGGGCCACAGCCACCAGCGCGCTTAGCACTGAGGCATTAGGCGCTGAGGCATTAGCCAAGCGGGCGCGGCACTTGCCCACACAAACTCGCCTAGGGGCGAAAAGCAAGGTTCCACGTGAAACAATTGCCGCCGTCGCAGTAGCCAGGAAAATTAGCCAGTAGCCCGTTGGCAGCGCCCCCAGAACTGGCACCCTAGAGAGCCAACCCAGGCCAGCCAGCTGGCTGAGGGGGTGATACCAGTGAATCCCTGCCGCTACGCAGCCCAGCTGAGCTAGGCTCACCGTCACCAAGCCCAGCGGCACAGCCATAGACAGGGCGCTGGCCCCGCGCCAGCCCGTTAACCGAGCCAGCCCGAGGCCAGGGAGCATTATCAGCGCCGCGAAGCAGACCGCAGAGCCGATAACTGTCAGCATTTACTCACCGCCACCGATGGTGATGCGCGGCACGCCGGTAAATAGCGCCGGATCGGTGATGCGGCGGCCATCAAGCAACAGACGCACACCCGGCAGGTCAGCCGGGGTCAGCTTGCTGTACTCGGGGTGGTCGGCCTGCACAATGGCCACATCCACGTTCTCACCTAGGTGGTAGGGCTGCCAGCCGAAGCCTTCCAGCTCCTCATCGGTGTACATCGGGTCCTGCACCAGCACCTGGGCGCCGGCAGCGCGCAGCGAGTCAACCGTGGGGAACACGCCAGAGAAAGCGGTTTCCTTAACCTTGCCACGGTAGGAGGCACCCAGCACCACTACACGCAGGCCGGTCAGGTCACCTAGGATCTCCTTGGCGCGGTCCACCACGTACTGGGGCATGGTGGCGTTGAAGGAGCGGGCAGTGCGCACCACGGAAGCATAAGGGTCAGTGGACAGGTACAGGCGCGGGTAAACCGGGATGCAGTGGCCACCTACCGCGATACCGGGGCGGTGAATGTGGGAGTAAGGCTGGGAGTTGCAAGCGTCAATTACGCGCTGCACGTCCACGCCGATCTTGTCGGCGTAAACCGCGAACTGGTTAGCCAGGCCGATGTTTACATCACGGTAGGTGGTTTCAGCTAGCTTAGCCATTTCGGCGGCCTCGGCGCTGCCCATGTCCCACACGCCGTTAGGCTGGGGCAGGTCTTCACGCACATCAAAGTCCAGCAGCTGCTGGTACAGGGCAATACCGCGACGGGTACCGTCTTCGCTTAGGCCACCAACCAGCTTGGGGTAGCGACGCAGGTCCGCAAAGACGCGGCCGGTAAGCACGCGCTCGGGAGAGAAGATCAAAGTGAAGTCGCGACCCTCTTCTAGGCCACTGATCTGCTCGATCATGGGCTTAAAGCGGCCCCGCAGGGTGCCCACAGGCAAAGTGGTCTCGTAGGAGACGATGGTGCCGGGGGTTAGGTGGGCGGCCAGGGACTTGGTGGCTTCATCCATCCAAGCAAAGTCAGGCTGCCAGGTCTCGTCGTTAACGAACAGCGGCACTACCACCACTACTGCGTCAACCCCGGGGATAGCCTCGGAGTAGTCCGTGGTGGCGCGTAGACGACCGGCGGGCACCAGCTCGGCTAGCTTCTCAGCCAGGTGCGCCTCACCCGGGAAGGGTTCTTTGCCTTCATTTACCAGATCTACGGTGTGGGGGTTAACGTCAACCCCGATCACCTCATGACCCTTGCTAGCAAACTGTACGGCCAGGGGTAGGCCAATCTTTCCTAGAGCGACTACCGCAATGCGCATCCGGTTTTCCTCACTGTTTAGGGTTTTCAGGCTGTTATCTATTTTAAGCATGTGTGCTCGCAGCTGCGACGGCGTAAATCTCTTTGTACTTGGCAGCAAATGCGCCTAAAGCAAAACGACTCAGGCAGCTTTCGCGTCTGCGCTCACGTCCAGCTTTATCGCGCGGCCAGGTGGAGACTTGCTTTATGGCCGCCCCCAGCTCGGTTGGATCCGCGCTATCTACGACGACGCCGTCGCCGTCGCTAATGACCGTATTGGCACCCCAGGTGTCGGTGGCCACCAAAGCCGCCCCCGTAGCTAGGGCCTCAATTAGCACCATACCGAAAGATTCGGTGATTGAGGGCAGTACAAATACGTCTAGCTGTTGGTTAAAGCCGGCCACATCCTTGACCATGCCCGGCAGTTCCAGTTGTTTTTCCACTCCCGCCTGGCGGGCGCATTGACGCAGACTGGCCTCAATTTCATCAGTTAGCGGGCCACCAATTATGAGCTGGGCATCTGCCCCCAGCTGGGCGGCGGCGAAGGACTTAATCACCAGCTCAGGGCGCTTAACCGGATCCAGCACCGACAAATGCCCCACCACCAGGGGCTTATGGCTGTGGTCTGATACCGTGACTGCCTCCAGCTCGGGTGGCAGTAAGTTGGGCACATAATCCCACTGACCCCCCAGGCGCTGGGCAATAAAATCGGCGTGACCGCGCGAAACCCCAATGCGTTTAGCGGCGCTGGCGGCCACCTGCTGCTCAGCGCGACGGCCTAGGCCGGTACGCACCGGCATGTGGCCTAGTGAGCGGTGCTCGGTAAGCACCCAGGGCAGCCCATATTTGGTAGCCAACAGGTGGGTTAGGAAACCTGCCGGGTAAAGCGAGTGGGCGTGCAGCACATCGGGGCGCCCAAAGCGGCGTACATAGACCCTAAAAGCCTGCTCTAACTGGCTAAAGGCGGCGCGGGCATCAATCCAGCGGGCTTTAGGCAGCCATGCCGGCAGATCCACGCGCACCACATTTAGGCCCTCTTCCTGACTGACGCGTGGCCGCGAGCGCCGCGCGCTTAGGCCCCGGCGCCAGGCGGGCCCATAGACCGGGTGCATTTGCGGCGCCAACACGCCCATTTGCAGTCCGGCGCCGGCCATGGCTTGGGCTTGTTGGCGGAAGAAAATTCCGTGTACGTCCTCTGGGCTGGCTGGATACCAGGAGGGAATTATCAGAACATGCATTACTCACCCATGATTTTGGTGATGTAACGCTCCCAGATCAACAGCTGACTGTCGGCTGACAGCTCATGGGCGTGGGCGTGGGAGGCAGCCTTGAATTCCTGCACTTGGGTTTTGGTCAGGCCTTTTAGTACTTGGGCTAGGTCGCTGGCACTGTAGCCTGGCGCCACCACGCCTAAACCGGCTTCTTCAACGATGCGGGCCATCTCAGGGCTGGGGCCTACCACTACGCCTAGGCGGGCCTGCACAAAGTCAAAGAGCTTGTTGGGCAGGGCGTTGGCGAAGTTGAAGTTGATGGGTGGCAGTAGGTGCACCCCCAGGTCGTAGCCGTTTAGAGTTTCAATTAGCTGCGCATAGGGCACTGGCGGGTGCACGGTGATGGCACTGTTTTCCTGGGCTCGCTGTTTTAGGTGTTCTAGGTGCTCAGGGTCGTTGGGGGTTAGGTATAGGTCTAGGGTGCAGTTACCGGCCTCGATGACGCCGTCCACGATGGCTTCAATGTTGCGTTCGCGGTGGGAGGTGCCTGAGTGCACTAGGCGGATGGGCTCAGCTACCGGGGTCGGGTTTAGTTCCCAGTAGGGCGTGGCGTTAGTGACTACCCCTACCTTGGCGCCGGTTTGTACCTCATATTCCTGCGCGATGCGCTTGGAAACGGTGGTGACTGACTGGCAGCGCGGCAGGTAGCGCTGGCATAGCCACAGGTACCAGGGGCCAATACGCTTAGCCCAGGGGGCGTGTTCTTCCTGTAGTCGGGGGAAGTATTCGTGGATGTCGGCGTGTACCCCTAGGCGTGGGTGTAGGGAGAGGGCTAGCGGCACGGTGTCGATGTCGTCAGCTAGGACGGCGTCGAATTTGAGGCCCTTGAGGGCTTTGGCGGCGTTGCGCACATCTGGCATCAGCCAGTAGCCGGCTTTGTAGGCTTTTAGCTCTAGTAGCACATCCCAGGTTTTGCCCGGCAAGGTGGCGTGGGTTAGTTCCAGGTGGCGTTTGACGCCTTCGGGGGCGGGGCCAAAGCCGCAGGTAGTGACCTCATATTTGGGGCTGAACAGGCGCACTTGTTTAAGTACTCGCGCGTCGCGAGCAATGGGGGAAAACGAGATAATCAGTAGTTTTTTGCTCATATCTGCTCCTTAGGCCAAGCCCGCTAGGTGTGCCTGCACGGCGAATTCGGGTTCTTTTTCCACCAGTTCTTCGAAGGTGCCGCTGGCTTTGAGTTCACCGGTGCGCATGAAACAAATCATGTCGTTGTGGCGGATGGTTGATAGGCGGTGTGCCACTGAGATCACTGTGACTTGGCCGTGCAGCTGGGAGATGGCATTGGCGACGGCGTCCTCGGTTTTGGTGTCCAGCGCACTGGTGGCCTCATCTAGCACTAGCACCAGCGGGTCTGAGTACAGGGCGCGGGCGATACCTAGACGCTGACGTTCACCACCAGAGAGGGCCAGGCCGCGCTCACCGATACGCTCATTGATGCCCTCTGGGCGTCCGGCGATCACCTGGGAAAGCTGGGCCATTTCAATGACTCGCTTTACGCGCTCTTCGTCATAGTCATCGCCCCAGGTCAGGGCAATGTTTTGGGCGATGGTGGCGTCAAAGAGGGTCACTTCCTGGGGTACGTAGCCGACGCGTTTGCGCCAGGCACCTAGCACGTCGTCCATGTTTTGCTGGCCAATGAAAATCTGGCCTTGCTGGGGTACTAGTAGCCCCAAAATAATGTCTACTAGCGTGGATTTACCGCTACCGGAGGTACCCACAATACCTACGGAGGAGCCCATGGGGATGGTTAGGCTTAGGTCTTTAACGGCGCTGGTTTGGGCGCTGGGGTAGGTGAAGGTGATGTTTTTTAGACGCAATGCGTCAGGTTCGCCCTGTAGCTGCTGGGTGCCTAGGTCTTCAGCGTTTTCCTGGTAGCGCTTGGCGTCGTTAATGTCGCGTAGCACTGCCTCTAGGTGGGGCAGAGAGTTGGCGGTGGTGGTCATAACTGACTGGAAGGTCACGATGGTGGGCATGATCCTGAACCCGGCCACACCAAATAGGGCAATTGCGCTAAGCGCCCCGGTAGTGCCTTGACTCCACCAGGCCACTGCCCCTACCAGCACGAATCCACCCACCATGGCGGCTTCAATTACGCGCTGGGGCACGGCCCCGAGGAACTGGATGTTGGCGCGGGCTCGGGTGGAGTGTTCACGGTTTTCGTGTACTACACGTGAAACATCAGCGAATTTGTCGCGCAGGGTGATTTCTTTAAGGGAGGAGACCATTTCGGTCATAAGTTTGGTGATGCGCAGCGAGTAGCGCATATTTACTCGTCCGGCCACCACGGCTGAGCGGGAAACCACCAGGTTCATGAACATGGCTACCAGTCCCAGGTACACCAAGGTGATGAGGGCGGTTGAGGGCTGCGCTACCAGCAACACCACCACTACCGCAATAAAGCTGACGATCTGCTGGGGTAAACTCACCGCCGGTAGCAGCACACCGGAGATAGTATTGGCGATACCAACGTCGGCCATACGCACGATTTCCGCCGTCGAGCGCGCCAAACGCTCAGTCCAGGGGGCGCGGATGTAGGCGTCAAAAAGCTCGTCACCAACCACCATTTCATAGCTGGCAAAGCGACGGGTGGCAAACCACTGAATCACCAAAGCCAAAATGGCTTTCAAAATCATCAGCGCACACACCACTAGCAGCAGCCAAGGATAGTTACTGGGGCCAAGCTTGCCAAGCAGCGGCATGGTCATGGCCTCACCCTTGATCATGGGGGTGAGCATCAGGGCCAGTAGACCTAAAGCAACCGTATCCAAAATCGCCAAAGCTGAGGTGGATACCATGTATATCCACAAGAACCTATTAGTACCCTCCGGCAGCAAGGGTACTAGCTGGCGAATTGCGTCTATCAGCCGTTTCATTTGTCTCCCCGGTTGAGGGTGTCTAGCAATTGGTTTAGTTTACGCGCACCCCAATGGGCTACGCGGCTTTGACGGCTAAACCAGCCGCGCGCGCTAACCGGAGCCACGGTATTAGCCGGACCGCCTTGGTTCAAGTTGGCGGCGGCTTGGCGCGCACCCAGTAGGCGAGTTTGGCGCTCATCATCGCTGACGCCCTCACCGCCAGCAATGATCAGGGCTTCAACCAGGCGCGCCTCGTTACGGCTAAGCACCTGATAGTAGCGCGGGGCTAACATAAGCACCTTGGTTAGTAGCGTGTAGAGGTAGTCAACATCATCCAGGCTTAGATCGTGGCTGTGTTTGGCCACTGCCGGCAGAATGCTTTTACGCACCAGGCGCACGGCCAGAGCCTGGCGGGCAGCGGGTTTTAGCTGCTCAGCCCAGGTGGAGCTGGCTACGATATCCACCCCGGCGCACTGCTGCGCAATGGTGAAGGGGGTGGAGGTTACCCGCACGCCACCGTCGTCGGCCTCAATATATTTAGGTGCGCTAGCTGGCAGCAGGTCAATACGCTGGGCCACCATAAATAGGCGACTGGAGTAGGCTAGGTCCTCCCCAGTGCGCAGACCTGAGCTCATGCGGATTTGGTAGCGCTTTAGTAGCTCGGTGCGTACCAGCATCAGTGGCCCGGTGCGGTAGGTGAGGCGGTCTTTGACTGGGTCTAGGCGACGACGGCGTCCCACGCGCACCGGGGGTAAGTCTAGGGTGCCGGTGGCAGCCTCTAGGGTGGGTAGGATCAAAATGTCGACGCTGGGGTTGGCTTTGAGGTATTTAGCCCAGGCTTTACCGGCCCCGCTTTGGTAATAGTCGTCTGAGCCCATGGCGGTTACGTAGGGGGCGGTGGCGGCCTCCAGGCCGGTATTTAATGGGCCAGCCGGCGAAGGAATACCATCTGTGCAGGTCAGGATCTGTACGCGGGAGCCGAACTGTTCTAGGCGTTGGCGGATAGGCTGCGGATCAATATTGTGCACCACCACGATTGCGCCATTGGTGGTGTTGCCTTCCACCACACTGGCTACGGCACGTTCAATAGGACGCTCATAGCGGTGGATGGCGATCACTACCTGCACTAGGGGGCGAAACTTTTTTGTCACTGCGCCCCTCCTAGCACTACCTGATCTAGCAGCGGCAAGGTCACCTGGGCGTCAAGGTTAGCTAGCGTCCACTGGCTGGCCTGCTCAGCTACCTCTGGCTTAGTTAAACCAGACTCGTTGGTGTTATCCAAGATGCGTTGCGCTGCAGCGCGGGGGCTGTCCACTACCCAGTCAGCGGGGTAAATAGTTTCGGGCCCACCCAGGCTGGCCATGCCCGGCCAGTTACGCACTACCGGCAGGCAGCCCGAAGCGGCGCCTTGCTGCACTGAAATATGTACGCCTTCAACCATAGAGGAGGACAAAATCACGGTAGCTTTACGCAAAACCTCGGGCATATCGCTGCGGTAACCCAAGCTTTGCACGCCCAGCTGCTGACAGCGCTGGTTGAAGCTATCCCAATAGCTACCCCCAGCTGTGGGCTCCTCCCCCACTAAGGTAAGCTTCCAGGGTTTGTCAGAAAGCTGGCGCAGCTGCTCAAGTACATCTAGGGCCCAGGTGGGATCTTTAACTAGGCGGTCATAACCCACCAGCATGATGCTGTATGCAGCCGGCTGGAGTTTGGACAGCTTAAAAGAAGCCAAATCCATACAGTTGGGAACATAGTTAATGCGGGTGCGCTCAGCTACCCCCAATACGGTTGAGGTCAGTGCCCGCGTCACCGGCGGGGCAATGGTGATTAGGTCAGAGACGTTTTCCCAACGGGTAAGCAGCGGCATCATAGTAAATGCCTCAAATTTGTGAACCCGCACCAGTAGACGCGGGCTACCTACGCTAGTTAAATCCGTGCCGCTTAGACGCGCGGCCAGGGCACTGCCCCACTCCACATAGACTGTGTCAGCCCACTGCAGATCTTTACGTAAAAATTCTGGAACCTCAGCGTCACGGTTTTCTAGCCGGTCAGTGACGGTCTGCAGGACTGAGCAAAAATCTAGTTCTTCGTCTCCCAGCTGGCGGATACGCACCTGGGCTTTTTGCGGCCAGTAGCCAATGATTGGCTCCATAAAGTTGAAGTTTGTGTCGGTAAGCACCAGTAGATGCTCAGCGCGTGGACGCTGAGCCTGCACCACATGGGCGCTTACCACCTGGTTACCGTCTGCCTTGGCCCAAGGCAGATCCACGCCGGTGGTGGCCACCTGAGCGGGCTCCACTATGGCGCCGTCGCCGCGTAAACGCGCCACCACTGGGGAGGTAAATAGGTAACTACGCAGACGCGGATCCATCTCAGCAATAGGCGAATGGCTAAGCCCCTGCTCAATGGTGGGGTGGAAAATCAGTTTCAGGGCCTCTAAAACCTGTGTGGCGTCGCCTTGGGCCCCGGCGCGTTCAAGCAGGACGCTAGCGTGCTCTAGCCAATTGGGGGCTAGCTCCTGGTAGGAGCCATCTGGGTCTGCCTCTAGGCGCGACAAATCCAGCAGTACCTGGGAACGCGCTT
>ERZ772987.298-NODE-298-length-10668-cov-5.92641_pt1 | contig 10668 bp, 8 predicted proteins | sample MGYA00511129_ERZ772987 | MGnify/ENA primary metagenome ERZ772987 (study PRJEB29015, sample SAMEA2738058) | human oral metagenome | biome: human oral; feature: human-associated habitat; material: saliva | place: China | collected 2222 ...
GCAGCCAAGGAGGCCGAGAAGGCCGCCGCCAAGGAAGAGGCCGCCCGCCAGAAGGAAATGGAGAAGCTGCGCCGCCAGGTCGAGAAGCAGCAGGAGAAGGAAGAGGCAGCGCGCCAGCGTGCCGCCGAACGCCGCACCCGCCAGGTCGAAAACGTCCTCGGGTCCGTCCTGCGCACCGCCGGCCGCGAGATCACGCGCTCCATCTTCGGCACGCGCAAGCGCTGAGACTTCCGATTTTTCGGCACGAGGCCGGGGCTGAGGACTCCTTTCGAGGGGACTCGGCCCCGGCCTCGTCTCACAGTGCGGCCATTGTGCCAAGAAAAGGCAAAGTGGAGTAAGCTGCATCGCAATCGACCAACTTTCACGGGAGACCCTGATGCGTATCGGATTCATCGGAACGGGAGCCATGGCCCAGGCCATCGCTCGCGGTGCCGTCGCGTCCGGCGTTGATCCCGCAACCCTGGACTTCTCCAACCGCACGGCCGCCAAGGCCTGCGATCTGGCCGACGAACTCGGCGCGACCGCCGCGTCCTCGAACGCCTCCCTGGCCCGCCAGGCCGACATCGTCATCCTGGCGGTCAAGCCCAAGGACCAGCGCGCGGTCATCAAGGAGATCTCCCCCATCGTGGTCGGTCGCACCGACGTCTGCGTCGTCTCCCTGGCGGCGGGGCGCACCCTCGACCAGATCACCACTGACTTCGGCGCGGGCATCCCGCTCGTGCGCGTCATGCCGAACGTCGCGGCCACCGTCGGGCAGTCCATGACCGCCCTAACGGCCGCGCGCGCCACCGACGCACAGGTCGCAGCCGTCCGATCCCTCATGGATTCGGTGGGCCGCACCATCCTCATCGACGAGGACTATTTCCCCGTGTTCCAGGCCCTGGCCTCGTGCTCTCCGGCCTGGTATTTCCAGATTGTTGATTCTTTCGCCCGCGCTGGTCTCAAGCACGGCCTGTCCAAGGACACCGCCGTCGAGATCGCCGCACAGGCGATGGCGGGAGCCGCTGCACTGCTCCTCGCTGAGCGCGAGGCCGGCACGATCCCCGCGCAACTCATTGATCGGGTGACGAGCCCCGGCGGCACCACAATCGCAGGATTGCTGGCCGCCGAGGAAGGTGGTTTGTCGAACGCACTGGTAGGTGCTGTCGACGCCTCCATCCACGCCGATTCCCATCTCGGCTGACACCACCACCTGCCGCGACGCGGCTTACTTTCTCCACCTCACGTGGCGCTTTCGCGCACCCTCAACACAGGAACACTCATGTTGCTTTTCAACGCAGTCGTGCTCTCCGTGATCGTCATGCTGGTCCTCAGCGTCGCACGCGTGCACGTCATTATCTCGCTTTTCGTGGCATCCCTCGTGGGCGGCTTGGTCGCCGGCATGGGCGTGTCCGGCACGATGGTCGCCTTCCAGGACGGCCTGGCCGGCGGCGCCAAGATCGCCCTGTCCTACGCCCTCCTCGGCGCGTTCGCCATGTCGGTCGCCCACTCTGGATTGCCGCGCCTACTCGCCGACTGGATCATCAAGAAGCTGCGCAACGCCGACGAGTCAAACTCGGCGCGCGTGGCCCGCTCCGCCAAGTGGGGCATCCTCGGCGGCGTCCTCGTCATGGGCGTGATGAGCCAGAACCTCATCCCGATTCACATCGCGTTCATCCCGCTGCTGGTGCCCCCGCTCATCGGCGTCATGAACGAGCTGAAGATGGACCGCCGCCTGGTCGCCTGTGCGATCACCTTCGGCATCGTCACCACCTACATGTTTGTGCCGATTGGCTTTGGTCGTATCTTCCTGCACGACATTCTCTACAAGAATATTGAGGACGCGGGCCTGACTGTCGAGGGCGTCGTCAACCCGATGACCGCCATGGCGATCCCCGCCGCCTCGATGGCCGTGGGCTGTGCCATCGCCCTGCTCGTCTCCTACCGCAAGCCGCGCGAGTACGAGCAGCGCGAGACGGAGTTCAGCACGGGCGATGACAAGCCGATCAACATGGTCAAGGTCTGGGCGGCCGTCGTGGCCCTCGTCGCATGCTTTGTCATCCAGGCTGTCCTGACCAAGATGGACTCCGAGGCCGACCCGTTGCTCGTGGGCGCCCTCGTGGGCCTGTGCCTCATGCTCGCCACGCGCGTCGTGCCGTGGCAGCAGGCGGACGACGTGTTCTCCGGCGGTATGCGCATGATGAGCCTCATCGGCCTCATCATGATCACCGCGCAGGGCTACGCGGCCGTGCTGAAGGCCTCGGGCCAGATCGAGCCCCTCGTCGAGCAGACCTCCGCAATGTTCAACGGTTCCAAGGCTCTGGCCGCCGTGATCATGCTCGTCGTGGGCCTGATCATCACGATGGGTATTGGCTCCTCCTTCTCGACGCTGCCGATTATCTCCGCGATCTACGTGCCCCTGTGCGTGACGCTGGGCTTCTCCCCCGTCGCCACGGTCGCGATCATCGGCACCGCGGGTGCCCTGGGCGATGCCGGTTCTCCCGCGTCGGACTCGACGCTTGGCCCGACAGCCGGTCTGAGCGTGGATGGTCAGCACGACCACATGCGCGACACGGTTATCCCCGAGTTCATCCACTACAACATTCCGCTGCTCATCGGCGGCTGGATTGCCGCGATGGTCCTCTGATTCCGTCGTTCTCCTTTACGAGGCCGGGGCTGGGTTCACTGCTGAGGTGACCTGGCCCCGGCCTCGTTTGTTGGTCGTCGCGTGCGCTCTCTCCACCATGCGCTCTCTCCACCAAAAGTCGCACGTAATTCCGTTACTATCCATGATGAACGATGACGAAGCGACACCAAAGTCCGTCGAATTACGTGCGAAAGTAGCGATGCGCTCACAACGGCGGCCCCGGCCTCGTTCTGTCTCCGCGAGCGCGAGGGCTAGCGGCGCACGAGGATGAAGGCCCTGGCGGATTCTTCTTCCTCCCATTGGGCCGACTTCCAGAGCTGTTCCAGCGTGATGGCCTCCACCCACGTTTCGACCCAGGTCTCGCCGAATTGTTCGTCGTTCCATGGATCGTGGATGAGCGCATGGTCGCCCGAAATCCCCCACGCGTAGACCCAGTGGGGAGTATGTTCACCGTTGAGATCCTCCAGGTCGACAAGCGCGATGACGCCGTTTCCCTGTTCGAGGGCGGCGCGCAGCTCCCAGAGGCCCCAGGCGCCGATGCGGTCCCGAACCCCGAGTGCCCTGGCCTCGTCCACGTGCTGCCGGTGAATGGCACGGCGGGCTGCGGGGGACGCCGCGTGCGCGCGCGTCAGCCCGACGATCGGCCCCTCATGGGTGACGACCACCTCGACGCTTTGTCCGCGCCGCGCAAGAGCCGCCGCCAACCCGTAGGGCCCCACCCCGAGGGAGTACGTCGACTCGCGCCACAGCTCCATCTCCTCGACGAGGCCGTGGCTGACCTGGGCGGGAGCAGCAGCGCGGGCGTGTGCGAGAGCCATGAGCGCGCTTGCCGGACCGCACGTGAAGTCGGTTTTCTGCCGCACATACGCGGGAATCTCCTGGGGACTAGCGTTCCACCTCACCCATCCGCGCACGCTGGCGTGCCCGTGGTCGGGGTCTTCTTCGATCGACAGCGGTGAGCCGACCACCCCTGCGGCAGTAAAGCCTCGGGAGCGAAGCTCCTCCTCGAAGAGGGATCTCTCATCGCGCGTCACGGCCTTCGCGAGCGGGGCGTCCGGAGCAGCATCGAGGACGGCTTGGATGAGAACCGCCCACGAGCGAGCAGACTCGATGGCACGTGCCCCGGCGTCGTCACCGTCCAGCAGACATGCATCCACAATCGTTCGGTGGGCCGAGGCCGTCCGGTGGGCCTCCAGGAGAGCGTGCCCGCCGTACGTCCACAGGGTCGCGGACACCGCCGGCCCCATCGCCGCCCACCGCGCGGCGTGCGCGGCAGGGATGCCGAGAGCCGTCAGATGCTCGCGCGCATTGTTGCCGGGACGGATCGTGGTTGGTGTCGGGGTGGTGCTCATGCGAATTCCGCGTCTCGACCGGGCACGGCGCTCAAAAGCTCAACCGTGTACTCCTCGGAAGGATTGTGCAGGATCTCTTCAGTCGGGCCTTCCTCCACGACGACGCCGCCCTTCATGATGACGAGGCGGTCGCACATCGCGCGCGCCACCGCCAGGTCGTGGGTGATGAACACGAGCGCGAATCCCTGCTCCGCCTGCAGGCGCGTCAGCAGGTCCAGGATGGAGGCCTGCACGGACACGTCGAGAGCCGAGACCGCCTCGTCGGCGATGAGCACGCGCGGACGGGTTGCCAGCGCACGCGCGATCGCCACGCGTTGGCGCTCGCCACCAGAGAGGCGGGAGGGGCGATGCTTCGCGTACTCGGCCGGGAGCTCAACCGCTGCCAGCAGCGCCGCCACGTCGCTGGCCGGGCGACCCGCGACGGACGCTGCCTCGGCGAGCGTCTGCCCGATGGTTCGCGCGGGGTTGAGCGCAGAATACGGGTTCTGGAACACGATTCCGACGGCCGGTCCTCCCTCGGCGTGCGCGCTGACGTGGACTGTTCCAGAGTCGGCGTGTTCCAGCCCGACAATGATCCGCGCAAGCGTCGTCTTGCCCGACCCTGATTCTCCGACGATGCCGATGGATTCTCCCTGCGCGATGTCCCGGGACACGTCCATGAGGGCGACGTGCGATTCCTTGCGTGATCGGAACGTCTTCGTCAGGTCGCGAACCTCGACGATCGTCTCCCCGCCGTCGGGTATGGACTTCCCTTCGCGCGGGTTGGGTCCGTCGAGCCGTGGTTCGGCGTCCGCCAGGCGTTTCGTATAGTCGTGTACCGGCGAGGTGAGGACCGCATTGACCGGTCCTTCTTCGACGATCTGGCCGTCTTTCATGACGATGACGTCGTCGCCGAACTGACGCGCGAGCGCCAGGTCGTGGGTGACCAGCACGAGCGTCATGGCGTGCTCGTCACGCAGGCGTGTCAGCAGCGTCAGGATGTCGCGCTGCGTCGTGACGTCCAGGGCCGTCGTCGGTTCGTCAGCGATGAGGACGCGCGGCTCAGAATCGAGCGCTGCCGCGATGGCGACGCGCTGGCGCATTCCGCCCGACAGTTCGTGGGGGTACGAGCGAGCAACCCGGGCGTCGAGTCCGACGTCCGCCAGAAGCGCGCGTGCACGCTGTGAGCGTTCGGAGCGCCTGCCGGTGCGCGCGGCCGTGATTTGTACTCCGCACGGCAGCGTCGGCGCCAGCGACGTGAAGGGATCCTGCGGGAGCCAGACGATTCCACCACCGCGCTGTTTCTTCAAACGCCCCTGGTCCGCCGCCAGATCGTAGTCTTGCCCTCCCAGCGACACCGTTCCGCTGGCAACGAGGGCAGAGGGGGTCAGCGCGCAGAGAGTCCGCGCGAGCATCGACTTTCCCGCACCGGACTCGCCCACGATGACGAGGGTGCGCCCCGAGCGGGCGTTCACGCTTACGTCGTCGACGATCACTCGTCCACTGCGGTCGGTGACACTCACGTGCGAAGCCACGAGGCCGTCGCCGCTTTCACGTATCGTCGTGGTACTCATCAGTCACGTTCCTTGCGCTCGGCAAACCAGTCACCCGCAATGTTGATCGCTGTGGCCGTCACAATGATGGCGAGGCCGGCGGCCACTGACGCGGCGGGATTGTGGGCGAGGAGGGCTCGTCCATCCGCGAGCTGGCGCCCCCAGTCGGCGTCCTGCGCCCCGACGCCGAGGCCCAAGTAGGACAGGCCGGACAGGGACACGAGCGCGAATGCGATGTTGACAAAGAGGTTCGCCCACACGATCGGCGTGATGTTCGGCAGGATATGCACGGCGAGGATACGAGGACCGGACAGGCCCAGGACGCGCGTGGCCTCGATATACGGCTGGGGCTTTTGCGCGAGCGTGGCCGAGCGGATCATACGCACGTCCGAGGGAGCAAACAGCACGATCAGCACGCCGACCGTCACCCAATAGCTGCCACCAATCACGCCCGCGACGACGATCGCGAGGAGCGTGACGGGAAGTGAGAGGAGAACCTCGCAGGAGCGAGACACGCAGGCATCCCACAGCCCGCCGCGCCACGCCGCGCTCATTCCGAAAAACAGACCGGCCACCATCGAGCCCACGGCGATGACAATCGGGCCAACGATCGCGGAGCGCGCACCGGCAACCGTCAGGGCGAGAACATCACGCCCGACCTTGTCGGTGCCCAGCAGATGCCCGGGGGTACCCGCCGGGCTCACACCGAGGGCCAGGTTCTGGTCCAGCGCGCCGGGAACCAGCACCGACGGGATGATCACGCAGATCGCGACAGCGACCAGAACGACCACGGACAGGACCACCGAGCCGGGGATCTTGCGTGCGGAGGAACCAATGCCTCGTCCCACGGCGCGCGGAGAAAGCGACAGCGCCATCAGGCTCCCCTCCCCTCGCCGACCGTCTGACGCGGATCGACAGCAAAGGCGACGACATCGACGATCAGCGTCACGACGATGATGACGAACGCAACCAGCAGCGCGATCGCCTGCACGACGGGCACGTCCTTGTAGGTGATGGAGTCGGCGAGGAGCTGTCCGAGGCCAGGCAAGGAAAACGCCTCCTCGACAAGCACCGTGGACCCAAAGAGCATGCCAAGAATCAGGCCAGCGGAGGTGATGATCGGCAGCGCCGCTCCCCGCACGTACATGGCCGTGATGCGCCTGCTGGGCACTCCCCGCGAGCGCGCGAAGGTCACGTAGTCCTGGGTGAGTTCGGCCCCGACGGCCGCGCGGGTGATGCGTACGAGCATCGCGCCGATTCCGGTCGCGAGGGCGATCGCGGGCAGAGTGAGGTGCCACAGGGTGTCGACGATGCCTGTTCCTTCACCGAAAACAGGAAACCATCCGAGCATGAGCCCGAAGATGTACAGCAGGACAAGGCCGAGGGCAAAGCCGGGTGCGGACACGCCCACAACCGACCAGCCGACGATCGTGCGATCAACCCAGGATCCCCGGCGCCGTGCCGCAGCGATCCCCAGGGGGATGCCGACGGCAACGGCGAGGATGAATGCGCCGATGGTGAGCCAGGCGGTCAGTGACACGCGCGAGGCGAGCACGTCGGTCACGGGCGTTGCGGAGCGTACCGAGTCCCCGAAGTCGCCGGTGAGGGCGCGGGTCAGCCAGTGCCAGTAGCGCACGACGAGGGGCTCGTCCAGGCCGTAACGCGCGGTCACGGCCTGGCGAACCTCGGGGGTCAGTCGCCTCGTGCCCACCAGGATCTTCACGGGGTCTCCGGGTACCAGGTACAGGAGAGAGAAGACGAGGAAGGACAGGAGGGTGAGCACCACTGCCGCGCCGGCGAGGCGGCGGAGGATGTAGCGCAGCATTTACTTGGCCAGCTCCAGGGAGGAGGCCCACGGGGTCATGAAGAAGTAGGGCGTGTACTCCGTCGGGGTGACGCGCGAGGCGAAGGCCGTCGACGTCTTGCCCCACCAGATCGGCGAGTAGATCGTGTTCTCTTGAGCAATGCGCTCCGCCTCGACGATGTCGGCCACGCGCTTGCTCGGGTCGGTCTGGGTGGCCTGAGAGGCGATCAGTCCCTGGACCTGTGCGTTCTCATAGCGTGCGGGGTTGTCGGGGCCAAGCAGCCACCCGGCCACCTCGCCCGGGTCGCCGGTCGTGGAGGTGTAGCTCATGTAGGACAAGCCGTAGGTGCCGCTGCCGACCTCGGAGATCCACTCTTCGATGGGCTTGGAGGTAACGGTCAGGTTGATGCCGATCTGCTTGAGGTTGTCGGCGATCGCGAGGGCAGCGGATCCCAGGTCCGGAATCGACGAGGGATAGGTCAGCTCGGCGTCGAAACCGCCGGGGACCTTGGACTGGGCGAGTTCGGCGCGCGCGGCGTCCAGGTCGAAGGAGTCAATGGGCAAGCCCGCTTGCGCGTCCGCGGCAGCCTGCTCGCCGATCTCGCTGCCCAGCTGGTCCGGGGGTTCGATGCCCGCCGCTACCGTCGCTTGTCCCTTGAGGATCGAGGAGACGATGGTGTCGCGATCAACGGCGTGAGCGATGGCCTTGCGCACATGGATGTCGTCGAAGGGCTCGACGTTCTGATCGAAGGTGAGACCCACGTAGGAGCGATCCGACTCGGTCAGGACGTTCACGCCGTTAATCCCTTGGAACTGCGACACCTGGTCGATCGGCAACTGGGTGGCGATGTCGATCGTTCCGTTCTTTTGCGCGAGGAAGCGCGCGTTCTCATCCGAGAAGAAGTCGAATTCGATGGTCTGGGCGGGCGTGTCCCCTCCCCACCAGGTGCCGCTCTTTTCGAACACGGCCTTGGAGTCGGGCTGGAAGGACACTGCCTTGTAGGGGCCTGTGCCCATGATGAGGTCGGTCGAGGAGCCGTAGGAAGCGGCCGCCTCGTAGAAGGACTTTTCGGTGATCCACAAACCACCGTTCGCGGTGACCGTCCACCCGAAGTTGACGGCGGGTGCGGGCAGGGTGATCGTGATCTGGTTGTCGCCGCTTTGCTCGGCCTGGACGCCGGCGGGCCAATAGACAGCGGAGGACGGGGACTTATCGGGGTCCTTGGCGATGTCGATCGAGAAGAGGACGTCGTCAATGGTGACGGGGTTCCCGTCCTGGAACAGGGCGTCGGGTCTGATGTCGAAAACCCAGGTCTGGGCGTCGTCGGTGTGGTACGAGGACGCAATCGCGGGGATCAGCTGACCGTCCTTGCCCACGGCGAGGAGGCCTTCGGAGACGACCTGCGCGACGTAGTAGTTGATGATGCCGGTTTCGTGGGCGGTGTCCAGCGTGGACAGGGAGCCCGGCAGGCCGACCGCGATGGTTCCCTCGCGGGAAGCCGACTGGGCCGCTCCTCCCGACGGCGCGCAGGCCGCAAGGGTCGCACACATCATGGCAGCGACGGAGGCGAGGGTGGCTGCTGTTCGTGGGATGCGTGCGATGTGCATCGGTGTCTCCTTGTGTCTAGTAGCGGCGGAAGTGCCGACACCTACCGTATGCACCGGAGAAGTCTTGGGAGAAAGATCCTCGTCAGGCGACCATTTGTAACAGTGGTTGATTACTTGTCATCTATGTGTCAGGTACTGCGTGACGATGTCTTGCAGCACCTCGGCGGTCGCGCGCACGTCCGCGAGCGCAATGTGTTCGTCGTGGGCGTGGAGTTGGGCGTAGACGTGCCCGAGGCTGGCCCCGCTGTCGTAGGCGCCGAATCCGTATCCGATGCCGCCGTGCCTGCGGGCCACGCGCAGGTCGGTTCCTCCGGGCATGAGGACGGGGACGACGCGCACGCCCGGGTATCGACGCCTCAGTGCCGCCTCGATCGTACGGTACAGGTCGGTGTCTGTTGACGAGGCCGTGGCGGGCTCGCTGAGGAGGCGCTCGATAGTCACGTGCTCAGCGAGGTCGCCGAGGGCCGCCGTAATGGCGGCGTCCACGTCGTCATCGTCGACGCCCGGTAGGGTGCGGATATCCAGCTCGAGGGTGGCGTGGGAGGGCATGACGTTGATGGGCCCGCCCGAGCGAGCCACGGTCTGGGCGACGGTCACGTGGGAGACGGCGTGGGCGTAGGCGGCCAGGTCCCCGAACTCGGAGTAGTCGCCCTCGTAGGTGCCGTTGATCAGACTTGTTTCGGTCGATTCCTCGAACTCGAAGGCACGCACGAAGCCGGCCCAGACCTCGTCCGTAGCGGTGGGCCAGCGGGCCGAGGACAGCGCCGCGCTCACCTGAGCGAGCCGCTCGACGGCGCTCGTGCGGCCCAGCGGAACCGAGCCGTGGCCGGCGTCGCCCCGGATGTGCAGGCGACGCTGAGCGGCACCCTTTTCTCCGACGACGATGACGATGCTCTCCCCTCCCCTGGCTCCCACGATGCGCGAGCCGCCCATTTCGGACAGGGCAGCGTCCCACGGGAGGGCGTCCGGCCGGTTCTCGCCGATCCACGGGACGCCGAGTCCTCCTCGTGCTTCCTCATCGGCGGCGGCCACGAACACCAGGGAACGGGCTGGAGGCTCACCTTTCTGGGCGCGGCGCGCGACCTCGCGGGTGACGACGGCCATCGCGGCGGTCAGGTGAAGCATGTCGACCGTGCCGCGCCCCCACATGACGCCTCCGTCGATGTCGGCCCCAAAGGGCGGGTGCGTCCAGCGTTCCTCGTCGACAGGGACCACGTCGGTGTGCCCGATGAGGGTGAGCGCGCCCGAGCCGCGGCCCTGATCCGAGCCACGGCCTCGTCCCTGGATTCGATCCGCGCCCCGGGTGCCCTCCACCGTCACGACCAACGTGGTACGGCCGGGGTGCGGGGTGATGCGTTCGATTGACACGGGCAGGCCCGCGAAGAAGTCTTCGAGGAGGTCGGCGGCGCGCTCCTCCCCGCCCGAGTCGGCGGTCAGGTCGTTGACGCACCCCAGGCGCACCAAGTCCGCCAGCAGGTCCACGGTCTGCACGCCCAGCGATTGCATGCTCACGGTGATCCCCTTTCCCGAGGAGGCCTCGTCCCGGCTCCCCTGTGTGACACCCACGGTATCCCCGCGCGCTCGTGCTCTCCCGGGGAAGACACACAGGGGACTTTTGTAACGGAGCGTGTGAGCAACCCGCGCCCGCCGCGTCGGCGCTGCGTTGGACCCGCGCACCTGCACAAAAGTACGCTAGTGGGGCAAACAGTCCACGACTCGGATGGAGACAACTCAATTATGGCCATG
>ERZ772987.301-NODE-301-length-10553-cov-3.41751_pt1 | contig 10553 bp, 7 predicted proteins | sample MGYA00511129_ERZ772987 | MGnify/ENA primary metagenome ERZ772987 (study PRJEB29015, sample SAMEA2738058) | human oral metagenome | biome: human oral; feature: human-associated habitat; material: saliva | place: China | collected 2222 ...
ATTCCGACGGAGCGAGGTCTGCAGCCGGGAGCAGGTGCTATCAATGCCCTCTTGGAAGCAGCCACTCGGGTTCAGCCGACCTTTATTGGCAAGCCCAATGCCATCATCATGGAAAAAGCCATAGAGCATTTAGGACTGGCGCGTGGAGAAGTGGTCATGGTTGGCGATAACTATCTGACAGATATTCGAGCGGGAATCGACAATGGCATTCCGACCCTCTTGGTTACAACAGGATTTACCCTGCCAGAAGAGGTGCCAAATCTGCCGATCCAACCGACACATGTTCTGTCTAGCCTAGCGGAGTGGGACTTTGATGCGTGATAAGTTAAGATTTTCAGCCAGTGTCCTATGCTTGCTGGCAACAGCCATTTTGTTGACCATTTATCTGGCTTGGTTGTTTTACCCGCTGGAAATTTCCTACTTCGCTTTGCCCGATAAGGTTCATTTGAAAGCAGAGACTATCCAATATAATTTCAACATTTTGATGAATTACCTGACCAATCCTTTTAGTCAGAAGCTGACAATGCCGGATTTTCGTTCGTCAGCAGCAGGTCTGCATCATTTTCAGGCAGTCAAGTATCTCTTCCACTTGGCGCAGGTTGTCTTTGTACTAACCTTGCCGGCTTTGATTTTCTTTATCCAAAAAGTGGTCAAAAAAGGATTTTTAGCTCTTTATCAAAGAAATTTGCTTATCTTAGGCCTATTGCCCTTCGTCATGATTTGCTTGGCTGGCTTGATTGGTTTTAATAGCTTTTTTACACTCTTTCACCAAGTCCTTTTTGTGGGAGATAATACATGGTTGTTTGATCCAGCCAAGGATCCGGTTATCTGGATTTTGCCAGAAGAATTTTTCATGCACGCCTTTATTCTTTTTGCTCTTCTTTACGAGGGAATCTTTTTAAGTTTGTATTTTTTCAGTAAAAAGACTCGTAGCTAATAATAACAAAGGAGATTTTATGAATACTTTACCTGAGCCTTTAAATCCCAAGAAAGATTTGGGGAGATTTTCAGCAAGCTGCTTTACTTATTCTATCGTGATGCTTGTGGTCGTTATACTTTATACTATCTTTTCCTATTTCTTTGTTCTTTTTCAGGAGGGATTTGATATAGGTAAGACTGAGGAATTTGTAAAAAATTTCATGGAAAAGGATGGCGGTTCCTATATCATTGCATCTTGCTTGGGTGTGCTTGTTTTCACGATTTTTAGAGGCAAGCAGCTCTTCACTCAAGATTTACGCAAGAAAAATAAGAAAATGAGTCCCAAAGTCTTCTTCTTCATGATTTGCTTCTTATTTTTTTCTCAACTCTTTAGCTCTCTGACGAGTCAAATCATGAACGCTATTTTGTCGCTCTTTGGCTTGGATCTTTCTGAGATTTTATCACAGGATTTTAGCTCTCATTCAATCACCATGTTTATCTATACCACCATCATGGCACCGATTACGGAGGAGATTATTTTTCGGGGAGCAGGTTTGCGGGCTTTGGAAAAACACGGAAAAGTTTTTGCCATTATCATGACGGCTCTACTTTTCGGTCTATTCCATGAAAATCTCTATCAGGTGTATTTTGCAGCTCTGATTGGTTTGGGATTTGGTTACATCGCTTTTGAATATTCTATTTTCTGGGCAATTTTCTTCCATATTTTCAATAATTTGGTCATCGCTGAAGGACTTGATTTCCTGACTAATTATATCCCAGAAAGCATCGTGATTCTCATAAATTATGCATTGATGACTGCAGGAACGACGGTAGTATTGATTGTACTCATTTTAAATAGGTCGAAGATTAAAGACTACATTACTGAAAATAAATCTCAGCCAGGCACATATAGGCAAGCCTTTAAATCAGTTTGGTTCTGGGTATTTTCAATTTTATGTGTGCTCGCTGCCTTTTTACCTATCCTTCTTGTCTATATCAGTTCAAGGTAATAAAGTAAAAGAAGTCTAACAGGCTTCTTTTTTCTATATTCTAAAATAAATAGATTGTTTTGAAAGAAAATGACAGAAAGTGCTTGACTTTGAAACTTAATCTTGTATAATAGAACTGTAATTGATTGCAGAGGAGGTATTCTATGCTGAAGTCGAAAAGAAAACAGCTGATTCTCGAAAAAGTTACCAAAGATAAATTTGTATCTTTAGAGTATCTAGTACAAGCTTTAAACACTTCAGAATCAACTGTTAGAAGAGATTTGGATGAGCTTGAAAGCGAGCGAAAGTTGAGGCGTGTGCATGGTGGTGCCGAGAGTCTTCACTTTTTGCAGGAGGAAGAAAGCAACCAAGAAAAATCTATCAAAAACATTCAAGAAAAAACCAAGATCGCTCAAAAAGCAGCCAGCTTGATTCAAGAATACGATGTCATTTTTATTGATGCAGGGACGACCAATGAACTCTTAGTCAATGAATTGCACGATCAGAGCGTGACGGTGGTGACAAACTCTATCCATCATGCGACTAAGTTGGTGGAGCGCAACATTCCCACTGTGATTATTGGTGGTATCGTGAAACGCTCGACAGATGCCAGTATCGGTGGTGTCGCTCTAAATCAAATCGGTCAGCTGAATTTTGACAAGGCTTTTATCGGAATGAATGGAATTGACAGTGGATTTTTCACAACTCCGGATATGGAAGAAGGAGCAGTGAAACGTGCTATCCTTGAAAATGCCAAGAGAACCTATGTTTTGGCTGATGCTACAAAGTTGGGGCAGACATCTTTTGCAAAAGTGGCCCCGATATCGCGCGCAAGGCTCATTACAAACCAGACAGAATCCGATGTGATTCAAAAGATTAAAGAAAAAACGGAGGTAATAGAAGCATGATTTATACAGTCACACTTAATCCTTCCATTGACTATATCGTTCGTTTGGACCAAGTTCAAGTCGGTAGTGTTAATCGAATGGACAGTGATGATAAGTTCGCTGGCGGTAAGGGTATCAATGTCAGCCGTGTCTTGAAACGCTTGGGTATTCCCAATACAGCGACTGGCTTTATCGGTGGCTTTACTGGTAAATTTATCACAGAAACTCTGGCAGAAGAAAAAATCGAGACACGCTTTGTCCAAGTGGCAGAAGATACGCGCATCAATGTCAAGATTAAAGCAGACCAAGAGACGGAAATCAACGGAACGGGTCCAAATGTCGAACCAGCTCGGTTGGAAGAGTTAAAATCGATTTTAGCAAGTTTGACAGCCGAAGACACAGTTGTGTTTGCTGGTTCAAGTGCTAAGAACCTAGGCAATGCCATCTACAAGGATTTGATTGCCCTGACCCGTCAGACAGGTGCGCAAGTGGTTTGTGACTTTGAAGGTCAGACCTTGATTGATAGTTTGGACTATCAGCCGCTTTTGGTCAAACCAAACAATCATGAACTAGGAGCTATCTTTGGAGTGAAACTCGAAAGTTTAGATGAAATCGAGAAATACGCACGAGAGTTACTGGCTAAAGGTGCTCAGCATGTCATCATCTCTATGGCAGGGGACGGTGCCCTTCTTGTCACATCTGAGGGAACTTACTTTGCCAAACCAATCAAGGGAACAGTGAAAAATTCAGTTGGGGCTGGTGATTCTATGGTAGCTGGATTTACAGGTGAATTTGTCAAATCAAAAGATGCAATAGAAGCCTTCAAATGGGGAGTGGCTTGCGGAACGGCAACTACCTTCTCAGATGACTTGGCAACAGCCGAATTTATTAAAGAAACATATGAAAAAGTTGAGGTAGAAAAACGATGAAAATTCAAGACCTATTGAGAAAAGATGTTATGTTGCTGGATTTGCAGTCAACTGAAAAAACTGCTGTCATTGACGAGATGATTAAAAGTTTGACAGACCACGGTTATGTATCAGATTTTGAAACTTTCAAAGAAGGCATTTTGGCGCGTGAAGCCTTGACTTCTACAGGTTTAGGAGACGGAATCGCAATGCCTCACAGCAAAAATGCTGCTGTCAAAGAAGCGACAGTTCTCTTTGCTAAGTCAAACAAGGGAGTTGACTATGAGAGCTTGGATGGGCAAGCAACTGACCTCTTCTTTATGATTGCGGCTCCAGAAGGTGCCAATGACACTCACTTGGCAGCCTTGGCAGAATTGTCTCAATACTTGATGAAAGACGGTTTTGCTGACAAACTTCGTCAAGCAACATCAGCTGACCAAGTTATCGAACTTTTTGACCAAGCGTCAGAAAAAGCTGAAGAGCCTGTTCAAGCACCTGCCAATGACTCTGCTGACTTTATCGTGGCTGTTACAGCTTGTACGACAGGTATTGCCCACACTTACATGGCCCAAGAAGCTCTTCAAAAAGTGGCTACTGAAATGGGTGTTGGTATCAAGGTGGAAACCAACGGTGCTAGCGGTGTTGGAAACCAACTAACTGCTGAAGACATCCGTAAGGCTAAAGCTATTATCATCGCAGCAGACAAGGCCGTTGAAATGGATCGTTTCGATGGCAAACCATTGATCAATCGTCCAGTTGCAGACGGTATTCGTAAAACAGAAGAATTAATTAACATGGCTCTTTCAGGAGATGCTGAAGTCTACCGTGCCGCTAATGGAGCCAACGCTGGAACAGCCTCTAACGAAAAACAAAGCCTTGGTGGTGCCTTCTACAAACACTTGATGAGTGGTGTATCTCAAATGTTGCCATTCGTTATCGGTGGTGGTATCATGATTGCCCTTGCCTTCTTGATTGACGGTGCTTTGGGTGTTCCTAATGAAAACCTTGGCAACCTTGGTTCCTACCATGAACTAGCTTCTATGTTCATGAAAATTGGTGGAGCTGCCTTTGGTTTGATGCTTCCAGTCTTTGCAGGTTATGTTGCCTACTCTATCGCTGAAAAACCAGGTTTGGTAGCAGGTTTCGTGGCTGGTGCTATTGCCAAAGAAGGTTTTGCCTTTGGTAAAATCCCTTATGCAGCAGGTGGTGAAGCAACTTCAACTCTTGCAGGTGTCTCATCTGGTTTCCTAGGTGCCCTTGTTGGTGGATTTATCGCAGGTGCCTTGGTTCTTGCTATCAAGAAATACGTTAAAGTTCCTCGTTCACTTGAAGGTGCTAAATCAATCCTTCTCTTGCCACTTCTTGGAACAATCTTGACAGGATTTGTCATGCTAGCTGTTAATATCCCAATGGCAGCAATCAACACTGCTATGAATGACTTCCTAGGCGGTCTTGGAGGCGGTTCAGCTGTCCTTCTTGGTATCGTCCTTGGTGGAATGATGGCTGTTGACATGGGTGGACCAGTTAACAAAGCGGCTTATGTCTTTGGTACAGGTACGCTTGCAGCGACTGTTTCTTCAGGCGGTTCTGTAGCCATGGCAGCAGTTATGGCTGGAGGAATGGTGCCACCACTTGCAATCTTTGTCGCAACTCTTCTTTTCAAAGATAAATTTACCAAAGAAGAACGTAACTCTGGTTTGACAAACATCATCATGGGCTTGTCATTTATCACTGAGGGAGCGATTCCATTTGGTGCCGCTGACCCAGCTCGTGCGATTCCAAGCTTTATCCTTGGTTCAGCAGTAGCAGGTGGACTCGTTGGTCTTACTGGTATCAAACTCATGGCGCCACACGGAGGAATCTTCGTTATCGCCCTTACTTCAAATGCCCTTCTTTACCTCGTTTCTGTCTTGGTAGGAGCAATCGTGAGTGGTGTGGTTTATGGTTACCTACGCAAACCACAAGCATAAAAAATAGATATAAAATGAAAAGATTGGACCGTTTGGTGCAGTCTTTTTTAAAGAATTTGACAAACAAGTTTTTGAATGATATTCTAAAATAAAACTCATAGAAATGAAAAAATATAATGAGAGTATGTTAAGTGAATATAATTGAATTTATTCTGGATTTGGATTGGAAGAAGATAGTAGAATCAATTTTATCAGCTCTATTAGCTTCTGGAATAATCGGTGGTTTTGGTTACTTAGTAACGAAAAAAATTACAAGAGATTTTCGTATTGCAAAAGAAATGAAATCGTATGGATTTAAAGGTGTAGTGGCAAAGAAAAAGCATTCGACTAGAGAGATTAAAAAGTTATGTAAAGATACTAAAAGATTGGATTTACTTTTTATATCAGGTATTGATTTTTTTTCGGAAAATAGAACTGTATTAGAGAATGCTATGAATAATGGAATGAAAATTCGTTTTTTGTGTTCTCAGATTTATACCAATTTTTTATCAGATTTAGAGGAACTTGAGGATAAAGAAGGGGTGCGAAAGTCTGACACAAATATTAGTATCGAAATTGAAGATGTGACTAAAAAATATAGTAAATATATAGAAAGTGGACAAATGGAAATTCGCTATTATTCAACACAATATCGTTTGCCATTTATATTGGTTTATAAAAGAAAGAAAAATATGAAGACGACAAAGGCTTTTTTAAGAGTTACTCTGCCTCCATATAATTGGGAGACCAATTTCGTGTTGATAGGTGAACGAAAAACTACTAAAAAGGATGATTTTTTTAAAACTAATAATGATGAAATAGATTTCATCTCTATGATAGAAAAACATTTCGATTGTGTTTGGGAAGTTGCGGATAGGGAAATAGATAGAAAACAAGAAATAAAAAATACAAATTTCAAAGTAGAATCTTAAAAGTCTAAACATAGAGACTTTGTTTATTAAAATAAAAATATAATAGCAATTATATTAAATATAATCATGATAAAAAAGATTGCACTAAGGACTGGCCACTTATCCAGTCTTTTTCTCTTTCCGAAATGCCTGTGAAATATGGTATAATAGAAGAATGGCAAACAAGAATACAAGTAAAACAAGACGGAGACCGTCTAAAGCAGAACTCGAAAGAAAAGAAGCGATTCAACGAATGTTGATTTCGTTGGGAATCGCGCTTTTATTGATTTTCGCAGCCTTCAAATTAGGGGCTGCAGGTATAACCCTTTACAATTTAATTCGCTTGCTGGTGGGGAGTCTAGCCTATCTGGCAATATTTGGCATCCTGCTCTATCTCTTCTTCTTCAAGTGGATACGAAAACAGGAAGGACTCTTATCAGGTTTTTTCTCCATATTTGCTGGCTTACTCTTGATTTTTGAGGCCTACTTAGTTTGGAAATATGGTTTGGACAAGTCCGTTCTAAAAGGAACCATGGCTCAGGTTGTGACGGATTTGACTGGTTTTCGAACGACCAGTTTTGCTGGAGGGGGCTTGATTGGGGTCGCTCTTTATATGCCAACCGCCTTTCTTTTTTCAAATATCGGTACTTACTTTATTGGTTCTATCTTGATTTTAGCAGGCGCTCTCCTAATCAGTCCTTGGTCTGTTTACGATATTGCTGAATTTTTCAGTAGAGGCTTTGCTAAATGGCGGGAAGGGCATGAGCGTCGAAAAGAGGAACGCTTTGTCAAACAAGAAGAAAAAGCTCGCCAAAAGGCTGAGGAAGAGGCTAGATTAGAACAAGAAGAAGCTGAAAAAGCCTTACTCGATTTGCCTCCTGTTGATATGGAAACGGGTGAAATTCTGACTGATGATGTTGTGCTTGACGTTCCACCTTTTTCGGAAGAAGAGTGGGTGGAACCAGAAATCATCCTGCCTCAACCTGAACTTGAATTCCCTGAACAGGAAGATGATTCTGATGATGAAGATGTTCAGGTCGATTTTTCAGCCAAGGAGGCTCTTGAATACAAACTTCCAAGCTTGCAACTCTTTGCGCCAGATAAACCAAAGGACCAGTCTAAAGAGAAGAAAATCGTTCGGGAAAATATCAAAATCCTAGAAGAAACCTTTGCTAGCTTTGGTATCAAGGTAACGGTTGAACGGGCTGAAATTGGACCATCAGTTACCAAGTATGAAGTCAAACCAGCAGTTGGAGTGCGGGTTAACCGAATTTCCAATCTGGCAGACGACTTAGCACTAGCTCTAGCGGCCAAGGATGTCCGAATCGAAGCACCAATCCCTGGGAAATCCCTTGTCGGAATTGAGGTGCCTAACTCCGAGATTGCCACTGTGTCTTTCCGTGAACTTTGGGAACAATCTCAAACGAAAGCTGAAAATCTCTTGGAAATTCCTTTAGGGAAGGCTGTTAATGGTGCCGCAAGAGCTTTTGACCTTTCCAAGATGCCTCACCTACTTGTTGCAGGTTCAACGGGTTCAGGAAAGTCAGTAGCAGTTAACGGTATTATCGCTAGCATTCTCATGAAGGCGAGACCAGACCAAGTTAAATTTATGATGGTCGATCCCAAGATGGTTGAGTTATCTGTTTACAATGATATTCCCCACCTCTTGATTCCAGTCGTGACCAATCCACGTAAGGCCAGCAAGGCCCTGCAAAAGGTTGTGGATGAAATGGAAAATCGTTATGAACTCTTTGCCAAGGTGGGAGTCCGTAATATTGCAGGCTTTAATGCCAAGGTAGAAGAGTTCAATGCCCAGTCTGAGTACAAGCAGATTCCACTGCCACTCATCGTTGTGATTGTAGATGAGTTGGCTGACCTCATGATGGTGGCAAGCAAGGAAGTGGAAGATGCCATTATCCGTCTCGGACAGAAGGCACGTGCTGCAGGTATCCACATGATTCTTGCAACCCAGCGTCCATCCGTTGATGTCATTTCTGGTCTGATTAAGGCCAATGTTCCATCTCGTGTAGCGTTTGCGGTTTCATCAGGGACAGACTCCCGTACGATTTTGGATGAAAATGGAGCAGAAAAACTGCTTGGTCGAGGAGACATGCTCTTTAAACCGATTGATGAAAATCATCCAGTTCGTCTGCAAGGATCCTTTATCTCAGATGATGATGTTGAACGCATCGTAAACTTCATCAAGGCTCAGGCAGATGCAGACTACGATGAGAGTTTTGATCCAGGTGAGGTTTCTGAAAATGACGGAGAATTTTCAGATGGTGAATCTGGTGGTGATCCGCTCTTTGAAGAAGCCAAGGCTTTGGTAATCGAAACTCAGAAAGCCAGCGCATCTATGATTCAGCGTCGTTTATCAGTTGGATTTAACCGTGCGACTCGCCTCATGGAAGAATTGGAAATGGCAGGTGTCATCGGTCCAGCTGAAGGTACCAAACCAAGAAAAGTTTTGCAACAATAAAAAAATAGCTTCTTTCCAAGTTTGGAGGGAAGCTATTTTACTGGCTATTGATTACTTTTATTTTCTGAAGTTGGAGGATTGGACTGTTTTTCATTTTCAGTGGTAGGTTTACTTGGAGTAGGAGTAGAGGAATCCTGAGTTGCTGTTTTCTGCTCTTCTTTTTTCTCTTCCTTGACGTTAGATTTTGGCGTTTCTTCTTGTTGTGTTTTTTCTTGACTAGTGTTAGTTTCCTTATTGGGACTGGTGTTTTCCTTAGGGGATTCCTTTTGAATTTCTTTGACAATGGTTGTCGTCTGGCTTGTCGTAGGTTCTTTTTTAGTATTTTTGTTATTATCCAAGGCGTTCATGATAGTGATACTTGCGGTAATCAAGCCAAGGATACTACCGATAGTCGCAACGATTTTTTGAAAGACCGTAAATCCTTTTTTAATGTGTTCTGTTTTTGGTTTTGAAGTTCTACGATAATTAGACATACATTCTCTCCTTTGATTAAAATTTATTATACCGCATTTCTTTAAAAAAATCTTAAAAAAAGAGGAATTGCCTATTCTTGTCGCAAGCTCCGTTTCATGATACAATAGAAAGAGTGATTTTAGAAAGCGTGAGAAAACATGATTTACTTTGATAATTCGGCAACAACCAAGCCTTATCCTGAAGCCCTTGAAACCTATATGCAGGTGGCTTCAAAAATTTTAGGAAATCCATCTAGTCTCCATCGTTTGGGAGACCAGGCAACACGAATCTTAGATGCTTCCCGTCAACAGATTGCAGATCTAATCGGTAAGAAAAGTGATGAAATTTTCTTTACTTCTGGTGGAACAGAAGGGGATAACTGGGTTATCAAGGGTGTGGCCTTTGAAAAAGCCCAGTTTGGCAAGCACATCATCGTATCAGCCATTGAGCATCCAGCAGTCAAAGAGTCAGCCCTCTGGTTAAAAAGTCAAGGATTTGAAGTGGATTTTGCTCCAGTTGATGAGAAAGGATTTGTGGATGTTGAGGCTCTAGGAGCTTTGATACGACCTGATACAATCCTAATTTCTGTCATGGCTGTAAACAATGAAATCGGCTCGATTCAACCTATTCAAGCTATTTCAGAACTCTTGGCAGATAAGCCGACTATTTCTTTCCACGTTGATGCGGTTCAAGCACTTGCCAAGATTCCAACTGAAAAGTATTTGACAGAACGAGTGGATTTTGCGACCTTCTCGAGTCATAAATTTCATGGTGTTAGGGGTGTTGGATTTGTCTATATCAAGTCTGGCAAGAAGATTACGCCTCTTTTAACAGGTGGTGGTCAGGAGCGTGATTATCGTTCGACAACTGAAAATGTGGCAGGGATTGCAGCGACAGCCAAGGCTCTTCGTTTGTCTATGGAAAAGCTGAATATCTTTACTAGTAAGACAGGACAGATGAAGGCAGTGATTCGCCAAGCTCTTCTCGACTATCCAGATATTTTTGTCTTTTCAGATGAGGAAGACTTTGCACCTCATATTTTGACTTTTGGAATTAAGG
>ERZ772987.303-NODE-303-length-10544-cov-13.6197_pt1 | contig 10544 bp, 4 predicted proteins | sample MGYA00511129_ERZ772987 | MGnify/ENA primary metagenome ERZ772987 (study PRJEB29015, sample SAMEA2738058) | human oral metagenome | biome: human oral; feature: human-associated habitat; material: saliva | place: China | collected 2222 ...
GTCGTCACGCTAAGGATAAGGTGAAGGAGCGTGTGCGTTTTGAGCAGGAAATGGAAAAGTTTAAGGAACGTGTCGCTCTGAGCAACCGTGAGGAGGTTGAGCGTCTTCGTGACCTTGCCCCGGCACCGGATACCGTTCAGCTGCGGGCGCTTCTTCCCGCGATGACGCTGTGGCGTCGCCGGAGCACCAGCCCCGACCTGTTGACTTTCCACATAGGTACTGGGCATATTCATTGGACTCCTGAGCTGACGAAACCGAGCAACTCTGAGCCTGAGGTTCAGCATCTTCTTGACCACAATACCCTGTGGGATGCTCCGCTGATTGCTGACCTGCGTGAGGGTGGCGCTATCGGCATCGTGGGGCCGCGTGAGCAGTCTCTCGCCCTGGCGCGTAGCCTAGTACTGCAGGCGGCGACCCATACGGGTCCTGCAGATATGACGATTGCGGTCTGCGCTGATTCCGCGCGTTCGCAGGACTGGGTGTGGACGTCGTGGCTTCCGCATATCCGCATGGCGCAGAACCAGCAGATGCGTTGGTTTGCTTCTGGTAAGGAGCAGTCGGACCAGATGCTGCGCTCTCTTTACAACGACATTGAGTCCCTTCCGACCCGCGGCCTGTGCGTGGTCGTTGATTCGGATACCATCACTGAGGGCCGCGAGTCGCCGGCACGCGACCTTTTGGCGTACGGCGATGAAGTGCGTCTGATGGCGAATAAGACTGCTGCTGCGGGCGCTCGCCGTGTTGCCGGTATTGTGTTGGCTTCTTCCGTTGACCGTCTTCCGGCGTCTTGTACTTCGGTCGTGGAGATTGGTGAGGAGGCTTCTATAACCTATTCGGAGCCTCGCCGCCGTTACACGGTCACTGACGGTGTGCTCGCCGGTGTGAGCGCTGAGGATGCTCTTCACGTGGCGCGTACTTTGGCGCATCATGAGGACCCTGAGCGTCTGCTGCTGGGTGGCGGTTTGCCTCAGCTGGTGAAGCTGCCTGAGCTGGTTGGTTTGCCGACCCCTCCGGGTGCTGAGGATATTGAGGCGTTTTGGTCGCAGGCTAATGGTTTCAGCACCGAGATTGGTGTGGGCGATTCTGGCGCGTTCACGCTGGACTTGGTGAAGGACGGCCCTCACGGTCTGGTGGGTGGTACCACCGGTTCGGGTAAGAGTGAGTTTTTGCGTTCGTTGGTGGCGGGTTTGGCTGCGCACCACGATCCGAGCCGTTTGAACTTTATTCTGGTTGACTTTAAGGGTGGTGCGGCGTTTAAGACGTGTGAGCGTCTGCCGCATACGATTGGTACTTTGAGCAACTTGGATGCTCAGTTGGCGCACCGCGCTATTGAGTCGTTGGAGGCGGAGATGGACCGCCGTCAGCGCCTGTTTGCGGCTGCTGGCGAGGGCGTGGACAACATTAAGGATTATTTGGCGACGAACCCTCCGGAGCCGATGCCTCGCTTGCTGCTGGTGATTGACGAGTTCGCGATGCTGGCGAAGGACTTCCCGGATGTCCTGTCGTCGCTGGTGAGTATTGGTGCGGTGGGTCGTACCCTGGGTGTTCACATGATTCTGGCGACTCAGCGTCCTGCTGGCGTGGTGAATGATGACATTCTGGCGAATACGAACTTGCGTGTGGCGTTGCGTGTGCAGAGCCGTGAGGATTCTTCGAACGTGATTGGTGTTCCGGATGCTTCGGAGATTTCGCGTTCGCAGATGGGTCGCGCCTATGTGAAGTTGGGCCAGAATGATATTTCACCGGTGCAGACTGCCCTGGTGACGGGTCAGAGCGGCACTGAGGTGGTGACTTCTCTGGAGGTTCGTGCGACCGATAGTATCGGTATTCCTCGTTCGGAGCGTGCGCGCCCGAAGGTGTCGTCAAGTGATGCGAATGACCTGGATCTGCTGATTGACGCTGTTGTGGCGGCTCATGCGGCTCGTGGTGCGGTTGCTCCTCGTAAGGTGTGGCCTGAGCCGTTGGGTTCGTATGTTGATTTGGCTGATTTTGGTGTGCGTGGCTTCCCTGACCCGGATCTTCCCACTGTGGGTGGTGTCCAGGACGGTGTTCTGATGTGTACTTTGGGTGATGAGCCTGAGCTGCAGCGTCAGGTGCCTATGGGCTGGAATATTGAGATGAGCAACCTGCTGTTGGTGGGTGTTGCCGGTAGTGGTACGACCACGACGATTCAGTCTGTGGTGCTGGGTTTGGCTCAGCATTATTCGCCGGAGGACATCGATATCGTTCTGGTGGACATGGGCGCTGATGGTTTGCTGCCTCTACACTCTCTGCCGCATGTTGTTTCTGCTGTGGGTACCGGTCAGGGCGCCAGGGAGCGTCAGGCTCGTTTCTTGCGTTTTGTGAAGTCGGAGCTTGATGCTCGCCGTGCTGACGCGTCACGCCGTAAGCCTCTTTTCATTGTTTTGGATGGTTTTGCGACGCTGCGTGATGAGTTCTCTGACGCTGTGAGCATGGATTTGCTGGCGAATTTCTACCGCGTGTATGCGGACGGCCCTGCTGTTGGTATTCACTGCGTGGTGTCGACGAGCCGTGCGAAGAATATCCCCTCGCAGATTCTTGATGCTTCGTTGCAGACGTGGTTCTTCCAGCTGAGCGATATTCACGATTATTCGTCGTACGGTATTCGCGGTACAAATGTGCCAGCCGCCATTCCCGGTCGTTGCGTTGATCCGAAGCATCTGCGTCAGATGCAGGTGGCTACTCCCGCTGTTGGCGTGGAGGAGGCCGTCTCTATGATTCGTGAGCGCTTCCCACAGGCTCCTGCTAAGCGTGATGTGATTGGCCAGTTGCCGACGTGGGTTTCGTGGGAGAGCATGCCTGCTGCCGAGTTTTCTCCGAGCCTGTGGCGTATCCCTGTGGGTATTGCGGAGGCTACGTTGGAGGCGTGTGCTTTCGAGCTGTATGAGGGTGAGCACGCCATGGTTGCGGGTAATCCGCGTTCGGGTAAGTCTTCTCTGCTGGTTGCGTTTGCTCGTCTGGTTTCTCGGGCGAGGGCAGCGGCGGAGCAGGCGGTGTCTGCCGCGTTGGCATCTGGTGACGCTACCGCAGCGGAGAACGCACGTATGGATGCCGCTGAGGTTCCGGAAGTTTGGGCTGTCTTCGATCAGCGTTCCGGTCTGGTGAATGCGCCGGAGGGTGTTTTTGACCGCGTGTTTGAGAGCAAGAATGCTTCAGCTCAGGTGCAGGCAGCTTTGCAGGATGCTGCGGGCCCGGTGCTGTTGCTGATTGATGACGGTGACCGTGTGGATGACCCGATGAACGTTTTTGATGCGATTGTGAAGGGTGATTTCCCGGACGTCCACATTATTGCTACGGGTAAGCCGACTGATTTGCGTCCTTTGTATAGCCATTGGACGAAGGCTATTCGTAAGTTCCGTACGGGTGCCGTGGTTCAGCCGAATGTTGATATGGATATGGACATGTTCGGCACTATTCCGAGGCGTGCCCCGGTTCAGCTGAGCGTTGGTCGTGGCTATGCGTTCTTGGCTGGATCGCCGGTTCTGGTGCAGCTGATGAGCCCTGAGGATTCTCAGCACCGTGGCGGACTGTAGGACCTGTCTGGCGTGTGGTGAGGTATGGTGTAACTTTACCGGCTATTTTGCTGTAGGGGTCGCCCCCTCTGGGGCGTCTTCCTGCTTGTTGTGAAGTTGATGTTAAGGAGTTAGCCCGTGACTGTACCTGCTGGTTCGCCGCAGTACTCCGGCTCGGAGCGTCGTGATGCTCATCCTGCCCCGCAGGCCGCTGGTCAGCCTGCGGGGGGCTTGGTTGCGGGCGCTCCCCTTGGCTCTTCGTATCGTTTGCTGCGCCGGGTGGGTTCTGGTGCGGTCGGTGAGGTGTGGGCTGCGACGATGAGCGGCTCGTGGGCTCTGTATGCGGCGAAGGTTTTGCGTCCGGAGCTTGCGGAGAACCCTGTGGTTCTTGAGTCTTTTGTGCGTGAGCGTTCGGTATTGTTGACGCTGTCGCATCCTCATATTGTGCCGTTGACGGACATGGTGGTTGAAGGTGGCGTGCTGGCTCTGGTGACGGAGTTTCAGCATGGCGGTTCGTTGCGTCAGAAGCTGGATTCTGAGGGTCCGCTGCCTGTTCGTTTGGCGTTGAGTCTGATGGTGCAGGTTCTGAATGCGGTGGAGTTTGCTCACCGTCAGGGCGTGATGCATCTGGATATTAAGCCGGAGAATGTTCTGCTGAGCGGTGTTTTGGGGGAGTCTCTGGATCAACAGGTTCGTGTGGCTGATTTCGGTATTGCTTCTTTTACTGGCTCTGCGGGTTCGGGTTCTTCTCGTTCGTTTTCTGGTACTCCGGGGTATATGGCTCCGGAGCGTTCTGCGCATGGTGTGGCTACTCCGGCGGTGGATGTTTATGCGTGCGCGGTGACTCTTCATGAGTTGTTGGTGGCGGCGCGTCCTCTTCCGGCGCGTGGTGGTGCGGTGCAGGTGTCGCCGCAGATTCCGGCTGAGGTGGCTGAGGTGCTTCACGGGATGTTGGCGGAGAACCCGGTTCAGCGTCCTGGTGCGGCTGAGGCTGCCGCTAAGTTGCGTCTTTTGGCTGAGGGTTTCGCAGCTGATACGGTGCTTCCTCGCTGGGTTGAGGTGTCTTCGGGTGCTGTGGGGTACACGCCTACGGTGGTTCACGGTGCTGAGCCTGCGGTTTCTGCGGTGCCTGGGCAAAATGTTACGGAGCTGTATGGTGCGGGCATGCCGTCGCTGGGTCAGGCACAGAATGAGACGGTTATCCGTGCTCCTTTTGTGGTGGAGCAGCCTGTATATGTGCCTGACGAGGTTGTTGAGGAAGAGGAACCTGCTCGTTCGCCGTTGCGCCGCCCGCTAGTGTGGGGCGCTATCCTGGGTTCTTTGATTCTTGTGGGTGTGCTCGCTTTTGTGGGTTTGAGCGGCGGTAAGGGCTCGTCTAAGACGGCTGAGTCGTGGTCTGCTTCGAGCCGTAGTTCGGCGTCTTTGCCGAGTGGATTGGGTACCCGTATTGAGGGTACGTATAACCCGCGGGATAAGAGTGCCCGCCTGACCTTTGAGTTTTCCTCGCAGAAGTCGGCTCTTCGGGGCGATATTTTGCAGGTGCTTCCCGGTGTTGAGGGTGGTTCGTGTGCTTCGGTGACGTGGGATGCTGGTCAGGCGTCTTCTGGTGTGTCGAAGAACCAGTCAAGTGTGACTGCGGTGGACGTTCCGTGTTCGTGGAATCTGTCTGGGGTGAGTATCCCGGCTAATGGTGTGGTGCAGGTTCGGGCGAATGTGTCTGCTGAGTTTAAGGATTCGCGTGCTTTTGAGGAGTGGGTGAACCGTATTGATTCTGAGACGTCAAAGGCTATTTCTGACAGGGAGGTTCGTTCGACGGCGTACCCGATTCAGCGTTTGCGGTCGATTGAGTTGCGGGTTCCTTCTCGTGTGGTGAATCAGAGTGTTTTGCCGGTGACGGTGGTTCCGGTGTGGCCCAGTGGTGCGGATGAGTTGAACCCGTTGATGGTTTTGCCGCGTACGGGTGAGTTTTCGACGCTGGTTCAGGCGATTTCTCCGGATGCTCAGTTGATTAGTTTTTCGGATGGTTGTTCGGGGCATGTGTTGGTGTCTGAGGATCAGCGGGTGGTGACGGCGCTGTCGGTGACGTCTAAGTGCCGCCTGAACGCGCAGATTGGTAATTTCACGAACCTGTCCAGTAGCGACTTCGCGATTATCACCCGTTAACGGTAGTGCTCAGGTGAGCAACCGCTGGCATGCAGAAAGCCCCTGGGCTGAGAGGTAATCTCTCAAGCCCAGGGGCTTCTTACATTCTACTTATCCGGCTACAGGTGTAGTTTCGGGGGCCTCATCATCTTCCTCATCCTCGGGAATAGAAATACCCACGGTGACGTACTTCTTCACCGACCACGCATTCATCGCCACCGACGCAGCAAAGAACAGCGCGGGCAACCACTCTTTGCGGAGCAACGAATAGCCCAGGTACCCAAGCGCCATACACCCTGCCAAACCTACCATACCGACACAGTAGCCGCGCAAGATGCTATACCCGCCTGTCCCATCCTCAAAACGGGAACCCTGTAGATAGAAGAGACCCTCACGCACAAAATATAGGAATCCTGCCGTTAGGAAAAGCGAGACTGCCAAAGCCATCGGGTCATAGCCTGCTGTGCTCAGGTTAACCAAGGGGATGAGCGCACACAGGATACTCAACACAGCAGAGGACACCAAAGTTACCCAGTGAATATACCGGTTAAACTGCATCATACGGTGCAGGTCGGGAATCTCGCCGGTAGGTTCCGCGCTACTAAACGCAAAGAGGCGAATAGCAACCAACGCACTGACCAAGAACCACGGTGCAAAGTTAGTCTCGGGCGTCCAAGGATCAGTGTCAATGTAAAGTACACCTGCAGTGGATAGGAGCGCCAGAAGAAGTAGGATGGCAATGCATATGGTATCAATTATAAGGATGAACCGGTGGAAAGCCCCACCATTTTTTGCGCCGAGAATACTTTCGTTTCGTTGGGAGTCAAGATAGCTAACCAAGAACGGAATCAAGGGTATAAAGAACGCACACCACTGCCAACTCCCTATAACCCCTAGCAATAGCGAGACAAGAAATAATATTACGGAAATAATCCATAAAAATACTACCAACATACTTTTTGCAAGTTTATTCAATAAATTCATTGACCACCCTTCCTGGTGAAACTTAATATACTACACATATCATGAATTACCCTGCAGTTTATTAACAGCATGATTAACAAATGCAGGGGGCAATTACCCAGCCTATAGGTAGCTTAACGCTGAATTTAAGTGCATTAGAGACAGCCTGATTGCGAATCCAAGGCGCTGAAAGAATTTTATGCTCACCAGCAACCATATGTCGTGAGGCTTTTCCAACCAAGAAGTCTTTGAATTCTCGCGCAGGGGCCATCCTTGCCACGTCATCATAGATTCCCGAAGAAGCCCCCTTCAAACTTGCTAGAGGTTTACAATCGACGGCTTTCCGGATGAGCGTATCGACAGGCCTAAGTGCAGGCTTTGCAACGTCGTCGAACCATGCTCCAGCCTTTCCAAACAGATTCAGCTTAGTTACCACACCAGCCGAGGCTTTAGCACTCTTAACGACGTTACCGGCAATTCCCCCACCAATTGCACCAGTAAGTCCGCCAATCAGCGCTTCCTTAGCCACCTCACCATAGTCAACGCTACCCTTCTTCTTTTGCGTAATCATTGAGATACCAGCACTAGTGAGTGCCCCTGAGATGCCTCCGAGTAGCATCATCGTTGCCGGACCACCTGCCACACTTGCAAGCCCGACAACCACACCTGCAGCCGCCATTAAACCACCAATAATATATTCTTTATTATCCGACACCCACTTCTTAGTCTTATCCCAAGCATTCTTAGCAATTGTAGTTGTCTTATTCCAAGCAACCTTTACACCTGCAGCTGCTTTGTTCCATAGGTCCTTTGCAGTCTCCGTAGCAGCCCGGTACATTTTCTTGCCTTTGTCCCACAATGCTACTGCACCACTAGCAGCTTTCCGTGCCCAACCGGTAATACCAGAAGAGCCCTTCTGCTCGCGATACTTATTGAAGTCCTCCACCGACACCGGCGACAAACCCCACGGATCCACCAAAGAAACCGGATTACCACCCACCAACGAGAACCGGTCAGCACCCCAACCAGCACCCACCGGCGCAGCCAAAGGATCAGGTGCCGTAAAACGAGCCACACGCGAATCCACCACGCGGGCACCCAACACCTCAAAACCAGAAGAACCCAACACCACACCCGAAGCCGCAGAAACACCAACCAGCGAATCCGGCAACACAGGCGCACCACCAGCAGAAACACCCTGAGCAGAAGGCACAGCAGGCGCAGCAACACCCAAAGAATCCCAACCATACGGATCCAGCAAACCGGCACCAGAACCAGCACCAGGAACCAGCGAACCCACAGAAGGCATCGACGAGCCGCCCACACCCAGCACACGCGGAACAAACGAGTTCTCATCCCACACCAGCGGGTGCATCACCAGCGGGTGGTGACGGTACTCAGGTGAGTAGCCGCTAGTATGCAGAGAGCCCCTGGGCTGAGAGGTAATCTCTCAGCCCAGGGGTTTTCTCTATGCTCGAAACTAATGCCGTGCGATGCTACATATCGACGTCGGCAAGACCAGTAACCTTCTTCCGCTCCCTAAAATAGGGGACTGTCTCACGACCATCATCTAAATCATCCACCCGAGCAACATCACTCGGATTATTCATATCAGGCCAGCGGTCATTATCAATCCTGAACCGCACAATCGCCATCAGACGATAATTCTTATGAATAATCGGAGAGAAAGCAGCAATCAACTTCCCAGACTTGCTATAGAAAGAGACGAGATCCTGACTATCTACAGCAAGTGCCTTATAGTATTCGATTCCGTCAATAGCGTTGACCGGGTAAACGGTTGTACGCGCCGACCACATACGCTGCTCAATACCTTCAGGGGAAATCTTCACGTAGGCAACATGCACATACCAGGCATACATCATGAGCCCGATTGACAGAAGTAATGCAATCGATTCATAGAAGATACCCGCAGAACCCTCCTCAACAAGATGAAGGTAGAGAAAAAGGCACGGGAACCCAGGAGTAAATATTGTTAGAAGAGCCTCGGCCTGATTAACCCGTCGGATATACGCGCCTTGGCGGCGGCGCGCTCTATCCTTCCATCGCTGAATCTCATAGTTGGTAATGATGTAGAGTGTCCCGGTTACCGAGATGAAAGCCAGGATACCCCAGATAATAATCAGGAAAATGCGCATCCTGTTTAATTACCTCCATTCTCGTTAGCAGCTGCGGCATCTTTCACTGCTTTCGCCTCGAGAGCATCATTACGCGACTTCGGAACACCTGCCATAGACTTCAAATTACTCTTCGGGTTACCCATAAAGGAATCGCCTACATCCTTCAAATAAGCATCCCTCGTCTCCTGCGACGAAAGTACCCGTGGTGTTTTCAAAGAATCATTCAACAAAGCGCGCTGAACTGCTTTATCCATCGGATCAAAAGCGGTATTTGAGACACGCGAAATGATATCATTCACCGCCGTCTGCTTTAACGCACCCTTCAACGTTTCAGCGTTAATCTTCTCAGAGATACCAACCTTAAGACCCTTAGTCAACCCACTCTTATGGAACCCAAAGATTGTTGCTGACATAGTACTCACTGCGGCATCCTTAATATTAAAATTCTCCGCATTCTTCGTGTAGTCCATGAAACCGCCCACACCCGCAGATAAAGTATCGCCTATAATTTCCGGAGAGTGCTCGCCAAATACGTTTTTCATCTTATTCCAAGCGACATCTTTCCCCTTCCAGGTAGCTTGCCAAATATTCTTCCCATTCCTCTCGACTGCAGTCGCAATACCATCCTTACGGGCACCAATAAACGACGATGCCTTTTCGGCAGAATTTCGCACCCATGTGCCCACCTTGCCATCGGATGTCACCTTCGAAGCAATCTTCGACATCCAGCCTTCAGTCCTGCCATTCACAAAAGGTCGAGCGAATACTTTGGCGTGCGTGAAGGCCTTAGCAACCGTACCGGTCAGGGCACCCTTCAATCCGCCCCAAGCCGCCTCTTTAGCAACGTTCCATCCATCAATTTCGCCGTTTTTGGTCTTCTCCAAAGCACTAGCAGCACCGTCCATAGCACCCGCAACAGCACCCGCAACAATGCCACCCACAGGACCAAGGAAAATGGTGGCAGCAACCGTCAGCGCGATAGAACCTATCTGCAAGGCGCGAGCCCACAAGATTGCACCCTGGTTGCGAATACGCTCCTCACGGTACTTATCGAAGTCCTCCACCGACACCGGCGACAAACCCCACGGATCCACCAACAAAACCGGATTACCACCCACCAACGAGAACCGGTCAGCACCCCAACCAGCACCCACCGGCGCAGCCAAAGGATCAGGCGCCGTAAAACGAGCCACACGCGAATCCACCACGCGGGCACCCAGAACCTCAAAACCGGTAGAGCCCAGCACCACACCCGAAGCCGCAGAAACACCAACCAGCGAATCCGGCAACACAGGCGCGGAACCAGAAGAAGCACCCTGAGCAGACGGCACAGCAGGCGCAGCAACACCCAAAGAAGCCCAACCATACGGATCCAACAGACCGGCACCAGAACCGGCACCAGGAACCAACGAACCCACAGAAGGCAACGACGAGCCAGCCACACCCAGCACACGCGGAACAAACGAATTCTCATCCCACACCAGCGGGTGCATCACCGAAGCATCAAAACCAGCCACAGAACCAGTAGCGGCACCAGCACCGGTTGAGGGTACACCAAACTCGGGTACCCCAGTAGGCACACCACCGGCAGCAAGAACACGACCATCAGCAGAAGCACACAGCAGAGAGAAGGACACAGCAGAATCCTCAGCAGAACCCCACGACGCCACCGAGTTCACAAACCCAGCCGCACCATAGGTTAGGGACGAGCCGGAACCATCCGAAGAAACCTGCAGAAGACGCGAATCATTACCGTCATACGAGAACA
>ERZ772987.304-NODE-304-length-10489-cov-7.45946_pt1 | contig 10489 bp, 9 predicted proteins | sample MGYA00511129_ERZ772987 | MGnify/ENA primary metagenome ERZ772987 (study PRJEB29015, sample SAMEA2738058) | human oral metagenome | biome: human oral; feature: human-associated habitat; material: saliva | place: China | collected 2222 ...
AGTTGTAGTGCCCTGCACATTGGTTCGTCTTGTTCAGTTTTCAAAGGTCTTTGTCTCTCACTTCTCTCATGAGCGACAACTATATTAGTATATCACAGCTTCTTTTCGTTGTCAATAGCTTTTTCAAACTTTTTTCAACTTCTACTGCAACATACTCATAGTCCGTACGGGATTCGAACCCGTGTTACCGCCGTGAAAAGGCGGTGTCTTAACCCCTTGACCAACGGACCTGAGCTTTTTAACTCTTTCTATTATACCTACTTTTAGAATCTTGTCAACTAGTTTGATTTGTTTTTTCTGAAATTTTTTTACTGGTTTTTCATAGATTAGTTTCTATAATAAGAAAGAGAGGATATAGTAATACCCTCTCTTGTATTTCGTCTACTAATATTTTAGTTTTCTTCAGCCATTTTTGATTTGACTTCATCATATGATAGGGCACGTGATTCCTCTTCTACTGATTCAGGCATTTTCCCTGTTTCGTAAAGAGATTTGATTTGTGTACTATCCAATGTTTCATATTTCAATAAGGCTTCTGCAATTAATTTATGCGTTTCACGATTTGATTGAATAATTTCAGCTGCTTTATTACGTGCTTCATTTAACAATGCTCGAACTTCTTCGTCAATTTCATATGCAGTACGTTCTGAAATTGTTTTTTGTGGTGATTGTGCACCAAACATAGCATGATTACCTTCATACTGAACTGGTCCAAGTTTTTCACTCATTCCATACTCAGTAACCATTGCACGCGCCATTTGGGTAGCTTGTTCGAAGTCGTTCGATGCACCTGTTGTTTGGACATTGAAGATAATCTCTTCAGCAACACGTCCACCCATTAATCCTGCTAATTGTTCTTTCATGTCTTCTTTAGATAGTAACATTTGATCTTCTTTTGGAAGAGCAATCATGTAACCACCAGCACGGCCACGAGGAACAATTGTTACCTTATGAACTACACGTGCGTTGGACAAGACCAAACCAACAATTGTGTGTCCTGCCTCATGATAAGCAACCATTTCACGTTCTTTTTGAGAAACAGTTTTATCTTTCTTAGAAGGTCCTGCAATAACGCGATCTTCTGCCTCATCAATATCAGAAGCATCAATGACTGACTTATTACGACGAGCTGCAACTAAAGCTGCCTCGTTCAATACATTTTCCAAATCAGCACCAACAAATCCCGGTGTTTGTTGGGCAACTAACTTCAAATCTACATCTTCTGCTAAAGGTTTATTTCTAGCATGGACTTTGAGAATTGCTTCACGTCCTTTAACGTCTGGACGACCAACCAATACTTTTCTATCAAAACGACCTGGACGAAGAAGTGCTGGATCTAATACGTCAGAACGGTTTGTTGCCGCAATAACAATAATTCCTTCATTTCCTTCAAAACCATCCATCTCGATCAGCAATTGGTTCAAGGTTTGTTCACGTTCATCATTACCCCCACCAAGACCGACACCACGTTGTCGACCGACAGCATCGATTTCATCAATAAAGATAATAGCTGGAGCTGCTTTTTTTGCATCCTCAAAAAGAGAACGTACACGACTTGCACCAACACCGACAAACATTTCTACGAAATCAGAACCTGAAATACTAAAGAATGGTACACCAGCTTCTCCTGCAACTGCTTTAGCAAGTAATGTTTTACCAGTTCCCGGAGGACCCTCTAAGAGAACACCAGCTGGGATACGAGCACCTAATTTTGTAAATCGTTTTGGATCTTTTAAAAATTCAACAACTTCAACAAGTTCTTGTTTTTCTTCTTCAGCACCGGCAACATCTGAAAAACGAACTTTGATATCTTCCTTATTTGCTGCTTTGGCTTTGTTTCGTCCAAAACTCATTGGATTTCTTCCACTATTTCCCCCAACATTCCCCATCATAGAGAATAAGAAGAAAAATAGAATCGCAAATGGTACAACAGAGACTAGTATATTAATCCACATACCGCTTGAACTCTCATGCTTTACTTCAATTTGAGTCTGATGTTCACTTGCAAGTTTTTGTAAATCAGCTACAGTAGTATCTGACGGAAGAAGAATACTTGTAAATTTTTCTACTTTAGCAGAAGGAGGCGTGAAGAAACGTATACCAGTATCTTTTTTTTCTGTTTTAGCAGTTTTATATACACCAGAAACTTCAATAACGCTACCACTTGGTTGATAGGTCATTTCCTTAACGTTATCATTAGTAATTTCCTGCACTAATTCTGAGTACTTAATTTCTTGACTTCTACCCGCAACTCTACCAGCAAAAAAGTACTGGAATCCTGTTACAAGTAAAAAGATTATCAACAAATAAAGAAATGGATTTTTTATGAAACCATTATTTTGTTTTTGCATTCAACAACTTACCCTTCTATTTTGAGTAAACTTCCTCTTTTAATACACCTACATAAGGAAGGTTACGGTAATTTTCGTTATAGTCTAAACCATAGCCTACAACAAATTCATTTGGGATTGTAAAACAAGTGTAATCTGCTTCAATCTCTACAGTACGACCTTCTGGTTTATCTAGCATAGTTACAATTTTAACAGAAGCCGCTTCTCTCGCAGTAAACATATCTCTCAAACTTTTTAAAGTCTGACCAGTATCAATAATATCTTCTACAAAGACAATGTGTCTACCTTTAACATCTTGAGTGACATCTTGTTTGATATTAATGACACCACTACTTACAGTTCCACCATGATAACTAGAAACCATCATAAAGTCCATCTCAAGATGTGTATCAATATATTTCACCAATTCTGCCATAAAAGGAATAGATCCTTTTAAAATACCAACCAGAATCGGATTTTTCCCCTCATAATCTTTTGTCAATTGAGCGCCTAATTTTTTTGCTGCTTCTGTGATTTCATCTTGAGAAATCATAATCTTCTTGATATCTTGTTCTAACATAATTTTACCTATCTATTTTTTCTATATAAAGTACAGTGCTCATTATATCATTTTTAGTTTTTTTACTCAAATCACTGAATTCGATTCCTAAAACTGAACAAATTTGTCCAAATTGCTCAATGACAATCACATTTTTCCTTTTTTCTAAAGGAATTTTCAAATCTATAAAGAGACGTCTCAGTTTCTTTCGATGTCCGTTTTTTATCAGATAATCACCAATTTCTCTATGTCGTAAAACTATAGATGTTTCACGGGAAACACTGATTTTTTGAACATCCTCCCCTTCTAATGGAATACCGAATGAAAAGAGATAGCCTTCATAAGTGACTTGATTTAGATAGTCTAACACACTCTTACTACTTATTTCATCCGACTTTGGTCTGATTTTACGAATTTGAAAGTGATTGTACTCTTTAACTAATTCGTAGCCATTTTTCAAACTATGGTGGTATTGACTTTTAGTCTTTAGAATATGATGAATTTCTCGGAATTGTTCTCTAGTTACATTCAAATTAGCAAAGTGACTCAGATACTCTTGTAATAAAACTCGCTGTGTTTCTTCTGAAAAAGATAAAAACTGAGTTAAATCTTCTACATCAATCGTCTGAGATAATTCACAAATTGTTGTTTGATAATCAGAAATTTCTTTCCCAAATTCTAGTATAGCTTTTCGAATCTCAGGATTTTCTTTCTCCAATTGCGGTAAATAGAGGTTACGAACACGATTTCGAAAATAATGATTTTCTTGATTTGAAACATCTTCAAAATGATTTATTTCAGGAAAATCACTTTTATAGAAGCTTAGTAACGGACGAATTAATTCACCTTTATCAAACTTTTGTTTTTCTTTTATAGCTGATAAATGGTGTAATCTAACACCTCTAATCAGTCGCATAAAAATCGTCTCGACCTGATCATCTGCATGATGAGCTGTTACAATTGCAGTTGCAGATGTTTCTCTCATTACTTCTCTAAAAAAGTCATAGCGAAATTGGCGAGCACCTGCCTCTGTAAAACGCCCAGTGAAATGAGCTACATAAAAAGGAGTTCCAGTTTGTCTAGCTAGATTTCTTAATGCCTCTTCTTCTTCATCAGATTCTGGTCTTTGTTTATGGTTCACATGAGCTACAACAAGTTCAATATTAAGTTCATTTTTATAAGTAGACAAAAGGTGAAAAAGAAACATCGAATCAAGTCCACCAGATAAAGCTACAATTACTTTTGAATGATTTTTGAAATAACCTCTCTTAAGTAAATGATTCAAAAAATCCCGGTCTGTCATTTTAAGACCTCATAGACATCTTTAGCGATTTTAGAAATTGTATCGTAATCTGAATTTTTGGTAAAGATAGAAATGATAAATGGTGATTCTGTATAAACAACTCCAGTATCATGTTTGAATTCGTCTGCATCTCCAATTTTGTGAGCTACACTAACAGAAATATTTTTGGCAATTCTCTGGTTGTCATACGAAGTTTTTGAAAGTGACTCAAGTACAAAACCATTTTGGTTATAAATAGACTCCATGACTTGACCAGCCATTTTTGCAGAAGCCAATTTATCTGTAACATCCCAATTTTCACCCGAAAGAGCTGTCATCTGCTGTTTAAAGGTTTCATCAGATTTGTTTGTAATGTAATAACCAAGGATATTATGTGCTACATTATCTGACTCTTTTGCTGTTTTTGCGATTAAATCTTTAACACTATACTCTTTGTTGTCGGCTTTTTTTGGAAGACTACCACTTCCTTCAGGTTTATAGGAACCAGGATATTCATTCACTTCTGGAACATACTTAAGGGCTGTATCCAGTTGAATATCCCCTTGATTTATCTTTTCCTGAGCATAATAGAGGTAAGGCAATTTCATGATACTAGCAGCGTACATTCTTTGGTTTTCGTTAATACCAGCTTCTTTACCTGTGCTTAACTGTTTAACATAAATTGAAAACTGGTCATTTTGATAATTTGAAGATAATAATTCCTGTACTTTTTCAATACGGTTATCCTCTTCAGAAATATCTTCCAGCGAAATCCAACCACCTTGTTTTAGACGTAAAAACTCTCTACCTTCAGCAAACACTAATATATCCCCTTCAATCTTTTGATAAGGTGATAAAGTATGTGTTTTTTCTGTTTGATTATAAGGACTGTTATAGATCATAAACCCAGGTTTTAACCATACCTGTTTAATGGTACTATTTACAGTTGATTCATCATACACGAATCTTTTATCTGCAGCGACAAATTGGTTATTAGATAATTTAAACACTGCAATTCCTTGACTATTTAATCGCCACTCTAATACAGTTAATTTAGTTTCTGAATTAACTTTTCCTGATTCTTTTATCAAATCTTCTGTAGAATAAACGGGGGTTTCACCATAAAATTTTGGAGATTCAATGACATCTTGATAATAAAAATCATATGAACCATGGGTTAGTGAATAGATTTCTTGTTTTGGAATGATAACCGGATTCTCAGTGCTAACTACTTGGACACTTTTAAAGAAAATTGGAAGTAGTAATATCACTAAAAATTTACGCATTCTTTTTTTCCTCTTCTTCCTGCAATCGTAACAAGTGATTTTTCTGGGCTAATTCTTCTAATTTTTCATCTGATAAATTTAAAAATTGCTCAACTATATCTAATATATTTTCCATCTCATATTACCTAGGAAGTAAGTCCGGAATAGTATAGACTTCCTCCCACGATTTCGAATAATAATATTTTGCACGAGAATATTTAGCTGCGTACGACTCATCTTTCAACTTATTCGCAAAACTAGCTTCCTTATCCTTTTCGTCACTCAATTCCTCATACTGTTTTTTCAACTCAGCTAGTTGTTGACGACGTGATAATAGTTGTTGATAACTCTGTGCTAAATTGTAAGTTGGTAAAATAAACAACAACATAATTAAAATCAAAACCCAACCCATAAAACGATTGCGTCTTTGTCGTTCTTCCATCAAATATCTACGATGTTGATGTTCATTTTGAATAAACGAGTTATTCATTTGGACTATTTTTTTATACATTGCTTTCTACCCTTGTTTCACTGATAATCTCAAACATTCCTGCTGCGTCTTCTTTTTTAGTGCTATCTTTCATTTCCAACACTTTTACAAGCAACAATTTGTTTCCAAAGCGAATTTCAACCTGATCATTGATTTTTAAATCAGTTGAACTTTTAGCAAGGATACCGTTTACCTTAATTCGCCCCTTATCTGCAACTTCCTTAGCCACTGTACGGCGTTTAATAATTCGTGATACTTTTAAATATTTATCTAATCTCATCTTATAATACCTCAAATTATTATTGTACCATTTTTATCCCTTTTATAGAAGAAAAAAGGTAATCCCTAATGTGACTCTTTTAAGTCTTTTATCTTCGCTAACGATTCTCCAAAGGTTAAGAGTCCTTCTAAAATCTCATAATCCTTTTTATTTCGGATATCAAATACAACTTCTATCAAACCTTGATTCTCAGAAATATTAGCCTTCAAACTTGTCTGTGAGAGGGCTTGGAAATAATCTTGAGTTAAGAATAGTTGTTGAGATATTTTTTCAAATTGAATAACAAGCTTATTATTTCTTCTTTCAACACGATTGACAAAAACTTTATCAAGATAAGCTTTAGCTAATCCAATTTCTAAGAGGTAAGCAACTACATCTGGATACTCTCCAAATCGGTCTATCAACTCATCTTGTAATTCTTCATAGTTGACACGGTTGTCAATTTGACGAATTCTCTTGTAAATTTCAATTTTATGTCGTTCATCTGTAATGTACTCATCCGGAAGATAAGCATCAATTTGTAGAATTAACTCAGCATTTCCTTTTTCACGTTTCTTGTCAGTTCCATTTTTCTTAGCAATTGCTTCTTCCAGTAACTGAGAATACAGTTCAAAACCAACTGAATCAATAAAACCGGACTGAGAACTTCCTAAAAGATTACCCGCTCCACGAATGGATAAATCGCGCATAGCGATTTTGAAACCAGAACCCAATTCGGTAAATCCCTTGATAGCTTCTAATCTCTTTTCTGAAACTTCTGTCAATGATTTATCTGGTCGATACATGAGATAGGCATAAGCAATACGATTACTACGACCAACCCGACCTCTTAATTGATACAAGGTAGACAATCCCATATGGTCTGCATTTTCGATAAACAAGGTATTGGCATTTGGAATATCCACTCCTGTTTCAATGATTGTCGTGGTTACTAAAATATCATATTCACCTTCAATGAAATCAAGTAGTGTGTTCTCCAAACGAATTTCACTCATTTGACCATGAACAAAACCAATAGAAGCTTCAGGAATCAGTTCTTGTAACTCTGAAACCTTCTTTTCAATCGTGTCAACTTTATTGTAAAGATAGTAAACCTGACCACCACGATCAATTTCTCTCAATACAGCATCTCGAATGACACGATCATTCTGTTCAAGGACATAGGTTTGTACAGGATATCGATTGGTTGGGGGAGTTTCTATGACAGATAAATCTCGAATACCTAGCATAGACATATGTAGAGTTCGAGGAATTGGTGTAGCTGTCAAAGTTAAGACATCAACCTTCTTTTTTAATTCCTTCAAAGCTTCCTTATGTTTGACACCAAAACGTTGTTCCTCATCGATGATGATCAAGCCTAAATCAGCAAATTTAACATCTTTAGACAAAACTCGATGGGTTCCTATCAGGATATCAACTTGGCCTTTTTTCAATTTTTCAAGTGTTTCAGTCTGCTCTTTTTTACTTCTAAAACGACTTAAAACATCTACATTGACAGCAAACTGCTCAAATCTTTCCTTGAAATTACTATAATGTTGCTGAGCCAAAACTGTAGTAGGTACTAAAACAACAACCTGTTTATGATTGTTGACAGCTTTAAAAGCAGCTCTCATTGCTACTTCTGTCTTTCCAAAACCAACATCTCCAACCAAAAGTCGATCCATTGGTTGAGAAGCCTGCATATCCTTTTTAATTTCATCTATACTTCGAAGTTGGTCCTCAGTTTCAACATAAGGGAAAGCCTCATCAAAAGCAACTTGATCTTCATCATCTTTTGAAAATGCAAAACCTTCAAGTTGACTCCTCTCTGCATATAACTTAATTAAGTCATCTGCAATGTCTTCAACTTGATTTTTAACTTTTTGCTTAGCTTTTTTAAAACGTCCATCGTTTAATTTGTTTAACTTTGGAGCCTTACCATCACTAGAAACATACTTAGAAAGAGTCTGTATCTGCTCTACTGGTATAGAAATTCGATCTCCATTTTGGTATTGGACACTTACATAGTCTCTATGAATCCCTTTGATTTCAATCGTTTCAATTCCTAAATATTGACCAATCCCATGGATTTGGTGGACAACATAGTCTCCTTTTTGGAGCTCATTATAGTCCTTTAATCTCTCAGCATTACTGATATTTTGTCTTCTATATTTACGTTTAATTTTCTTTTTGAAAATTTCATATTCAGTGATGAATACAAGATTCTCATCCACAAAATGAAAACCATGACGAAGGTTTCCTTCAACAAGATTGACAGTTCCTTTACAGATTTCACTTTGATTACTATTGTCAACTTTAATGCTATATTCATCAAGAATCGTTGACAGTTTTTTTAATTCTGTTTGGCTACTTGATTGAAGAACAATTGTATATTTTAATTTTTTATAGCGTTCAATTTCTTCTTTCAGAAAAGAAAACTGATTGAAGAATTCTTGCATAGGATATTGATTAAATTGATAAAGATGATCAAATTTTAGATTTCCAAGACCTTTTTGAAAATTCGAAAAGAAACTCGCTGGTACATATTTTTTTAATTGATTTTCTACATCAGTAAAATATTGTATATTTGACACAGCTTTACTATTATGTAAATCTTCTGTCAAGTAACTAGCTGTTTCCTTATCAAAAACATCATACTGATTGATAATTTTTTGGAAATCATCAAAGATAATAGGGACTTGATTCAAGTAATCTATCAATGTCCACTGTTTTTTATAAAAAATAGATAAAAACTTGCGAATATCTGCATGAAGAACTTGCTCTTTCGTGCAACTAAAAACTTCTTCTAAATAAGACTTTAAAGTTGGAGAAATAGCTTTATCAATCTCATGTTCTAAGAATTTTTGACCACGATGATAATCTTCAGTAGTTAATAAAATATCACTAGCTGGATAGATTAAGACTTGAGATTGACTATCTTTTGATAATTGCGTTTCAGCATCAAATTCTCTTATACCATCAATTTCATCTCCAAAAAATTCTATTCGGTAAGGAGATAGTTGTGAAGTTTCAAAGATATCTAAAATATCCCCTCGAAGACTAAATTCACCTTGACTTTGAACTTGAGTAACTTTTTTATAACCAAGTGAAATCAATTGATTTTTTAATTCTCTTTGTTCACATTCTTCGCCAACTTCAAGTTTTAACACACTGTTATCAAAGATTTGAGGATCTGGTAAGAATAAACGGCTAGCTGCCATGTTACAAACTAATATTCCTTTTTGAGATTTATCTCTTAGAAAACGCAAGGCTTCAACTCTTGAAAAAATCTTTTCCTGAGACGATACTAAAAATTCTACCATTGGTGAATCATCTACTAAAAATGGATAAACCATATCTGAACCTAAGATAGAAATTAAATCATTGACCAGACGTTCAGCCTCTCCATAAGTCGAAGTCATCACTAAAATCTTATCTTGACTTTCTAGACTACATGCAATAGCTAAGGATTTCGCTGATCCAGATAAACCAATTAATAATTGTCTTTGTTTGAGAGGTAAATGCTCATTCCATGATTGTATATTCTTACTCTCTAAAAAGAATTCGATTAATGACATTCCCTTACCCATTGTATTTCTGCATTGTTTTTTCAAAGTTTTTCTCTTGTAAATAATAATTTACAGCATCATCAACCTTGTCAATAGACTGTAAAATACCTATATATTCATCCTTGTCAAATTTACTCAAAACGTGGTGAACAACAGACATTCCTTTTTTAGGTCTACCGATACCAATCTTTACACGATTGAAAACCTGTGTACCAATATGTTGGATAATTGACTTGATACCATTATGACCGCCAGCTGATCCTTTAGCGCGAAGTCGAATTTTTCCTACTTCCATGTCAAGATCATCGTAAATAATCAGTAAATCTTCGATATCTAAACCATAGTAGGTTAATAAAGCATGAACTGCTTTCCCACTTTCATTCATAAAAGTTGTTGGTTTCACTAGATAAATTTTTTCACCATTAAGAAAAAATGAAGCTAATTCAGCTTGGAATATTTTATCGTGTGTAAAGGATACATTCTGTTTTTTTGCTAGTTGGTCAATCAACATAAAACCAACATTATGCTTTGTCTCAAAATATTTATCCCCTGGATTTCCCAATCCTACAAGTAATTTTGTCATTTAAATTTCCTTTCAAAAGCCAAAAGGGCTGGAATTTTTTTCCAACCTAATTGACACTATTAACAATATTGATTATACGTTAAAGCGGAATTCCATAATATCGCCATCTTGAACGACATATTCTTTTCCTTCTTCACGCAAGCGTCCAGCTT
>ERZ772987.307-NODE-307-length-10437-cov-3.11327_pt1 | contig 10437 bp, 9 predicted proteins | sample MGYA00511129_ERZ772987 | MGnify/ENA primary metagenome ERZ772987 (study PRJEB29015, sample SAMEA2738058) | human oral metagenome | biome: human oral; feature: human-associated habitat; material: saliva | place: China | collected 2222 ...
CCGCGTCCTTGCAGAGCGATGAAGCGGTCGCCAGCGATCTGGTCTGCGAAACGCACGCAACGCTGGCACAGGATGCAGCGGTCACGGTCTAGCAGGATCTGGCTGGTTAGCCGCAGCGGCTTGGGGAAGGTGCGCTTGACGTCGGTGAAGCGGGTGACGGACTGGCCGCCCTGCTCCATGAGCTTAAGCGCCTGGTTCTGTAGCGGGCATTCGCCACCCTTATCGCAGACCGGGCAGTCTAGCGGGTGGTTGATCAGCAAGAACTCCATGGTCCCGTTCTGGGCCTTGGCAGCTACCTCGCTGGTTGCCTGGGTTTCGATCTCCATACCTTCCATGGCGGTCATGGCGCAGGAGGGCTGGGGCTTGGGCATCTTACGGACGACGCCGTCACGCCCGGGCATAGCTACTTCCACCAGGCACTGGCGGCAGTTAGCTGAGGGCTTTAGCAGCGGGTGGTCGCAAAAACGCGGGATGCGCACGCCCACCTGTTCGGCGGCGCGGATGAGCAACGTACCCTTAGGCACGGCTACCGAGGCGCCGTCGATCTTGATATTTACCAGGTCGGTCATAGAAGTCACCGTCCGCTTTCCGTGATTGCACTGGCTGCGTAGGGGAAGAGCTCACAAGCCGGGGTGGTGTAACCAGCCTCGAACTCAGAGCGGAAACGCTTGATGCCGCTTAGCACCGGGGTGGCGGAGGCGTCACCTAGCGCACAGAAGGAGCGCCCAGCGATGTTGGAGGCAATCGACTCCAGCTTTTCCACGTCACCCGGCAGGCCCTTACCGGCCTCTAGGCGCAGCATGATTTGGCGCATCCAGTAGGTACCTTCACGGCAAGGAGTGCACTTACCGCAAGATTCGTGCTGGTAGAACTCGGTCCAGCGAGTAACTACGCGCACTACTGAAACAGTCTCGTCAAATACCTGTAGCGCGCGGGTACCCAGCATGGAGCCGGCGGCGCCTACAGACTCGTAGTCCAGGGGAACATCGAGTTCATCTTCAGTGAAGATGGGGGTGGAGGAACCACCGGGCACCCAGAACTTAAGCTGGTGACCGTCGCGGATACCGCCGCACATGTCGATCAGCTCGCGCATGGTGATGCCGAAAGGAGCCTCAAACTGGCCGGGGTTACGCACGTGTCCAGAGACGGAGAAAATACCGTGACCCTTGGACTTTTCAGTACCCATGGCGGAGTACCAGGCGGCGCTTTCACGCAAAATCCCAGGCACCTGGGCAATGGTCTCAACGTTGTTGATAACGGTGGGACGGGCGTACAGACCGGCCACAGCCGGGAAAGGCGGCTTGAGACGCGGGTGACCACGGCGGCCTTCTAGCGAGTCCAGCAGCGCGGTTTCTTCACCACAGATATAGGCGCCAGCACCGGCGTGGGCAGTAATGGTTAGTGGCTGCTTGCCATCCAGACCAAAACCGGTGTCTAGCAGGCCAGATTCCATAGCCTCACGGGCCGCAGCCAGCAGGCGGCGGTAAACCTGGCTAACCTCACCGCGCAGGTATACGAAAGCGTGGTCGCAACCGATAGCACGCGAAGTGATGGCCACACCCTCAATCAGGGCGTGCGGGTTACCCATAATGGTGGGGATGTCCTTGCAGGTGCCCGGCTCAGACTCGTCAGCATTAACCACCAGGTAACGCGGTTTGCCGTCAGGGGCGGGCAGGAATGACCACTTCAGACCGGTGGGGAAGCCTGCACCACCACGGCCGCGCAGGCCGGAAGCCTTAACCAGCTCAACGATTTCGCTGGCCTGCATTTTCTTGGCCTTAGCTAGGCCCTCATAGCCGCCGTGACGACGGTAAACGTCCAGGGTCCAAGAGCGGTCCACACCCCACATGGAGGTCAAGATGGGCGTTAGCGTCCCTGGCGCACTGTAAGCGGGCTGTGCCACTGCAGTGTCACTCACTTGGTTTCCTCCTTCGGTGCGCTCCAGCCCTTTTCCTGGGCGATTGTCTGTCCTAGCAGGCTGGGGGCGCCAGCGCTGATGCCCTCATCTACCAGGCCGTCTTCAAAACCAGCTAGTAGGTGCTCGTTTTGCTTGAAAGTGGGCACCTGCTTGGGGCCACGGGTGGGGCCTACCGGCTTGTCTTGACGCAGCTTGTCCACCAGGTCAATGGCCTTGGCGGGGGTCTGGTTGTCGAAAAACTCCCAGTTGACCATCACTACCGGCGCATAGTCGCAGGCCGCATTACATTCGATGCGTTCTAGCGAAATGCTGCCATCTTCAGTGACGCCGTCGTTACCGATGCCCAGGTGCTCGCTAACCGCGTCCCAAACCGCGTCTCCACCCATAACCGCACACAGTGCGTTGGTGCATACACCCACGTGGTACTGGCCGCCGGGGTGACGGCGGAACTGGCTGTAGAAGGTGGCTACAGCGCTAACCTCAGAGGTGGTCAGGTTCAGGGTTTCAGCGCAAAAACGGATGCCATCAGGCGAGACGTAACCGTCATAGCTCTGAATTAGGTGCAGCATCGGGATCAGCGCACTACGCTCATGCCCGCTGGGGTAACGCCCCATGATCTGGGTGCTTTCTTCACGTAGACGCGTCAAAGTTGCTTCGTCATAACTCATCAGCGGTCCACACCTCCTAGTACGGGGTCGATGGAAGCCAGAGTCGGAACGATGTCGGCAAGCATGCCGCCCTCTCCCATAATGGCCATGGACTGCAGGTTAGAGAAGGAAGGATCCCTGAAGTGCACGCGGTAGGGGCGAGTGCCGCCGTCGGAAACTAGGTGCACACCCAGCAGACCCTTAGCGTGCTCAACCGTCTGGTAAACCTGCCCTGCGGGCACGTGGAAGCCCTGGGTGACCAGCTTGAAGTGGTGGATCAGGGACTCCATGGAGGTGCCCATGATTTCACGCACGTGCTCTAGGGACTGGCCCTGGCCATCAGCAGCTAAGCTCATGCGGGCCGGCCAAGCAATAGCTGGGTCATCCACCATGGTGGGCTCGCCCTCTAGCTGCTCTAGGCGCTCAAGGCACTGGGAGACAATCTTGAGGGACTGGAAGCATTCATCCATACGCACGCGCATACGGTTGAAGCAGTCAGAGCGGTCGTAAACCGGCACGTCAAAGTCGTAGGTTTCATACCCGCAGTAGGGGGCGCTCTTACGCAGGTCCATCGGGTAGCCGGTGGCGCGCAGGCAGGGGCCGGTCAGGCTCAGGGCCATGGCCCCAGCCAGGTCGATCTCGCCCACGCCGATCATACGGCCGCGCAGAATCGGGTTACCCATGCACAGCTTTTCCAGCTCGCCCAGGTCGCGCTTGATGTTGGGCAGGGTGGAGCGGATGAACTCTACCGCGCCTGCGGGAATGTCTTGGGCTAGGCCGCCGGGGCGCACAAAGGCGTGGTTCATGCGCAGGCCGGTGATCATTTCGTAGGCACGCAAAATGTTTTCGCAGCCACGGAAGGCGATGGTCAGCAAGGTGGTACCACCCAGCTCGTTACCACCGGTTCCCACTGCGATCAGGTGGGAGGCGATGCGGTTTAGCTCCATGAGCAGCACGCGCACTACCGAGGCCTTCTCGGGCACCTGGTCAGTAATACCCAGGGCCTTTTCCACCGCCAGAGCCCAAGCCACTTCCTGGAAGAAGGGGGCCACGTAATCCATACGGGTTACGAAGGTGGCACCTGTGTGTAGGTATCCGGTGCCTACGCGCACATCGGTGACATGTTCACCTTCCACCTCCAGCACCAGGCGCAGCACGCCGTGGGTGGAGGGGTGGACGGGACCCATGTTCAGCACGATGCGGTCATCGCGCATGCGTTCTTCTTCATCGCGGGCAGCAATCTGGGCTAGTACTTCATCCCAGTCGCCACCGTTGGTTTGGAACTGGGGAGCGTCAGCGGCCAGAGAGTCTAGTGCTGCACCGGTTGCGTGAATGCTCATCAGCGGTAAGACCTCCGAGTGTCAGCGGGGGGCGTGGATGCGCCCTTGTATTCGACCGGGATACCACCTAGCGGGTAATCCTTGCGTTGGGGGTGGCCTACCCAGTCATCGGGCATGGCCGTGCGGGTGAGGCCGGGGTGACCGTCAAAAACGATGCCCATCAGGTCCCAGGTTTCACGCTCGTGCCAGTCGTTACCGGGGTAAACGCTAACTACTGAAGACACGTGCGGGTCGGCGTCGGGAACAGCTACCTCAATGCGCAGCTGACGGCTGCCGTGGGTCAGGCTCATCAGCTGGTAGCAGGCGTGCAGTTCGCGGTCTTTGTCGCCGGGGTAGTTAACGCCCGAGACCCCAATGCACAGCTCAAAGCGCAGGTCTGGGTCGTCACGCAGGTACTGCATTACGGCCACCAGGTGCTCGCGTACCACAAAAATGGTTAGCTCGCCGTTTTCTACAACTACCTTCTCGATTACCTGGGAGGGTTCCAGCCCGCCCTTGCGTAGGTCTTCGATTAGGTCGTCGACGACGGCGTCGAACCAGCCACCGTAGGGGCGCACCGCTGCGGGGGCTAGGGTGATTACCTGGCTGAGGCCGTCAAAACCGGTGGTGTCACCAGCGTCTTTGGCCCCAAATAGGCCGTGTTCGCTGCCGATAACTTCCAGGGCTAGCTGCGGACGTACGGCGACGCCGTCAATCTGGGCTACGGGCGCCTCGGTTGCCTGGCTTAGCTCTTCACTCATGCCAGCAGGCCTTTCTGTGCGTGGGTGGGGGTGGCGGCCAGGGCGGCAGCCTCGACGGCGCGGGCGATCTCCTTGCGGTGGCCCAGCAGCGGGCGCTTAGAGATCTGCTTGGTCAGCTCCAGCATGGCATTGATCAGCATTTCGGGGCGCGGGGGGCAGCCGGGCAGGTAGATGTCTACCGGCACAATGTGGTCGGCGCCCTGCACTACGGCGTAGTTGTTGAACATACCGCCGGTGGAGGCGCAGGCACCCATGGAGATAACCCACTTGGGCTCAGGCATCGAGTCGTAGACGTTACGCACGATGGGGGCCATCTTGTGGCTTACACGCCCGGACACGATCATTACGTCGGCGTGACGCGGCGAGGCACGAAATACCTCCCAACCGAAGCGGGCTAGGTCGAAGCGCGGGCCGGCGGTGGCCATCATTTCGATGGCGCAGCACGCCAGACCCATGGTGACGGGCCATAGCGAACGTGACTGGGCTAGGCCGGCCACGGTCTCAACGCTGGTTAGCAGGAATCCGGGGTTACCGGCTTGGTTTTCTTGGCTCATGCTTTATCCCCTTATCAGTCCCAATCCAGGCCGCCACGACGCCATTCAAGGACGTAGGGAACGGTGATTAGGGCGATGAAAATAAGCGCTGCTACCAGCCCGAACAGGCCTAGCTTTGCGAAAGAGCTGGCCCAGGGGTAGAGGAACACGACCTCAATGTCGAAAATGATGAAGGTCATACCTACCAGGTAGAACTTGACTGGGAAGCGCCCGTGAGCGTTGTTGGCAGGAGTTGGATCCACACCGCACTCATAGTTACGCACCTTGGTGGAGTTGCGCCGGTTGGGGCTGATAATGGCAGACATTGCCAGACCACCAATGGCGATAAGTAGCGCAACTGCCCCCATCACCAGTAAGGAGACATAGGGATTCACGGCGAGAACACCATCCTTTTACGCACAGAGATTGACCTTTAAACTGTAGTAGCTAGGCGCCAGGGGTTGCGCACACGACGCGCTTAACCTCTAGCTTTCCCCAATATTACGCCAAAAGTTCGTTTTTACGACGGATTGTCACACCTAAGTAAAATGCTTTATTACGCGCGGTTTAGCTTGCTTAAATCTGCGCTCATAAGCTCTAAAACCTGAGATGATTAGACCATGTCACGAGCCAGCCTAAATAAGGACCCGCGCGAAGTAGCGGGCATGTTCGACACTGTCGCCCGCCGCTACGATTTAACCAATGACGTCATGAGCGGTTTCCAAGTGCGCGCCTGGCGAGCAGTTACCCGTGCAGCTGTGGGCGCCGGCCCCGGCATGAAGGTTTTGGACCTGGCTGCGGGCACGGGCACCTCCACTAACGACTATGCCCTTACCGGCGCCCAGGTGGTGGCCTGCGACTTCTCCATTGGCATGATGCAGGAGGGTAAGCGCCGCTACCCGGAGCTGCAGTTTGTGGCCGGAGATGCCACCGCTTTGCCTTTTGCCGACGACGCTTTTGACGTGGTCACTATTTCTTACGGGCTGCGCAATGTGAACGACACTTTGGCGGCTTTACGCCAAATGTATAGGGTTACTAAGCCCGGGGGGCGGATTGTGATTGCGGAGTTTTCCACTCCCACTACCCCGGTGGTGCGTGAGAGCTACAAGTGGTTTTTAGGTCACGTAATGCCCCCGGCGGCCCGGGTGTTTTCTTCCAATGTTGAGTCTTACGACTATTTGGCTGAGTCGATTTTGTCTTGGCCTAACCAGGAGGAGTTGGCGCAGCTGCTGCTTGAGGCCGGTTGGCGTCAGGTGGCTTATAAGAACCTCTCTGGCGGCATTGTGGCGCTGCATCAGGCGGTTAAGCCCAGCGCATGAGCGGTCAGCTGTTTTGCACCTCTACCCCGCTGTCGGTTAACCCCGGCGTTAGCTTGACTGATTTTTTGTATGCGCCGACGTCGGTCAGCTGCTGGCTGCATGAGGGTTACGGCTTGGTGGGTTTGGGGCGCCTGCTCACTTTAAGCGCCCCGCCTGCCAAGCCAGTCTCGACGGCGTCTGCAGAGCCAGCCGCCCCTACCAGCTCTGCTCAGCCAGGCCCCTCCCCTAGCGCAGATACTCCCTGCCACAACCCACCTAGGCGCATTGAGCAGCTGCGTCAGGCTTGGCGCCATGAGGTGGGTCAGGCCAGTTGGGTTGACCAGGTGCGTCGCCCTGGCAGTGGGCCACTAGCGCTGGGAGCTATCACTTTTAGCGCTACTTCCCAGGCTAGTTCGGTGCTGGTGGTACCCCAGGTTTTGGTGGGGCGCGACCGTCAGGGTTGGTGGCTGACTCGCTTTGAGCTCTCCCCCGCCACGACGGCGCCGCGCGGCGAGGTTTTTAGGGGCCAGCCCTATACCCTTCAGCTGAGTTTTGTGCGCGCCGTGGCTGAAAACGCAGCTGAAAACGCTGGTTTGGCAGATATTTTGGATTTCGTCTGCGCCTGTGCGCAGGGCCAAGCAAGCGCCGCCACTAGCGCGAGCAGCCCGGCCGCCGTCGGACAAACAAGCCCGGCCGCCGTCGAGAGCGCCAAAACCAGCCCAAGCGGCACCCTCAGTGATGCGCAGTGGACCGGGGCAGTTGAGCTCGCCACGCAGGCACTGAAACAAAAGCGGGCCATCAAAGTAGTGCTGGCGCGCGACAGCTATCTGAATAGCTCGCTCACGCTAGGCGCCGCACTAGAGCACCTGGCCACGCGCTTTGCCACCACCTGGACTTTTAGCGTAGACGGGATGATTGGGGCCAGCCCCGAGATGCTGTTGCAGCTGCGTGAACGGGAAGTGTTTTCACGCGTCCTGGCGGGCACAGCCCGACGCCAAGCCAATATGGACCAAAGCGAACTAGAGCAGCTAGCTGATTGGCTGCGCGGCTCACCTAAAAACTCTCGCGAACACCAGTTGGCGGCGGCCTCAGCGGTTAAGGCGCTTACCCCCATCACTGAGCAGTTGCGCGTCAGCGAGCCTTTTGCGCTGACCCTGCCTAACGTGATTCACCTAGCCACCGATATTTACGGCCAGGTAGCCGGCGACACGGGTGCGTTAGCTCTGGTAGAGGCACTACATCCGACGGCGGCAGTATGCGGCACCCCCACAGCGGCGGCTGCGCAGCTGATCACTGAGCTGGAGGGCATGGACCGCGAGCGCTATGCCGGGCCGGTGGGCTGGGTGGATTGGCGCGGTGAGGGCCAGTGGTGTATTGCGTTGCGTAGTGGGCAGGTTCTGGCTTCGACGACGCAGCTAGCTGGTACGCAGGGCGGCCCGGCTGGCTACCCGATGGGTAACCAGCCGGTTGGTTCAGTGCGGATTTTTGCGGGCGCGGGCATTATGCCCGATTCAGTTGCCACTGATGAGCTGGCGGAAACTAACGCCAAAATGGCGCCTATGCGCGCCGCTTTGGGTTTGTAGCCCGAGGCTGGGTTTACCGGCCCGAGGCCGGGTTTACCACCCGAGGCTGGGCGTGCGGCCCGAGCCTGGGTTTAACCCGTCGCCTGGTTTACCGCCCAAGCCTGGGCGCGTGGCCCTTACTTGTCGTCAGGGCGCTCAATCAGTTTGACGGTAACTTCCATCTTGTTTGAGCCGCGCGCAACGGTGAACTTGACCTGTTCACCGGCACTGAACTGGCGCACGTAACCCATCAGGGCCGCCGATTCGCCTACTGCGTGACCGTCAACAGCCAAGATCACGTCGCCTTCACGCAGGCCCGCGTTGGCGGCGGGGGAACCTGAGCCAACCTTGGTGATCTTAGCTCCGGCACGAGTTTCACCGCTAACCGTGGCGCCGCCGTCCTCAAGCGAAACACCCAGGTAGGCATGGGTGGCTTTACCATCCTTGATCAGCTGCTGGGCCACCTTATTGGCCAGGTCAATGGGGATAGCGAAGCCGATACCAATGTTTCCGCTACGCGTGCCGCTGGAGGAGGAAGAGCCCAGGGTGGCAATGGAGGAGTTAATACCGATAACTCGTCCCTGTGAGTCGAATAGCGGGCCACCGGAGTTACCGGGGTTAATGGCGGCGTCAACCTGGATGGCGTTGGTGTAAACGCGTTGGTTGGCTGAGGAACTAGAAGAGCTGTCGGTGGACTCGCCCTTAGTGACTACCGGGCGGTCTAGGGCCGAGATAATACCGGTGGTGGCGGTGGAGGAAAGTCCCAGCGGGGCACCGATAGCCATTACGCCCTGGCCTACCTTTAGATCCTTGGAGGAGCCGATTTGGGCTACGGTCAGGTCTGGGGGGGCGTTCTTGATTTTGACTACCGCCAGGTCATTGGCGGGATCAGTGCCGGTTAGTTCCAGCTCGTAGATACGCCCGTCTTTGAGCTGGGCGTATAGCGCGCTAGCCCCGGCTACCACGTGGTTGTTGGTGATGATGTGGCCTTGCTTGTCGATAACCACACCCGATCCACTGGCGCCGCCGTCAGAGAGCTTGGCCTGGATGTAAACCACGGAACTGGAGACGTTTTCGGCTACCTTTTGCCAGTCAGGGGTTTGCCCCTGGGTGGTTACCAGTTTGGTGTTGCCCTGGTTGTTGGCTGAGACGGTGGAGGTGGAGGTGATGGAAGGCTGAGCTTCATCTGTGGCGCCGGCATAGTACATGCCGCCGGCGGTGATACCTGAGGCCACTAGGGCGGTGGTCAGCGATAGGGCCATCACCCCGCCCCAACCCGGGGAGCTTTTCTTGTTGTCGCTGTTAGAGGTGTAGTTGGCACCATTGTTGTAGCCGCCGGGGTAGCCGCTAGCAGGAGCGGAGGGAGCTGCGGGGGCGCTAGAGGGAGCATAGGGGGCCTGGCCATAGGGGGCGGCGCCATAGTTTCCGGCCGGCCTAGCACCATAGTTGGGGGCGTAGGGGTTACGGGGCTGGTAGTTATCGCTCATCAATAGTTCCTAAATGCTTAGCGGTAGCTAACAATGGCTACCTTATGGACGCTAATCATAGTGACGTGGTCATTTGGTGGAGTTAGCAGCAACCCTTAAACAAGTTTGACATGCACCAGGCTACGGCCCTCAATTGTCTTAGACAATAGGGATTGCAGCCCATCGACGTCGTCAATTACGCTCACATGGGCGCCAAATGCGGCTGCTGCCTGTGCAAAATCAACTTGCTGTGCGGTAGTGAAAAAGCGTAGGAAATAATTACTTAGCTCGCTGGCGCCATATTCAAGGCCGCTAAATATTTTGCCGCCGTGATCGTCTAACACGATTACTTGCAGGTCCACCTCGGTTTCTGTAACTGCCTTAACCAGGCCGGTTAAGTCGTGTGCTGCCGCTAAATCTCCAATAATTACCCGCACTGGTTGGCCACTGGCCCAGGCTAGGCCCACGGCGGTGGAGATAGTCCCGTCAATACCGGCTAATCCACGATTAGCCACTACTGGGCCGGGCATCTTTTTCAGTTGCTTACCCGCAGGTAATCGAGCATCTAGATAGCGGATGGTCATCGAAGAAGCTGCCATTAAAGTAACGCTGCTTTCTAGGCCGTCGCTGTGAATTGCTGTTGATTGGCTATGAGATTCGTATTGTGAGGTGGCCTGCCAGGTAGTTAAAGCCATTTGCGCGGCTTTAGTTACGCTGGTGGCGTTTAGTTGTTGTTGGCCAGCTTGTAGCCAGCGTTGTAGCCACAGCGGTGACGGAGCGTTTTTGCCGACGCCGGCGCCCGCCCCCGCAGCTGCACTCGCGCTGGCATCTCCACCGGCATCGGCGTCTGCGCCCGCCTCCGCACCTGCGTCTGCGCCACCACCCGGGATATTTAGGCTGCTTAGAGCCTGTTCTAGGGTGGTTACGTAGGCG
>ERZ772987.308-NODE-308-length-10433-cov-3.47071_pt1 | contig 10433 bp, 6 predicted proteins | sample MGYA00511129_ERZ772987 | MGnify/ENA primary metagenome ERZ772987 (study PRJEB29015, sample SAMEA2738058) | human oral metagenome | biome: human oral; feature: human-associated habitat; material: saliva | place: China | collected 2222 ...
CCTACGGCCCAGCCCACCGCTGCGCCGGAGCCCACCAGCGCCCCGCAGCCCACCAGTGAGCCTAGCCCTGCACCAACTGCGAGCCCCACCGCCGCGCCCACCCCGGCGCCGTCGTCGAGCCCGCAGCCAACCGCTGCCCCCACCACCAGCCCACAAAAATGCCAGGCCAGCGCCACAGCCCACCTGGTTTACCCGGCAGGACAAACTAAAGACGCCACCACCGGGCCGCGCTACAACTACGGCGACAAACTCATTTTGGCTGGTAGCGGCTGGTGCCACCCCACTCAAGGCGGCTCAAAAATCGCCGTTAAACTCGACGAAGGCGGCTACTCCCACCGCGCCGGTGAAACCGTGGCCCCCAACGCCACCATTTGGGCCATTTTTGAAGCCGACGCTAACGGTAACTTCCAGGTAGAAATCCCCCTACCCACCGCCGGCGAAACCAAAGGCGGCACCAGCCCCGCCTTCAAAACCGGCGCTCACAGCCTGCGCCTACTAAGCGGATCCATCAAAGCCGGCGACAAAGGCCGCACCCTACTGGTCAAGCCCTTCACCGTAGGTGACTACACCCCCAGCGGCGTGCCCGCACCCATCAGCCCCAGTGAGGATCTAAACGCCGCCAACTCCGGCTCAATGCAAGCCTCCCTGAGCGCTGCGGCCATTAACGTGAAACTGCCACAAGCCAAAGTCGGCAGCTGGGTGTACCTATCCACCTACCTGCCTGACGGCTCGCGGCGTATCCCCTGGCAAGGCCAGTGGTACCAAGTGGGCTTAGACCACGGCGTAAGCCTGGAGCGGCCAGCGGATCTGCCCGGCGGCAAAGTGACCCTGGTGGCCCAAAACCCAACCGGCACAGTGATCGGCTGGAGCAGCCTGCAACTGCCGGCCAAAATCAAAATTATTTCCCCCGCCCATCACGGCGTAGACCAAACAGGCACACAGCTAACTAGCCGGCGAACAGTCACCCAGCTAAACCCATTTACCACCAGCTTTAGCCGCGCCAACACCACCAGGCTAGGCGCAGTTAGCGCGCGCCGTGGCTATGCGGCAGTGAGCCTGCGTCCCGCAGCCCGCGCCCTAGCCAACACGCAAGCCAAGGCCCTTAAACCCATGCCCGCCGCCATGCCCAACTCGGTGGCACGCGATCTAAAAGCGCTAGCCAAGAGTCCCACTCAAGGCTTTAAAGTCGCCGCTAAAGGCAAAGAAATCACGGTAAGCGTGCCCGCCAGCATCGAAACTGGACAGTGGCTATTTATGTACCTCTACGACCCGGCCACCCCGGTGGGTTGGGTGCAGGTTGACGACACCCATCAGATCAAGCTGGAAATCAGTGGCTTAAGCGGCGGCAACTATGCGCTCGCGGCCATTGGTGAAGACGGCAAGCAGCTGGGTTGGTCCAGTTTCGTGCTGGCTGGGGGTGCCCCGGCTGCGGCTGAGGCGGCCCCCGCGCAAAACGTCAGTCAAGTAGTGGTGCTTAAACGCGCCCAAAAGGCTGGCTGGCTCAGCCCCGACGACGTCTGGCTGCTAGCTGCCGCCGGAGTCATTTTGGCTTCCAGCGCCACTGTGGCCCTGCTGCTGCGCCGCAAAGCCTAACGCCTCGAATTTAAGGAAAGTAAATGCGTAGAGTGACCAAGGTTTTTAAGACCCTAGCCAGTGCTGTCATGGTTTCTGGCGCCGCCCTGGCCCTGGTGCTGCCTAGCGCTGCAGCTTTGCCGCCAGGGGGTGCAGACGACTCCACTGAAGGTACCAGCTCAACTGTCACCGGCTCGGTGGAGGCGGGCGGTACCCTCAGCTTCAGCCTCAGCGGCTTTCCTGCTGGTGAGACGGTAAGTATCAAAATTGACGACGGCGCCCTGGATGGCTCAGACAATTCAGTAAGCGGCACCGGCGTGGTGCATCAGCAAAAAATTGGTGCCAACGGCTCAGTTTCTGGCTCGTTTGTGCTGCCCAGCTACGTTAAGCCCGGCACTCACTGGCTACGCTTCCTGGCCAGCCAAGAAATCCCTGAATCTCAAGGTGGGGGCACTAAAGGTTTCAGTAACCGCTCCCCGCAATTTACCGTAACCGGCTCAGCCAGTGACTCTGGAGATCAAGGAGGCGCAGCAGCCGCTGGCTCTGGCAGTGGCGCTTCTGGCGCTGGTGGCTCTAGCAATGCTGGTGGCTCTGGCGGCGGCTCTGGCTCTGGCAGTGATTCAGGGGCGGGCGCTAATGCTGGGGTTGGCGCAGCAGGCGTTTCTGGTAGCCAGGCCACTGCCAGCGCGGGCGCCTCGGCTAAGCCCACCTCAGGGACCTTGAAAGTGACCGCCTCGCCTAGCGCTAAAAAGAAGGCCCAGCCGGCGGCCACCACCGTGACCACTATTGTGGCCATGGAACAGAGCCCTAAATCAGCTTTCCCGGTGCTGGGCGTTAGCGTATTTAGTGCGGCGCTGCTTATTGGTGCGGTTGCTATCGGCGCGGTGCTGCTGCGTAACCGCCGTCGAGCTGGCGCTGCTGCTGGGGCCGGAGCGGGCGGCGTCGGCAATTCCCAGGGGCCTGCAGCCTAAAGATGCGCCTAGCTAAACCAATATTTTTTACGCTGGCGCTGCTAGCCTTGGCCGGGGCCATAGTTTTGAGCCTATTTGTGGGTTCTAAAGTTTTGGACCCGGCCTTGGTGTGGCAGGTTTTGTGGCTCGGGCCAGACACTGTCAACTTACCGGCCCAGGGTGCGCAGCCGGAGCAGCATTCGCAGCTAGCTAGCGCCGCCACGGTGGTGTGGCAGCTGCGAGTGCCACGCACCTTAATTGGCCTTAGCGTGGGGGCGGCGCTGGGCCTGGCCGGGGCGCTGATGCAGTGCCTTACCCGCAACCCTTTGGCTGATCCGGGCATTTTGGGGGTTAACTCGGGTGCGGCTTTGGCGGTGGTGCTCAGCGTGGCCCTGTTTGGCTTAAGTGGCGTTAACACCTATATGTGGGCGGCTTTTGTAGGGGCGGGCGCAGCGGCGGTGGCCGTATATCTGCTGGGCGGCACTGGGCGAGCCCGGGCTAACCCGGTGCGTTTAGCCTTGGCGGGAGTAGCGGTTTCAGCGGCCCTGGGCGCACTTACCCAAACGGTTATTTTGGCTGATCAGGATGCTTTTAACGAGTTTCGCTATTGGGTGGCTGGTTCGCTAGAAGGGCGCGGCATGGATATTGCTATGGCGACGACGCCGCTAATCGTTCTGGGGGCGGCGCTGGGCTTGGTACTTTCACCTAGCCTGAACGCACTGGCCCTGGGGGAGGAGGCCGCTAAAGGTTTAGGGGTGCGCGTGGAGGCTACCCGCACACTTACCGCCCTGGCAGTGACACTGTTAGCTGGCACGGCTACGGCCGCCGCTGGACCAATTTCTTTTGTGGGCTTAGCTGTTCCGGTGGCGGCGCGTACAGCGCTTGGCCCAGATCAGCGCTGGGTGGCTTTAGCTAGCCTGCTACTAGGCCCGGTGTGGGTGCTGGGCGCCGATGTTTTAGCTCGCGTAATTATTGCCCCCCAAGAGCTGCAAGTTGGGGTGGTGGCGGCTTTGGCTGGTGCCCCCTGCTTTATCGCCATGGTGCGCACTAAAAAGGTGGCGGCGCTATGAAAAACCTAAACCAGAGCAGGCTTGCGGCGCAGCAGCCACCGGCTGTAAACCAGCCTGTCCCGGCCAAGCTGACTAAAGCAGCAGCCAAAGTGGCCTGCCAAGCGGCGCCCGGATCTCGCCGACACATCCTACTGCGCCTGGGCCCCTACCGGCTGCTACTGGGTAGGCGTTCACTGATGGTGGGTTTAGCGCTGCTGGTGGTTTTAACCGTGGTGGCGGTAGCCAGCGTAAGCACCGGCGCCTACCCAGTTAGCCCAGCCCAGGTCAGCGCCGCCATCTTTGGCTACGGGCAGGAAGATAGCTACGCGCGTTACTTTGTCACCCAAGTGCGGGCCCCACGAATCGCCACCGCTATGTTGGTTGGCTCTGCCTTGGGCCTGTCCGGTGCCCTGTTCCAGGCAGTATCAGGTAACCCTCTGGGTAGCCCCGACATTATTGGTTTCACCACCGGCTCTGCCACTGGCGCCCTGGTAGCCATCATTTTGGTGGGGGCCTCCCCGCTAGGGGTGTCGTTGGGAGCCATTGCGGGCGGCGTCGGCGCGGCGGCCCTGGTTTATATGCTGGCCTGGAAAAACGGCATCACTGGCAACCGCCTGGTGCTAGTGGGTATAGGCCTGGCCGCCGTAGAACACGCTCTTAACGAGCTGCTAATTGTGCGTGCCCCACTAGCTAATGCCCAGCAGGCCGCCCAATGGCAGGCGGGCAGTCTTAACGACGCTAACTGGGCCTGGCTAGCTTGGCTAGCCTTGGCCCTGGCGGCGCTAACCCCAGCACTGGCCTGTCTGACGCGGCCCCTGAGCACCCTGGCTTTAGGTGATGAGCTCGCCCATGGCCTGGGCACGCGCGTGCAAGCTACCCGTTCAGGGGCCTTGGCGGTGGGGGTGACCCTGGTGGCTTTGGCGACGGCGGTAACAGGCCCGATTGCTTTCGTGGCGTTGGCAGCCCCGCACTTGGCGCGCCGAGCTAGCGGCGCGGCGGGCGTGAATCTGACCAACAGCGGCCTGATGGGGGCCACTTTGGTGGTGGTGGCTGATTTTGTGGCCCAGCGCGCCCTAGCCCCCACCCAGCTAGCGGTAGGGGTTGTGACGGCCACGTTAGGCGGGCTGTATTTGGTGTTGTTCTTGGTGTTGCAGTGGAGGAAAGGCATATGAGCGGGCAGGTCACTTTGGCTGGTAAAGGCCTGGTGGTGGGCTATGGGGGCGCTCCGGTGCTCGACGGCGTCGATTTCGCGGTCCCCAGCGGCCAGTTCACCGTGATTGTGGGCCCTAACGCCTGCGGTAAATCCACCTTGCTTAAAACCCTATCTCGCGTGCTGCGCCCCAGCAGTGGCCAGGTGGAGCTGGGTGGGCGTCCGCTCAGCTCCTATAGCCCCAAACAGGTGGCCAGGCAGGTGGCTTTGCTCCCCCAGTCTCCCCAGGCCCCTGAAGGGATCAGTGTGGCTGACCTGGTGGCGCGCGGGCGCCACCCGCACCAAAGCTTGCTGCGCCAATGGTCCCCAGCTGATGAACGCGCCGTGCAAGACGCCCTAGAGCGCGCCGGGGTGGCTAGCCTAGCTAGCCGCCGGGTTGAGGAACTCTCCGGTGGACAGCGTCAACGCGTATGGATTGCCATGGCCCTAGCCCAAGACACGCCCGTGCTACTGCTAGATGAACCCACCACCTACCTAGACATCAGCCACCAGGTTGAAGTTTTAGAGCTAGCCGCCGCCCTGCAGCGCCAAGGCCGCACGGTGGTAGCCGTGCTGCATGAGCTAGCCCTGGCTTTCCGCTACGCCACCCACCTGGTGGTGATGCACCAAGGCGCCATCGTGGCCCAGGGTAGCCCGCGTGAAATAGTCACCGAACAGCTGATTGAAAAAGTATTTGACCTACCCTGTCAGCTTTTACATGATCCCCAAACCGGCGCCCCACTAGTGCTGCCACGACCTAGAAAGCAGGCCCTATGACGGCGTCGACCAGGCCCACCCCGCCAAAGCTACCGCGCCCCCAGCGCGCCCCGCTGGCCACCAGCCCCACCCTGGCCGCTATGCACCAGCGCCTACTTGAGCGCCCGCAACTGGCCAGCCAGCTGCAAGCACAGCTGTGGCAGCAGGTAACTTCCACGCCCCTGCTGGAGGCGGACCCCACCCAGGAAGGCAAATACCTGGTTACTTTTCTGTGGCGCGGCGCGGCACACAGCGTGTTGCTGTTCGTTAACCGGCTTACGGACGAGAAAAACCTAGCCGACTCCTACATGCGCCGCCTGCCCGGTACAGATACTTGGTACCTGACCTACCGCATGGATGGCGATTGGCGCGCCTCCTACTGCTTCCTGTCGGCCCCTGCTGCTGCCCAGGCGCCCTGGCTACAGGGCAGTCAGGTGCGCTTGCGTCAGGCTCTAGACGGCGGCCTGCCTGACCCCCACAACCCGGTTACCTGCACTAATCGGCGTGGTTTTGTGCAGTCTGTGGTGTCGCTGCCCCTGGCGCCGGCCTGGCCGCTAGGGCAATGGCCCGTCTTTAGTGACGACGCCGCCGGCGCGGGTAGATTCGATGGTGGCGGACTTGGCGCGGGCAGGGGTGACGCCGATGCGGGCAGGCTCGACGTCGTCGCCGACTTAGACACCCTGGGGCGCCAAATTTGGGTTTACACCCCCGCCCCGATTAGCCGCACCCAAAGTTACCCGGTGCTGCTGGTACTTGACGGCGAAGTCTGGCTTAAACGCCACCACCTACACCTGGCCCTAGCGCAGCTCATGGACGCGGGCCTGATCGCCCCGGCCTATATCGTGTTCATTGATTCAGGTGGCACCGAGCAGCGCTGGCAGGAGTTGGGGCAGAGCAATTTTGGCCGCTACTTAAGTGGGCCGCTACTTAACTGGCTCAAAACTCACTACGCCATCAGCCCTAAGCCTGCTGATCGGGTAGTTATTGGACAGAGTCTAGGGGCGCTAACCGTGCTGCGTACCCTAGTGGCCTACCCGCAGCTAATCGGGGCGGGTATAAGCCAGTCGGCCTCACTGTGGCAAGACGTACTCTTTAACGAACTAAACGCGCTAGATGCCACGCAAACGCCCCTAGCGGGCAGCCGTGCCTGGATAGAGGTAGGTAGTCAAGAATGGATTTTGGCGCCCCTGCAACCCAAAGCAGTCTGCCAGCTGCGCGAGGCCGGGATGCAGGTTAAAGACATGGTGTACAACGGTGGACACGACTATGCCTGCTGGCGTATCAACCTAGCCAGTGCGCTAATGCATCTACTACCCGGGCCTAATGCACTGCCTGGGCCGGGCGCATACCCGGCCGGAAATCTTTCCTGAGCTGAAAGCGGCCAGGGATACTTTTTAAAAATGCGGCAGGTAGAAATCCAGCCAGCCCGAACAGGCGGCAAAAGTGTACAAACACACCGCCAGCAGCATCAGCAGCGAGTAAGGGGCAATCTTACGCAGAACAGTGGCTTCAATGCCCGGCGCCTCAATCGCAGTGGCGGCCACCGCCAAGTTCTGGGGCGAAACCAGCTTACCGATACCTCCAGCCACAGTGTTAGAAGCCAGCAAAGTGGCGGCGTCAGTGCCAACCGCGTGGGCTGCGCTAGCCTCCATAGAGCCAAACAAAGCCCCAGAACTGGTAGTAGAGCCACCCACGGCTGTGCCCAGCCAACCCAAAATCGGGGCAAACAGGGTGAAAGCATGACCAGTTGAAGCCAGTGCCGCGCCAATAGCCGTGGTTTGCCCCGAAAAGTTCATCACATAAGCCAAAGCCATAACCGCCGCAATGGTTAGCAGCGTGTAACGCAAACCATAAACGGTGTGCCACAGGGCCACCAGGGAACGCAGCACTGGCAGTGCAAAGCGGGTTTTGCGGCCATACCAGGCATACAGGCCAGTAACCACAATGGCGGTAAAAATGATTGGGGTACCCGGGTTAGACAGCAGTGGCAGCTGGTAGATCGCGGTGGTGTTTACGCTGCCGTCGGCACGATGCAGGTGCCCATACAGGCCCGGCCAGGGAATATTGATGTCGGTGGATTTAAGCAGCGCATCTAAATCCACCCCCCACTTCCATAGTTTGGTGGTGGCAATCAGGGTTACCACCAGCAGGTAGGGGGTAAGGGCCAGCACTACGCGGCTAATGCTTAGACCTTCAACAGAAGCTTTAGAGTGCTGCTCGGGCGGCGTCGTCGGAGTCCAAAACAGCAAGAAAATATAGGTGGCTGCCAGGGTAAAAAGCGCCGTGGCCACGCCGGTAAGTTCAAAAGAAACCAGCGGCATAAAAAGATGCCCTAGTGCGGAAGTAACACCGGTAACCAGTGCTAGCGGCCAGAGCTGACGCACACCTCGGCGCCCATCAAGTATAAGTAGCAGTAAAAATGGGACCACCAGTGCCAAGGGGGCAATCAGGCGTCCCATAAGTAGAGAAATGTGGGCAGGATCCACGCCGCCCATACGGCCGGCGGTCAGCACTGGCGTGGCCATGGCGCCGTAAGCCAAATAAACCAGGTTACCCAGCAAACACAGCAGCACAGCCTTAATCTTGGGTAGCCCCAGCGTGGCCAGCATGGCGCAGGTAATGGCTACCGGCGCCCCAAAACCGGCTAAACCCTCCAGCAAGTTACAAAATGTGTAGGCCACAATCAGGGCCTGAATGCGGATGTCAGCCTTACCGATGCTGGAAAAAACCGCACGCAAATCCTGTGAGCGGTTAGAAAACTCGGTCAGGTTATACAGCCATACGGCCCCCACCACGATAAAAATCATAGGCATAACCGCAAACGCCAGCCCCTGTGAGGCCGACAATAGCGTCATAGACACCGGCATTTTAAAGACCGTCATGGCCAGTACAACTGCCAGGCCTAAAGCCAGCAGCGCACAACGGTGAGTTTTAACCTTAAACCCACCCAGTAGCGCAAAAAAAGCAATCAGCGGGGAGGCTCCCACCAGGGCGGACAGGTACACGTTGCCAGCCACTGCAGTGGTTGAGGGGGTAAATGTAAGCGGCAGACTAGCGGCGACAGTGGCGTTTGTAGCCCCGTGCGCAGCTGCCAGTGCAGCGACACTAAACGGCATGAAGGACCCTGGCTAAATACAACAATTTACTTCAGTGATCATAACAAGTTTTTAGACGGTTACTTACACATATAAGGGCGCCACCCAAACAGGTAGCGCCCTTATCGAGTATTAGCTAAATCAGACCTGGCCTAGGCCGTCCAGGTGAGCGGCTGCGGCGGCGTCCTCAGTCTCCTTCTCAGCCTGCGCCAGGGCGGTGCAGCGGCGAGCGTAGGCGGCCAGTTCAGCGGCGATGTCGTCCTTGGACCAGCCCAGCAGCGGGGCGGCGATCTCAGCGATCTCGTCAGCAGCAGCCAGACCGTGGTCGCGGTGCTCCAGGTCCAGGCGCACGCGGTGAACGATGATGTCGTCCAGGTGCAGGGCGCCCTCGTGGGTGACGGCCCAAGCAACCTCAGCCTTCAAGAAGGCGGGTGCGGACTTTAGCGGCTGGCCGTATTCAGGCTTAGCGTCGATCAGCTCAAGCAGGTCCTGGGTCTCAGCGCCGTAACGCGAAAGCAGGTGGTCCACGCGGGCCAGGGTCCAGCCGTGGGCGCGGGCAATCTCGCCGGAGCGGGCGGTGACCTCGTCCAGGCCCGCAGCACCCACCAGAGCCAGGCGCTCAGTGCGGGTGGGATGTACCTTGGTCTGCTCCACACCGAGGGCGAAGTCGACGGCGTCGGCAGCCATCACGCGGTAGGTGGTCAGCTTACCGCCAGCGATGGAGGTTAGCCCCGGGGCTACCTCGGTAACAGTGTGCTCACGTGAAACCTTGGTGGAGGCGGTCTCGCCGCTCTCGCCTTCCTTCACGCCAGGCTGCAGCAGCGGACGCAGACCGGCGTAGACGCCGATGATGTCCTTACGGCTAATGGGCTTTTCTAGCACCGCGTTGGCGTGCTCGAGCACGTAGTCAATGTCTGCACTGGTGGCCACCGGGTGGTCGATGTTCTCGTGCCAAGCGGTGTCAGTGGTGCCGATAACCCAGTAGCGCGGCCACGGGATGATGAACAGCACGGACTTCTCAGTGCGTAGGAAGATACCGGTCTCAGCCTCAATAGCCTCCTTGGGAACCACAATGTGGATACCCTTACTGGCCAGCACCTTCAAACCGTTGGTGACACCAGCTAGCTCCTGGGTCTGCTCAGTCCACACACCGGTGGCGTTGATGACGCGACGCGAGTAGATGTCGCGTACAACCTTCTTGCCGGTCTTGGCACTGGCCTCAAGGTCTTCCACGCGGGCACCAATAACGCGGCCGTGGTCGTTCTTTAGGTACTCCACCACCTTGGTGCGGGTAGCAGCCAGGGCACCGTTCTCGACGGCGGTACGCACCAGGGAGATGACCAGGCGGGAGTCATCCACGCGGGCGTCATAGAACTTGATAGCACCAGCTAGGCCAGAGGTGTCTAGCGAGGGGGCTAGACGCTTGGTGCCCTTAGCGGTCAGGTGGTGCTGCACCGGCACAGTGGCCTTACCGCGTGCACCCAGCAGTGCCAGGGCGTCGTACATGCCCACGCCCACGGCCGAGTAGGCGCGCTCAACCTCGTGCTTTAGCGGCCATAGGAAAGGCTGAGCCTTAACTAGGTGTGGGGCGGTCTCAGTCAGTAGGCGGCCACGCTCTGCCAGAGCCTCAGCCACCAACGGGAAGTCAAGCTGGTAGAGGTAGCGCAGACCGCCGTGAACTAGCTTGGAAGACCAGGAGGAAGTACCTGCCGCCCAGTCACCCATTTCCACGATACCGGTGCGCAGCCCACGGCTGGCGGCATCCACAGCGATACCTGCACCAGTGACGCCACCGCCGACAACTAGGATGTCTAGGCCTTCG
>ERZ772987.311-NODE-311-length-10371-cov-14.6352_pt1 | contig 10371 bp, 5 predicted proteins | sample MGYA00511129_ERZ772987 | MGnify/ENA primary metagenome ERZ772987 (study PRJEB29015, sample SAMEA2738058) | human oral metagenome | biome: human oral; feature: human-associated habitat; material: saliva | place: China | collected 2222 ...
TTTAAGTAAAGGGGCGGGCTACGATTGGCCTGCCTTTCAGACAAAGTTAAACTTGGCACGGATGTACCAAGTCCGCCATTATAATTGACAACTCAAAGAAATATCAACAAAAAATTTGAGTTATTACCTAGAAATTCCATTTTGTCCAAATGGAATTTAATCCTTACCCTTCAATTAGTCTTTTAATTGTAAATTTTTGTTTATTTTATTAGAATGAATAATTCATCTCAATTATTGCGGAGTGTATTATGTCTTACCAAACCGATTTAATTGCAAAATTAAAAGAAATCTTCCAAATCGACCGTGCTGATCTTGATTTCGGCATTTACCGAATTTTAAATAGCCGTTCTAAAGAAATTAGTGATTATCTGCAAAATAGGCTCCCTGCAAAAATACAAGCCGCATTTTCCACATCCAGCCAAACACAAATTAATAGTTGGCAGAAAGAGCTGGCTGAAGCTGAAAAAGCCGCTGCTGCTTTAGGTGCAAATCCAGACAATCTCCCCAAAATTCAGGAATTAAAAGACAAAATTACTTCCGCTCAAAAAGGTAGCGTGACAAGTGAAGCGGCGGTTTACAACCATCTACTCACCTTCTTTTCGCGCTACTACGAAGAAGGCGACTTCATCAGCCAACGCCGCTATAAGGGCGACACTTACGCCGTGCCGTACAGCGGCGAAGAAGTGCTGCTGCACTGGGCGAACAAAGACCAGTATTACACCAAATCGGGCGAGAACTTCAGCAACTACCGCTTCAAACTTTCAGACGGCCGCGAAGTATTTTTCCGCCTGACCGCAGCCGACACCGCCAAAGACAACCGCAAAGACAACGATGCCGCCCGCGTATTTGCGCTGGTACAAGAGCGCGTGATTGAAAAAGAAGACGACAACGGCGACCTTCACGAAGAAGCGGTTTATCCCGTCCGTGAAATTTCAGACGCTTCGGGCGGCAAAACACTGGAAATCTGCTTCGAATACACTGTTGCGTCCGAAGGTGGGAAAAAGGCGCAGAAAATCGCCAACAAAAACACCATCGCCACGCTTCAAGACCTTATAGGAAAAGATTGGCAAGCCGTTTGGCAGCTTGCACCGACTGAGCAAAACTCAAAACGTACGCTATTGGAAAAGCACCTTGCCGACTACACCGCCAAAAACACCGCCGATTATTTCATCCACAAAGACTTGGGCGGCTTTTTGCGCCGCGAATTGGATTTTTACATCAAAAACGAAGTGATGGACTTGGACAACATTCAAGACGCGCCCACCTTCGCCAACATCGAGGGCAGCCTGCACCAAATCCAAACACTGCGCGCCATCGCCCGAGAAATCATCGATTTCCTCGCCCAACTGGAAGATTTTCAGAAAAAGCTGTGGCTGAAAAAGAAATTCGTTGCCAAAAGCCACTGGCTCATCACGCTGAACCATATTCCCGCCGATATGCTAAAAACCGTGTTTGCCAATGCCAAACAGCGCGAAGCATGGCAAAATCTTTTTGCAATCAATGATTTACCCCCCCCGATGAAAATCCGGATTCCTTTGCCGAATCAAACCCTTATCTGACGGTTGATACGTCCCTTTTCCCTGCCTCCTTTCAAACCGCGCTCCTTGCCGCCCTCTCCAACGACCATGATTTAGATGAAGCCACAGACGGCCTGCTCATCCATTCCGACAATTTCCAAGCCCTGAACCTGTTGCAGGCGCGTTATCGCGGACAGGTAAAATGTATTTATATTGATCCGCCGTATAACACGGGGGATGACGGTTTTCCCTACAAAGACAATTATCAAAGTTCAAGTTGGCTTTCTATGTTCGAGTGCCGTTTGAACACTGCCAAACCCTTTTTAAATCAAAACGGCTTGTTCGCTTGCCATATGGACGAACACGAACATTTTTCTTTGGAATGGCTTTCTAAACAGATATTTCAAGATGGTGATATGGGCAAGCTAATTTGGGATAAACGTAATCCGAAAGGAGATGCAAAAGGTATTGCCGTACAACATGAATATCTTCATTTTGCCACTAAAAATCCTAATAGTTTGAATGATGAAAATGCTTTTGTTAGAAATAAAGCAAACGCGGAAGCAATGTTAAAGAAAGCCACTCAATTAGTTAAAAAATACGGTATTGGAGAACAGGCAAATCTTGAATACAAAAAATGGATAAAGGAACAAACTAATTTAAGCGGCGGGGAAGAAGCCTATAACCAAATTGATGAAAATGGTGATGTTTTTCGCCCTGTATCAATGGCATGGCCTAATAAGAAACAAGCCCCCGCCGATTATTTCATCCCCCTGATTCATCCTATTACACAAAATCCTTGCCCTGTTCCTGCCCGTGGTTGGCGCAATCCGCCCACTACTATGAATGAGTTACTTAAAAACGGTTTAATCTTATTTGGCAAAGACGAAACCACTATTCCAAATAGAAAATATCTCTTGAAAGAAAATCTGACCGAAAATGTTTCATCGCTCTATTACATGGCCAGTAGTGATGATGAATTGTTTAAAAATATGGAATTTCAGTTTGAAAATCCAAAACCAGTGCAGGCTGCAAAATATTTTTTATCCATTATCGCTCGTCCGCAAAACAGCCTAATCCTAGACTACTTCGCCGGCAGCGGCACAACCGCCCATGCCGTCATCAACCTAAACCGCGAAGATGGCGGCAGGCGTAAATACATCCTGGTCGAACAGGGCGAATATTTCGACACTGTGCTCAAACCGCGCGTGCAAAAAGTGGTTTATGCCGAAAATTGGAAAGACGGCAAGCCACAAGCCGATAAAGAAAGCAGTCTGCACGGCGTGCCGCAAATCGTCAAAGTCTTAAAGCTGGAAAGCTACGAAGACACGTTGAACAACCTGGTGTTAAAAGACAACGGCGATTTGTTTGCCAAATTGAATGACGGCGCGAAGGAAGATTATCTTTTGCGCTATATGCTGGCCGACCAAAGCCGCGATTCGCTGCTTAATACCGATGTTTTCAGACGGCCTTTCAATTACCAAATGGACATCGCCACGAATTCGGCAGGCGCAACCGAACGGATGGACATCGACTTGGTGGAAACGTTTAATTACCTGCTGGGCCTGCGCGTCCATGCCGTCAAAGACCGCATTGAAAAAGATGGCTATTTGGCCGTGGAAGGCACGCTGCCGGACGGGGAAACCGCGCTGGTGCTTTGGCGCGATTGCGAAAAGGTAGGATACGAAGGTTTGGATGCGCTGTTAGGCCGTCTGAAAATCAACCCGCAAGATTCAGAATACGGCACGGTGTATATCAACGGCGACCACAACATCGCCACGGTGTGGGAAAACGAAAACGGTGTTACAGGCCGTCTGAAAATCCGTCAGATTGAAAGCGAGTTTATGGCGTTGATGTTTGGGGAGGCGCAATAATGGCGAAAAAACCGACTTTCCACGACCATCTGATTTTAAACCGCTGGCTGCTCTCGCTGTTCCACAAAAAAGATTTGGCAACACTCAAGGCGCAGATGGGCGGCGATGAATACGAGGGCGAAGCCAAAGATGAACAAAGCGGCTTCTTCCACCAACTGACAGGTGTTTTGTTTTTCGGCGAAGACTCGCCTTTGTCGGAAAACGATTTGCGCCGCTACGATTTGAACGTGTTGCGCCATTGGCGGCAAATCACGCAAAAGCGCAATAAAATCTACCATCAGGAATTGAAGCTGAAATATTTCCAATATCTGTCGCTGATTTTTACCGAGATTTATCTGGATTGGTATTTCAACCGTCGCGATGCACTGCTGGAGGCGTTGAACGAACAGCTTGAACAATATCGAAATGAAACGGGTAAGGCAGCGGAAAAGTTCGCGCCCTATCAGGCGGAAGATTTGAATATGACCGCCTTTTGGAACGCCACGGGCAGCGGCAAGACACTGTTAATGCACGTCAATATTCTGCAGTATCTGGAATATGCGGACAAAAAACCTGACAAAATCATCGTCTTGACCCCGCGGGAAGGCTTGAGCAGGCAACACGTCGCGGATTTGGCTTTGTCGGGTTTCGGCGCAGCCCTGTTCGATAAAAACAGTACGTCGCACCAGCCTTCTTTGGATTTTAATGCCAACAGTTTGGGCATCAAAGTGGAAGTCATCGACATCAACAAGCTGGGCGACAAATCGGGTGAAAAAACCGTGGCGGTAGAAGCCTTTGCGGGCAGTAATCTGGTTTTGGTGGATGAGGGACACAGCGGCTCGAGTGCAACCGACGGCGCATGGCTGAAACGGCGCGAAGCCTTAACCAAAGGCGGCTTTTCCTTTGAATATTCGGCAACTTTGGGGCAGGCGGTGGCGGGCAAAAAGAATGCCTTGCGCGAAAAATACGCCAAATCTATTTTGTTCGACTATTCCTACAAATATTTCTACGCCGACGGCTACGGCAAGGAAAGCCTGATTCTGAACCTGAAAAAAGGCGCGTATTTCGCCGAACACGAAAAGCTGTATTTCACCGCCTGCCTGCTGTCGTTTTACCAGCAGATGTATCTGTACCGGAAGCATACGGGTCGTCTGAAAACTTGGAACATCGAAAAACCCTTGATGATTTTTGTCGGTAAAAGCGTTGCCGATAAAACCAGCAGCAGCGAAACCGCCGAGCAGAAAACGGAAAAATCAGACGTGTTCCATGTGTTGTCGTTTTTGGCGTTTTTCCTGAACGAGCGGGAAAAAGTGGAAGGCTATCTGGCAGATTTGGTGGCGGACAAGGCAAGGCTTTTGGACGATAAAGACAACAATATCTTCCTGCGCCGCTTTGCGCCCTTGATGGATTTTGCCGGCAATTCGGCGGCTTTGTACGACGATATTCTACGTTTGGTGTTCAATGCCGAAAGCTGCGGACGCTTACAGCTCAAGCAGCTTAAAAAGGCGGAGGGCGAATTGTCGCTGTCGGTCGGCGGTTTCCCCGCGTTCGGCATCATCAATATCGGCAATGCGGCGGATTTTGCCAAATCGGGCGACAACTATCGCGATGAATTTGATACTTCGGGCGATGAATTTTCAGGTAGCCTGTTTGATACGATCAATACGCCTTCGGGCAATATCAATTTCTTGATCGGCTCGAAAAAATTTACTGAAGGCTGGTCGAGCTGGCGCGTTTCTACCATGGGGCTTTTGAACATGGGCAAAAGCGAAGGCAGCCAGATTATCCAGCTTTTCGGTCGCGGCGTGCGCCTCAAAGGACAGGGCTATTCGCTCAAGCGCAGCCTGCCAGGCGAACGTCCGCATGGCATACATCTGGAAAAGCTGGAAACGCTCAATATTTTCGGCATCAACGCCGACTATATGGAAAAGTTCCGCGAATATCTGGCGGAAGAAGGCGTGGATACCGAAGATATCATCACGCTGGACTTTAAAGTTCAGCCAAATCTGCCGCAGGGCGTGAAATTGCGGACTTTAGCTTTGGACGACGAGTACAAGGGCAATCGCCAAAAAAGTTTCAAGCGCAGCATGAATGTGGATTTGTTCGACATTCCCAAACAATGGCAGGGCAAAATCAAGCCGCCTTTTGCCGTGTTGGACTGTTATCCGCGCATTCAGGCACTTGCCAGTAAGGGTAATCAGATTGCCCAATCCAAAGACAGGCAGAAACAGACAGCTGTACTGAACAGCAATCTGTTTGAACTGTTCGACTGGGACAGGATTTACCTGAAATTGCAGCAGCACAAGCTTTTGCAGTCTTGGAACAATCTTCGTTTGGACAAAGGCCGTCTGAAAACTTTTGCCGAAACAACCGGCTGGTACAAACTCTATATCCCGTCATCTGAATTGGCAGTGCAATCCTTTGCCGACGTGAAAAAACAGGAAAGTCTTTTGATCGAATTGCTGCTGGACTATGCCGATGCGTTTTACAAGTCGCTCAAAGCCGCTTACGAAGGGCAGTTTTACCGCGAGAAAATCGTGGACGAAAAAAACGGTTCCATGCTCGACAGCTATCTGTTCTCCATCAACAAAACAGAAGACGGCGGCGGCTACGAAGCCAAATTAAACGATTTGAAACGCTGCGTGGAATCGGGCGAATTGGCTAAGATGGTGGGCTGGGCTGCGCCGAATGTGGAAGCCATCTGCTTTGACCCGCATCTGTTTTACCCAATTATGGTGTTGGAAAACAAAGAGGCTTTGCCCTTTACCATGAAGCCGCTGTCCATGAATGAAGAAAGCGAAATTCAGTTTGTGAAGGATTTGCAAAAGGCGGCGGGGGAAAAAGGTCGTCTGAAAGAATGGACGGGGAACAAGGATTTGTATCTCCTAAGAAACGCGGCAAACAAAGCCAAGGGCTTAGGTTTTGCGCTGGCGGGCAATTTCTATCCCGATTTTTTGTTGTGGCTGGTGGACAGTGAAAGCGGCAGGCAATGGCTGACTTTCATCGACCCCAAAGGCATACGCCACATGACATGGGAACATCCGAAATTCGGTTTGGCGGATGAAGTGAAAAAGCTGGAACAGTCTTTGAATCTGCAAGATTTGACGTTGAACAGCTTTATTTTGTCCGTTACGCCGTATAAGGGCTTGCTGGACGACGGCGCGGCAGCCGTGTTCGACAAAACCGAAGACGAGTTCCGCGAAAAACATATCCTGTTTATGGAAGACAAAAATTATCTGCAAACCATGTTCGACATGATTTTAAACGGGGATAAGGCATGAACATCACGCCGCATCAGGCCAAATATTACGCGCACCAGCTTTTATGCCAAAAAAGCGGCGACGAGCGGCTGTCGCAGGCTTTGTTTGAAGCACAGGTAGATTTGCAGCCGCACCAAATCGATGCCGCATTGTTTGCTTTGGAAAATCCTTTGCGTGAAGGCGTGTTGCTGGCGGACGAAGTGGGTTTGGGCAAAACCATAGAAGCGGGTTTGGTGTTGTGCCAACTTTGGGCGGAACGCAAACGCCGCCTGTTGGTGGTCTGCCCCGCCGCGTTGAGAAAGCAATGGCAGGCGGAATTGCGGGAAAAGTTTTCGTTGCCGTCTTTGGTGCTGGATAAAGCAGTTTTAAAGCAGCAAAACCGCAGTCTGACCGATTTTCTGACTTCGCAGGCGGGCAGGCAGGTTTTGGTGGTTTCCTATGAGTTTGCCGCCAAATGTGCCGCTGAAATCAATGCCGCCGGCTGGAATTTAGTAGTGTTTGACGAAGCGCACAAATTACGTAATGTCTATAAAAGCGGTAGTAAGCAGACGCAAACGCTTTTAAATGCGTTTGCAGGCAGTCAAAAACTACTGCTTTCCGCTACCCCACTGCAAAACTCACTGATGGAATTTTACGGCTTGTCGCTTTTTCTGGACGAACATCTGTTCGGCAGTAAAAAGGAATTTCAAAAGTGTTTTATCAATCGTGGCGATACGGACGAATTGCGGACGCGATTATCGTCTTATGTGAAACGAACGCTTCGTAAGGATGTGTTGGAATATATCCGATACACCCGCCGCCACACCATCACGCAAAATTACCGCCTGAACGACGACGAATACGCGCTTTACATAGCGGTTTCCGATTTTTTGGCCAAAGGTGAATCCTACGCCCTGCCTAAACGGCAAAGGCATTTGACAGGATTGGTACTGCGCAAACTTTTAGCATCTTCCACACCCGCCCTTTCCGGGACACTGGGCGTTATCCGACAAAGGCTGGATACAATGCAAAAAACGGCTCAAAGGCCGTCTGAAAGCCTGCTTGCCGCCTTGGGCGAAGATTTGGAAGACTGGGAAGCGTTTGATGATGACGAAAACAACGGCGATGCAGAACACATAGACTTCAAACTGCTGGCGGCGGAAATCGCCAAAATGGACGGCTTCATCAAACATGCCCGTACCCTAACGCATGACAGCAAAGCTCAAGCACTGCTGCAAGCCTTGAAAACCGGTTTGCAAAAAATGCAGGAAACAGGTGCGGCGGACAAGGCTGTGATTTTTACCGAATCGGTACGCACCCAAGAATACCTGTTTGAATTTTTGGAAAAAAACGGTTACGAAGGGCAAATCGTACTGTTTTCGGGCAGCAACAAACATCCCGACAGCCAACGGCGTTATAAGGCGTGGCTGGATAAAAACGCGGGCAGCCCGCACCACACCGGCTCGCCCGCTGTGGACAAACGTACCGCGCTGATTGATGCCTTTAAAAATCAGGCAAAAATCATGATTGCCACCGAATCCGCCGCCGAAGGCGTAAACCTGCAATTTTGTTCGCTGCTCATCAACTACGATTTGCCGTGGAATCCTCAGCGCATCGAACAGCGCATTGGCCGCTGCCACCGCTATGGGCAAAAATCAGATGTTGTGGTAATTAATTTTCTGAATACACGCAACGATGCCGATCGCCGTGTGCTAGAACTTTTAACTGACAAATTCAAACTGTTTGACGGCGTATTCGGCGCATCTGACGAAATACTGGGCAAGATTTCAGACGGCCTGGATTTTGAAAAGAGAATATTGGAAATCTACGACACCTGCCGCACGCCCGAAGCGATTCAGACAGCCTTCGACCGGCTGCAACAGGAGCTGGAAATACAAATCGCCGAAACACGGAAACTGGCGGAAGAGCGGCTGTTGGAATATTTCGATACCGACGTGCACGACCGATTCAAAACCCGTTTGCAGCAAACCCGTGAGCGTCTAGACGATTTTCAACGCTGGTTCTGGCTGGCCAGCCGCTTCGCCTTAAACAACTACGCCGACTTCAATCCGCAAAGCTACCGCTTCGACCTGAAAACTGCCCCAAAGCCGCATTTGCATTTGGGTGCATACCGCCTGCTCAAAGACGATGACGAAACCGCCGCCCTGCACCGCCCGAATACCGACTTGGGACAATGGTGCATCGCACAATGCCGAAACGCTGACACGCCCGTTGCCGAAATCACTTTTGACTACATAGGTTTTAGAGGTAGGAAAATCAGCATACTGGCGCAAAACCAAGGTAAGAGCGGCTGGCTTTCGGTGGAAAAACTCAAAATTTTTTCCCAAGCCGACACCTTCGAAACCCTGCTATTCACCGCCCGCACCGATGATGGTGAATGGCTGGACGAAGATTTTTGCCAAAAACTCCTACTGCTTGGTACGAAACAAGCTGACCGAGCCCAAGCCATCCCGTCCGACATTACCCAAAGTGCAGAACTGCGTTGCGGCAGCTTCTTTGTCCAATACCAAGAGCAAAACAACCGCCACTATTATGACCGTGTTTTACAATTCGACCGTTGGGCTGAGGATCAAAAAGCCATATTGGGAAATGAATTAGAAGAAATAAAAACAAAAATCAAGGCTATCAAACGAGAACGTAATTTAGCTCAAAATACTGCTGAATTAGCACAATATGAAAACCAAATCCGTAAGTTAGAACAACAAAAACGCCATTTAAGAAATACTCTAGATGATAAAGAAGACGAAATCGATGAGAAGCATGACTTACTTATCCGAAATTTACAACTCCAGACAACATTTAAATCTGAATCTAAGAATTTGTTTACCATAAGATGGGTGATTAAATAAACTCGATCACTAGAATACTCTATTTTTACAACAATATGCCATCTTAAAAAATAATTTAAGATGGCATTTCAAATATTATGCATATTTCTTTAACGAACTAGTGTAGTTTATCTTATGTGGAATAAAAAAACCGAACAGCTAAGCTGTTCGGTTTTTCAGTTCTTATTGAACTTTAATTTCTACATCTACACCTGCTGGAAGATCCAGTTTCATCAGTGCATCAGTAGTTTTGTCAGTCCAGTCCACGATGTCCATCAGACGCAAGTGGGTACGGATTTCCAATTGTTCACGAGAAGTTTTGTTCACGTGAGGAGAACGCAAGATGTTGAAACGTTCGATTTTAGTTGGCAAAGGAATCGGACCTTTAACAACAGCGCCAGTACGTTTGGCAGTTTCAACGATTTCTTGTGCGGAACGGTCAATCAGACTGTAATCATAAGCTTTCAGGCGGATACGGATTTTTTGGTTTGCCATTTATCAATATCCCTCAATTAAGCGATTACAGAAGAAACCACACCCGCACCTACGGTACGACCACCTTCGCGAATCGCAAAGCGCAGACCTTCTTCCATAGCGATAGGCGCAATCAGTTCTACAGTAATGGTTACGTTCTCACCTGGCATTACCATTTCTACGCCTTCTTCCAAAGTAACTGCACCAGTTACGTCAGTAGTACGGAAGTAGAATTGTGGACGGTAGTTAGCGAAGAATGGAGTGTGACGACCACCCTCTTCTTTGCTCAGTACGTATACTTCTGCTTTGAATTTGGTGTGAGGAGTAATAGTACCTGGTTTAGCCAATACTTGACCACGCTCTACGTCTTCACGTTTAGTACCACGCAGCAATACGCCTACGTTGTCACCTGCTTGACCTTCGTCCAGCAGTTTGCGGA
>ERZ772987.312-NODE-312-length-10342-cov-9.79508_pt1 | contig 10342 bp, 6 predicted proteins | sample MGYA00511129_ERZ772987 | MGnify/ENA primary metagenome ERZ772987 (study PRJEB29015, sample SAMEA2738058) | human oral metagenome | biome: human oral; feature: human-associated habitat; material: saliva | place: China | collected 2222 ...
GTGCCGGGGGCGGCGTACTGGGCGACGGTGGCGGCGACGCCGTCGGTGGCCGCGATGGCCGCCTGCTGGTCGTCGGTGAGCTCTCCAGAGGTAGACACGGCCATGAGGTCGAAGGGGCGGGCGTCGTTCACGGCGTTGGTCAGGGTGGTGCGCACGGATGCGGCGCCGACCATGATGGTGACGACGAGGGTCACGCCGATGATGATCGCGGTGCCGGTCGCGGAGGTGCGGCCGGGGTTGCGCATGGTGTTCTCGCGGGCCATGGCGGACAGGGTGCCCGGGAAGGCAGCGCCAAACGCGCGGGTGAGGGCGGGCAGCAGCACGGAGGCGACGAGCAGCGCGCCGAGGAGCGCCAGGAGCGACCCGGCGAAAGCGCCGAGGAACTTCGTGCCACCACTATCCGAGCGCCACGCGAGGGCCACAGCTCCACAGCCGGCCACTGCGATGAGCGCACCGATGACGAAGCGGACGGTGTGCTTCTTCCGGGCGGCGGCCCCGGCCTCGTTCACGGGGGCGAGGGCGGCGACGGGCGCGACGCGGGAGGCGGCGCGGGCCGGGAAGACGCCGACGAGGGTCGTGAACAGGGTGGCACCCAGCCACGTGAGCGCGAGCTGCCAGACGGAGGCCCCCGCCAGCGCCGCGACGACGCTAGAGGCCAGGCCGGTGCCCGCCTCCGCGAGCGCGCCAATCAGCCAGCCGAGCGCGACGCCAATCGCGGACGAGATCGCTCCGATCGCGAGGGCCTCGCGGGTCACGAGCGAGCGGACCTGTCGCCTGGTCGCTCCCAGCGTGCGCAGCAGCGCCAGTTCGCGGGTGCGTTGGGTGAGCACCACTCGGAACGTCGAGGAGACGACGATAGAGGCCACGAGCGCCGCGATCGCCGGGAAGATCAGCATGATTCCCATCGTCATAGTGGCTCCCAGGCGCGCCTGGTCGAGGTCGTCCTGGATTGCCTTGTGCACGCTGGTGACGGTCACGCCCAAGATGCCACTGAGCGCAGAGTTTGCTCTCGCCACCCATTCGTCCTGGGTGGCGCTGGGAGGGTTTGCGTTACTGTCCGTATCCGCTCCGGACGTCGCGACGATGAACCGGCCGGACGCGGTCGTCCCGAAGATCGCGGAGAATCCGCCGTCGGTCACGTAGGAGGCGGGGATGCCCATGCTGATCGTGTTCGAGCGCGTGGTGCCGACGATGGTGAGGGTGCGGTAGTCGCCCTCGGTGAATCCTGCGCGCACGCGGACGGTGTCGCCGACCTTCACCGAGAGGGCCGAGGCCGTGTGCTCGGGGATGGTGATCTGGTCGTCGGCGGTTGGCTTGGTTCCGGCGCTCAGGTCGATGTCGGCGAAGGGCTTGGCGGCCAGCGGCGAGACGTAGAGTTGGCCGCGCGTCGCGTCGGTCTGGGCGTCGGCGGGCCACTGGGCCGTGTGCTTGATGGTGGTGACGCCGCTGGTTGCGCTCAGGGTTCTTTCGGCGCTCTCGATGGCGCCCTCGGGCGCGTCCTTGTCTTGGGAGACGACGATCGTGCCGCCGCGGTACTGGTCGTAGACGCTGGAGGTCAGGCCCGAGGTCATCGCCGTCATGACGATGAGGGTGATGGCGATGAAGGCCGTGGAGATGGCGACGGCCAGGCCGGTGGAAATGTAGCGGCGGCCGTGGGAGCGCAGGTTTGCGTTCAGAAGAGAGGTTGTTGCAGACATGTGTGTGAGCCTTGAGGGGTGTGTGGATACGCTCGGTGACGATGAGGCGAGCTCATGCGCGCTTGTCAGCGCAGCGCCGCGGTCAGGGAGTCAGCGGTAACGTCGCGCAGGTCGGAGACGATGCGTCCGTCGCGGCACACGAGGACGCGGTCCGCGTAGGCGGCGGTGGAGGTGTCGTGGGTGACCATGATGACGCTCTGGCCGAGTTCGTCGACGGCGCGGCGCAGCAGGTCCATGACCTCGGTGGTCGAGTGCGAGTCGAGGTTGCCGGTGGGCTCGTCCGCGACGATGACGGCGGGGCGGCTCATGAGGGCACGGGCGACGGCGACACGCTGCTGCTGTCCGCCGGACATCTCGGAGGGGCGGTGGCTCAGGCGGTTCGCGATGCCCAGGGAGTTGACGATGAGGTCAAACCATCCCTTTTCGGGGGCTTTTCCGGCCAGGCGCATGGGCAGAAGGATGTTGGCGCGGGCGTCCAGGGTGGGCACCAGGTTGAAGGACTGGAAGACGAAGCCGATGCGGTCGCGGCGCAGCTTGGTCAGCGCGGTGTCTTTCAGGGCGGTGATGTCGGTGTCTTCGACGAAGACGCGGCCCGAGGTGGGGGCGTCGAGGCCGGCGAGGATGTGCATCATCGTGGACTTGCCGGAGCCGGAGGGCCCCATGATGGCGGTGAATTCGCCGGCACCGAAGCCGACGCTCACGTCGTCGAGGGCGCGCACCTGCGCGTCGCCGCTTCCGTAGATCTTGGAGACGCCCTGGAGTCGGACGATGGACGAGGCCTGGGCCTGTGCGGCCGCAGGGGCCGTGATTGTTGTGTTCGTGTTCATGTATCCATCGTGCGCCTGCGGCGCGCGTCACCGCTACGGAGGTTTCCCCTGATTCATCCCCGAGACCACCCGGGGTCGTCTCGGGGATTGCCCCGCGCTGCGTCTCGGGGCCCGTCTCCAAAATTCGCACGTAATTTCCCTTGGTCAGTTTTTAATTAGCCCCACAAACGTTGCAATTCCAACGATGCTAATTCAATGTTTGAAAGGTTTACATGGGAATTACGTGCGAAATTGCCGAGCGCACACCAGGCGCCACTGGCGTGGAGGGCGCCGGAAAACCCGTGGGGACACGAGCAGCCCGGCCCAGCAAGGCGCACAACCCCGCTCCGGCCTCATTCCCAAACTATCCACTCAAATCCGCCAAACTGCAGACCCATTGCCTCAAAATGACCGGTTTTCAGCGTTTTTTGCCGAATGGGTCTGCACTTTGGCGGCATCCCCTAAAATTGACAGCAGGTCGAAGGAGACACGATGGATACGCATACGATCCACACCATTGCTACGCATGCTCACACCGCCACGGGGGCCGACAGCACCAGGCGGCATGCCCTCGCCCAACGAGCAAAAACAGGCGACCTGGTGAGGATCGCTCCAGGCTACTACCTCGATACCGAGGCAATCACCACGCATCCTGCCCCGAACGTGGCCATCGATCTGGCGCGACTGCTGGCCATTCAGCACAGGCACCCGCACCTGATCGCATCCGGCCCCACCGCCGCGTGGCTCCGGGACTTACCGCTTCTGCGCGAGCATCCACTGCACGTCACCACGACCTCGGACCATCACCCGCGTCCGGTCACGCTTCCCGAGATTCAGGCGGGCCTCCTCCATGTCCCAGCCGTCACGGTGCGCCCGCACCGACCGCGCGGCGGGCGATCGCCATCCATGGTCCGCTGCGGCGGGGAGATCATCAGCGCAACCCTCGAGGACACAATCATTGAGTGTGCACTCACCCTCAAGCAGGAGGAGGCTTTTGTCGTAGCCTGCGCCGGCTTGCATGAACTGGCACGATATCGGCGTTTCTACCGCGATGATTCCCGTCGGCGCGAGGAGAACAACCGGTCTCGATTGCTTCGCATCATCGGTTCCATAGGACCGCATACACCGGGAAGAACCTCTGCACGCTGGGTGATCACACACGCGGATGCAGGGTGCGAGAGTGCGGGGGAATCGCGCTTGCTTTACCTGCTGGTGCGAGGCGGCCTGCAGGGGTTGGAAACTCAGTACCCGGTTTCAGCAGCGAATAAGTGGTACTTCATCGACATCGCACTGCCTGAGGCGCGCATCGGCATCGAGTTCGACGGCCGTGGCAAGTATGGTTCCGATGTTGACTCGGTCCACCGTTCCATCGAGGCCGAGGAGCGCCGCCAGCGCTTACTCGAAGCGCAGGGCTGGCGGATCCGCCGCTTCCGATGGGAGGCTCTCGCCCACCCCGAGGAAGTCATTGCACAGATCCGGGCGTTGCACGGCCGCAGCTAGTTCAGTCGTGCAAGGTTGAGCCTCAAACAGGCTCCGGGCATTGGGGCGCTGGGCACTGGGGCGCTGGGTGAGGTTTCCGCACGTCACCAGGGACGGGATCCGACCTAGGTCTGCGCATCGCATACTCCCACACCGCTTGGATACCCCCGCAGGGGTTCGTCCTTGCACCATTTGTCGCACTCGCAACCACAATCCGCCAAACTGCAGACCCATTGCCTCAAAATGACCTATTTTCGGCGTTTTTTGCCGAATGGGTCTGCACTTTGGCGACTACATCACCTCAAGTCGCGGCCTCACCGCCACCGAACAAGGGACATTGCATCATTAGAGATCAAACACGCCGACGAAACGCCGATAGCCTGCTTCAAATGCGGCGAAACCCCCACCACAGCCGGTGCGGAGGGCACCGTAAGACCGGAGGGCACGGCTGCGGTGCTCGTGGGCGGCGGCGGGGCCTGGCTGCAGCACCCAGGAGTGATGGCAGAGACACATACCCAAAATCTCGCACGTAATTTCCCTTGGTCAGTTTTTAATTAGCCCCACAAACGTTGCAATTCCAACGGTCTGAATTCAAAGTTTGAAATAGTCGCGGGGGAATTACGTGCGACATTTTTGGGGAACCATGCCGAGGCCGGGGCGGAGCGGGCAGCCAAAAGCTAGGCCGCCCGGCGCATCAAGGAGGCCAGCGAAAGGTCCGCCCGGCCGACAGTGATTACGACTCGGCGACCTCAGGACACGACTCACCCGAAGGCTCCGCCAGGCCGGAGACAGGTCCGCCCGACCGACAGCGATTACGACTCGACGACCTCAGGGCGCGACTCACCCGAAGGCTCCGCCCCAGCCTCGTCCACGGACACCGCGCCGCGCGGCTCGCGCAGGGCCAGCCCGCGGTATCGGTTGATGGCGGCACCCACGTCGATGAGGCGGGGCCGCGCCAGGAACGCAGGGTAGGAGCGGGCGCCGAACTTGCAGACGGCGTCCAGGCCCTCGGAGGCGAGGCGTCGGCCGAGCTTGGCCATGAGCTCGGGCATGGATTGCTTGCCGGCCATCTCCTCGAGGACGCCGCGCACGCACCAGGCGATGGCCTCGGCCTGCCCGGGGTCGACGACTCCGGCGACGTCGGAAATGTCGACGGTCGACCGGTCGATGGTCAGCACGGACGTGCCCGAGGCCTTGGTGCGCGGGCGGTCCACGCGGGCCTTCGCGGCGGGCACGCGGGGCGTCGCCTCCCAGGAGGTTGGGGCGTCGGTGCGGGGGCGCGGCAGGTCGGCGACGACGGAGCGCGCCCGGGAGGTGACGTCGAGGCAGCGGTAGTTGTCCATCATGAGGACCCGGTCGGCGGCGTCGAGGAATGCGCCGGAGCCGCCGACGACCATGATGAGGGAGATCCCGGCCTCGGTGAGGGAAGTGACGCGGTCGACGAGGGGCGTGATGGGTTCCTTCTCGGCGGCGACGAGGTCGCGCATGCGGGTGTCGCGGATGAGGAGGTTGGTCGCGGAGGTGTCCTCGTCGATGAGGAGTGTGCGCGCGCCCAGCTCGAGGGATTCGATGATGGAGGCGGCCTGCGAGGTGGAGCCGGACGCGTTCTCGGTGGAGAAGGACGTGGTGTCGGCGCCGCCGGGCAGGTGGGTGATGAACGGCGAGATGTCGACGCCGGTGACGGCTCGCCCGTCGGCGGCGCGCACCTTCGTGGCGGTGGGGTCAGTGGCGACGAGTTCGCGGCCGTCGCCGGGCACGTGCGCGTAGACACCTTGGGCGATGGCTTCGAGGAGCGTGGACTTGCCGTGGTAGCCGCCGCCCACGACGAGAGTGAGGCCCGGGGGGATCGCCATGCCGGACACCTCGCCGGCGTGGGGCAGGGTGACGGTGGCGCGCAGGGACTCGGGGGCGGCAAAGGCGACGACGCCGTCGCCGGCCAAGGGCGCTTCGGACACGCCGGCGCGGCGCGCGAGCATGGCCTCGTCGGCGACGAAGGACACCCACCCGCGCTCCTCGAGGATCCCTTGGAGGGCGCGGTAGTCCTCGTAGGCGGCGACGTGGCCGAGGAGGCGGGAGCGTTTGCGGGTCGTCGCAGAGTCCTCGGAGACGAAGTCGAAGCAGTCCATGACGATGTTGGGCACGTCCACGTCGAAGAGGCGGGCGGCGCTCTTGCCCAGGATCGTGCGGCCTCGCGCGGGGAGCTTGACCTGGAAGCGGACCTCGACGCGGTCGGGCATGACGGTGGCGTAGGAGCGCTGGAGGATCAGGGCTCCGGCGCGGGCGATCGACACGTCGCGTGCGCCGCGGGCGCGGATAGCCTCGTCGAAGGCGCGGGCAATGAAGTCGGCGGCGGCCAGGCGGGCGTCGGACGAGGCCAGGGTGGCCTCGGGCAGTCCCATGGCCTCGGGGCGGGCCCAGGCTCGCAGGGATGAGGGCGGGGCGTAGGGGTCGGCCTGCACGTGGTCGATGGCGAGGGTGAAGTCGCCGTAATCCCAGGTGCCGAGGGTGTTTTTGTAGAAGCCGTAGGGTCGACCGTCCGCGTGGCGGAGTTGGTCGAGCAGGTCAGCGTCGGTTCCGGAAATCGAGCGCGAGGGGGCTTCGTATCGGGGAGTCATGCCTTTAAGAATACAGGCGGAGCCTGCGGGAACGGGTCACCGTTCCCGCAGGCTCGCAGGTGTGATGAGTCGCGGCGCACGCGGCTCTCGGGAGCGCGCTCAGTCGAGGATGCCAACGATGATCGCCACGAAAACGAGGAAGAATATGAAGCTTGTTGCAATGATCGTGACAATCTTCGCGGCCTTCGTGACGGTGAGGGTCGGAGATGGGGCACCCATCCGCTCGGCCTTCGAGTGATTGACAATTGCCCAGACCATCGCCGGGATCGTCAGAATGAGAGGCGCAATGAAGAAGCTCACCACCGCCAGGACCATCGCGAAGATCGCCTGGGTCCTCATGCTGTCGAATTCGCCGGACATCGCCGATGAGTACATCGGGGACCCATAGACAGGCTGGCCGTAGCCGCCCTGTCCGTAGCCGACCTGTCCGTAGCCGACCTGTCCGTAGCCCGGCTGGCCGTAGGCGCCCTGGTCGTAGGCACCCTGTCCGTAGCCCGGCTGGCCGTAGGCGCCCTGGCCGTAGCCCGGCTGAGCGTACCCCGGCTGTCCGTAGGCACCCTGGCCGTACCCGCCCTGGCCGTACCCAGCCTGACCGTAGCCAGCTTGGTCGTACGCTGCACCGATGGCCTGGCCGTCAGGGGCCTGCCCATACGCAGACTCGGAAGCGTAGGGGTAAACGGGGTCGCTCACAATCGTCTCCACATGATGCCGTTGACTATGACGGACCACATCCTAGCAGCGAGGGAAGGAAAGGAATGGGCCCAGGGAAACCAGATGTTTCCCCGGGCCCGCGCCTGTCAAGCGTCATCAGTGGGAGGATGCTGCCGCGCCGATAAGACCGAAGAGCAGGAAGAGTAGGAAGCCACCGACCATGAACACGATCTGAATGATCGCGCAAATCTTCGCGGTCGAACGAGCACCCTCCACGTCGCTCATCACGTCCATCGGGGCGCCGTACATCTGGGCATCCTGCACCAGCTTGTTACCCCAGATCCACATGCCACCAGAGAGGAAGAGGCCGCCAAACAAGAAGCTCAGGAACGACAGCAAGCGCACCGTCGACGCGTTCGAACGCAGACTCTGGACCGCCGGGTTCATGGCGTAGACGCCCGGCTGGCCGTAGGCCGCCTGGCCATAGCCCTGCTGGGGTGCTTGGCCGTATCCGGGCTGGCCGTAGGCCGCCTGGCCATAACCCTGCTGGGGTGCTTGGCCGTAGGGGCCCTGGTCGGCGGGGCCCTGCTGCATGTAGGGGTTAACAGGATCGCTCATGGGAAACTCCAAATGGATGTGTCGTAAATGCAGGATTCATCCTAGCGCACGACTCGCACGAATCAACGAGGCCGTGGCCAATTCCTCCTTGACGGGCAGGTGCGTGGCAGCCCGAGCGCCACCCCCGCCTCGCCTCAACGCGCCCCTGGCCTGGTCCCGCGCGCACAAAACGGCGCGGGGGCCGGCTTCCCGACCCCCGCGCCACCCGACAAACGGGCGCCACGTCACAGCATGCAGGACACGCAGCCCTCAACCGCCGTGCCCTCCAGGGCCATCTGGCGCAGGCGCATGTAGTACAGGGTCTTAATACCCTTCCTCCACGCGTAGATGTAGGACTTGTTCAGGTCACGAGTCGTCACCGTATCCGGGTAGAACAGCGTCAGCGACAGGCCCTGGTCCACGTGCTGGGTGGCCACCGCGTAGGTGTCGATGATCTTCTCCGGGCCGATCTCGTACGCGTCCTGGTAGTACTCCAGGTTCTCGTTCGTCATGTACGGCGCCGGGTAGTAGACGCGGCCGATCTTGCCTTCCTTGCGGATCTCCACGCGGGAGACGATCGGGTGGATCGACGACGTCGAGTTGTTGATGTACGAGATGGAACCCGTCGGAGGCACGGCCTGCAGGTTCTGGTTGTACATGCCGTACTTCGCGACGTCGGCCGCCAGGGCCTCCCAATCCGCCTGGGTCGGGACCTTGATCGACGAGGCGGCGAGCAGCTCACGGCACTTGTCCGTGGTGGGAGCCCACTCCTCGTCAATGTACTTGCGGAAGAACTCGCCCGACGCGTACGCGGAGTCCTCGAAGCCCTCGAAACGCTCCCCGCGCTCGCGCGCGATTGTGCACGAGGCCTTGATGGCCTCGAACAGGACCGTCATGAAGTACATGTTCGTGAAGTCCAGGGCCTCCTCGGACCCGTAGTGCACGTGCTCGCGCGCCAGGTACCCGTGCAGGTTCATCTGGCCCAGGCCAATCGCGTGGCTCATCGCGTTGCCGCGGGCGATCGACGGCACCGAGCCGATGTCCGAGAGGTCCGAGACGGCCGTCAGGCCGCGGATCGCCATCTCAATCGTCTTGGAGAAGTCCGGAGAATCCATGGTCTTCGCAATATTGAGCGAACCCAGGTTGCAGGAGATGTCCTTGCCGACGTGCGAGTAGGACAGGTCGTCGTTGTAGGTCGAGGCCTCGGACACCTGCAGGATCTCCGAGCACAGGTTCGACATGGTGATGCGGCCCTTGATCGGGTTCGCCTTATTCACCGTGTCCTCGAAGACAATGTAGGGGTAGCCGGACTCGAACTGGATCTCCGCGATCGTCTGGAAGAAACGACGAGCGTTGATCTTGCGCTTGTGAATGCGCCCGTCATCCACCATCTCGTGGTACTTCTCCGTCACCGAGATCTCGGAGAAGGGCACGCCGTACACGCGCTCCACGTCGTAGGGGCTGAACAGGTACATGTCCTCGTTCTTGCGGGCCAGCTCGAACGTGATGTCCGGGATGACGACGCCCAGGGACAGCGTCTTGATGCGGATCTTCTCGTCCGCGTTCTCGCGCTTGGTGTCCAGGAACTGCATGATGTCCGGGTGGTGCGCGTGCAGGTACACGGCACCCGCGCCCTGACGCGCGCCCAGCTGGTTCGCGTAGGAGAAAGAGTCCTCAAGCAGCTTCATGACGGGCACGACGCCGCTGGACTGGTTCTGAATCTTCTTAATGGGGGCGCCCGACTCGCGCAGGTTCGTCAGCTGCAGGGCAACGCCGCCACCGCGCTTGGACAGCTGCAGCGCGGAGTTGATGCCGCGCGCGATCGACTCCATGTTGTCCTCGATGCGCAGCAGGAAGCAGGAAACCAGCTCGCCGCGCGCCGCCTTGCCGGCATTAAGGAAGGTCGGGGTAGCAGGCTGGAAGCGGCCCGTCATGATCTCATCGACGAAGCTGCGAGCCAGCTCGATATCGCCGCGCGCCAGGTACAGCGACACCATGGCGACGCGATCCTCGAAGCGCTCCAGGTAGCGCTTACCATCGAAGGTCTTGAGCGTGTACGACGTGTAGTACTTGAACGCGCCCAGGAACGTCGGGAAGCGGAACTTGTGGGCGTAGGCCTGCTTATACAGCTCCTTCACGTCCGCGAAGTCGTACTGGTCGAGCACATGCTGCTCGTAGTAGCCCTCGTCCACCAGGTACTTCAGCTTCTCCTCCAGGTCATGGAAGAACACCGTGTTCTGGTTGACGTGCTGGAGGAAGTACTGGCGAGCGGCCTTGCGGTCCGCGTCGAACTGGATGTGTCCGTTCGCGTCGTACAGGTTAAGCTGCGCGTTCAGCGCATGGTAGTCAAGCTCCGGCGAGGGAGCTTCCTCTACGCCTGTGTCGGTGTAGTTTTCTGCCAAAACTGTTCCAGTCCTTCGCGAACTCTGGAGACATCCTCGGGCGTGCCGAGGAGCTCGAACTTATACATGTGGGGGACCCCCAGCTTGGCCGCGAT
>ERZ772987.314-NODE-314-length-10281-cov-3.74692_pt1 | contig 10281 bp, 5 predicted proteins | sample MGYA00511129_ERZ772987 | MGnify/ENA primary metagenome ERZ772987 (study PRJEB29015, sample SAMEA2738058) | human oral metagenome | biome: human oral; feature: human-associated habitat; material: saliva | place: China | collected 2222 ...
TCGAAAAGCCACCAAACATGTTGCTTTTCGAAACACATGTGGCTTCTCGGCGGAAAGAAAGGGGAGAAGGGGGAGATGACCAGCCCGGTAACCTCACCTCCGGCCAGCAGGGATAATAGAAACAGTTAGACACTTACATCGAGGACATTCGGGGACCACCCCGGTAGCATTGAAAGGCGCAATAATGGCGAAAGAGCCTGTATCTCAGGGGCCGGGTGCCCCTACTACTCCGGCTGAATTAGCGGAGATGCTGTGGAAGTCCGCGGACATTCTGCGCGGTTCTATGGAGCCTGGCGGTTATCGTGACTTCATGCTGGGCCTGATCTTCTTGAAATACATTGGTGACACTTTCGATAAGGCCCGCGAGGATGTGCAGCACATGCTGACTGAAGAATACGGCCTAGAAGGTGAGACACTGGCGGAGGAGCTGGAGGAGCCTTCGTATTACCATGCACGCCACGCGTTCTATGTGCCGACTGGCGCCCGCTGGTCTGACCTGGTGCGCCAGGCGAAGGGTGACCGTGTGGGTGAGCTGGTTGATTCTGCGATGGATGAGATTATGGCTCAGAACCCGCCGTTGCAGGGTGCGCTGGAGCCCATGTATGCGAGCGAGAAGGTGGAGCAGCGCACGCTGGCGCAGGTGATTGACTTGCTGTCGAATGCGAATTTTGCGGCGGTGCGTGATGGTGAGCATTCTTCGTCGAAGGACGTTCTGGGCTTTGTGTATGAGTATTTCTTGGGTAAGTTTGCTCGTGCGCAGGGTCAGAAGAGTGGCGAGTTCTATACGCCGACGACTGTGGTGAATACTCTGGTGGGTATGATTCAGCCGATGAGCGGTCGCGTGTATGATCCGTGCTGTGGTTCGGGCGGCATGTTTGTGCAGTCGAATAATTTTGTGCACCGTGCCGGTGGCGCGTTTGATGGCCGCCGTGAGGGTGAGCAGCGTGTGCTGGCGTACGGTCAGGAGCGTATCCAGGCGACGTGGCGTTTGGCGCGCCTGAATCTAGCGATTCACGGTATTGATGGTTCGGTGGGTGACCGTTGGCGTGACACGTTTGTGGAGGATTCGCACCCGGGTGAGCGTTTTGAGTATGTGTTGACAAACCCGCCGTTCAACATTAAGAAATGGCACCGGGTTGAGGATGACCCGCGCTGGGTTTTTGGTGTTCCGCCGAAGAATAACGCTAATTTTGCGTGGATGCAGCATGTGTGGTCGAAGCTGGATGTGAAGGGTTCGGCTGCTGTGGTGATGGCGAATGGTTCGTTGACTGCTGATACTGGTGGTCAGGGCGGTATTCGTCGTGCCATGGTTGAGGGCGACGCGGTGGCTGCTGTGTTGGTGTTGCCGCCGAATATGTTTACGACGACGAGCTCCCCGGCGTGTGTGTGGTTGCTGTCGAAGGATAAGTCTGCCGGTGTGAATGGTTCGGTGGACCGTTCGGGTCAGATTCTGTTTATGGATGCCCGTTCGATGGGTCATATGGTGTCTCGTACTGAGCGTGTGTTCTCTGAGGAGGATATCGCGAAGATTGCGAATACGTGGTGTGCGTGGCGCGGTATGCCCTCGATGTATCATGCGGATGGTTCGCTGGTGAAGGCTGGCGAGGAGCCGACTTCTGGCGTGTATGAGGATGAGGCGGGTTTCTGCTTCTCGGCGTCGCTTGAGGATGTACGGGAGCAGGATTTTGTGCTGACTCCGGGCCGTTACGTGGGTAGCGCTGTGTCTGAGGGTGAGAGTGCCCAGGAGCTGGATGCACGTATTGCCGGTTTGCGTGAGCAGCTGCTGGAGCAGTTCGCTGAGTCGGAGCGTCTGGGTGCGGTCGTGCGTGAGCAGCTGGCCTCGCTGGACCTTGAGGGTGGTGAACTGTAGTGGCTGTACTGTCGGACGCTCAACGTGAGGCTGGGTGGACCGTTGTCCAACTGGGGGATATAGCCCCATTGACTTATGGGAAAAGCCTAGTGGCTTCTAAACGTATTCCGGGTGATATTCCTGTATATAGTTCCGCTGGTCTTATCGATAGTCATAATGAAGCTATTATTGATGGGCAAAATATTATTATTGGCCGCAAGGGGACTATCGGTTCAATTACATGGAGCGAAGGTCCTGCTTATCCTATCGATACAACTTTCTATACTGCCGGCACGGAAAAGGTAAACATTAAGTATTTGTACTATCTTCTTAAAACTTATAAGTTTTCGGAGATGAATACAGATTCTGCTGTTCCGGGATTGAATAGGGTGACATTTGAGTCTCAAGAAGCTGTTCTTCCCCCTTTGGAAGAGCAGGAACGGATTGCTGGGATTTTGGGCTCGCTCGACGACAAAATCGAAGCAAACACCCGCCTCATCCAGACCATGGAAGATTATATCCATGCAATGATTAAAAAAACCTCTGAGTCTAATTCTTTCAAGCGAGTTGCAATTAAAGATTTGGCTATCCATGAGAAAAATCAAGAGTTGCCCCGTGAGCATGTAGAAGGTGCAATCCACCACTATAGCTTGCCCGCCTACGATTCTGGAAAGACTCCTGGAGTAGAGGAAGCTGATTCGATTAAGAGTAATAAGTTTATTATTGATAAGCCGTGCGTTCTGTTTTCTAAACTAAATCCTGGAACTCCTAGAATTTGGCTTGTTACCCCAGAAGATGGCATTAAGAGTTATGCCTCGACGGAATTTATTGTTCTGACTCCGAAAGAAAATGTTGATATCGCGAATCTTTGGGCTGCATGCAGCGAGGAGAGAATATCTCAGAACCTAGCAGATATGGCATCCGGAACTTCCACCAGCCATCAGCGAGTTCGACCCGCAGACATTCTTAATTCAAAGATCCTCGACCTGAATGACCAGAGTGAGATTCGCAGTATTACTTCATATATAGAGGCTCTCCGAAAAGAGAATCTTCAGCTTGCTGCTACCCGTGACGCTCTCATTAAGCGCCTCATTGGCTAGACGCTAGGGGAGCGTCGCATCCGCCCTGCCCGGCCGGTTCACACCGACCAGGCAGGGCGTTTTCAACCTTTTTGTTTTGTGGTGCACGAAAGCCTCGAGAGAATATCCATAATTATTCCCTCGAGGTTTCGCTTTTATTCATTTATGGGTAGAAGGGGGCGGCGTGCTGTGATGACCTCAAAATATTGTTGAGGAACTCTTGATTTCTCTCTTAGTATTTCAACGGGAATATCTGATTCCTCGATGAGTTCAATAGCATGAGGAATTAAAGACGGTCCTTCGATAGATGAGATGCGCCCCGGCTCCTTAACACGCCATCCATTGCGCGAGATAGTAACCATAGCATTTCGGTATGCGTCTTCCGATAGTCGTCCAAGTTCCTTAGCCCGATATAGGAGAGCCTGCATGCTGATGCCCCAATATTCCTTGAGCTCTTTTAGCTTCATCCAGCCTTCGCCGTTCATAACTCTTGGTAGCTCATCCTGTATACAGGCACTCGGGGCCAAGAACTCTGAAGCAAATGCATGAGCCTGAGCCTCTAATACCTTATGGCCTGGATCAGCATCCGCGTGCATCACGAGATGCCCCAGTTCATGGGCAGCATCGAAACGTTGACGATAATAATCGCCCTTAGTAGGGTTTAGGACAACAACCGGAACCTTCGTACCGAGTGTAGAGTATGCGTCGATTGCTGCACTCTGGAATGGTGCGAAGACAACGACGATACCATGATTTTCCATGGTGCGGACAACATGGCGGACAGGTTTATCTCCCAAGTTCCATTCCCTTCGAACCTGTTCGGCTGCTAGAGAGGGGATAATAGAGTCCGGATTGTCCACATCGGCAGGCATATCAGGGAGTATGAGATTGGGGAGGTCAGCGTACTCGGTAATCGTATGTACGACATCCTGGACTACCTGGGTATAAGCCTGAGCCTGGTTACGGCTGAGTTGCGTTGTTGAACGAAGTGACCTAAAGTGCGGGGCTCCAGATATGGAAGAAGTGTCCGACCCTTGATTTTCGAGGAAAGAAGGTGCAATACCCAGGGTCTGGGCGAGAGCTACAACGTTACTTGTCGTCGGGTTTCTATTCCCTGATTCCCAGTGGGTGATGGTAACGGCACTGACGCCAAGGCTCCTGGCGAGGTCACTCTTGCGGACCCCTTGTAGCTCTCGAGCTAGCGTAAGCCTCCTGGGGTCGAAAGATATGATTGGGGATGAATGATGTGTGGACATGATGCTTTCACTGACGGGGCATATTGCGTGGCGGTCATAATGCCCCTACTTTGTGGTCTTCTTCAGCTTAACATGAGCGTCAGGGACGGAAGGAACCTGAAGCTGGCTTTCCGATCGCGAATCCTGACCAGATGTAGCGGCAACAGGCAGGGGAGACGAAGTCGCATATGCGAGCAGGTCGATAGTCCATACCCAGGGGCTCTGGTCTCTGTGATTGGCTAGAGTCGGCAGGCCGAGGATAAGCTCCTTGGTCTCGCCTTCTGGGGTGATACAGTACGCCAGTACTAGGATAGGAAGGCGAGGCGGCAGCTTGTCGCTCGAGGTTTCTAGGCCTTCAATCGGTAGAGTAGGCTCTACATAACGAGTCGTTTCAGAAATAGCAGAAGGCTTAATGGCCCCCTTCCAGCGGATTTTTTTAGTGCCTCCGGGGAAGGGCGCACTCTGGATAAGTAGGGAGCAAAAGCCGCTGACCTCCCAGCATTTTACGCCCTTATAAGGGTGGTAACGATATACGCCAGGCTTTGGCATGAGTTTCTGGAGGAAGGTGTGGGCTCCTTCAGGAAGATCCTTAGCTAGATCACTGAGATTTTCGACAACGGGGCTTCCCATGAGAGATTCGTAATCTCCCGTAAAGGTAACTCGGTGCATGTCGCTAACTACAAAGTCGCGGGTTCCCTGACCCTTCGTAGAGTTACTGAGGCACTCTGCGGCCATTACCTTCTTACGGTCGTGTAGAGGAAGAATCTGGCTCAGAATTACTAGGTCATTCATGACCCCCCTCTTCTCTAGCTCTTCGAGAACGAGTACCTTATCTACGAAATCATGTGCTTCCAAAAGCGTAACCTTTCTGCAATAATCTGTATAAAAATTAACTGCTATACTGATAGCATACCATGAACTAAACTTTTTTGTCCCGGGGGATGTTATTACGCCAGAAGGGGCGTAAGAGCAATATACATATAGGCGTTGCTCGTACCTGCAGAGGAGTGAGGATAAAGGGAAGTGGGCTATCCTGGGGAACAGATGTGCCTAAAACCCTGGGGCACTCAGATAACACTGCACACTTTTCCCAAGCTACGACATCCTAGCAAAGGAGCTAGAACATGGTAACCACCAACCACCGCACCTACCGGCCCAACAACTCCACCTACAGCGCCCTAGCTGAACTCGTCGCACCCTACAGCCTCTCACGCATCCAGCTTACTGAAGCCGTCGGCATCGCCACCAAACCCACCGTCAACACCTGGGTCAAACAGTGCTGCCCCAATCTCCCGCAGGGCACCCCTGTGCCCCTCGCGCCCATCCTGCGCTACCTGCACGAGACGCACCTTCCCGACCCCAAAAAGTGGCCCGGTAGCTACCCCTACGACCAGTACATCCTCGAAAACATTACCGCACGCATGCTTGCCCGCGTCGTAGCCACCACTTTCAGCACCGATCACCCGCACAGCAGCAACTACCGCGAACTCCTTGCGCTCATTGCCATCCTCGTAACCCTCGCCCGCTACTGGCAAGGTCCCGAGGAAACCTTCCTCACTCTCCTCAACACCGCCGAACCCAGCGTAGCCTGCGAAGAAGACCTGCAACAGGCTATTGACGTAGCCCATGAAACTCTGCACCCCATCTTTACCGAACTGTTTGTACCCACACTCCGCACAGCCACCGGCACCTTCACCGCCGACGAAGCGCAACTGCTCACCCGTTACGCCCTCGCCGCTGGATACTACGCAGGTGCCCACCCCCACGAAACCCTCCACAGCATCCACACATCACTCGCCGCCGCAGACCGCATCAACGCTCTACCCGATGCCGAGCTTATCCGCTACGTAGCCGACTTCCTCAACGCGGGCTCCTACGCGACTCACGCAAGCAGTAGCTTCACCGGCAACCATGCTAAAGAGCGTAACCTCATCCTGCACGGAAGCTACGCCAGCCACGAAACCGCGTCACACCTCGTCGCCTACCTGCCTAAGGCCCGCGATGCTATCGCCTTCAGCACCCCCTACGGTGACGAAGTCGGCGCGCTCGCTGACGAACGCCGAGCCGCATTCACTCTCTATCTCTGCTACCTGCTCCTCGCAGATGATGAATCTTCAGAACAGCAGGCCGCAGACCTCTACCGCGCTGAACGTTGGGCACACAGTGCAGGCCAGCAGACGCACAGCATCGAGTACTCTGACCCGGTGTCTACTCTGCCCGATGCCCCTGCCAACCATTTGCTCATTCTGCCTCTCGACACCCCCGCGGGCACCCCCGACGACCTCGCGCAGCAACAGGAAGAAGCATGGCAGGCTATTGAAAATCTTGCCGTAAGTGTTGATGACGACATTAGCCTCAACGGCACCATCAGCTACCCTCTACGTCCTGGCGAACATCTTGCCGTCCTCGCGCCCCTAGACGTACTCGCAGGCTTCGGCCGGCATCTCAAAGCCGCGCACCGCGGCGAAGAAACCCGCCAAGACAAGCTCGTTGACAACTTCCTCACCGCCATCACCGTGCAACCCGGTAACCACGGCATGCGCCTGCGTGCCGTCATCGATCTCGGTCCTGAACATCTCAAGGTCAACACCAAAACCCGCCTAGGTCTGGGACTCCTCAGCATCTTCACGACCGGCAGCAAACCCCAAGGATCCGTCTACCTCGGCTCCCTCGACGACGTGATGCTGTACGGCCCCACCGAACGCTCCAACAAGCTTGAACTCACCCGAGCCGCTGAACGCGTCACAAACACCGCCCGCGGCTACCTTGAACGCGGTGAAATCGGCTCCGAAGACATCGCTAGCGGCGTGATTGTAGCTTCAGACGCCCTCAAAAATGCCTCCTTCGACGAGCTGTACATCAACCCGGTCTCCAACAACACCCCCGAAGAAAGCCTCAGCCTACTCACCAGCCTCACCCGAGACCTACCCGCCCTCCTCGAAGCGCTCCCCACCGGCCTGCCCGTAAGCGTGCCGCACCTTCGCACCCCCGAAGACGAACGGTCCATTCCGCACGGCGAAGAATACGACATCACCATCAACCAGCTCATCAAAACCGAGAAGGTACTCACCAAAATCACCGGCCGCCAGATCAGCGGCACACGCTACGGCGATGTCGAAAACAACAGGAAACGCATCCGTGTTCTCGACGCGCACGCCCTCGGCCACTACGCACGATACGGTGTGCTGCCCGCTGAGAGCCACTACCTGCGCGCCCCCGACCTGACCGAAGGTACTCAGCTCACCCAGGCCAACGACATTGTTATCTACCCCGCCTACGACCAGGCCTACGGTGGTCCCGCCGTCTACCTGAGCGAACGCGGGGGAGAGGTAATCGGTCTAGGCATGACCGTACTCCGATTCCGTCACTACATCCCGGGTCAGTCCAGCCTGCACGCCACCAGTGAATACGTTCAGCGCGCCCAGCTGCTCGCGAATCTTCTGCGAGCGCTCCTCAACGGCCTAGCCGAAGGAACCGCTCTCATGATTAGTACCCACCTTGCCCCCGAGAAGCGCAAGGCTAACACAGACATCAAGGGCTGGGAGAAACAACCGCTGCCCCATATTGACGGTCTGGCGTGGAACAACAATGACCTTGAATGGTTCAGCGAAAAGCCTGATGTTGCTGAAGCCGAAAACTCCGAGGCTGCAGGTGATGCACCCGAAAATGTGGCTGCATACGTCACCCACCCCGTGGCACGCTATCTCGCCCAGGAACTCAACACCTTCGACGAAGTAGAAGCCGCCCTCGCTGAAACTCTGCAACAAGTGCGTGCCGTCCGCGGCCGCTACGAACGGGATCTCATAGCTAATCACCTCGATATTCGCTCTACCTGGGAAGAATCAATCCGAGAGGATGACACCCAGTAAATATGATGACTGAGGTGCTGGGGCGGGTAGCCAACCCAGTACTTCAGCATGTTCGCTTACCCCGGGGTAAAACACAATACTGATATTTTCCCTTGTCATCAGGCATTCTAGAGATATACAACGCCGCACAGCTCAGCGCAGAAGATGAGTAACCGGCATACCAACATAAGTATTCACACAACAAGCAAGGTGCAAGACACCGGCAAAGAAAGGAGCCACCATGGCTGAAAAAGATTGGGAACTGAGTGTCCTCTCTGAACTCGCAGATAAGGGCTGGGAGCTAACCAACGGATCTGGTATTCAGCCAGACACCACCTATGAGCAGCGCGTACAGGACATTCGCAAGCCCGACTCAATCCTGCCTAACTATCAGGCGTTCCGTCACGGCCGTGAATCCCGCGAATCCCTCATTATCCCCGGCGAAGTGAAGGAAGCCCTGCGCCGTCTCAACCCGGATACCACCGAAGATAACGTGCAAAAGGCATACGCCTCCCTGACTCGCCGTCGCAGCACCAGCACCATGTCTGAGAACAAGGAAGCTCTCAGCTACATGAGTGCCGGCATCCCCGTGGAAATGAAGGCCCCGGACGGAACCCTGCGCACCCGCAACCTGCAGGTTATCTCCGCAGACCCTGCCCAGAACACCTACCTGGCTGCGCAGCAGGTCACCGTCGTCTCCGGCGGACGCTCCTACCGCCTGGACGTGGTGCTCTACTGCAACGGCCTGCCCGTAGGCATCATCGAGCTCAAGGACCAGGATAAGCCGTTCGCCAAAGCCTACAACCAGATGAACACCTACCAGCGTGAAATCCCACAGGCCTTCATCTACAACATCGTCACTATCATGGGTCCGTCTGACCACGCACGTTACGGCACCATCGGTACTCCGATCTCACACACCGCACAGTGGAACTACAATGCTGAAGGTGTAGAAACCCCCAACGGCACCTACCACGAGGACAATGATCAGTACTGTAGCTCGCTCGACCGCATCATTCAGGCTTTCGGAACCCCCGAAATTCTGCTAGACATGATGAGGCACTTCACCCTCTTCGTGGGCACCGGCACCGAAGAAAGCAGCAAGTCCTACATCAAGATTCTCGCCAAGGCACACCAGTACTACGCCGTGCGAGAGGCACTCGACCGTGCAGTGAAGAGCCATACTGGCAGGGGACAGGTAGGCGTCGTCTGGCACACCCAGGGCTCCGGTAAGTCCTACTCTATGCTGTTTTTCGCCCGCGCAGCCATGCGTGAGAAGGCCCTATATAACCCCACCATCATTGTGGTTACTGACCGCACCGACCTGGACAGCCAGCTCTACACGACCTTCCTGAACGCCAAGGACATGCTCCCCGAGGAACCCGTCCAGTTCGATTCGCGCCGCGAGCTGAAGAACCGCCTGAACGACATCCAGTCCGGTGGTATCTTCTTCACTACCCTGCAGAAGTTTGGCATGGACGACCCCGACGAGAAGTTCCCGCTACTTTCCGACCGCGAAAACATTATTGTCATGGTGGACGAGGCACACCGCTCCCACTACGACACCCTGGAAGGATACGCACACAACCTCAACGCCGCCCTGCCCAACGCCAAGTACATCGCGTTCACCGGCACCCCCATCGATAACAAGACCGGTAACACTACCGCAGTCTTCGGCGACTATATTCATACCTACGGCTTCGACCGCGCCATTGAAGAAGGCGCAACCGTCCCGTTGCTCTACCAGCCGCGCCACATCAAGATGGCAACCACTGAAGGCAGCGAAGAAATCGGCCAGTCCATCGAGGAACTGACCGATGCGCTGGAGCTCGAAATGGCCAATAAGACCAAGCTTGAGCAGACCCAGATCATGAAGCTGCTGGCCTCTGACGAGCGTCTGGACGAGGTCGCTAGGAATATTGTCGAGCACTGGGAAGAACGCCGCGAACTCATGCGTGAAGAAATGTGCGGTGCGATTGGTAAGGCCATGGTGGTTACCTCCGGCCGTGAGCACGCCGTGCGACTCTTCCACAAAATCATCGAGAAGCGTCCCGACTGGGCCCCTGAAGGACCCGAAGACATCAACGGTGGCCGCGTGCAGGTGCTGATTTCCGGCACCACGAGCGACACGGAGGAGCTCGCACCCTTCCGCCGCAACAAAGCCGATTCCCGTGCGGTTGAGCGTCGCATCAAGGATCCCGAAAACCAGTTGGAAATCATTGTGGTGGCCGATCGTCTGCTCACCGGCTTTGACGCCCCCGTACTGCACA
>ERZ772987.316-NODE-316-length-10242-cov-3.42299_pt1 | contig 10242 bp, 11 predicted proteins | sample MGYA00511129_ERZ772987 | MGnify/ENA primary metagenome ERZ772987 (study PRJEB29015, sample SAMEA2738058) | human oral metagenome | biome: human oral; feature: human-associated habitat; material: saliva | place: China | collected 2222 ...
ATACTTTCCGGAAACCTACAGGTCAATCCGTGAAAATCCGCGATTCCGGACACACATTTTGACCCTTAACCCTTTTTTTATGTACGCTCGCTATTAGGCAGATAATTAAACCGAAACCCGGCTAGCCGTGGCTAGTAAACCTCTCCACGTACATGGTTCGTTAGAGCCTAACCCTCCTTATTCACTGCTCTAGTTGAAAGTCCCTGATCATGCGTAAAGCTGTCATTTGCTTAGCTGCAGGCCTAGCTGTGTTAACCGTTAGCGCCATGGGCACATTCGGTTCAAAGCCGATTGAGAACCCAGATTTTGCTGGCCCGAAGGTTGGTGTGGTAGAAACCGACCAAACTGGAAATCGCGTGTGGCGTGGTGAACAGCCAGAGGTCATGTACAAAATTCTGGCGGACTTCACGCCATTGCGGGAGCGCCACTCCGACAATATTATCGACAGCTCACTAACCTCTGACAGGCAGGTGCTAGAGGTATATGTGCGCGATGTTGCTGGTCCAGGTGTGGCGCAGCTATCGGCTTTGGCTTCAAAGTACCCCCAGCACATCAGGGTTAAGACCACCACTGTGACTGAAGCTGACGCTCAAAGGGTCAGTGACTACATCACTGAGAATAATCTGTGGGGTAACCCAGTTCTAGGTGTAGGTCTATCGGTAGAAACCGACAGTGTCACGGTGGATGTAGACCCAAGCTACCTAGCTAAGGGTGAGCCCATGCCTCTCGATAGCGCCACGCTAGGTGTGAAGCTAACTTTCAAGTCTGGCGAAGTAATCACCCCGCTGCGTTAGTACTATCCCGGTAACGTACTGGCAGTTGTCGATTATCTAGCGTAATTACTCTCTAGAAGGGTTAGAAAATGGGTAGCAGGCCAGTAGCCATTATCTGGATGATTATTGGCGTATTAGTGATTACCTCTGGGTGCGGTTCAAGCACTAAAGAGAACGCCCAAGCAGGTAATAAATCCAGTGGTATTAGCACTTCCGCTCCCCCGACAGCTAACCCCTCTCTGGGTGACCAAGACCCGTACTATCGGGACACGCGTGAAGACCATGAAGCTAAGGCTAAATGGTGTAATGAGCACGCTGATAAAGCACCCGACTTCAAGGTCAGTGACATAGCCACAGTCAAGGGAAATTTCTGGATTTGTGAACGTGGCACTGGACCTAACGGCATAAGTTTCTTGTCAGGTGCTCAGCAGCGTAAATACCTACTAGAGGCATACGCTGTAGACGGCCCCACACCTAGTGCTTGCCATCCATTTACGCCAGATCCCTCGTCAACGGTTCCAACGTACGAACGCTATCTCATCTACAAAGATAAGATCTGGCGCATACGTCAAGGACTTAGCTGCGGTCTCTAGCCCTTAGCTCTGCCACAGGTCAGTCCAGGTCACGCCCAGCTGCGCCAATAGCCTACGCAGCAAGGGCAGTGACAGACCCACTACTCCGTGCGGGTCGCCTTCAATCGATTCGATAAAAGCCCCACCCAGGCCATCAATCGTGAAGGCGCCCGCACAGTACATGGGCTCACCGCTGGCCACATAAGCCGCTATTTCCTTATCGCTCACCTCGGCAAAATTAATTACCGCACGCGAAACCCCCTGCGCCTGGGGGCTATCAGGGCTGTAGCCCTTGGTGGGGCTTAACGCAATAACCGCGTGACCAGTAAACAGCGTGGCACTACGGCCACGCATAGAACGCCAGCGCTCGACGGCGTCGTCGGCACTAGCAGGCTTACCCACCAACTCGCCGTCAATAAGCAACATAGAATCGCAGCCCACCACATAACGCCAGCCAGCAACCTGCTCGCTGCGGCCAAGCTGGCGCGCCACCGCCTGCGCCTTAGCTAAAGCCAAAGCCTGCACCACCACCTGCGGCCCACAATCAGGCTGGGTGCTACGCACCTGCTGCTCAACGGCGCGCTCATCCACCTCAGACACAGCCACCTGCGGCTCAATGCCGGCAGCTCGTAGGGTAGCTAAACGACCTGAAGATTTAGAAGCAAGCACAATCATGGGCCTAGATTATCCCTAGTTAACGCGCAAAGACGCAGATGTGGGAAGCTTGACGCATGGGATTTAGCCGTTTAACCGTCGTGGAAAAAATTGATTCCACCCAAACCTATCTTTACTCACAACTAACCACCCCAGGCGGGCTGCTGCGGTCAGATGCCCCCAGCCGCTGGCCTCACCTATCGGCGTTGCGAGCTATTAGCCAAACAGCCGGGCGTGGACGCGGCGGGCGCAGTTGGGTGACCCCCGAGCGCGGCGCCCTACTGGTATCAACCGTGCTTTATCCCGGCCTAAACGAGCAGCTACTAGGTTGGCTGCCGCTAATCATTGGCGATGCGGTAGCGAAACTACTAGCCAGCTATCTAGACACAAATCTGTGGCAGGTGGGCACCAAATGGCCCAATGACGTGCTAATTCAGCCCCGTCCAGACTCAGGAATTGAGCTAGAGGAGGTGCCCGGCTGGGGTCAAGCCCGCAAAGTCTGCGGGGTGCTATGCGAGCTAGTGGCCAACCCCAATGGCAGCTATGCGGTAATTGCTGGCGTGGGCATTAATGTAGCCCAAAGCCGCGAGCAACTGCCGGTTGATTGGGCCGGTTCGTTGGCGCTAGCTGGGGCTAACGTTAAAATCCCGGCGCTAGTGCTAGAACTAGGTACCACCATTGATTTTGCGCTACGTGAGCTGGGGGTAAACGGTGAGGGCCCAGCCAAGGTTACTTCCCTGCCGCCGGTGCTACACAGGCGAATTTGCCAGGGTTGTCTGACCTTAGGACAGCAGGTGCAGGTAGGGGAGGGTGCTGACGCCGTCGTTGGCACAGCCATAGATATTCGTCCACAATTGGTCATTTCCACCCCCAGCGGAGAGGTAGAAGTGCAGGCCGGAGACGTTTTAAAAACCCGCTTTGCGTCCTAAATGTGATCTGAGCTACCATTGCCTGTGTGATTGATACCGATGCACAATTGCCGCTCGATCCGCCAGCGGTACAGATGCTCGGCGCACAGCCCGTAAAAACCCTGCGCCAAGCTGCGCAAGAGCTAAATGTTGATATAGGGCAGGCCCGTTGTTACTGGCGCGCCTTGGGTTTTGTAAATATCGACGACGACGCCTGCGTGATTACTGACGTCGATATTGAGGCTGCGCGCGGTGTCAAGTCTCTGATGGACGAGCATGGCATGAAGCGGGCTGCGGTAAAAAACATGCTGCGTGCCCAGTCATACACCATGGACCGCCTGGTGCTATGGCAGTTTGAGGCGATGGTAGCTCAGATTGCGGCTGAGAAAAACATTAGTGACATGCAAGCTCGGGAATTGGCCATTGAGAAAGCCAATGAACTGGCTGAAAACCTGCAAGATCAGCTGCTGTACACCTGGAGGCGCCATTTTGCGGCGCTAATTCAACGCACTAACAGTGAGATAAGTGCTGAAGGGCCACAGCGTCGTGACGGCCATTTCCCCCTAAAACGCTCAATGGGTTTTATCGATATTGTTGGTTTCACGGCGTTAGCTGCACGCCTGAGTCCGCAAGAACTTACCCGGCTGCTGCACGACTTTGAGGACACTGCCCGCGATGTGGTTACTTCGCGCGGTGGGCGAATCGTAAAAACCATTGGTGATGCGGTTATGTATATTGCCAATGATCTGTCCACCGCCGCCGATGTGGTTACCGCCCTGATGGAAGAAATTCAGGGAGGCAGCCACAAGCTTCGGCTACGCGCCTCGCTAGTAAGCGGGGAGGTAGTTTCCCTATCCGGTGACGTATTTGGGCCTACCGTCAACCTGGCTTCACGCCTAGTTAACCTGGCCCCTCCCGGGGGAATCCGGATGGATGGCAACACGGCGGCGCTCATCAAAACCTCAAAGGTTGCCAGTAAATACGTGATCCACCCTTGTAACAAGCAAGAAGCCAAGGGATTGGGAGAGATTATTCCCTGGTCGCTAAAGCGAACCGAGTGGGTGCTGGCTGAAAAAGCCGGAACCGAAAAAAGGTAGGCAGGTTCAGAAAAATCTGAACCTGCCAGCAGCCGGCGCCGTCGGCTTAAATGGCCGAGCCGGGCGTAAACGGCCGGATAAGACGGGCTTAAAGCTGGGCCCTGACTTGGGCCAGCCGGAATCAGGACTGGGCCTTACGAGAGGCCAGGTAAGACTGCAAGCCCTTGATAATCATGGGTAGCAGTGAGATGAACACGATCACCAGGATCATGTGCTCAATATTTTCGCGCACCCAGGTGAAGTTACCCAGCCAGAAACCTAGCAGGGTGATGCAAAAAGCCCAGAAGAAAGCCCCGATCATGTTAAAGATGGCAAAGTGGCGGTAGTGCATCTTGCCTACACCGGCCATAACCGGGGTGAAGGTGCGGATAATCGGCACAAACTGGGCCAGGGTCACGGCCTTACCACCGTGGCGTTCAAAGAACTCCTGGGTGTTGGTTACGTACTTCTGCTTAAACAGGCGCCCATCGGGGCGGTCAAAGATCTTGGGGCCAACCTTGCTACCGATTAGATAACCAGTGCCGTTACCGGCAATGGCAGCCAAGAAAACCGCTGGGGCAGCCACCCAGATCGGTACCGGTACGGCGCCGGTGCCCACAAACATGCCTAGGGTGAATAGCAGTGAGTCGCCAGGTAGGAAGAAACCCACCAGCAGACCGGTTTCAGCGAAAATCACCAGCATTACGCCGATGATGGCCCAGGGGCCGAGCCATTCAACAAACTTATTGATCAAAGTACCGGCGTCGAGCCAGTCAGGCGTGATAGAGGTCTGAACTAGCGTGGCGCTAGCAGCAAGATTGAACATAAGGCAAACTTTAAATCTCTAACTTGGTCTCTGGCTGTGAGCAGCCCTAATTGTTGGGTGTGTACTAAGGCACCAATGTCGTTAAGACTTGGATTTTTCGTCCTGACTGGTGCCGGTAAACACTACAAAGTGGTAGAAGAGGAACCGGCAGGCGGTAGACAGGGCGAAACCAACCACATAGGCGGCGATGTTGTCGCCTAGCTGTGTGTTGATATTTAGTACGTGGTGGGTGAAGAGCAAACAGGCCTGGGTGACACATAGCCCCAAAATGTTTGCAATAACGAAGAGAGTGCCTTCGCGTACTACGTTTTCTTGGGTGCGACCGCGATAAGTCCACAGCCGGTTAGCTATCCAGGAGTAGATGGTGGCGATCGTGGCCGCTAAAACATTGGCGCTGTTAGGGTGTCCAGACAAGAACCCAAAGGGCATAGGAGCGTACTGGAATACGTTAAACAAGCCTAGGTCAATCACGAAGGCGGAGGCGCCAACTGCACCGAACTGCATGAACTCTACAATCCAGGCTCGTAGGCGCTGCGATAAGTCAGAAGGGGTCAGCATGGTTGCCCTTTAATGTTTTGCGATACAGATTCCTAAATTAATTTATGGAACCCACAGGATGCTAATTGAGCCGTAATCCCACACCCAAGCTACCCATAACACCTGGGTAACTACACCTACAGCCAAAACCGCCAAGGTGGCTCGTGGGCGCTTACTTAGTCTTGCTGCCACAGCCCAGGCCAGTGGGGCAACCATCAGCAACATGCGAAAAACTGAGGAGGAAGGGTCGAAGAAGATCAGCAGGTAAACCCAGTAGCATACGCACCACATCCAGGTCAGGCGTCCCAGCTGACGCAGTTGAGGCCAGCTCAGCACGCACAGGCTAAGCACCAGCACCCCAAACAGGCCAATAACACCTGCGTGGGCGCCACCAAAGCTAGCAGAGCGGTTAATCCAGGCCTCAAAAGGAGCCAGGTCCACGCCGCGCCAAGCAGTTTCCGTGTCCACATATGCGCTCATGCGTCCAGTAGCGATCCAAGCCAGCAGTGGCCAGGTCAAAGCAGCCACGCAGGTGACTGCAGCAGTAACAAACAGCCACAGGAGGTCTTTGCTGCTCAGTGGCATGGGGCTTAAATCCATAGGCGTAAAGCTAGGCAAAGCTGGCGGGGCTGGTGCAGGGGTCGGCGCGTTGCTAGGGGTGGCGGCCTCGTAATTAGCGACGACGTCGTAGTCAGGGGAGGCCTCGGCGCTGGCTGCAATGGGGGCGGCCTCAAAAGAAGCAATGGCACTAGTGGCAGACTCATTAGCGGAAGAATCACTAGCTTCAGGTTCGCTAGTTTCAGAGTCGCCAGCTTGCGGGCCAGCGTGGGCAGAGCCGGTGGTTTCAGTGCCGATGGCGCCAGCCTCACTAGGAGGCACAGGAATAGTCTGAGGGGCGGTCTCAAAAGAAGCGCTCGCGGTCAGGTCAGGTGCAGTTTCAAAAGAGGCAATAGCGGCCTCATTGGGAACTGGGGCAGTATTAGTGGCGCCGCCAGCTGCAGTGGCTGCATCGAAGGCCGGCGTATCGCTAGGGGCGCCGTCGCTGTAAGCGGTGCTAGCAGCGTAACTAGCGGCGGCGGCGTCGTAATTAGCGGCGTAAGGGTCGGCGTCGGCATAAACCCGGGCGGAAGAGAAAGACGCATCAAAGCGGGAGGCCGAAATCAGGCCACGCGCCCGCAGCTCCTCCCAAACCCACCACAGGCCCAGGGCAGCCCCCAGCGGCACCCCGATCGGGCGGGTAAAAGCAGCCAGTACAAACACCACCATGGCCCAGGCAAAACGACGCTTAGCTAAAACCGCGAAACCAATCGCCACCAGTGCCAATCCCAAAGACTCGGCGTAAGGAAGCTGCAAAATAATGGCCGGGCCGCAGGTGAAGAAAATCGCCACCCCCAGCAAACTGGCCGCCTTACCCACGCGCGGGCGCATCCAGGCATCCAAACCCAAAGCCGCCAAAGCTGAGCCCAACCAGGCCACCACCACAGCGCAGGCGTAATAGTTAGCCGAGAGTAGCTTGGCCAGGCCACCACTTAAATAGGCATAGATGGGCATAAACGCCCAGGTGTTTTGGCCCACGCGGCCATCTTGACCAATCGGCAAGCTGGTGGAGTCGGGATAGCCCTGGGTGGCCACGCGGTAGTACCACTCAGAATCCCAAAAAGCCACATGCTGCAGGTAGCTGGGCTTAGCTGCGCTCCAATAAGTCTGGGGGGTGTCTAGGCCGCCCAGATTAAAAATCAGCAGCCCAATCAGCGAGGCAATAGCCCACACTGCCAGTACCTGGAGGCGATGGGGGATACTTGAATGTTGCACGTCCATATCCTATGTGGGTTTTGCGAAGTGTGCCGTTCAGTGCGCGCCCCGCTTAAGGCGGGTAGGCTAATAACGTGAGTGCACCAACTGTGGCAGTTATTGGCGGCGGGCAGTTAGCTCGCATGATGCAAGAAGAAGCAAGTGCGCTAGGTGTGCACCTGCGTGCTTTAGTGGAGGCCCCGGACGGGTCTGCGGCGCAGGTAATGCCTGATGCCCCAGTGGGGCGGGCCGACGACGCCGGGGCGGTGCGTGATTTGCTGCAGCCCAAACGGGGGGAGCAGCCCCAAGATCTAGCTGACGCAGCGGTTTTAACTTTTGAACATGAGCACCAAGATCACGCCTTGTTGCAGCAGTTAGCGGCCCAGGGTGTATCGGTGCAGCCTAGCGCCCAGGCTTTGCTTTACGCCCGCGACAAGCTAGAAATGCGCCGTGCTATGACGCGCTTGGAGCTGCCTCAGCCGGCTTGGAGCCCGGTTAGCCAGCCCGCTGAGGTGCTTGAGTTTGCCTTGCAGCATGGCTGGCCGGTGGTGTTAAAGACCCCTCAGGGCGGCTATGACGGTCACGGGGTGCTGCTGGTTAATGACGCCGCTGAGCTTGAAAATGGTGAGGCTGCAAAGTGGTTTAAAGCTTTGGCCGACGGCGCCGGTGTGGGCGGTGGTGGCTCACTAGGGGGCGCCCAGGTCAGCTGCCTGCTGGTAGAGCAGGCAGTTAACTTCACCCGTGAACTTGCGGCCCTGGTGGCCCGTAACCCCAGCGGCCAGGTGGAGGCTTGGCCGGTGGTGGAAACCGTGCAGGTTGAGGGCATGTGCGACACGGTGCTGGCCCCAGCCCCAGGTTTGAAACCGGCTACTGCCGCGCTAGCCCAGCAGGTGGCTAAGCGCGTAGCCAGTGAGCTTGAAGTTACCGGTGTGCTGGCAGTGGAAATGTTTGTGGTTGAAGGTGATGGTGGCGATCAGCTGTATATCAATGAGCTGGCTATGCGCCCCCACAACAGTGGTCACTGGAGCCAGGATGGGGCTCTAACTAGCCAGTTTGAGCAGCACCTGCGGGCCGTGTTGGACTGGCCGTTAGGTAGTGCGCAGCTGGTGGCGCCCACCGTAATGGTTAACGTGATTGGTTGGCGTCAAGAAACTGACGCGCCCCTACCTGACCCCTCTAGCCGCTTGGCCCAGGCTTTGCAGCTAGCTCCGCAAGCCAAGATTCACCTTTACGGCAAGCAGGCTCGGCGTGGACGCAAGCTGGGGCATGTGAACTTGAGTTTGGCCGAGGGGCAAGATCCCTCTCAGGCGGTAGAGATTGGCCGCCAGGTGGCCCATGTACTTACCTGCCCGCAGCTGTAAAGCTGCCCGGTGGTTTAACTAGTGCTTTAAAAACCTTGAAAGGAAAACCGTGAGCGATAAGCAGCCTGTAGTAGGCATTGTGATGGGGTCGGATTCTGACTGGCCCACTATGGAAGCGGCCGCTAAGGCCCTGGAAGAGTTCGGTGTTAGCTATGAGGCCCGGGTGGTTTCAGCTCACCGTATGCCGGTGGAAATGATTGAGTATGGCCGCCAGGCCAGCGAGCGTGGTTTGCGTGTAATCATTGCCGGCGCTGGCGGGGCCGCCCACCTGCCGGGAATGCTGGCGGCGGTTAGTGAACTGCCGGTGATTGGTGTGCCCGTGCCGCTGAAGTACCTGGACGGCATGGATTCACTGCTGTCGATTGTGCAGATGCCTGCCGGTGTGCCTGTGGCCACGGTTTCTATTGGTGGGGCGCGCAACGCCGGCTTGCTAGCGGTGCGTATTTTGGCTAGCGGCGAGGGTGAGCAGGCCCAGCAGCTGCGGGCAGCTATGCGCCAGTTCCAGGTGGAGCTGGGTGAGCTGGCTAAGGCTAAGGGTCGCGCGTTAGCTGAGCGCGTGGCCGGTAACTAGACCGTAGCTGGCGCTGGATTGATATGGGCTGGCCGGCAGCTAGGCTGCAAAGCTCTAGCCTAACCACCCAGAAGCTACACAAACTATCGAAATCGAACACAACCGAACAATTTTAGGGTTAGGATAGAGCGGTGAACACAAAACACGAGCCTCGAACCGTCCTAGTAGCGGGCGGTGCCGGATACATTGGCGCCCACGTTGTGCGTCTACTACTTGAGCGCGGCGACAAAGTAGTTGTCGTAGATGACCTGTCTTACGGCACACCCGAACGCATCGGTCAAGCCAAGCTAGTGCAGCTTGACGTGGCTGGAGCCCAGGCCCAAGAGCGCCTAGAGCAGGTAATGCGCCAAGAAGGCGTAGACTGCGTAATCCACTTCGCTGCGCGCAAGCAGGTAGGTGAGTCAGTGGCTCGCCCGGCCTGGTACTACCAGCAAAACATCGGTGGCCTAGCCAATATGCTGGCCGCCATGGAACAGGCTGGGGTGGATCAGATGATTTTCTCCTCTTCCGCAGCCGTTTACGGAATGCCCGACGTCGCCGTCGTCGACGAAGAAGTAGCCTGCCACCCCATCAACCCTTACGGCGAAACCAAACTAATCGGCGAATGGATGATGGCCGACTGCGAGCGCGCCTGGGGCCTGCGCTGGGCGGGTCTGCGCTACTTCAACGTAGCCGGAGCCGGCTGGGACGACCTAGGCGACATGGCCACGCTAAACCTGATCCCGATGGTGATGGAGCGTCTAGTTAAGGGCGAGAGTCCCAAGATCTTTGGGACCGACTATGACACCCCTGACGGCACCTGCATCCGCGACTACATCCACGTGCGCGACCTAGCCACCGCTCACATTGCCGCCCTGGATTACCTGGGTAACGGCAAGCAAATGCAGGCTCACGTATTCAACGTGGGCACGGGCCAGGGTGCCTCAGTGCGTGAAGTGGTAGCCAAGGTAATCGCAGCTACTGGCTCCAAGCTGGAGCCTGAAGAGCTGCCGCGCCGCGCTGGCGACCCGCCCAAGCTGATCGGTAACGCCACGCGCATCACCGAGGTACTTGGCTGGCAGGCCCAGTACAACCTGGACGACATTGTCACCTCCAGCTACACCGCTTGGCAGGCTGACCCTAAGCGCCCACATTTCTAACTACTAGCTGGCGCTGAGCTGGCAAAGCTTAAGG
>ERZ772987.323-NODE-323-length-10177-cov-4.82148_pt1 | contig 10177 bp, 6 predicted proteins | sample MGYA00511129_ERZ772987 | MGnify/ENA primary metagenome ERZ772987 (study PRJEB29015, sample SAMEA2738058) | human oral metagenome | biome: human oral; feature: human-associated habitat; material: saliva | place: China | collected 2222 ...
TCCTTATAAGTCAGCAGATATTCTGGTAAAGCGGGCTCTTGCGGTGCAGCGCTCGGTACCATGTGTGGCTTAGCAGTGCCGACTTTGACAACTTGTGTGACTGGAGCCAATGTCTCCTTGTTGGACAATTCTTGGCGGGCAAGTTCCTGACCGTTGGAAGTATAAACTCGAGTCTTGATGATACGTTCGCCTGACACTCCTGGAATGACAATTTGACGAGCGCCTTGGACAAGTTCATCCGTCTCTTCCTCTCGAGTGGTGAAATCGATTTTCTCTACTCGCGTTTCATCCTTATAAGTCAGCGGATACTCTGGTAGAGCGGACTCTTGCGGAGCAGTGCTCGGCACCATGTATGGCTTAGCCGTGCCAATTTTGACAAGCTGCGTGACTGGAGCCAATGTCTACTCGTTGGACAATTCTTGGCGAGTAAGTTCTTGACCGTTGGAAGTATAGATACGAGTCTTGATGGTCCGTTCGCCCTGTATACCTGGAGTGACGATGTGGTGAGCGTCCTGAGGTAACTCATCAGTATACTGTTCCTCAATGTTAAAAGCAGTCTTCTCCACCCGAGTTTCATCCTTTGTAACCAACTCTAACTCAAGAACCTCATGAACTGGAGCAGTATCTGGGACTATGCCATAGGCAGACAACTCGGGTTTCTCGTGCACCGGAGCGGTATCGGGTGCCGTGCCATAATCAGCTAACTCAGGTTTCTCGTGTACGGGAGCGCTAGCAGGTACCGTGCCATAACTAGACAACTCGGGTTTCGCTTGCACGGGAGCACTATCTGGAACGGTGCCATAGGCAGTTAACTCAGGAAGTTCATGTACTGGAGCGGTATCTGGGACCGTGCCATAATTAGTGAGCTCGGGAATCTCGTGCACGGGAGCACTATCTGGAACGGTGCCATAGGCAGTTAACTCAGGTTTCTCGTGTACAGGAGCGGTATCGGGCATCGTGCCATAGGCAGTTAACTCTGGAACCTCGTGCACAGGAGCGGTATCGGGGACCGTACCATAGACAGACAGCTCTGGTTTCGCTTGCACGGGAGCGCTATCTGGTACCGTGCCATAACCAGGCAACGCTGGAACTTCATGAACCGGAGCTGTATCTGGAACAACGCCATAGCTAGTTAACTCGGGAAGTTCATGTACTGGAGCGCTATCTGGTACCGTAGCATAATCAGTTAACTCAGGCTTCTCGTGCACAGGAGCGGTATCGGGGATCGTACCATAGCCTGACAACTCGGGTTTCTCATGCACGGGGGCACTATCTGGAACGGTGCCATAGACAGTTAATTCAGGTTTCTCGTGTACGGAAGCGGTATTGGGTGTCGTGCCATAACCAGACAACTCGGGTTTCTCGTACACAGGAGCGCTATCTGGAACCATGCCATAACCAGTAAGCTCGGGAACTTCATGCATGGGAGCAGTAGCAGGAACAACGCCATAGCCTGTTAACTCAAGCTTCTCGTGCACGGGGGCACTATCTGGAACTGTACCATAGACAGACAGCTCTGGTTTCTCGTGCACGGGAGCTGTATCTGGAACGGTGCCATAGGTAGTTAACTCGGGAACCTCGTGCACAGGAGCGGTATCAGGTACCGTGCCATAACCAGTTAACTCGGGGACTTCATGAACCGGAGCAGTATCTGGAACGGTGCCATAGGCAGACAACTCGGGTTTCTCGTGCACAGGAGCGATATCTGGGACTGTACCATAACTAGTTAACTCAGGTTTCTCGTGCACGGGAGCGATATCGAGTACCGTACCATAGCCTGACAACTCTGATTTCTCATGCACGGGAGCGGTATCTGGAACGGTGCCATAACTAGTGAGCTCTGAAACTTCATGGATTGGAGCTTCTTTAGGAACAGCCTTATTTGCTGCAGTCCCGACTAAAACAACTTCTGAAACAGGCTCAGTGGTTACTTGATCGGAAACCTGCTTGCTCTCTACGACTTTTCCCTCAACACTATAATGACGTGTAACGATCTTGCGCGTTCCTGGAATGCCTGCGCGAATCACTCGGGATTGTCCTTCGGCTAAGTCGTCTGAATACTGATACTCCGTTTTATAGGGAATTTCTTGGGTCTGGGTCCTTGCTTGACTTGTAAATTGCAGTTCTGGTCGCTCATGAACAGGCGTTTGACGAGCAAATTGCCCTTCTTTAGCAGCAATTTCCTCCCTTTCCTTCTGGGAGAGATGGTCTCCGCCAGCAGGCTGCGCCTCTTTCGGAGCTTCAGTGTTCCTTGGGCGATCTGCGAGATCTTTCAACTGTTGATCAGGCTGACTAGCTGAGGCTTCCTTTTGCAGAGCTGGAAGCTGAGAGTTTCCTTTTTGAGGTAGTTGATACTGCGCTTCTTTTTTAAGGTAACCAATATACTGGTAGCCAGCAATTTTCAAAGGTTCTGGCAACTGATCACCAACGGCCAAAGTCAGACTTTGATTATAGGCAGCCAAATCCATACTGCTGACTGCCAAAACAGAAGCTGGCAGAAGCACAGAAGCTAAGCCTGTCACAAGCAAAATAGAAGACAGGTATCTCTTGCCATTTTTCCCTCGCGCCAGCACTAAAACGACCAAGGCCAGTCCTGTAGCTGCAAAAGCCGCTCCCAAAAGGCCTGACTCTCCTGTCTTAGGGAGCTTTCCTAACAAGCTTTCCTGCTTTGTCGGACGGTAAACCAAATAATAAGCGTCCGAATTTTCTTCCGCAAATTTGGGAAGTTCCTTCACAATAGCAGCTTTTTCAGCCTCAGTTAGATCGCTCTCCACCACATAGTGATACTGAACGAGAGTAGACTGATTGGCAGACACTTCCGCTGCCTCAACAGAGCTGACAGCTCCTCCCATTGTAGTACACAAAAAGAAGCTTCCGATAGTAGCGGAAACTAGACCTACAGACAGCTTTCTAAAAGAATAGCGCTGGTATATGTCACCAGTGACTCTTTTTCTCATAAAATTCCCTTTTCTTCATATAGTAAGCTAATAAAAATTTTACTGAATTTTACTCAAAATTGCAATCCCTTAGCCTTATAAAATACTTTTCTTTCAGCTGTCGACAGGGAGAGAAAGGCTTTCATTTTCAGCGAAAACAAAAAAGCAGATTCCCTGTGTGAGAACCTACTGTTTACAGATCATCTAAGCCCCAAATCCAACTCAAAGAGGCCATACTCATGCTTGTCCCCTTGCAATTCTGCCGCATAATGACGCGTGACGGTTTTTTGGTGAATCAGGGCACCGATAGCTGAGGCTTGCCGTTTCTGCGCTTCTTTAAAAATCGGATAGGACAAGGCAGAGCCCAAGCCCAAGAATTCTTCATCCACTCCCAGATACATAATCGTATAACGTTTGGCAAAATGCTTGGTCCAAAAAAGCTTGGCCAGATTAAGAGGAGTCAGTTTTTTATAAACCAGAGAGCCATAGTCCGGCATGGTAATCAGAAAACCAGCTAGCCTGCTCTCCTTATAGGCCAGCTTAACCATGGAAAAATCAAGAATATACTGGTATTTTTGAAAAATTTGACTGAACTGCTGACTGGAAATTGACCGATAAATCGGGAAATCTTGATAGAGGCGATTGAGGAGCTCAAAAACCTGCAACGAGGCTTGATCCCAGTCCTTCTTTTTGGGAGAACAAATGATGAAACCTGCTTTTTCAAAAGACTCAAAGCGATGAGCTAGCTTGTCCTTATGAGTTTGATTGCTGACCTTGAGATAAAAATTAGACAGATAGCGCTCCTTGAGCTCAAAACCAGCAGCCTGCCATAGCTGAGGATAATAGACTGGATTATGAGGTTCACCAGTAAAAGGGAGCTCCTCTGTTCCAGTCAGCTGCATTCGATAGCCTAGCCAAAAGCTAGCCTGTACCGGACCAATTATCTTAATCGCTCCGAGACTGCGAGCAAAATCTGCTAAATGCTCAATAAAAGCAGATGCAATCTTCTGATTATTGATGGACTCGAAAAATCCCAAGTAAGCAGCCTCATCATCTGAATAAAAGGTCAGAAGTCCTCGAATGTAAGGCCGACCGTCCTCATAGCCAACAAAGGCATAAGTATCTAAGTCAGAACTCAGCGGGTGACTACCTTCAATCAAAGCCAGTTCGTCCTCTTCCGACTGCATAAGGTGGTCTGGCTGGTAAATCTGCTTGGGCAGGGCTAGAAAATCATCCAGCTCTGTCGTATTGGGTTTGACCGGTTTAATTTCCAGCATGGTCTTCCTCCTTGATTAGTCGAATCTTGCCAGTAAGGCCATCCATCTCAATCCAATCACCGTTTTGTAGCTGGCTGCAGGCACCTCTGACATTTACAATGGAAGGAATACCCAACTCGCGGGAAATAATGGCAGTATGAGAGAGCAAGGACCCCTGCTCGGCAATGACACCCTTGGCTTGGGTCAGAAGATAGACCCAGCCAGGATCGGTCATCTTAGTCACGATAATCCGGTCCTGAGCAGACTCAATCTCCTGCACATCTTCCACGACCAAAACCTGAGCCTTGACGCAGCCAGGCGAGCAGCCAATCCCTTGTAAGGCTTGATTGCCCGTATTATGACTGCTGGTGCGGTTTTGCGATTTTAGGTATTTCTCAAAGACCTGTCCAGCAAAAACATAGCGACTAAAGGTTGGCAGTTCCTTATCAGCTTCCAACTTCTCTCGACGCTCGGCTATCAAGCCACTAACATCTCTGGGCTTTCTGGTCAACTCAAACAACTCTTCCTTTGTCAGATAAAAAACTTCATCAGGCGTAGCCAGCAGCCCCTGCTCGGCTAATTGCTGGCCAAGCGTTCGGAAAATCTGCCGCATCATGCCATAGATGCGGGTGCGGTTTAAGCGGGAGCTTTCCCGATATTTAACACCAGTCATGGCTCGCTTGCGAAGAAAATTCGTCCACCAGCCTGATTTTTGCTCCTCTTCTTCAAGTTTCTGAGGGGCCAACTTCTTCTTCTCTTGTTGGCACATTTGCAGCAGGAGCTTAAGTAGACGCTCTGGGTGCGTTCGGAAGGTGGGAGTTTCTAACTTCAACTCTTCCGGAGCTCGATCACCAAATTCATGGATAAAATGGACTATTTCTTGAACTAAAGGATGCTGGCGATTTAGAAAGACTGCTGGACTTTCACTTGCCATGGCCTGTCTAATCTCTGCATTTTCTTCTGCTTTTAGCTGAGCTGTTAAAGCCTGCAGAGCCAAAGCCGGCCGCATACTTTCAATCTGCTCGATTCCCGCAATCTCAGCTTGAACAACCCCACCGCGACGCGACTTCTTCAGGAGTCCAGTATAGACAAAAGCATACAAATCATTGACCAGCGTAATGTCCCAGTGAGCCAGAATATCCTCTTTCAACTTGCTGACCAAGGCAATCAAGGTCTCTGCATCTGCGTCGGGAGAAAAGCTCGCTTCGTATTCGCGCTGAATCTGGGCAAACTGTTCTTCCAATTGCCGCATTTGCTTGGGTGCCGTCCAAAACTCTCGAATGATGTGGAGCATGATTTGCAAGCGCTTAAAAGCAGACAGGTGCACCGGCATCTGAGGCACCTCTGTCTCTCTGACTCCCAGCATATCTTGCCAGATAGGAATGATTTTCTTTGAAAAAGGCAAAAACTGCAGCAGCTGATACCAGCTCTGAATCTGGTAATAGACTCGGCTATTGACCGGCTGCAGCATATTTTGAAAAGTGGCTTCATAGGCAGCCAACTCAGGGGCATCCTTGCCAACCAAGCGTTGGGCCAGACTGCGGAAAATGCTGGCATAAGCCTCCTGAATAAAGCTAATGGTCAGAGGACTGGAAACTCCCGGATAGCTCTCGACAATGTTGCTGTTATCCAGAATAATTTGCTGTCCCTCAGGCAGGGTGGTAATAGGTCGTGCCTGAAGGAGATAGAGCTGACCATTGGCAAAGGTAAACTCCATATCCATATAAGGTCCAAAAAGCTGACTCACCTGACCAGCCAAGACCTGTAACTCCTCGAGTTGTTCCAGTGATAGGTCTGGTGAGTCCTCCGTCTGCTCTGTATAAAAGAGCTGGTCCTTGGGATGGAGCGTCACCATGGTTGTAGGAATCTTATCCTCGACAACCTTATTGCCCAAGCCCCGACCGATGACAATGATGTGCTCGTTCAGAATGCCCTTGGGATTAGCTGTGAAGTAAATCCCAGACAAGTCTCCCTCTTGCATGACCTGCACAATGCAAATCATCTGCGCTTGCTTCAAAGATAGTCCTTGCTCAAATAGATAACTAAGAGCTGACTCCTGATAAAGAGAGAGCAAGGTCGCTTGGATGGCTTCTTTAAGCCCCTCTGGCTTCACATTGAGCTGGCTCTCAAACTGACCGGCAAAGGATGAGGCCTTCCCATCTTCGATGGTAGCAGATGAGCGGACTGCAAAGCGACAGTCTTTCTGGAAAAATTCCTTGCGAACCCAACTTTCTGCTGCCGTCAGATCTTCTTGCGCAAACTGCTCTTTAGCCCAGTCCTGCAGTTGCTGACTGAGTTGGAACAAGTCCAATTCTCCAGACCGATAGGCTTCCTCCATCCGCTCCAAGTCAGCAGAGCTAGCAGATTTTTGAAAAAAGTCAAAAGCAAACACTGCAAAGTCAGGAACCGGCAAACCAGCAGCCTGCATTTTCAGCAAATGATAGGCCTTGCCTCCGACCTGGTCAAGCCCTGTCTGCTTGATTCTTTTCATCAAAGTACCCCCATCAAGAGATAAACAGCAACGGACAGAACCATGGTCGTCTCCGTGATATAAGTATAACGCTCCACCCGCTCCCGGATATTAAAGCGAGTTGGATCCTTGATAAACTGCTCAAACTGGATGGTCATCCAGATGACATTCAGTACCAAGACTACTACTCCGACATGGGAAATATTCCAGAGGAGAGCAAAATTGGTCAAGATATCCAGCAGCGTCACCACCTCGATAAAGCGAGTAGCTTTTTTGTAGCCAAAAAGCATAGAATAAGTCACATACTCGGTCTCGTCTTTTGGCGCCCGAATCTTGCGGCAGACTTCCCAGATCAGACTTGGGAAATACATGGTAAAGGCCAGCAAGACGGTCGGAAGGGACAAGAGAGGCAGATTGTACTTGTAGCAGACGAAAGAGATGGTATAGAGATTCAAAATCATCATAACTGGGTTATGGGTCACTAGAGCCAGTGGCAGAGAATTTTGAATCTTGTCACGTTTGAAGAACCAGAAGGACATGAGAGTTCCGTAGATATAGAGAAAAAGGAACCAGCCGATATTGTTCATAAAGAGGATATTGAGCAGCACTGACACAGCTACGATAAAGCTGAGGGCAACAGCCAAGTCCTTCTTTTTCACTCGTCCAGATGGCAGAGCCCGATGAGGAAAGAGGCGTCTATCAGTCTCATAGTCCTTGAAATCATCCGCAATCCGCAGAATCATCAGAAAGACAAAAATCGTAAAAATTCCGATTAACTCCTGATGGTCAAAGTGAAAGGTGGTCACTCCGTCATTGAGCAAGAGGACAAAATAAATCTCAAAAAACATGATGGCAGCCACAAAAAAGCGTGGCAGCAAAGGGAACATTTCCTTATAATAAACAGCTAATCGTTTAAACATAGCTTTTCTCCAATCTTTTCACCCATTTGAATCTGGGTTTCTATTCCGAGGTCTGAGTAAGTCAGGATATCCTGATCCAAGCGAATCGTGCCTGCTGGATAGAGGACAAGAATGGTTGAGCCGCCCAGACCAAAGCGGCCCTTCTCCTGTCCTCGGACCAGATGGTCCTGACTGTGATTGTATATTCTGCCGACCAAGAGCGCCCCTACTTCCATCTGCAGGATAGATCCTAGGTCGGTATCTAAAAGACAGTATTCTCTTTTATTTTCCTTGTAAATCAAGCGCCGCTTCTGGGCTACCTGTCTGACCGTATGGAGGCGTCCCTTGATTTTTCGTCTTTGGGTAATTCTGCCGGATTCAGCAGCCAGATAGCGGTGAAGGTCTTCCACTCCCAAACGATAAACCAGCGCTGTTCCGCCACCAAAAGACTGAGCTATTTCTTCATCCAACAGTAAGTCAGCTAGCCTGTATGTCTGACCCTTGATCATCAGCTGCAAGTCCTGACTGATGGTAAAAGCCTCTAGCTTGGCATCAGCCACAGCCAGTATTTGATGGTCAGGACAGATTGGACGCAGAGCGGGCTTGATTCTTCGCTGGAAGAAAGCCGCGAAGCTAGAATAGGGACCATCTTCATAGTCAGCCAGATCCAGCTGATAATTTTCTACAAAAGCTGCTATTTTCTTACGAGAAAAAGGAGTGTAGTCTTTCAAGGTCAGAAGATAAGACAGGCTAGGTCTGGTCAAGATAGGCAATAAGAAGCGACCCCATGCAGTACCATAAAATTTGTCTAACAGACCCGCCTTGTATTCTGTCGGTTCCAGTACTTGGCCAGTCCTTCTCTGATAGACCTTAACCATGTGGCAGAACCCCCAGACCAATCAGACTTGCAACAGCCAGAATCGCAAAGACCATATAGGCCAGCTTATTAGGCTTGGGAATCCGGCAGTTGTAGACAAATAGGAAGGGCAGCAAAAGAGACAAGCCCAGCCACACCCAAGCAAAGAGAGCAGGCGCCAGCCATTGACAGACCAGATAGGTCAGAGGAAAAAATAGGGCACTGTAAGTCACGGGCAAGCCGATAAAATAAGTGCCAGATCCTTCATCATGCTTGGCCAAGCGGTTAAAATGAGCCAAGCGCGTAACCGCAGCTAAGACATAGAGGACAGCCAAGATGATATTGGCAACTCCCAAGGGCAGCTGAGTCATGAGGAGCACAGCCGGGAGAGCCGCAAAGCTAATCATGTCGCAGAGCGAATCAATCTCAATGCCGAAGCGCTTCTGGCTTTCAGTCCGCTTCATCCGCCGCGCCACCACACCGTCAAAGAGGTCGCAGATTCCGCTGACGATAAAGGCCATCATGGCTAACCGCAGCTGGGACTGAATGATGGCATAGACTGCCAACAGTGCAAAAGCGGCGCCCGTATAGGTCAGGATAACAGATTTATCGTATTCACCGATAAACAAAGGTTCATTCTTCTTCATGAATTCTTATTTCTCCTCTTCTTCCATCTAAAGTAACTAGCATCCCAGTTTCTAGCAACTGAGTTGCATTCTTAGCGCATACCAGAGCTGGAATCCCGCATTCCCTAGCGACAATGGAGGCATGGCAGAGAACCCCGCCATACTCTGTTACAAGACCACCTAGAATACCGAAAACATAGCTCCAGCCAGTATCTGTATAGCGAGTGACAAGGATGTCTCCCGGTTCAATTGTCTCAATATCCGCCAAATCCAAGAGAACTCTAACCCGACCGGTTACCTGACCGCTGCTGGCTGGCATTCCCGTCAACAGAGCCTGACTCTCATAGGCCACCTCTTCCAGGCTCATCTCTTTGTCGGTCAAATCCCCCACTGGCTCAAAATTCCGATAGGCCTGGCAATAATGCCGATTATCTGCTGCTTCTTCTTGCAACTGGTCAGCAGTCTTTTGCCCTTCCATAAAGGCAATCAGACTTTCTTTCTTAATGTAAAAAATATCTTGTTCATTTTTCAGAAAACCTCGCTTTTTATAGGCTCGGCCGAGTTTGAGGCTAGTCTGACGAATGAGGTGGTAATAGCGCGTGGAAATATCCTTGAACTCCTCCCGCCACCAGAGCAAGTTCCGCAAGTCTTGACTGATTTTTTCTATCTTTTTCTGCTTGGCTCGAGATAGATGAGCCAAATCCAGCTCAGACTCTGAGCCAGGACTGAGCGAAGCTTTGGCCGCTTGGTAATACGCTGAATCAGCAATCAACTGCTGGACCGCTGTCATAACTTGATGAGCATCTTCTTCATAACTAGCTACTCGCAAGTCCAGCTCCCGTGCCGAGTGATAGCCAAAATCCTTTTGGAAATCCTGAATCTTGATGAAATCTGCTCGCTCAGGATATTGTGCAGCCAGTCCCTGCAATTCTTCCACCGATAGCTTCAGCCAATCGTCCGTCAGTTTCTCGTCTGCCAAAACAAGATCCGCAGCTTCCAACATTTTAGCCAAAGGCTTGGTATGCGAAACATTTCCTAATTTAGCTATCAGTCGGAAAAATTCATCGACCGTTAGCCATTTGAGCAGACTAGTCTTTTTCATAGACAGCTGGACCGTATTGATGTAGGCTTGCC
>ERZ772987.325-NODE-325-length-10145-cov-6.92517_pt1 | contig 10145 bp, 12 predicted proteins | sample MGYA00511129_ERZ772987 | MGnify/ENA primary metagenome ERZ772987 (study PRJEB29015, sample SAMEA2738058) | human oral metagenome | biome: human oral; feature: human-associated habitat; material: saliva | place: China | collected 2222 ...
GATTTGCAATCTTGCTTCGTTACCTTCCAGTTAAACGTAACCTTCACTACCTTGCTATGGGATTCGGTTTGACAGCTATGTTGACTGTACTTTACTCATACGTAACAGGTCTTGGTGGAGCAGTTGCTGGTATCATTGGCACTCTTCCTGCTGAAGTTGCAGAAACTATCGGTTTTGCTAACAACTTCAAAGGATTGTCTATGATCGGTATCTCTATCGTAGGTATCTTCCTTGCAGTTGTTCACTTCAAGAACAGCCAAAAAGTTGCTGTAGCAGCACCTTCTACACCATCAGAAAGTGGGGAAATTGAAGATGACGAATTCTAATTACAAATTAACAAAAGAAGATTTTAATCAAATTAACAAACGTAGCTTGTTCACTTTCCAATTGGGATGGAACTACGAACGTATGCAAGCATCAGGTTACCTTTACATGATCTTGCCGCAATTGCGTAAAATGTATGGAGATGGAACTCCTGAGTTAAAAGAAATGATGAAAGTTCATACTCAATTCTTCAACACTTCACCATTCTTCCACACAATCATCGCTGGTTTTGACCTTGCCATGGAAGAAAAAGATGGCGTTGGCTCAAAAGATGCGGTTAACGGTATCAAGACAGGTTTGATGGGACCATTCGCTCCTCTTGGAGATACAATCTTTGGTTCACTTGTACCTGCTATCATGGGATCTATCGCTGCAACAATGGCTATCGCTGGCCAACCTTGGGGTATCTTCCTTTGGATCGCAGTTGCAGTAGCGTATGACATCTTCCGTTGGAAACAATTGGAATTTGCCTACAAAGAAGGGGTTAACCTTATCAACAACATGCAAAGTACTTTGACAGCTTTGATTGACGCTGCATCTGTACTTGGTGTCTTCATGATGGGTGCTCTTGTAGCAACAATGATCAACTTTGAAATTTCTTACAAATTGCCAATCGGTGAAAAGATGATTGACTTCCAAGACATCTTGAACTCAATCTTCCCACGCTTGCTTCCAGCAATCTTCACAGCATTCATCTTCTGGTTGCTTGGTAAGAAAGGTATGAACTCAACTAAAGCAATCGGTATCATCATTGCTCTTGCTGTTGGACTTTCATTCATCGGTAAATTTGCACTTGGAATGTAATTGATTATGACTAAATCATTAATTTTAGTGAGTCACGGTCGTTTCTGTGAAGAACTTAAAGGTAGTACAGAGATGATCATGGGTCCACAGGACAACATTCATACAGTGGCTCTTCTTCCAGAAGATGGCCCAGAAGAATTTACTGCAAAATTTGAAGCTGCTGTTGAAGGATTGGATGATTTCCTAGTCTTTGCAGATCTTCTTGGTGGAACACCATGTAACGTGGTGAGCCGTCTGATTATGGAAGGTCGCGATATTGAACTTTATGCAGGAATGAACCTTCCAATGGTTATTGAATTTATCAATGCAAGCCTAACAGGCATCGATGCTGATTACAAAAATCGTGCATCAGAAAGCATTGTGAAAGTAAATGACTTGTTAGCAAGCTTCGATGATGATGAAGACGAATAAGATATAACACCTTAAAAATGCTAAAACAGCTTTCATAGCATATAAATGGGAATGGGATCTACTCCCATTCCCATATTTTATAAAAAAGAACAGATTAGAGGTTTTCTATGCTAGATTATACAAAAGAAGAATTGCTTGAGTTGGGAGCAGAGATCACCACACGCGAGATTTACCAACAACCAGATGTTTGGAAAGAAGCATTTGAAGCTTACCAAGAAAAACGTGAAGAAATTGCTGCATTCTTGCAAGATATTGCAGCTAAACATGACTATATCAAGGTTATTTTGACTGGTGCAGGGACTTCTGCCTATGTCGGAGACACACTTGTTCCCTATTTCAAAGAAGTTTATGACGAGCGCAAGTGGAACTTCAATGCTATTGCGACGACTGATATCGTGGCCAATCCACAGACTTATTTGAAAAAGGAAGTACCTACGGTTTTAGTGTCCTTTGCTCGTAGTGGAAACTCACCGGAAAGTGTAGCAACAGTTGACTTGGCCAAGGCCTTAGTTGATGAGCTTTATCAAGTGACCATTACTTGTGCCGCGGAAGGGGAATTGGCTCTTCAAGCACATGGAGATGATCGTAATCTATTGCTCTTGCAACCTGCAGCTTCAAATGACGCTGGATTTGCAATGACATCAAGCTTTACTTCTATGATGTTGACAGCACTTTTAGTGTTTGATCCAGAAGAATTTTCTGTAAAATCTAAACGTTTTGAAGTTTTGTCTAATTTATCACGTAAGGTCTTAGATAATGCTGCTGATGTTAAAGAACTGGTAGATTTAGAATTTAACCGTGTCATTTACCTAGGTGCAGGTCCATTCTTCGGTCTTGCTCATGAAGCACAACTGAAAATTTTGGAATTGACTGCTGGTCAAGTTGCGACTATGTATGAAAGCCCAGTTGGCTTCCGTCACGGCCCAAAATCTCTTATCAATGAAGATACTGTAGTTTTAGTCTTTGGTACTACAACGGACTATACTCGTAAGTATGACTTAGACTTGGTTCGTGAAGTTGCAGGAGACCAAATCGCTCGTCGCGTTGTTCTCTTGAGTGATCAAGCTTTTGATCTTGAAAACGTTAAGGAAGTAGCACTTGGCTGTGGCGGTGTCTTGAATGACGTTTACCGTGTATTCCCTTATATTGTTTATGGTCAACTATTTGCTCTCTTGACTTCGCTTAAGGTTGGAAACAGACCTGATACACCATCACCTACAGGTACAGTAAACCGCGTCGTTCAAGGTGTTATTATTCACGAATTCAAATAATAAGGAGAAAAGGATGAAAACATACACAGAACGTGTATTTGGGAAAGTTGATGACAAGGATGTTGTCGCTTATCGCTTTGAAACAGAAGCAGGCTACCAACTAGAAATCATGACCTATGGTGCAACGATTCTACGCTATGTAACTCCTGATAAGGCTGGTAATTTTGCCAATGTTATCCTAGGCTTTGATGATTTTGACAGCTATGTAGGTAACAGTCCTAAACATGGAGCGAGTGTAGGTCCAGTTGCAGGTCGTATCGCAGGTGCGACATTCGAATTGAATGGGAAAACCTATGAACTCGAAGTCAATAATGCAAGCAACTGTAACCACAGCGGCTCAACAGGTTGGGATTCTAGCTTGTTTAAATTGGTTGAAGTGAGCGACCATGGTTTGACACTTTATACAGAAAGAACAGACGGTACAGGAGGCTTCCCAGGTAATCTTAAGATTTGGATTAGCTACAAATTAGAAGAAAATGGGGCCTACGAAGTCAGCTATAAGGTGACGACAGACCAGGATACGCTTGTTAATCCAACCAATCACAGCTACTTTAACTTGTCTGGCGATTTCACTCAAACTGTTGATCGCCATGTTTTCCAACTGAATACAGAAGGTATTTATCCAATCGCTCCTGACGGTGTACCTGCAAAAACACCAGATGCTAACCGCGATGTAGTCAAACATATCTACAATGGTGCCTTGTTGAAAGATATCTTTGCAGAAGAAGATGAGCAAATCCAAATCGTATCTGGCTTGGATCACCCATTTGCTCTTCCTAAAGGACATGATAATGCTGGTTTCCTTTATGACCAAAACTCAGGACGTTTCATGCTCTTTAAGACTGAAGCTCCATGCATTGTGGTTTATACAGCAAATTTTGTGGATGAGAGTGTCATCATCGCTGGTCAACCAATGATTCAGCACAATGGGATTGCTCTTGAAGCACAGGCTCTACCAGATGCCATTCACAGCGACCTTAAAGATCAAGTGATTCTCAAAGCAGGTCAAACTTTTACTAGCAAAACTCGTTACGAGATTATTGTTAAATAAGAAAAACTCTCTGACGCCTTTAAGCTTCAGAGAGTTTTATTTTATTCTTCTTCATCTGGTGTGAGAATCATCGGAATGATAATCGGTTCACGTTCAGTATTTTCATAAAGGAATGGGCGAATAGCGTTAACGATAGCACCGTTGACAGATTGGATGCTGGCATCCTTGTTTTTCAAAGCGATACGAATAGCGTTAAAAAGAATGCGTTGGCTTTGACGAATAAGGTCACCCGATTCACGCATGTAGACGAATCCACGACTAAGGATATCTGGGCCAGAAATAATCATCTGTGTCTTGAAGTCTACTGTTGCGACAGCAAGCACGACACCATCTTCGGATAGGTCACGACGGTCTTTTAGGACTGCGGCCCCAATTTCACCGATACGATTTCCATCGACATAGATATCTTGGGCATTGAAATGACCTGCGATACGAGCAGAGTCTGCAGTAAGGGCAAGAACGTCTCCGTTGCTCATGATAAAGATATTGTCTTTTTCAACTCCAGTATCAACAGCCAAACCAGCATGGATTTTTTGCATACGATACTCACCGTGAACTGGCATGAAGTACTTAGGTTGAATCAGGCGAAGCATGAGTTTTTGTTCTTGCTGGCCACCGTGTCCAGAGGTATGGATATTGTTGATTTTACCGTGAATGACTTCAACACCAGCTTCTGAGATAGTGTTAATCAGTTTGTTTACGCTAGTGGTGTTTCCAGGAATTGGGCTAGAAGAGAAGATAACCGTATCACCAGGTTGTAACTGCACTTGACGGTGAGTTCCGTTAGCGATACGAGAGAGAGCTGCCATAGGCTCCCCTTGACTACCTGTACATAGAATCAATACTTCTCCAGCTGGGTAATCCTTAACCTGATTAGGTTCGATAAAGGTTCCCTTTGGTGCCTTGATATAGCCAAGTTCAATCCCGTTGACAATAGCTTTTTCCATTGAACGTCCAAAGACAGCAATCTTACGGCCAGTCTTGACAGCAGCATCAGTAGCCTGCTGGAGACGGAAGATATTTGAGGCAAAGGATGCAAAAATAATGCGTCCTTCGATATCTTGAATAATCTTCATGATGGATTGACCAACAACTTTTTCTGAGTTTGTAAAGGTTGGTACTTCAGCATTAGTTGAGTCAGACAAGAGACAAAGAACACCCTCTTCACCTAGAGCTGCCATGCGGTGCAAGTCTGCAGGTTCACCAACTGGTGTGAAGTCAAACTTGAAGTCACCTGTACAGACAATTTTACCCTGAGGTGTGTGGATAACAATTCCCAAAGGTTCGGGGATAGAGTGGGTTGTTCTAAAGAAGGTTGCTTTAAGATTTTTAAATGTCAACTCTGTGTTGCGGTTGATTTCGTGAAGTGTAGCATTGCGTAGAAGACCATGCTCTTCAAGTTTTCCGCGGATTAAAGCGAGTGCAAGAGGCCCTGCATAGATTGGGATGTTAGCTTGCTTGAGCAAGAAAGGAATCCCTCCGATATGGTCTTCGTGTCCGTGGGTAATTAAGAGAGCTTTGACGCGGTCAATATTTTCAACAATATAAGAGTAGTCAGGGATAACATAGTCGATACCAAGTAGATCGTCCTCTGGGAATTTAATCCCAGCATCGACAATAATAATCTCATCTTGGTACTCAATACCGTAGGTATTTTTCCCGATTTCTCCTAGACCACCGATAGCAAAAACGCCGACTTCTTCTGGTTTAAGAGTGTAGGCCATATTAGAACTCCGTAATTTCGAATGCGCCAGTTTCTTTTTCGTAGTCAAGTAGTTTATCAGACAAGAGTTCGATATATTCTACGTTGTATTCTGGACGGTTTTTTTCAACAAGTTGGCGAGCAATGATACGTCCCTCAAGTTCTGAGCTAGCATCGATGTCTAAGTATAGTGATCGTGTTGTTTCACGACGTGGGCTACGTTCTTTTGTTTCTTGATAAAAAACTTTGTATATCATGTATTTCCTTTCTTTTTTCAGGTCACTTTATTCAAAATTCTTAGCTTGAAGCTGTTTCATTTCAGTTCATTTTGTGTCTAGATTGACCTTGATTCGTTACAATTATTTCAATTATAACATAAAAAGGGGAATTAGTAAAAGAGGGGAAATCTGAAAGTAAGGAGCATGAAATACGTTTCATTTTGCCTTGTATAAGTATTTGAAGACCTCAGATTCAAATGCTATAATAAAGTTAGAAAAGAGGTTTTTCCTTTTAAGGAGGGTAGGATATGTTTCAACTAGCTATTGCAATTCGTATCTTGGCATTCGCTATTTTTGTTGCTTGTGTTTACGGTGGCAATGTTTTGTATACTCTGCTAGAGCATCGGAAGATCAAATTCCTATGGAAGATTGGCTTCGTGACTCTGTATTCATTTTTCCTTCTTCTTGTGACCTATGTAGTCTGGTTTGTATTTTATTTTGGCTTGAATACTTAAGTGCTTGTCCTGTCTGTTTGGCAGGACATATTTGTTTAGAAATAAAGAAAATTCCCATGTGTCGGCTTTTGTAGTATAATAGTAAACAGACAAAAAGATAGGAATGTGTTATGAAAGTATTAGCTTTTGATACGTCCAGCAAGGCTCTGTCTTTAGCCATTTTAGAGGACAAGCAGCTTCTTGCCGAGACGACTATTAATATCAAGAAAAATCACAGTATTACCCTGATGCCTGCTATCGATTTTTTGATGGCCAGTCTAGATTTGACACCAAAGGATTTGGATCGAATCGTCGTGGCAGAGGGACCGGGTAGCTATACAGGTTTACGAATCGCAGTAGCAACTGCCAAGACCTTGGCTCATACCTTAAACATTGAGTTAGTAGGGATATCTAGCCTTTTAGCTCTGCTACCGAATCAACAGGAAGGTTTGGTTGTTCCTTTGATGGATGCTCGTCGTAACAATGTATACGTAGGGTTTTATGAACATGCCCAACCTATCTTTCCAGAAGCGCATCTGTCCTTTGCGGAAGTCCTTGAGCAAGTCAAGGATGCTGACCAGGTGACCTTTGTCGGTGAAGTAGGAGCATTTGTCGAGCAGATTCAAGGACAGCTACCACATGCCAACTATCAAGAAACCTTACCAAATGCAGCGAATCTAGCTCTATGGGCTTGGGACAAGGAAGCAGACTCCCTGCACGACTTTGTGCCGAATTACCTCAAACGTGTCGAAGCTGAGGAAAACTGGCTCAAGAACCATACCGAGTCTGGCGAGTCCTACATTAAACGCCTATGATAGAGATTAAACGAATTCAACAGCAGCCTGACGTGGCTCAAGCTATCTACACAGTCATGACGGATGTTTATCCCGTTAGTCCTTGGACGTTGGAACAAATCCAAGCAGACCTGTCTCAAGACCAGACTTGGTATGCTCTAGCTTATGATGGGGCAGAAGTGATAGGTTTTCTAGCAATTCAGGAGAATCTCTTTGAAGCAGAAGTCTTGCAAATCGCTGTCAAAAAAGCCTATCAAGGTCAGGGGATAGCCTCAGCCTTGTTTGCGACACTGCCGATAGATAAAGAGATTTTCCTCGAAGTTAGAAAGTCCAACCACCGAGCGCAAGCATTTTACAAGAAAGAAAAAATGGCGGTCATCGCTGAGCGAAAGGCCTACTACCATGATCCAGTCGAGGACGCCATTATCATGAAGAGAGAAATAGATGAAGGATAGATATATTTTAGCATTTGAGACATCCTGTGATGAGACCAGTGTCGCCGTCTTAAAAAACGATGACGAGCTCTTGTCCAATGTCATTGCTAGTCAAATTGAGAGTCATAAACGTTTTGGGGGCGTAGTGCCAGAAGTAGCCAGTCGTCACCACGTCGAGGTCATTACAGCCTGCATCGAGGAGGCACTAGCAGAAGCAGAAATTAGCGAAGAGGATGTGACAGCTGTTGCGGTTACCTACGGACCAGGATTGGTCGGAGCCTTGCTAGTTGGCTTGTCAGCTGCTAAGGCCTTTGCTTGGGCACATGGTCTTCCTTTGATTCCTGTGAATCACATGGCTGGTCACCTCATGGCAGCTCAAAGTGTCGAAGCTTTGGAGTTTCCCTTGCTAGCCCTCTTGGTTAGTGGTGGCCACACAGAGTTGGTCTATGTGTCTGAGGCTGGTGATTACAAGATTGTTGGGGAAACTCGTGATGATGCAGTTGGTGAGGCCTATGATAAGGTTGGTCGTGTCATGGGCTTGACCTATCCAGCAGGTCGTGAGATTGATGAGTTGGCTCATCAAGGTCAAGATATATATGACTTCCCTCGTGCCATGATCAAGGAGGACAATCTGGAGTTTTCATTCTCTGGATTGAAGTCTGCCTTCATCAATCTTCATCATAATGCTGAGCAAAAGGGAGAAAACTTGTCCATAGAGGATTTGTGCGCTTCCTTCCAAGCAGCAGTTATGGATATTCTCATGGCAAAAACCAAGAAAGCCTTGGAGAAATATCCTGTTAAAACTCTAGTTGTCGCTGGTGGTGTAGCAGCTAATAAAGGTCTCAGAGAACGCTTAGCAGCTGAAATCACCGACGTCAAGGTTATCATTCCACCTCTGCGACTTTGCGGAGACAATGCAGGTATGATTGCCTATGCTAGCGTTAGTGAGTGGAATAAAGAAAACTTTGCAGACTTAGACCTCAATGCCAAACCAAGTCTTGCTTTTGATACCATAGAATAAAGAGTTAGCTCAGCGTTAACTCTTTTATCTTGGACAAATGCGCGAGTTTTTTAGTATAGTAGAAATATGAGATTTAAAAAAACAATCAGTATGACGCTTGCCCTAGTGGTATTATTGCTATCTCTAATGGTTTTTCAAATGTTTCAAAAGATGCAATTGATCATGTTTGACTCTATTTCACTTAACATGCCCCTCGAATCTGTTGAAAAAGTGTTTGGAAAACCTAATGAAATAGTAGAAGAGACAGAAACAGGCTATCACAATCCTTGGCATGCAAAAGATCCCTATCTCTATAAAACCGGGCGCCTTTTCTACGACTATGAAAATTTTAAATGGAAAGGTTATAGTGGTCGCGTGACCTTTACTTTTTCAAAATCGCATCGTTTACAAGGAGCGGCGGTTTATTTCCCTGTGACTGCCAAAGCTCAGCAAAAAGAAATATTTTATCAGATGATCCAAGACATGAAAGCAGAAATTGAAGCTCTTCCAGATTACCAGTCCATGCCCACTGATACGGTAGGACTCTATGATGACGGTTATCGCTACAAGGTCAAACTGAAAGGGCAAATGAGAGAACTCTGGATTGATGTTTATCCTACAGAATATGAGGATGATGACAATCCCGAGAACAACCAGTATAATATTCGGATCGACCAATCTCGATTAGAGTAGCCATGGCAATTGGTTGTCCGCAACCTTGTTTACCAACTTGGTGGTAGTAAGATGATATATATGTGAAAATGAGGAAGTTTATGAAAGAAAAAGGATTTTGGGAGGGAGTACAGGCAGCCATGCCAACGGCTCTGGGCTATGTTAGTATCGGTCTTGCTTGTGGGATTATTGGTTCACCTTATGTGACTCCTGTTGAGATGGGGTTGATGAGTCTCTTTGTATATGCTGGGAGCGCCCAGTTTGCCATGATAGCCTTGGTAGCAGTTCAAGCCCCTGTGGCAGCCATCGCCATGACGGTCTTTTTGATTAATCTGCGTCTCTTCTTATTGAGTTTGCATGCGTCAACCTATTTTCGTCATACTAGCCTAGGTCACAATATCGGTATGTCTAGTATCTTGACCGATGAGACCTATGGTGTTTTGATGGGCGAGCTGGTCCATACGGACAAGGTTAATCCTATGTGGATGCATGGTAACAATCTAAATAGCTATGTGGCTTGGTTTGTGGGGACGGTTGTCGGGACTGCCTTAGGTGGGCTTTTGCCAAATCCGGAGATTTTCGGTCTTGACTTTGCCTTGGTCGGAATGTTTATTGGAATTTTTGCATCTCAGTTTCAGATTATGCAAAGAAGAATTCCCTTGCGCAACCTCTTTATCATTTTAGGAGTAGTTGCCCTTTCGTTCTTTATACTGTTGACAGTGGTATCTCAATCGCTAGCTGTCCTATTTGCGACACTGCTTGGATGTACAATGGGGGTAATCTTAGATGGTCAGTAAGTATCTTTTGTTAGCCGTTATTTTTTCTGGACTAGTTACTTGGATTCCACGTGTGATTCCCTTTATCTTGGTCAAGTATAAGGGTTTGCCTGATATTGTCGAGCGTTTTTTGAAGTTCCTACCTGTATCTATTATCTTTGCCTTGATTCTATCAAGTGTGGCAACAGGTAAGG
>ERZ772987.332-NODE-332-length-10065-cov-3.9014_pt1 | contig 10065 bp, 8 predicted proteins | sample MGYA00511129_ERZ772987 | MGnify/ENA primary metagenome ERZ772987 (study PRJEB29015, sample SAMEA2738058) | human oral metagenome | biome: human oral; feature: human-associated habitat; material: saliva | place: China | collected 2222 ...
CCCTAAAAACCAGGCTCAAACAGCAGCAAAAAAAGGGGGCGCAGCTAAAAGCCGCACCCCCTTATGGGTTTATAAGGAATCAGCTGACACCCAAAATGGCCTTAATGGGGGCCAGAGTGAAGTAAACCAGGAACAGCACGGCAGTCAGCCACATCAGCGGGTGAATCTGCTTGACCTTGCCGCGAGCCACAGCCAGCACCACATAAGACAAGAAGCCAGCACCAATACCGTTAGTAATGGAGTAGCTGAAGGGCATCATGGCGATGGTCAGGAAGGACGGGATGGCAATTTCCAGGTCAGTCCAGTCAATCTCAGCCACCTGGGTCATCATCAAGAAACCAACGATCACCAGAGCAGGCGTGGCCGCCTCGTAGGGAACCATACCTACCAGCGGGGCAATGAACATCGACAGGAAGAACAGGCAGCCGGTAACCACACTGGCCAAACCAGTACGGGCACCTTCACCAACACCGGTGGCGGACTCAATATAAGAGGTGTTGGAGGAAACGCCACCCATACCACCAGCAACTGCGGCTAGAGAGTCAACTACCAGGATTTCGCGGGTCTTGGGCGGGTTGCCCTCAGAGTCCAGCAGGTCACCTTCAGCACCGACGGCGATCATGGTGCCCATGGTGTCGAAGAAGTCGGCCAGCAACAGGGTGAACACCAGCAGCACTACCGAAACAATGCCTACCTTATCGATAGAACCCAGCAGGGAGAACTTACCTAGGGTTTCGAAGGAAGGCAGGGCGAAAGGTGAGCCGTTTAGGTGCGGCACGGTCAGGGACCAGCCGGTCTTGTTCTTTTCAGCGTTGAAAGCGCCCAGGTTGGCGACAGCTTCAACGATGACGGCTAGCACGGTGGAGGAAAGAATACCGATCAGGATGGCGCCACGAACCTTACGCACCATCAAAATCAGGGTTAGGAATAGGCCAAACATGAACACCAGCGTGGGCCAGCCCTGTAGCGAGCCACCCAGGCCGAGCTCTAGCGGGGTGCCACCTTGACGTACCACCTTGGAGTCAATCAGACCAATAAGCGCAATGAAAAGACCCAGACCAACACTGATAGCAGTCTTGAGCTGGGCGGGAACTGCGCGGAACACAGCTTCACGGAAACCGGTTAGCACTAGTAGGAGGATGACTAGACCCTCGATCACGATTAGACCCATAGCGTCGGCATAGGTCATGCCGTGCATACCAACCAGGGTGTAGGCCACCATGGCGTTGATGCCTAGACCAGCAGCCAAAGCTAGCGGGTAGTTGGCTACTACACCCATCAGGATGGTCATAACACCGGCAATAAATGCGGTACCGGAAGCGATCTGGGCGGAGGTGCCCAGCGGAGCGATTCCGTCGTGGGGAGTGCTAAGGATAAGCGGGTTGAGCACCAAAATGTAGCTCATGGAGAAGAAGGTAACCAGGCCACCACGTACTTCGCGGGCGACGGTGGAACCCCTTTGGGAGATCTTGAAGAACCGATCTAGCGGACTTAGTTGCGCATTAGTAGCGCTTGCAGTACTCACCTAGCCCATTTTGACTTTTACGTCCAGAAAAGGGCAATATCGCCATCAGAGAACTAAATCACAGCAAGTTTTGCCACCTAACCGCTTAGTAGTATGCAGTTAGCGCCTAAGCGCCCCGAACTACCTGGTGACCGGCTTAAGGAGAGGCTATGGGGATCTACGAGCAGCTTGCTGCTGAGCAGGCCGAGCGTGAGCGCGCGCAGCAGATGGCCGCTATGGCTGCCCGTGAAGCCGCCATGCGTGAAGCGGCCCAGCGCGAAGCCGCCATGCGTGCGCAGGCCCAGCAGGCTCAACTAGCACAGGCCCAGCGCGCAGCTGCCAATGCTGCTGCCGCCCACGCAGCCACTCAGCGTGCAGCGGCCCAGCACGCCACTGCCGCCCACGCAGCCACAGCCCAAGCTGCTGCCGCACGCGCTGGCCAATACCCGCGCTATCAGGATCCGCGCTATCAGCACGCCCCTGGTCCCGCTCAGAACGTTGTGCCCCAGCAAGCCCCTGGCCCGACGGCGCCTGGCTACAACCCCGCAGCTCCTGCCGCCCCAATGCCCGGCTACCCCGCAACTCCGGCACCCGGTCACCCCGCGCAGTTTGCGCCGCCAGCCCCCCAGTCTGCCGCCCGGGCTCAGTCTGCCCCCAAGGCTGGCCGCCTGCGTAGCAAGCTCTTTGGTGGCAAACGTCGCGAGCGCACAGCCGACGCCAACCAGTTAGCAAACCGCGTCGTCGGCAATGTAGCTAATGCCGCCCAACCGGCCTTAATGGCCCCACCTTTCCCTCCGGCCCTTCAACAAAGTGCCCCACAGCCGCCAGCGCCGGCCCCAGCACCGGCACCAGCAGCCCCGGCCGTAACGCCGGCAGCCCCGGCAGCCGCAGCCCCGGCGCAGTCCCAGGCCCCGCTTCCGGCAGCCCCGGCAGCCGCAGCTACAGCCCCGACTGACGCCCCGGCGTCGGCCATTAAGCGCTTTAAAACCCTATCTATTAAGCGAACCCCTAAGCCCAAGGCACCTATCCCGGCGCCGGCAGATAAAAACACTGAGCACAATCTGGCGCACTATAAGTCCCTGCCCACTGTTGGCCCCGAAAATGTGGACGCGCTGCATCTAATGGCTGTGGGCACCAGTATTTGGGCCCTGGCAGCGGTGGGGCTGTCCATTTTGCTGGGCGCTACGGCTTCGCGCTCGGCCGCTTTGGGAATTTGCCTGTGTGGAATTGTTATTGGGGTGATCGGTATGGCTTGGGGCGGCGTGCACGAGTATCGCAAAGCCCTAGGACGCGGCCCCTTAAGTGAAGATAACAGCACCCCTGTCGACGACGTCGCTGCCGGCGAGGCCCTTAGCCTGCGTTACCGCGATATTTAAGCCGCGCAAGCCTCGCGGCCCCCTCGCGGCCCTGACCTCTCACGGTCTCCGCCGCGCGCCAGTGTATGCCGGCATCTTTGGGTCAGCGCCGGCGTTTTTGGGCCCGCTTTTAGTTGGCCGACTCCACCTCTACCGCACCTTCATCCACGATAGGTGCGTTGGCGGGCCAAGCTGTTTCTCGCTCGGGCACGTCAGTCTCTGAGTGAGCCCCACAGCCGTGATCCATGGAAACCACCTGGCCGTCGTCGGGAGACCAGGCGTTAGCGCACACCCCAAACAGGCGGCGCATGGGTCCATCAATGCGCATCAGGAAACCGCAGCTAGAGCAACTGGCGTGAGCGCGACGCACACCGTCGGCAGCGGGGCCGTGATCGCCCTCGTACCAGCGTTGGGCGGCGGCGGCCAGGCCCTGGGGTGAAAGCACCCGGGCGCGACCCAAGTAGAGCTCATCAACAGCCACGGCGTCAGCTACGGCGTCGTCGGTGGCCTGCCAGCCAGGCTGGAGGCGCTCATCTAATTCTCGAAAGGGTAGCCGGTCACCACGGTTCACATCTGAGGGCTGCAAACGCTGCTCCCAAGGCACCCAGGCGGGAGCTAGCAGCGCATCCTCGCCGGGGGCCAGGTCTAGCTCGCAGATGGTGGCCTGGCGGGCTCGCGAGGGGCGCGCCACGGTCACCTGCCAGCGCCAGCCGCGATAGCCGGGCAGCTTGCAGTCGAACAGGTGGGTGACCATACGCTTGCCGGTGGGGATAGCCCCGCTATAGTCACCGACGCTAGCCGGGTCGGTAATGTCAGCTAGCGCCATGCGAGCTACCTCAATAACTTGCTCACTACACAGCACTTTGTCTTTGGCGGCGGCCGCAGCCTGAGTGGCGGTGGGTGCCGCCCCTAAACGTTGATCGGTCACATGGTTTAGTCTACGACGCTTTGCAGTACCCGATAGGCGCGGGCCTTGCGCAGTAACATACGTGCAGCTGCGCGCCCCATGGCGCAGGTGATGGCGTCAATGCGGCGCCCCTGGGCCAGTACGTCGTCGGCTTGGCGCTTGATAGTGGCCTGATCCAGCCCGGCTTTAACCCCGTCTTCTTTGGCCCACAGGTATAGGCGCTCAGGCACAACTTCAGGGTGCCACTGCAAGCCCAGCACGCTGCCCAGGCGCCAGGCCTCAATGGGGCAGTCTTTAGAGCTGGCCAGCAGTTTGGCTTGCGGGGGTAGAGCGACGACGGCGTCGTTGTGGTTTACGGGCACGGGCAGTTGGGTGCCCTCATTGGTGGCTACATCCACGCGGGCGCTAGCGGCGTCACCTTGGGCGAACATTTCTGCGATGGCCTCATCTTCCTGGCCTGCTTCGGTGAGGAAGACACTAGCTAGGCCACGCTCGCCTTGTCCGGGGGCGGGGCTAGCTACCTGCCCACCCAGGGCGCGGGCGGAGAGCTGAGAGCCCAGGCAGATACCAAACACCGGCATGGCGTGGGCGTGGGCCTCACGCACCAGCTGACTGAGCGGCTCTATCCAGGGGTAGTCGGCGCCGTCGTTAGCACCCATGGGACCACCCAAAATGATGATGCCGTCGCTGTTTAGCTCACTGTAAGCTGGGACCGGCTGAGCAGCTAAGTCAATGGTGTTAAGGATCGCTCCCTCAGAAGCTAGCCACTGTCCAAACCGGGCAATGCCAACCGTAGATGCGGGCTGGAAAACAGTGAGGACCGGAGTTTTATTAATCGCGTCAGTGATTGAGGAATCCTGGGACATAGTGCCTATAGAAACATGTTGGCGGCTCTAAGGGAAATACTTTCTCATGCATGGCGCGTCTCGTTCGCTCCTGACATAGACTACTGAGGGACGCCGAACAGGCAGGAAAGACTATGGGAACCGCTTTATTTATCTTCATAATTGGGGCTGTGCTAGCCGCCATCGTGGCGCTAAGCACTTCCAATTCGAATATGCGTAAACGCATCGAGGCCGCTCCCACTGCGGGTTTAATGCCCGGGGTGGATCTAAACCAGCTCGATGCACAGGCTAACTCTGCACTAATGGCCGCCGACGATTTGGTGCACACCGCCGATCAGGAGCTGGCTTTTGCGCAGGCACAGTTTTCTAGTTCCGAAACGGAAGCTTTTGCTAACGCTATTGATAGCGCCAAGGCCGAGTTAAGCCGGGCTTTTGAGTTGCGCCGTCTACTCGACGACGATCACCCTGAGACTCCGGTGCAGCGTCACCACATGCTTAATGAGCTGCTTGATCGCTGCCAGCGGGCCACTAACGCAATTAAGTCCCAGGAGCAGCAGTTCGCTTCTAAGCGCGATGTGTTAGCCAATATTCCTGAGACCCTCTCGCAGCTAAATATTCAGGTAAGCGAGGTGCGCGTCAGTATTGAAAACGCCCGCTCGCTGCTGGTTGCGCTATCTGCCACTTACCCGGCTGAATCGCTTGCTTCAGTGGCTGACGCCCCTGAGCGGGCCGCCAAACTACTCAAGGCCGCCCAGGTGACTGCAGCCCAGGCCAAAGAAACCCATGAGGCTGGCAATAGTGTGCTGGCACTAGAGCAGATTCGTTTGGCTACTTCTACCGTCGCTCAGGCGGGCGAACTAGCTAACCAGGTGATGGCGACACGCTCCCTGCTCGAAAATGCTGCCGCTAACCTAACTGCGGCTATCACCTCTATTAGCTCTGACATTGAGGACGCTAGGCGCCTAGGCCAGCCTAATGGGCCCGTGCCCGCAGCCGTGCTTGACCCGCTAGTGGCTCGCGCCCAGCGCGCCATTGCGGCCGGCCAGCGGGTGCTGAGCCAAAGCCAGCTAGACCCAGTGGCTCCACTTAATGAGCTCACCGCCGCTGAGGCTGCTTTGGATAATGCCCTAGAGCAGGCCCGCAGCCAGGAAGAGGTACGTAACCGTGCCCGCGCCGGCCTTGACCAGCGCCTGGGGCGTCTTAACGCCTCTATTGATGCGGTTACCAACATGATTTCTACGGCCCGTGGCGCGGTAGGGATCGCCGCCCGCACTGACCTGGCTGAAGCTTCACGCTTGGCGTCTGAGGCTAAGCAGACTATTAAGAACGATCCGGTGCGGGCCGGGCAGGCTATTGGTCATGCCGAGCAGCTTATTGGCCGCGCCCAGGGCCAGGCCCAGCGGGACATTAACCGTTTTAACGCCAATCAGCCACGCGCTATTGGCTCCAGCGGAATCGATATGGGCACCATGATGCTAGGTGGTATCTTGCTGGGTGACGTAATCGGAAATGTTACCCGTAGTATTGGTAACCATGACTGGGGTGGCGGCCCGGATTTCGGCGATTCCGACATAGACTTCGGCGATTTTTTTTAAAAATTAATCGTCATATCCGTGCTGCCCCGCCAACCTGGCAGACAATAAAACGAAAGGTATAACTCATGGCTGAGAAGCAAACGATCCTGGGGCGAATTTCCCAGCTGACCCGCGCTAACATTAACGCGCTTATTGACCGCGCTGAAGACCCGCAAAAGATGCTGGACCAGCTGGTACGCGACTACTCCAACTCTATTGTGGAGGCCCGCCAGGCTGTGGCCCAGTCCATCGGTAACCTGCGCATGGCCGAAAAGGACCAGGCCAAGTACACCGCTGAGGCTAATGACTGGGGTAACAAGGCCCTAGCCGCCTCCCGTAAGGCCGATGAGCTACGCAACGCTGGTGACGCCGCTGCAGCTGACAAGTTCGATAGCCTGGCCAAGATTGCGCTAACCAAGCAGATCACCGCCGAGCAGCAGGTTAGCTCCGCCCAGCCTTCCATTGACTCCCAGCGTCAGGTGGTTGAGCAGCTAAAGACTGGCCTGACCCAGATGGAAGCCAAGCTTGGTGACCTCAAGTCCAAGCGTGATGAGCTGGTGGCACGTCAGCGTACCGCCCAGGCTCAGGTCAAGGTGCAAAGCGCCCTCAACCAGATCAACACCACCGACCCCACCTCTTCGCTGGGTCGTTTCGAAGACCGCGTGCGTCGCGTCGAGGCCCAGGCTGCCGGCCAGACTGAGCTGGCAGGTACCTCCCTGGAGTCCCAGTTTGCCGCCCTAGAGTCCTCCTCCGCCCAGATGGAGGCTGAGGCACGTCTGGCCGCCCTGAAGTCTGGTAACCGCCCCTCTGGCGCCCCGCAGATCACCGCCGGCGCTTCCGACGTCGACATTGACGCCGCCTTTGCTGCTCTGAAGGCTGAAAGCCAGCCCACTGGCGACACCTCCTCCTACTGAGACGCTTTAGTGCCAAGGTGACTGTTCTTAGCTATCGCCTTGGCACTAAAGTGCCTCTAGCCGTAAAAACCGCAGTTTGCCGCTAAATTGTTGCCCTACTAGGCGCAGCCTTAGCTAAAACAACGCGCAAGTACGCGCCCGATTCAAGTCATTGACCAAAATCGGGCGCGTACTTTTTCATTTTAAGAAACAAATTCAAGACTTTTGAATTATTATGAGGATATGGGCACTCCAACTTATCTTCTAGTCGACGGCGAAAACATCGATGCAACACTAGGCACAAGTGTTTTAGGACGCCGCCCAGACCCAGATGAGCGGCCACGCTGGGATCGCGTATTGCACTACTGCAACTCTATTTGGGATCAAGACACACTAACTCGCGGACTTTTTTTCTTAAATGCTTCTTCCGGACATATGCCAATGGGCTTTGTACAAGCCTTACTAGCAATGGACTATCGTCCGGTTCCGCTTTCTGCATCGGCTGAAGAAAAAGTCGTAGACATTGGCATCCAGCGCACCCTGGACGCTATCGCAGAGCGTGGTGCCCCCGCCCGCGTGCTGCTTGCTAGCCACGACGGCGATTACATCCCACAGATTGAGCGCTTGCTGCAGGCAGGGGTACAGGTAGGTGTATTCTGCTTCAGAGAGTTCCTGAACACACAGTTGGCTGCTTTGGAACTCGAAGGATTGGAACTATTCGATCTGGAACTTGATGTGCGTGCATTTACCAGCCCATTGCCGCGCGTGCGCATCATCCCGCTAGAAGAATTCGATCCGCAGCAATTCATCTAATCCGCTAAGTGGCTAACCTTACTGTCCGTTTAGTGGACGGGCTTTAAGGAAATCTTCAGGCCAATGCCTCATACTTTAAGCATGTCCCCGAATCAGACCGCTCCCGAAGCTCAGCTACTAGTAGTTGACGATGAACCCAATATCCGCGATTTGCTAGCTTCTTCGCTACGCTTTGCGGGTTTTGACGTGTCAACTGCTCAAGATGGTAATGGCGCTATGCACGCCGTCGAGACTCAAAGGCCTGATTTAATAATTCTTGACGTGATGATGCCCGATATGGACGGATTCACTGTTGCCAGGCGAATGCGCGAACGAAATATCAAAGTACCTATTTTGTTCTTAACTGCTCGCGACGATATGGAAGCAAAGATCCAGGGATTAACCGTAGGCGGAGACGACTACGTAACTAAACCTTTTGGCCTTGAAGAAGTAGTGGCACGTATTCGCGCTATTTTGCGTCGTACCCAAAACGTGGAGCCCGAACGCACCCATATTTTGCAGCTGGCGGACCTAATCCTAGACGAGGATGCCTACGAGGTGCGCCGCGCCGGCCAGGAGATCGAGCTATCCCCCACCGAGTTCAAGCTACTGCGCTACCTAATGGTTAACTCTGGCCGTGTAGTGTCTAAGAGCCAGATTCTTGACCACGTATGGGAGTATGACTGGAATGGCGACGCCGCTATCGTCGAGTCATACATTTCCTATCTACGCCGTAAGATCGACCAGCTCAAGGGCCCCGACGGCGGTAAGGTAACGCCACTGATTCAGACCCGACGTGGAGTGGGCTATATGATGCGCGAACCCAAGGACTCCTAATGCGTGAGGGGCAACCGCTTCCCTCGGTCCCACCAGTCAAACTAAACGCGGCCGAGCCCACCCAACCACCGCCTAAACGCAGTTTGTTCCAAAGATTTTGGAGCAAACTACCATTAACTAATCAGCTGGCAATAATAACCACCTTGCTGCTGATGTTATCGGTGGCGGTGACTTCGATATCCACCACGCTGCTACTGGAAAACACCCTGCAAGAACAAGTAGATTCGCAACTGGTAGATACCGGCGCCACCCGCACAGTTGGTAACCAAGCCCTGACTCTAATTAAAAATGGTCAAGCCAACCCCATTCCCTCCACTTACTACATTTACGGCAAATGGTTTGACGGCACTTCTGGTCAGCTGGTTTCTAGCTCTACCGCCGAGCATTACGGCATCCCAAACATTAAAGGCATAGATTTTTCCCGCAAAGCTGTAGCCTCATATAAACCCAATCCCTTCACCATTGAATCAAATATCGACGGCGCCAAATGGCGTGCCATCATCCTGCCAATTTCTTCCGCTGACGGTAAGGAATACATCGGTGGGGTGCTAATTGCGCTACCCCTTAAAGACACCGCAGACGCCGTCGACCATACCCGCCTCCTGCTGGGCCTAACCGGCGTGGCCATGCTGTGCCTGACGGCCACAGTAGCCACCTTGTTTGTGGGCCACGCGCTGGGGCCGCTGCGTGAAATCGAGTCGGTGGCAGGCAAAATCGCCAAGGGTGAGCTCTCTGCCCGCATTAATGTCACTCAGTCAAGTAACACGGAGATTGGCTCCCTGCAGCGTTCGCTTAACTCCATGCTCACCCAAAACGAGCATGCTTTTGAGGCGCGCACCCACTCCCAAGAGCGGATGCAGCGTTTCATCTCTGATGCCTCCCATGAGCTACGTACCCCTCTGGCTACTGTGCGCGGCTGGGGTGAGCTGTACCAAATGGGTGGGGTGCCCCCGGAGCAAACCGATGAGGTTATGGGCCGTATTGAGTCTGAGGCTAAGCGCATGGCACGCCTGGTTGAGGACCTGCTGCAGCTGGCGCGTATGGATGAGGGTCGACCCCTAGAGGTAACCCACTTCAATGTTTCGCAGCTGGCCCGTGAGGCTATCTCTGACTTGATTGTGCTGGCCCCTGACCGCGACACCCAGGTGCTCACGCTAGAGGGCGAGGAGCTGGAAGAAGAGCTCTTTATCGACGGCGACCGTGAGCGTCTAAGCCAGGTGCTGACTAACCTGCTTTCTAATGTTTTGGCTTACTCGCCTGACGGCTCCCCGGTAGAGATTGCGGTGGGCACTAACGGCACCCATACCATCATTGAGGTGCGCGACCACGGCCCGGGTATTGACCCGGCTGACGCCAAG
>ERZ772987.333-NODE-333-length-9986-cov-6.69026_pt1 | contig 9986 bp, 6 predicted proteins | sample MGYA00511129_ERZ772987 | MGnify/ENA primary metagenome ERZ772987 (study PRJEB29015, sample SAMEA2738058) | human oral metagenome | biome: human oral; feature: human-associated habitat; material: saliva | place: China | collected 2222 ...
GACCGAGTCGATGCCAGCGTCTGCCAGGCGCTCACGAGCCCAGGCGCGCGCCTCCGTCACAGACCAGGTTCCCATGGCGCCTCCCATCATGACTGCGCGGCGGCGGCCAGGCGCTCGGCCTCATCAGCTTCCTGCAGCGAAGCGATGACGGCATCGAGCGCGCCCGACAGGACCGCGTCCAAGTTGTGAGCCTTGAAGCCCGTGCGATGATCCGCAATACGGTTCTCAGGGAAATTATACGTGCGGATGCGCTCCGAGCGATCCACGGTGCGCACCTGAGAGAGGCGCTGGGCCGAGGCCTCGGCTTCCTTCTTCGCCCGTGCCTCCGCAGCCAGACGCGAGGCCAGCACGCGCAGCGCGGCCTCCTTGTTCTGCAGCTGCGACTTCTCGTTCTGCATCGACACGACGATGCCCGAGGGAATGTGCGTGATGCGCACGGCGGAGTCGGTCGTGTTGACCGACTGGCCGCCGGGGCCGCTGGACCGGTACACGTCGATGCGCAGATCGTTCGGGTCGATGACGATCTCCTCGTCGTCCTCGAGCTCGGGCATGACAAAGACGCCGGCGGCGCTCGTGTGGATGCGGCCCTGCGACTCGGTGACGGGCACGCGCTGCACGCGGTGCACACCGCCCTCGTACTTCAGGTGCGCCCACACGCCCTCGTCGGGGGCGGGCGTGCCCTTCGCGCGGATCGCGAGCGTGATGTCCTTGAAGCCACCGAGCTCCGTGTGCGTCGCGCTCATCTCGGTGACGCTCCAGCCGTGTGCCTCGGCGAAGCGCCCGTACATGCGGGCCAGGTCGGAGGCGAACAGGGCGGATTCCTCGCCGCCCTCGCCAGCCTTGATTTCGAGGATGACGTCCATGGCGTCCTCGGGATCGCGCGGGGCAAGAATCTTCACGAGCGCCGCGTGCGCCGCGGCCTCTTCTTCTTCAAGTGCGGGGATCTCCTCGGCGAAGGAGCGGTCCTCGGCGGCCAGCTCGCGGGCAGCCTCCAGGTCCCCCGACGCCGCGCTGAGTCGATCGGCGGCAGCCTTGACGCGGCCGAGCTCGGCGTAGCGGCGCCCGACGCGGCGCATCAGCTGCTGGTTCGTCAGGGTCTGAGGGTCCGACATCTGGGCCTCCACCTGCGCGTACTCCTCCAGCAGCGGGCCAAGCGCCCCAAGCTCATCGGTCGCAGCCACGATTCACCACATCCTCATTTCAGTGACAGTTGTAAAAAGCGGCGGCGTCGCCAGCCGTCAGGCCGACGACACCGCCGTCGAGCTATCCGCTCACCCTCACTTGGAGGGGCGCACGCGCTTGCCGTAGCGAGCCTCGAACTTGGCGACGCGGCCGCCGGTGTCGAGGATCTTCTGCTTGCCCGTGTAGAACGGGTGGCAGGCCGAGCACACGTCCACGCGCATCTCGCCGGAGGTGATCGTGGAACGGGTGTGGAACGTGTTGCCGCACGTGCAGGTCACGACGGTGTCCACGTATTCGGGGTGAATGCCCTTACGCATGGAATTCTCCTGGATCGTTTGGTGCCCCGGGTCCGGACATGCAGCGTCCCCCGCGTCTGACGGGGGCTCGCCCTCCAGCACGCGTACGCGCCTGGGGCATGCCGGTGAACCGGTAAGCCGACACGACATTATGGCACACGCTCCCAGCCTCTTCAACGATGGAAGTGGCCGCACGAGCGTGAGATCGGCTATGAGCCGACCTTCCCCCCGATCAGAATGACGAAGACGAGCCCGACCCACGGAAGCCCCCCGAACTCGAACTGCCGCGTGAATGGGAGGAAGAAACACCGGAGCGGTGGCGATAATCACTTGCGGGACCTAGGTTCGCGGGCGACGTCAGGTAGGTCTCGCGTGAGAAGGCATATCTTGTGTTTCCGTCGTAGACGATGTACCTGTTGAAGTACGCGGGCGGCACGTAGACCGGTGCATTGAAGGCCGTGAAACGCCCCGATGGGATGGCCCCGCTTCCGCTCAGGTCGATCCCCGCGCAGTGTGCTGTCAGTCGAATCGTGACGGCGGGATTGTAGGAGTACGCCCAGCCATCGACAGTGTACGTGCCGAGGTAGCGCAGATCGTAGTCCTTGAGCTTTTCCCCCTTGCCCGCCTGCCAACGCGAGTAGCGCCTGCGCCCCATCCACGAGGTGTCGGCTGCCAGCGCGTTTTCGACAAACACCGTCAGACGGAGCCTGGCCTCGTCCGCAATCGAGTCAAGGCACTCCAAGGCCTCGGCGGGAGTCACCTCTGCACGCTCGAGGCTGGCGTGCAGGTTCTTCACGGCCACTCGCTGCTCGTTTGTCCAGGCGACGAGCGTGGCATACAAGGTAATGACGTGCTGATAGTCCGTTCGGTCAGCAGCCGTGCGCGCGACAAGATCCACGATGTCCAGGTCCTCGAAGACCGGCCCCACCTCGTTAGCCCACACGCTGTGCCAGTTCGGGGAGAGCGAGAAGAACTCGCACGCCGCCTCCATCGCCGTGTCCGCATCCGACAGGTCCTGCAAGGACTGGGTGAGCGAGCGCATCCGTGCTTGTTTCCCGCGAGGCGAGGTGATGTGGGCACGCACCTTCTCACGCTCCGCCCGCGCAGCTTGATAGCGTGCGCTCAGGCCACGCTCGTAGTTCCCTTCGGCGAGGAGTGCGGCAAAGGAACTCTCGACCCCGATGTGACGCTTCTCCATGTCATTCCACTGTTCGGCGAGCGGCCTCGCGACCTCACCTGGCCGACGGCGGGCTTTCCCACCGATCAACCAGACGACGATTCCGGCGACCGTCGCAGTCCACGCGTACAAGGGCGGCCACGGCACCCAAATCCCGCGGCTCAGATCACGCTCGGCTGGGATCAACAGCGCAGCCTTGTTCACCGCGGCGACGATGCCCTCGCTCCAGCGCCCATTGCGGAAGTCATCCTTCGCCGCATCCTGGACGTCCTTCTGTGCAGACCGGGTAAGAGCGACATCCTCGCCGACGTAGGTACCTACCATGTGATCGGCGGGCGACACAACCAGGATCACATAGCCGTCCGCCCACGTTGAGCCGCCCGCGCTCAGCCACTCCGGATGATTGGCGCGCGCGTATGTGACCAGATCCATACCGCCGCCGCTGAGGCTATTGGACGACAGGACCACGAGGTGAACTGCGCGCGAGAATCGAACATCCTCGAGGACGGCGCTCAGGGGACGACCGCCGATGTCACGAATGGTCCCCGTTTCGTCGTAGATCTCCACGACGGGCGTGACCGAGTCACTGTGCTTGCGCACCGCGTGGGTATTCGCCCAGTAGGCAATGCCACACCACGCGGGCGCCACGAGGAACAGGAGGAGACCCACCACGAAGCGTAGGACGCGCAGCGATGCGGGCGGATGCTCTCTTTCCTTATCAGCCCCGTTGAGTGTCATAGATGTCATGGCTTCACTCTGGCACGAATGACGAGCGGTTGCTCGGTATTGTCCACGTGTAGTGACAAGAAGACTGACGGGCGACGCGCCCGACCCCTACGCCACTCAGGTCGACGAACAGCCATCGACTGCGCCGTCCACATCATCTCTCAGGTATCGATCGAGATACATCGGTAGCAGATAGACGCGCCAGCGGGCGGTCGTCAGGATTCCAGTCGTCGGCGCTGGTTGACCGTGCAGGTGGACCCCTGCCGAGTTTGCGATCAGTCGGATCGTGGCTTGCGGGTTGTACTCGATGTCAGTGTCCGCTGCCTCGCTCCAGTATTCGCTGTCGTACTCCCCATTCGCAGCGGTCAGGCTGATCCCCGCGCCCTTCCACCTTGCGTAACGTTCGCGTCCCTGGGGCGAGGCATCGGCCACGAGCGTCGCCTCGATGAGCTCGGCGGTGCGCGTGCGCGCCTCGTTAGTCATCCGGTCGAGTTCCTCCAGTGCCTGAGCAGGAAGGATCTGCCCATCCTCGAGGCGCTTCCCGAGGTCGTGTACGGCGTCTTTGTGGTCACCCACATGCTCTCTGAAAGCCTCTACATCCGTCATGATGCGCGGGTCCGTACCGATTGCTTCGAGGGTATCCGCGACGTCATCGAGGACGTCCAAGTCTTCGATGATCGGGCCGATCTCGGTCTTCCACACGTCGCGCCACCCGGGCGCGACGCCAAAAAAGTCACGCGCAGCCATCATTGCGGTATCGGCGTCCGCCAGGCGATCTATCTGCGCAAGGATCTCATCCTCCCCGCCCTCTGCCGTCTTGCTGAGCGACGCGAAGAAACCCGGTGACCTGTGCTCGGCAATCCGCGCAGCGAGGCGGGCGCGTTCGCCTCGGGCGCACTCGTAGCGCGCCGACAGTTCCTTCTCGTAGTGACCGGCGCGCACGAGCGAGGTGAACACACGCTCGACGTCGCCACGCCGGCTCTCCAGGGCGTCCCATTTCTCGGCGACCATCGCCATTTTCTGTCGCTTCGAGCGCCGCAGGCCCCAGCCGTTCCACAGCACGCCGATTCCGCAGGCCACCATGACCCAGGCGGTCCAGTGCGGCCAGCCCATCACACCCATCGGCTCATGTCGGGCCTGGTGATAGGCGGCCACTCCCAGATGAACGGGAGGCGCGAGCACGAGAAAGAGCCCCAGGACGAGGCGCGCACAGCCACGCACGGCGCTCCAGGACCCGCGCGAGGTCTCCCCCGTGGCCCATCTGTCGCTCTCGTTAGTTGCCGCATCTGCCATGCCCCAACTCTGACACACGCCAGAATCAATTGCCCGGTATCCACACGCCCCTGACGAAAAAGCGGGGCGAGCGGCTCTCGCCACTCGCCCCGCCCGCGCGCTCCGATCACTCGGAGGGCGTCGTCTTCTGGATGAGCATGAGGAACTCAGCGTTCGACTGGGTTTCCTTGAGCTTATCGAGGACCAGCTCGAGGCCCTGCTGCTGGTCGAGGGTACCCAGGACGCGGCGCAGCTTCCACATGATGCGCAGCTCTTCGGGGCCGAACAGCAGCTCCTCGCGGCGGGTGCCCGACGCGTTGAGGTCGATCGCGGGGAAGATGCGGCGCTCGGCGAGCTGGCGTGAGAGGCGCAGTTCCATGTTGCCGGTCCCCTTGAACTCTTCGAAGATGACTTCGTCCATCTTCGAGCCCGTCTCCACAAGGGCGGAGGCGATGATCGTCAGGGAGCCACCCTCGGAGATGTTGCGGGCCGCGCCGAAGAACTTCTTGGGCGGGTACAGCGCAGAGGCGTCGACGCCGCCCGACAGGATACGGCCCGAGGCGGGCGCGGCCAGGTTGTAGGCACGCGACAGGCGGGTCAGCGAGTCGAGGAGGACAACGACGTCCTGGCCCAGCTCGACGAGGCGCTTGGCGCGCTCGATCGCGAGCTCGGCGACCGTCGTGTGGTCCGATGCGGGACGGTCGAAGGTGGAGGCGATGACCTCGCCCTTAACGATCGAACGCATGTCGGTGACCTCTTCGGGGCGCTCGTCCACCAGGACGACCATGAGGTGCACCTCGGGGTTGTTCAGCTCGATGGCCTTGGCCATCTGCTGGATGACCATGGTCTTACCGGCCTTGGGAGGCGAGACGATGAGGCCACGCTGGCCCTTGCCCACGGGGGCAACCAGGTCGATGACGCGCGGCGTGTAGGCCTTCGGGGAGGTCTCCATGCGCAGCTGCTCGGAGGGGTAGACCGGCGTCAGCTTGCCGAACTCGCGGCGCGCCTGCGCCTGCTCGATCGTCATGCCGTTGACGGAGTCGACGCGCACGAGGGCGTTGTACTTCTGGCGCTGGCGTTCGCCCTCGCGGGGCAGGCGCACGGCACCGGCAACCGCATCACCGGCGCGCAGGCCCCAGCGACGCACGTTGCCGAGCGTCACGTAGACATCGTTCGGGCCGGGCAGGTAGCCGGAGGTGCGCACGAAGGCGTGGTTCTCCTGGATGTCGAGAATGCCGGCGATCGGCGCAAGGTTGTCCTCGCCGCCGCGCGCGGGGCGTCCCTCGCGGGCCTCGGCGCGGTTCTCGCGACCATCGCGGTTGTCGCGGTTTTCTCCGCGGTTCTCGCGTTCGCGACGCGAGCGGCGTCCGCGTTCGCGGCGGCCGCGACGTCCCTCGGTGTCGTCGCCGTCGGGAAGTTCGATGTTCAGGACGGTCTCGACGACGCCGACCTCGGGTTCGGGGGCGGGCTCGGTGCGCTCGGCGGCGGGCAGGGGCAGGTCGAGCGTCACGTGCGCGGGCTCAACGGCGCCCTGGCTGACCGCGCGGCGGCGGCGCGAACGGCGCGGCGCCTCAGCGGCGGGGGCGTCAGCAGCAGGCGCGGCCTCGGGCGCGGCAGGGGTTTCCGTGGACGAGGCAGGGGCCTCCTCGCGGGGAGCGGCTTCCTGCGTGGTCGCAGCGCTGGCATCCTTGCTCAGCAGCTCGATCAGCTGGGGCTTGCGAAGCTGAGAAATGCCCTTGAGACCGCGGGATGCGGCCAGAGCCTTGAGCTCGGGCAGCTTCATCGCCGACAGCGACGCGGTCGTCATCTCGGCGGGGGTTTCGTTGCTCACGAAGTGATCCTTACTGGAATGCGCCCTTGGCGGGCGAGGTGAATTGCTCAAGCACACGACAAAGCTTGAAGAGGGAGATGCGCATAACGGGCGCACCGCAATGGCCGGATTCGAACAGTCGACTCGGACCTGGAAAAAATATAGCAAGACCGCCAGCCAGCTGTCGATTAAACAGCATGACTGGCGGTGCTTGCGCAGAAACTCACAGATGAGAGGCTAGTTAGAACTCCACCTTGGACAGGGATCCGCGGGTGATCGTCACGCCCGAGGCGGCTACCCCCAGGGGCAGGACCCGCCAGCCCGAGGCGGCGGCGTCGCGGCGAATATCGGCGCCCACGGGCTCGAGGGACATGACGGTGGGGCCAGCTCCCGAGACCACGGCAGCGTATCCGGCGCCGCGCAGCCAGTCCACGAGGGCCAGGGAGGGCTTCATGGCGGCTCGCCTGGGTTCCTGGTGAAGCCGGTCACAGGTGGCCTCCATGAGCTGGGTATGCAGGTCCGCTCCCCCGCTGGCGTGGCCCGAGAGGATCGCGGTGAGCACGCACGCTCGGGCGACGTTGAAGCGGGCATCCACGTGCGCCACCGTGTCGGGTAGGGCTGCACGGGCGGTGGCCGTGCGCAGCTCAAAGTCGGGCACGAAGACCACCGGGGCGATGGCCTCCGGAGGACTCAGGCGCAACGCGCCCACCTCGCTTGTTTCCTCGTTCATCCAGGCGACCGTGGCACCACCGAAGACGGCGGGCGCAACGTTGTCGGGGTGGCCCTCCATCTCGGAGCCGATCTCCAGGATCTCTTGGCGACCCAGGACGTCGGGGTCGCCGATGAGCGCGCGGGCGAGCGTCACGCCCGCGACGATCGCGCTCGCAGACGAACCCAGGCCTCGTGAATGGGGAATGCGGTTCAAGCAGCGCATGCGCACACCCACCTGGGGGGCGCCGGCGCGATCCAGGGCCAGGCGCAGGGCACGCACGACGAGGTTATCCTCGCCGAGCTCCACGTTGCCCGCGCCCTCGCCCTCGACGACGACCGAGGTCGGCCCCGTCGTCGCGTGAATCGAGACCTCATCCCACAGGTCCAGTGCCAGACCCATGCAGTCAAAGCCGGGGCCGAGGTTCGCGCTTGTTGCGGGAACCTTCACCGCCACGAAGTCGTCATGCACGCGCACGTCACTCACCCTCAACGCGGATCGTGGAGGTCACCTCACGCACCGCGTCGGACACGGCCAGCGCGCGTGCGACGGCACGCAGGTCGGCCTCGCGGGCCTGGTGGCTGGTCACGACGATGACGCAGGCGCCCGGAACCTCGTCGTTGCGCTGGTGCACCGACTGAATCGAGACGCCATGGCGAGCGAAGATGCCGGCGACGTCGGACAGGACGCCCAGGCGGTCCTCCACCTGGAGGCGGATCTGGTAGCGCGTCAGCGTCGAGCCCGGGTCGAGGATCGGCAGGTGGGCGTAGACGGACTCGCGCGGGGCATGACCACCGAAGGCGCGGTGGTGCGCGGCCGCGACGAGGTCGGACAGGACGGCCGAGGCCGTGGGGGCTCCGCCCGCACCCTGACCGTAGAACATGAGGCGTCCGGCGTTCTCGCCCTCGACGAGGATGGCGTTGAAGGCGCCGTCGACGGAAGCGAGGGGGTGATCGGCGGGAACCTGGGCGGGGTGGACGCGCATGGCCACGCCCTCGCGACCGTCCTCTCCGATGCGGCGCTCGGCGATGGCCAGGAGCTTGATGGTGTGGCCGACGCGAGCGGCCTCCTCCATGTCTTCCTTGGTGATGTTCGAGATGCCCTCGACGGCCACGTCATCGATACCCACGCGGGTGTGGAACGCGAGCGAAGCCAGAATGGAACACTTCGCGGCGGCGTCGAGGCCTTCGACGTCGGCGGTCGGGTCGGCCTCGGCGAAACCCAGGTCCTGCGCCTGCTTGAGGGCGTCCTCGTAGCTCAGGCCCTTGGAGCTCATCGCATCGAGAATGAAGTTGGTCGTGCCGTTGACGATACCCATGACAGTGGTGACGCGGTCCCCCGCCAGCGATTCGCGCAGGCCGTAGACGACGGGCACGGCGCCGGCGACGGCAGCCTCGTAGTAGAGGTCGGCGTCGTTGGAGGCGGCAGCCTCGTACAGCTCGGGGCCGTGCGCGGCGAGCAGAGCCTTGTTGCCCGTCACGACCGAGATGCCCTGGGTGAGGGCGCGCAACACGAGCGTGCGGGCGGGTTCGATGCCACCGATCAGCTCGACAACCAAGTCCATCCCATCGATAGCCTCGGCGGGATCGGTCGTGAGCAGCTCCCGATCGATCGGCGAGTCACGCGGAGCATCCACATTGCGGACGAGAACTCGACGGACCTCCATTTCCGCGCCGGAGCGTGCAGCGAAATCCTCGCGACTCGACTGCAGGATACGAATGACCTGGCTACCGACGGTTCCCGCTCCAAGAACGCCAACTCCGAGGACCGGACGGGGTGCAGACATGGGAATTTTCTCCTTCGTATGGGGGCACTGATACCAGTGTAAGTGGTCAAAGCTCACCCTTCCCTTATGGGGACCTTCGTCCTATAATTGAAGCAATTAAAACTTTGGACCCACGACCCTGAGACACAGAACATAGATCGATCGGCGAAACAGGTTGTCCAGCCCCCACCGGTCGTAGGACAATGGACCCAAGCGCCGGAATCCGGTGCACGAACGGAGCTCGACTCCCAACGACCGTCCCCCACAGGGATCACGGAATAATCCGAGAAGAGGAAGAATGACGACAGCAGACCAGAAAGCCTGGGAAGGTTTTGTCAAGGGTAACTGGTGCGATGAAATCGACGTGCGCGACTTCATCCAGCTGAACTACACGCCGTACGAGGGCGATGCCTCGTTCCTGGCTGGCCCCACCGAAAAGACCATGCGGGTCTGGAACACCCTTGAGGAAAAGTACCTCTCCGAAGAACGCAAGGTGCGCATCCTCGACATCGACACCGACACCCCGGCTGACATCGACGCCTTCAAGCCCGGTTACATTTGCGAGGACGACGACGTGATCGTCGGCCTGCAGACCGATGCCCCGCTCAAGCGCGCAATGATGCCCAACGGCGGCTGGCGCATGGTCGAGACGGCCATCCACGAGGCCGGCAAGGAATACAACCCCGAGGTGAAGAAGATCTTCACCAGGTACCGCAAGACCCACAACGACGCGGTCTTCGACATCTACACCCCGCGTATTCGCGCTGCTCGTTCCTCCCACATCATCACCGGCCTGCCGGATGCCTACGGCCGTGGCCGCATCATCGGTGACTACCGCCGCGTGGCCCTCTACGGTGTTGATCACCTCATCGCCGAGAAGCAGAAGGACAAGGATCGCTACGCCGACCAGCCCTTCTCCGAGCACTGGGCGCGCTACCGCGAGGAGCACTCCGAGCAGATCAAGGCCCTGAAGAAGCTGAAGAACCTGGCCGCCTCCTACGGCTACGACATCTCCGGCCCGGCCACCAACGCGCACGAGGCCGTGCAGT
>ERZ772987.335-NODE-335-length-9967-cov-4.56043_pt1 | contig 9967 bp, 14 predicted proteins | sample MGYA00511129_ERZ772987 | MGnify/ENA primary metagenome ERZ772987 (study PRJEB29015, sample SAMEA2738058) | human oral metagenome | biome: human oral; feature: human-associated habitat; material: saliva | place: China | collected 2222 ...
AATATATACCTGCTGAAAGCTTTATTAATGACTTTCTTGATCACCTAAGACTTGGAGAAATGGAAAAATTTAAAAAGACCTATCGCAGTCTTGATCTTTTGTTAATCGATGATATCCAGTCACTCAGCGGAAAAAAAGTCGCAACTCAGGAAGAATTTTTCAATACCTTTAATGCCCTTCATGACAAGCAAAAACAGATTGTCCTAACGAGTGATCGTAGTCCAAAACATTTAGAAGGGCTCGAAGAAAGGCTTGTCACGCGCTTTAGTTGGGGGTTAACCCAAACTATCACACCTCCTGACTTTGAAACACGTATTGCCATTTTACAAAGTAAAACGGAACATTTAGGCTACAATTTCCAAAGTGATACTCTAGAATACCTAGCTGGGCAATTTGATTCAAATGTTCGAGATCTTGAGGGAGCCATCAACGACATCACTTTAATTGCCAGAGTAAAAAAAATCAAGGATATCACTATTGATATTGCTGCAGAAGCTATTAGAGCTCGCAAACAAGATGTTAGCCAAATGCTCGTCATCCCAATTGACAAAATCCAAAATGAAGTTGGTAACTTTTATGGTGTCAGTATCAAAGAAATGAAGGGAAGCAGACGCCTTCAAAATATTGTTTTAGCCCGTCAAGTAGCCATGTATTTATCTAGAGAACTAACAGATAATAGTCTTCCAAAAATTGGGAAGGAATTTGGAGGAAAAGATCATACAACAGTCATTCATGCCCATGCAAAAATTAAATCTTTGATTGATGAAGACGATAATTTACGTTTAGAAATCGAATCAATCAAAAAGAAAATTAAATAACTTGTGGATAACTTTCGCATTTTTATCTTTTTTATCCACATTTTTTAAACAATCCAAAAATCTTGATATGACTTGCTTTAAGTCTGTTTTCCACAGATTTCACAGACTCTATTATTACTATTATCCTTCTAATACTAAAAATAAATAAAGGAGAATCCATGATTCATTTTTCAATTAATAAAAATTTATTTCTACAAGCATTAAATACTACTAAGAGAGCTATTAGTTCTAAAAATGCTATTCCTATTTTATCAACCGTAAAAATTGACGTAACCAATGAAGGTGTTACTTTAATTGGTTCAAATGGTCAAATTTCAATTGAAAATTTTATTTCTCAAAAAAATGAAGATGCTGGTTTATTAATTACTTCTTTAGGTTCGATCCTTCTTGAAGCTTCTTTCTTCATCAATGTGATATCTAGTCTTCCAGATGTGACTCTTGATTTTAAAGAAATTGAACAAAATCAAATTGTTTTAACTAGCGGCAAATCAGAAATTACCCTAAAAGGAAAAGATAGCGAACAATATCCACGAATCCAAGAAATTTCAGCAAGTACTCCTTTAATACTTGAAACAAAATTACTCAAGAAAATTATTAATGAAACAGCCTTTGCTGCAAGTACACAAGAGAGTCGTCCAATTTTAACAGGTGTTCATTTTGTATTGAGTCAGCACAAGGAGCTAAAAACAGTGGCAACAGACTCTCATCGCCTAAGCCAGAAAAAATTAACGCTTGAGAAAAATAGTGATGATTTTGATGTTGTCATTCCTAGCCGTTCTCTACGCGAATTTTCAGCGGTATTTACAGATGATATCGAAACTGTAGAGATTTTCTTTGCCAATAACCAAATCCTCTTTAGAAGCGAAAATATTAGCTTCTATACACGTTTGTTAGAAGGAAACTATCCTGATACAGATCGTTTGATTCCAACAGACTTTAACACTACTATTACTTTTGATGTGGTAAACTTACGCCAGTCAATGGAACGTGCTCGTCTTTTATCAAGTGCGACTCAAAATGGTACTGTGAAGCTTGAAATTAAAGATGGGGTTGTTAGTGCCCATGTTCACTCTCCAGAAGTTGGTAAAGTAAACGAAGAAATCGATACTAATCAGGTGACTGGTGAAGATTTGACTATTAGTTTCAACCCAACTTATTTGATTGATTCCCTTAAAGCTTTAAATAGCGAAAAGGTTACAATCAGCTTTATTTCTGCAGTTCGTCCCTTCACACTTGTGCCAGCGGATACTGATGAGGACTTCATGCAGCTCATTACACCAGTTCGTACAAATTAAGTGAAAGAGGTTGAGCCTGGCTCGCCTCTTTTATGATATAATCGAAAAAGAAAAGGAGAGTAGTATGTATCAAGTTGGAAATTTTGTTGAAATGAAAAAACCACATGCTTGTACAATCAAGTCAACTGGTAAAAAAGCCAATCGTTGGGAAATTACACGTGTAGGGGCAGATATCAAAATCAAATGTAGTAATTGTGACCATGTTGTCATGATGGGTCGATATGATTTTGATCGAAAAATGAATAAAATTATTGACTAAGAAGCCTTAGTTAGAGGGTTAGCAAGTTTTCCCTTTTTGTGTTAGATTATAATCCACACACTTTTAAACTTGTTTAGAGCGCCCAAAAGCTTGATATTGTTGAGTTTTTAAAGAATCTCATTTGATTAGAAATCATTAAAAGTTCCTAAAAATTCTCAAAAAGTACACAAAAAAAGCCCCACAAAAGGGCTAGGATTTGACGAGTTCAGCAGGCAAGAAACTAGCACGGTCAAACGTGCTTTTTTTATTGCTGGTTGCTGATAGGTATATTATACCATGAAGCGCGTGGTTTATAAGATGATGACCTCACAGAAGCCCCCATATTCGTTTCTGAGGGCTTCTAGTTTATCCATGGTGTTTTAGTTATCCAGTACGAAACCAAGCGAAATAGGGGGCGAATATGAAGCCTCAGCCTACATTTGCCTACTTATATGCTTCTAGCTCTCCGTTCTGGTGGATTCTCGCAAAGTTTAAGACGGCTATCTGTTTGTATCTGTGGTAGCTAGTGGAGCTAGTACCTGCCATTTCTACACATTCGCTCATTGTTTTCTTTCTCATGTAGCAATAATGGATAATAAAGTATTTTCTGGCTCGCTTGTTCTCTATCTTATTGATGTCGTGGGCGAATATCTCCAACCCCTCACGGATTGCTTTTTCATGCTCACCGCTCAAATTCCACTGATCAGGTAAGACAAGTTCCCAAGCCTCTTCATCTATCGTAACTTGGTTTTCACTCCCTGCCATCCTCTGGAATCTCAGAAAGTAAGTCATCCGCTCTCTTACGTTCATCATCGTTTTAAACTTATCCAGCTCCATTAGTTCGCTCCTTCATGATATAATATTATTGAGATTATAGCTGAGGCGGAGCGCCTTGGCTTTTTTTGCTATTTCTCTATGTTCGCTCTAGCTTCAAATGCTTTCCCGTGAGAAAAAATGTACAATGACGGGTGAAGCTCATAGAAGCGCGTAGGGAGGGAGATAGCCCCCATATCTCCTTATGGTTTGATAAGCAATTAAGGGATGTTTTTATTTCTCTTATTTCCTTGTCATTCTGCAAGCAATTAAGGCAAGTTATTTCTTTGCTTATCTCCTTATCATTTTGTAGGGAGAAAATCCAAATTAAGGAAGCTGATAAGTCTCCTTATCTCCTTACAGTTTTTCAGGAAGTAGAATCAAAATAAGCGATGTTATTTCCTGTCTTATTTCCTTACCGTTTGACAAGGAGAAAAACGAAAATAAGGGGCTTTTAAATTCGTCTTAACTCCCTATCGTTTTGTAAGCAATTAAGAAGGATTATTGTCGTCCTTATCTGCTTGTCATTCTGCAAGGAGTAAATCCGAAATAAGAGGGGTAAAAACTTCGCTTATCTGCTTGTCGTTTCTCAGGGAGTTAAGGAGGGGTATTATTGCTCTTATCTGCTTGATAAATGATAGGGGGATATGGCCACTTTCTCGGCGTTCGCTCGGAGTTCAAGTATGTACACCCTTACCATTCTTCTGGTTCGCTAAACATAGATTCAGAAAAGCAACAAGCTGAAATCAAATACTGACAAGCACTATAATCTACCCAAAGCGCTCCATCTTCAGAATGGTGGAAATACTTGCCTGATAGCGCTCCAAGGTATGCACCATTTTTATATATAGACACCCCACCTTTTCGGCTTGGTAACAGTCCAGTATATCCTCTACGCAGTCCATGCTTCAAAGCGTTGCTATTGCCATATTTTGGCTTTCTGTTGCCCCTGTTGCCTTTTGCTACTTGGTTGCCTGGTAAAAATCTCCCTCGGCTATCACGTTCCATATTGCATCCTTTCTACGGTGTTCGTTTGGTATTTTTTTGCCACTACTTCACCAAAACCTCACCATTGGAAAACTCCTGTACCTTTACAAAACCTTTACATTGAAAAACTTCGATACCTTACCAAAACCTTACCGTTCTATGACTCTAAAAAAGTAGCTATACCTTAGGGTAATCTTAGGGTTCTATCACTAGAAAAAAGCCCTGTACCTTGCTAAAACCTTGCTATTTTGAAATATGTGACCTTGTACTAACCTTGTATTTTTTATATGTAACCTCACCCTTATCTCACCCTTTTTTGGAACGCTTTACTTACTTAAATCCTTGATATATCTAGCTTTTTTAACATTCAAACCGTCTAATATGTAGTATTTGTTCGTTTTGTAAATTGCACACTACTTCATATTGTCCTACAATCTCAAACCATTCAGCCAAAATCTATCCCCTTTTTTAGTATACTTCAAAAACTTCATATAGTGCTTATGATACCTGTCACGCTTCATATACTTTGGTCTTTCAGGGAAACTATCAAACATATATCCGCCACGTCTAGGACTCCACCCTGGTTCTACCTTTCTAGCTTCTTTTAGTGCAAGCTCCCAGTAGTATTGGCAATCCGTTTTACTGCGGTTCAGGGTGTGCTTGTGGATATCTAGACAAGTACCGCAACTAAAATACAAATACCGTTTATAAAGCAACCTGCACCGTCTACCACAATCAGGGCAAAGAAAGAAATATCGATAACCTCCCTTAGTACCTGCTATTCTATCTAATTCAAATGACTCTCCACCAAAATCAATCACTAAATTATCCAAATCAATCTCTAAACGTTGACCGTCCAACTCGGCTATACTCTTAGATATTCCTCTCAGCTTCATTGGTTTAGTGATTGTTTCTATTGCTAACCGCCTCATTATTTCCCCCTATATGGAAAAACCCAAAACTATTGACTTGATAACAAAAAGGGGATTGCTCCCCTGTGTTCTACTTCAAATGCTCTGTATAATCAGCAAGGACTTTATATTCGCCCTCTACGTCCAATTTCTTAAGTAGGCTAATACTTTCATCGCCTAGCATTTCCAACGTACCAAAAGCAGTCATAGAGTCCATAGGGATAGGCTTATCAGAAAGCAAGCGATCAGCATAGTCTAATAGTTCCAGCTCGTAATCTGTGACCTTCTCCAGTAAACTTTCAAAGTCCTCTGACTCTTTGAGTTGGAGCACGCGCTCCCGTTTGTAACGTTCTTCAAATGCTTCATCGTCCACTGGTTGGTTGTAGTAGTCTTTAAAATTGTCACAAATACGCTTGAAGGTCTTGTTTAGTTTGCTATCCTCCACATACTCAGCTACAAGCGTCCCTTTATCCTTGTGAGTTATTGAAATAGATGGTACTTCATAAGTTCCAGTCATATATCCCAGTAGCGCGTGACCTGCTACCATAGCAGTATCTAGGTCTTTAAATTCGTAAGTGAAAGTAAATGTTTTTGCTTTATCTGAAAATGTTTTTAATGTCATGTTGTTTCTCCTGTTCTGTTATTTGTATAGAACCATCACACTGGTTAGTGTATTCATATCCTCACTATTCCCCACTGTTGCCTCTGTATATTTCACGTCAATAACTTCAACGCCTGCCATAAAACCATTTACCTGGCTTTCCAAATCCCAAAGGGCTTGCTTGCATCTCTGATGAAATAGTTTAATTTTCATGTTGTTTTTCCTCTTTCTGTTTTAAGGGTGTCACTAGTAGTTACACCATTGCAAGGGGGTCGGTACTATCTACCCCATTTTGTTTAAATGTTTTAGTGTTTGTCAGGTACTGCTTTTAGTTCGTTAACCTTTCTTTTACATCCGTCATGTTGTTTACTCCTGTTCTTATTTTAAGGTAAATTATGTAATATTTTTTAGATTTGTTATCTTCTTTAGTGATTTTGTTACCTTCTAGGTAACATAGTTCAGCCTTACTGCCACAAGGATTTAGACTACTTTGTTACCATGTTACCTTCTTTTGAAGTCATAGCCCTTATATATAAAAATACTATTTTTTCCCTATATAGAGAGTTAAAAACAAGGTAACAAGGTAACATTTTGGGGTAAAAACGTAGATATACCAAGGGTTTAGGGCATAAAAAGAAGGTAACATTTTAGTCTTTAACGACAGCGTGATTAGTTTTGGCCAGTTTTGTTCTTTCAAACTCTAGCGGATCCAGTTTGCCATAATCTTCAACTTTGACCCTCGCTCTTTTAAGTTTGTAATGATTGGGTGTTAACTGTTGTAAGTGTCTTATCGTTTCTTTTCCTGCCCCGTAAACATTAGGCTTGGGTATTCCCATATCTTCAGCATAATGTTTCAGCGACCTAGTTAGTATAAAAACAGGTACTACGTCCAGCTCATGCCAACCTTTTTCCATGTATTCATGCTTAACCCATGAAAGTAAGTAGTCATTATCCTCCTGATATTCTTCTAGGAGTCCTTTAACTGCTTTAGGTTCGATAAAGTGAGTAAATGGTTCTTGATTGATAGCTTTGTAAAGTGCATACTCTAATACTTCATCATTGGCCAAAAATTCATTTTTTATCCAAGGTTTTTCCTTCTCCCCGTTAAAGTCAGCATTAAAAGGGACGATCATAATTCTACGATACCAGCCTTTTGTCTTGTTTCCACCATTGGGGATATAATTCCCTGAAAAGATATTGAATAACTTGAAAGTAGCTTCAAAGGCTGGCCGACCTTTGGGATTGACTAGCACGGTGTCCCCACTAGTGATACTCATTAAATCAGACGGATTTTTTAAGTATTCGTTAGGCGCTTCGTCTCCAATATTACAAACTTTACCTACCAGGGTTTCTAAGTTATGCTTTTCAGCAAACTGTGCAGGTTTTAAGGCTGATATATTGCTTTCCCCTATCAGATTGATAAGAAAGCGCTGAAATGTCCCTTTACCATTGTTACCGTCCCCGTAGAAGATAGCAAACTTATTTCGAGTATGGTTAGGGTTAATAGCTTCAAGGATAATCTGCCAAAACAGTGTTACCAGTTCACTATCATTACAAGCGATTGAGTTCAACCAATCATCAAAAGTTTTGCCCTCTCTATCTGTTGGGACTCGTTTAGGCGCGTGGTAGGCCGTGCTTATCTTACTTGTAATTACATACTTAGGACTAAAGGGGAGTAGTTCCTTAGTTTCTAAGTTGATAATGCCGTTCTGTACGGGAATGAGGTTGGAACTTTCTAAAGGTTTTCGTATCTTTGCCAATGTTCTAACCATTAACTTAATCTGTGGCCACTCTCTGGGTTTAATTCTCACATCAAAAGTCTTACACAAAAGATTGAATAGATCATTACTAGCGGTATAGATACCCTCGTCTAAATCGTAGATATAGAGTAGGCTATAATCAGGTATATTGCTCTTGCTGATAAAAGTAAACGTGACAATCTCGCTCAGTATTTTAGCTACTGTAAAAGTGCTAGGGAGTGGAACTGACTCCTTAATATTCCCATCTTTTTCTTTAATCTCAGTATTCTCTTTCCGCCATTCTTCACCAGCTTTAAAGATACGATTTTCAAGCTCCTTCATCGTTCTAGGAGGTTGTTCTTGCTCTCTGACCTCCAAGATTTCACTTTTTAGGTTTGCTAATTCTTCTAGTTCTATGGTTCTAACCTCTCTTTCTATATTCAGCCCGTGCTATACTGCTAAAAGTGCGGTCTAGCTCCTCAATAGGCAATGGCTCAACTGTCACGCTATTGGCTATCTTTGTAAGTTCATAGGCTGTCTCTAAGTCACAATCAACCCACTTATTAAAGAGTAAGCCTACAAAGCGTGTCAGCGCTACGTTGCGCCCTCCCTCGTCTCCAAATCCGTTGAAAAGCGTGTCAATGATCCTCATGGTCATAGATTTCTGCCCGCTTGACCTTGGAGTGTATGGAAGGCTTGTCGCATTCTGTTTGACTGGTTCAGCCGTTGTCTGTGGTACTGGATAATCAAGTCCATGCTCTACAATCTTTTTATAACTTGCTGGGTCGCCTGTTGTTACTGGTAGCCCTTGGAGTTGTGACCAGGTTAGACTGGCCATGTCAAAGGGTAGCCCAATCTTATCAGCAATCTCTTTCACTACCTGCTTATAGGTTGCCTCATTCATCACGTTGTCAGGCTTCACTACAAGGCGAAAACGGGGCTTTTCTAAGCTATGTTTGATAGTCGGGTATAAGATGTAAGAGTAGCCAAATAAAGCGCTAGAGACGGCTTTTATAAAGCCCTCAGTCGTCCCCTGTATATCGTCATAATCAAGGAAAATCAAATCCCGATAGATTAGACTGGAGTTGTTTCGCTTGTAACTCCCATTCTTTTCTGGTGTCACTTTCCCACTGATACAGTACGGGGCTTGTGTACGTTTAAATTCTTCAATGTTTGCCCCTTCAGGGACTACCAAAGGCTTAAAGCGTTCAATGTACTGGAACGGCTCAATCTTATCAAATGGATAGACAAGATTACTCTGAAAGCCTTTAGCCTCATAAATTGTCATACTATCGCCCCTTTTTGCGTTTCTTTTTTAACTTCTTCAGTAGCTTTTGTTCTTGGAACTGTTCCAAAGATCTGCCACGGTGCTTATACAATTTAATGTCATGATAATGCCCACCACCTTGCGCTGGATGTGTGTTATACCTAGCCATTCTCCACCCCCATAAACCTACGGATGTCATCCACTAAATAAAATATTATTCTAGAACCTTCATCGGGCGGTTGAAGTCGGCGAAGACCTTGTCGTTCCCACTTATTCAGCGTGTTATCACTAATTTTTAACACTTCTTTGACTTCAGTTCTATTCATCATCCCAGTAATATTTTGTGGTACTTTATTACATGCTTCCAGGTATCTTTCCACTACCTCCAGAATGCCTTGCGCTAGGTCTTGCTCGCTTTCTCGGCTTAGGCTAAACATATCCGCCCACCTCCTTCAAGGTTTCTTTGTAGCTTTCTAGGTCGCTGTTCATCAACACCGCTAGGCGCTTTTCTTCTTCTCGTATCTGATTGTAAAATGTTTTTGCTCCGTCCAGTAGCTCCTCTTTGTTAGCTGGGATAAAATATCCTCTAAATGTTCCGTGTCGAACCCCAACAATAGGAACACTATGGCGCGTGATTAGACGGCTAATAATATCTTGCACGGTTCTTTCTGCTAGCTTAGTGATCAGGCTGATTTCTGCCCCTGTTATGGAGTTCTCAGCCCCCACTTTGATTAGTCTTAATACTCGTTTATCATTCTCTGATAGGCTCATTCAGTTCCTCCTCTCCTTTGCTTTTATTCACAAAGGTTATTTGTCCGCTCGCTACCCCTTGCAAAATATCTTTTTGAGTTTCTATGATTGTATCCAAGGTTTTCAAAATAGCTGTCTTAGTCTCTAAATCAAACGCTTGTTTTGTCAACAAGCCCATAGTTACAGCTAACTTTGTTGCATTGTCCATACACGTAGCTAGAAAAATCTCTTTAGTAAAATAAGGTTCATCTGGTATTTTTTCAATATCAGGGTATAAATTAATTGTGTAACTCATTTCATCCCTCCGTAAACTCTTACCCCTGCAAGCTGGATATATCGCCCATATTCAGGGTTTAAATCCTCGCTAGGTGTTTCTATCGTCTGTTGGTTTTCTCGCTCAAATTGGGCGCTTTTTTTTCGATCTCGGTGGTTTAAATAAAGCAGTAAGCCAATCAATACCACCATAAAGATTACCGATTGTGTATTGGTCAAATCTAACTCATTCATGTTATGCCCTCGCTTTGTAATTCTTAATATATTCCACTTGT
>ERZ772987.336-NODE-336-length-9936-cov-6.59802_pt1 | contig 9936 bp, 8 predicted proteins | sample MGYA00511129_ERZ772987 | MGnify/ENA primary metagenome ERZ772987 (study PRJEB29015, sample SAMEA2738058) | human oral metagenome | biome: human oral; feature: human-associated habitat; material: saliva | place: China | collected 2222 ...
TTTGAAGGAAATAAAGGCACTTTCTTTAGGAGTATTGCTCAAAAAGCCCAAGCCTTCACAGTTGATGTCAACTATAACACCAACTTCAGCTTTACTGTCCCAGAAGGAGAATACCTTCTCCTCGGAGATGACCGCTTGGTTTCGAGCGACAGCCGCCACGTAGGTACCTTCAAAGCAAAAGATATCACAGGGGAAGCTAAATTCCGCTTCTGGCCAATCACCCGTATCGGAACATTTTAAGAAATCGAAGAGGCCGAGAAGCGACAATCTCAGCCTCTTCTTCTATCGTGAGAAGGGATTCTTTAGTCCCAGTCTAACTAATACTCAATGAAAATCAAAGAGCAAACTAGGAAGCTAGCCGCAGGTTGCTCAAAACAGTGTTTTGAGGTTGCAGATGGAAGCTGACGTGGTTTGAAGAGATTTTCGAAGAGTATTAACTCTCACCTATTTATGCAAAGGAATCTTATGGAAGTTTATTTTTCAGGAACCATTGAACGGATTATTTTTGAAAATCCCAGCAATTTTTATCGCATCCTCCTCCTAGAAATCGAAGATACGGACGCAGAGGATTTTGATGATTTTGAAATTATTGTCACGGGTACCATGGCTGATGTGATTGAGGGCGAAGACTATACTTTTTGGGGACAAATTGTCCAGCACTCCAAGTATGGGGAACAACTGCAAATTAGCCGTTATGAACGCGCAAAACCAACTAGCAAGGGCTTGGTCAAGTACTTTTCAAGTAGCCATTTCAAGGGGATTGGTCTCAAGACAGCTCAAAAAATCGTGGACACCTATGGCGACAATACCATTGACGAAATTTTGCAACACCCAGAAAAGCTAGAAGGCATCTCAGGACTCTCTGCCAAAAATCGCGAGGCTTTCGTCTCTACTCTCCGTCTCAACTACGGAACCGAGATGGTTTTGGCCAAACTAGCCAACTACGGCATTCCCAATAAACTAGCCTTTCAGATTCAAGACTTTTACAAGGAAGAAACCCTTGATGTGGTTGAAAATTATCCCTACCAACTGGTTGAGGATATCAAGGGTTTGGGCTTTACCATTGCTGACCAATTAGCAGAGGAACTTGGCATCGAAAGTCAGGCTCCTGAGCGCTTTCGTGCAGGTCTAGTACATAGTCTTTTTCAGACCTGTATGGAAACAGGGGACACCTATGTTGAAGCACGGGACTTGCTGGAACAAACTCTTACTCTTCTTGAATCTTCTCGCCCCGTGGAACTGGATCCCAGCCAAGTGGCCCAAGAACTCTCCTACCTGATTGAAGAAGACAAGGTTCAGCAGGTTGATACCAAGATTTTTGACAACAGCCTCTTTTTCGCTGAGGAAGGCATCCGCAGTCACTTGGTTCGTATCCTTGAAAAAGGAAAGCAGAAGAGTCAGGATTTAGAAACCATTCAAAAACATATCTCTACTGTTGAAGAAGAGCTGGGGATTGAGTATGATCACATTCAAAAACAGGCTATCTGCGATGCTATCCAGAATAAGGTCTTTATCCTGACAGGTGGGCCTGGTACTGGTAAGACAACTGTTATCAATGGTATCATCGCTGTTTATGCCCTTTTGGAAGGACTTGACCTCAGGAAGAAAAGCAACCTGCCGATTCTTCTTGCTGCTCCAACTGGCCGAGCCGCTCGGCGCATGAATGAATTGACAGGCTTGCCTAGCGCGACCATACACCGTCATTTAGGAATGACAGGGGACGATGATACCAGTCATCTGGAAGATTATCTGGATGCCGACTTTATCATCGTGGATGAATTTTCTATGGTGGATACTTGGCTGGCCAACCAACTCTTCTCCAACATCTCTTCTAACAGTAAAATTCTCATCGTGGGCGACAGCGACCAGCTACCATCTGTCAGCCCTGGACAGGTTCTAGCGGATTTGCTTCATATTCCCTTGATTCCTCAGACTCGCTTGGAAAAAATTTATCGACAAAGCGAAGAATCAACCATCGTCACCCTAGCAAGTCAGATTCGGCAGGGTATCTTGCCAGCTGATTTCACCCAGAAAAAAGCTGACCGTTCCTACTTTGAAATTGCTAGTGGGCATATTCCTGCTACTATTGAAAAGATTTTAGGCGCAGCCCTCAGAAGTGGTATCCCTGCTCGTGATATTCAGGTTCTAGCTCCCATGTACCGAGGAACAGCAGGGATTGATGCTATCAACCAGCTCATGCAAGACCTGCTCAATCCACCACAAAAAGACCAACTTAGTTTTGAAGCTCCCCAGTGCCACTATCGTAAGGGAGACAAGGTCATTCATTTGGTCAACGATGCTGAAATCAATGTCTTTAATGGAGATTTGGGAGCTATCACAGACCTGATTCCTAGTAAATACACCGAGTCGAAACAAGACGAGATTGTCATTGATTTTGATGGCGACGAAATCTCTTACCCACGTAACGAATGGTACAAGATTCGCTTGGCCTATGCCATGAGTATCCATAAGTCTCAGGGAAGCGAGTTCCCTGTTGTCATCCTACCGATTACCAGTGCTAGCAGGCGTATGCTGGAGCGCAATCTCATCTACACAGCCATTACACGCGCCAAAAGCAAGCTTATCTTACTAGGCGAATTACAGGCCTTCGACTATGCTACCCAACACATCGGAACTGCCCGAAAAACCTATCTGATTGAACGCTTCAGTGATCTACTGGAGAATGTTGAAGAAAAGCAACAAGCATTCTCTGAAACAGCCACATCAAATACCTCTGAACAATCCTACATCTTAACCGAAGAAAACTGGGACAGCATCCCAGCCATGATTGGGATTACAGACGCAGACCTCAAAGAGATTTTTGGAAAATAGTGCATAAGAAAACCCACCAATTCAGGTGGGATTTTTATTTATTAAGATTATTTAACTGTTGCTGTGCTTGTGATCAATTCAACAGCTTTTTTGATTGTGATATCGTGTTTCAACATATCAGCTGAAAGCAAGCTTTGTACTTGTGCAACTTCCATGTTGTAATCTGCAGCCAATTGCTCGATTTCTTTTTGGATTTCTTCTTCTGAAGCGTCAAATCCTTCAGCTTTGGCAACTGCTTCGATAACAAGGTTAGTCTTAGTACGTGACTCAGCTTCTGCTTCGTATTGTTTGTGAAGGTCTTCTTGAGTAGTTCCAGTGATTTGGAAGTACATGTCAGGGTTGATACCTTGACGTTGCAAGTTTCCAAGGAATTCGTTTACTGAGCGGTGAACTTCTTCGTGGATCATTTCTTCTGGAAGTTCTACGATTTCAGCGTTTTCTACAGCTTTATCAATTGCTGCACCTTCAACTGCATCTTTGTAAGCTTCTTCTTTAGCAGCAGCCAATTCGTTACGGTATTTTTCTTTCAATTCAGCAAGTGTTTCAACTTCTTCGTCGATGTCTTTTGCAAGCTCATCGTCAAGAGCTGGAACTTCTTTAGCTTTTACTTCGTGGATAGTTGTTACGAATTTAGCTTCTTTACCTGCAAGGTCTTCTGCTTGGTAGTCTTCTGGGAATGTTACGATAACATCAACAGTTTCACCAGCTGAGTGACCTACCAATTGGTCTTCGAAACCAGGGATGAATTGACCTGAACCAAGTCCAAGTGAGAAGTTTTCACCTTTTCCACCGTCAAATTCAACACCGTCGATAGAACCAACGAAGTCGATGACAACAGTGTCGCCGTTTTCAGCAGCAGCTTCTTTGATAACCAATTCAGCCAAGTTGTTGCGTTCGCGTTCGATACGCTCTTCAACGTCAGCGTCTGTTACTTCTTTTTCTACATCTACTGATACTTCAAGGTTTTTGTAGTCACCCAATTTTACTTCAGGTTTTGTCACGACTTCAGCAGTGATGACCCAGTCTTGACCTTTTTCCATTGAAGTCACATCGATTTTTGGTTGTGCAACTACTTCAAGACCAGCTTCTTTTACTGCAGCTTCATAAGCGTTTGGCAAAAGAGCGTTCATAACGTCTTGGTAAAGTGACTCTTCACCAAATTTTTGGTCGAAGATAGGACGTGGAAGGTGACCTTTACGGAAACCTGGAACGTTAAGAGATTTCTTTACTGAGTTGAAGACACGGTCCAATTCTGGTTTGATTTGGTCTTGAGAGATAGTGAAAGTCAAGACACCACGGTTTGTTTCTTTGTTTTCAAATGATACAGACATTCTGTCATTTCTCCTTAAAATTTTTAATACAGTCCATTATACCACATAGTAGCGAACTTTTTCAAGTAATGGATGCGCTTTTCGTCCATGCTTCAGTTACATCCTATGTCTCTTAAAATTCATCAGAACCCACCAGATGATGTTGAAAAGCATAAACTGCTGCCTGGGTACGATCACTGACCTCAAGTTTGGCTAGGATATTGGAGACATGGGTCTTAACTGTCTTAAGGGAGATAAAGAGCTCATCTGCAATACGCTGATTTTCATAGCCCTTGGCAATCAGTTGAAGGACATCGCGTTCTCGCGCAGTTAATTCTTCGTGAAGTTCCATATGATTGCGGTGGTATTCTACTTTCTTACTCACCTCTTGTTCGATAGCTAGCTCTCCAGCTGCCACTTTTTGAACAGCATGGAACAATTCATCGGCACTTGATGTCTTAAGCATATAGCCTTTAGCCCCAGCATTCAAGACTGGCATAATTTTTTCATTGTCTAGATAAGAAGACACAATCAGGATTTTAGCCTCCGGCCATTCTTTAAGAATAGCTAGAGTTGCGTCAATTCCATTCATTTCAGGCATGACAATATCCATCACAATCACATCTGGGCGAAGAGCCAAAGCCATGGAAATCCCTTCGGCTCCATTAGTTGCTTCTCCAACAATCTCTACATCATCTTGTAGTTCAAAATAACTTTTTAATCCAAGACGCACCATTTGGTGGTCATCTACTAATAATAGTTTCATTTTATTTCCTTTTGTTAGTCAATCAAGCAAGGGTATGCGAATATCCACTGCCAAACCCTGCTTGGGTGCTGTTAATAGTTGTATGCTCCCTGCCATATCTTCCACTCGTTCTTTGATATTCCGTAGTCCATAGCTCAAATCATCTACCTCAGCCGGCTCGAAACCTCTACCATTGTCCACTACTTTCAACTGTAATTCTGTTTCCGTTTGATAAAGATAAACATCTAGACAAGAAGCTTGGGCATGACGGAGAGTATTACTAATCAATTCTTGGACGATACGAAAGACATGCTCCTCAATCTTTTTAGGCAATTCGTCTACCTGATATTTAAAACTGACTTTGAGTTCACTTTTTTCTTCCAATTCTTTGAGAAGCAGCTGAATCCCCTCAACTAGACTCTTTTGTTCCAATTCAATAGGACGCAAATGCAAGAGTAGAATACGCAAATCTCTTTGGGCTGTCTCCAAAATAGCTGTTACACTCTGGAGTTGTGTCTGCATCTTCTCTTTGTCTAATCTGGAAGTTTGTTGACTGAGCCCTGATAAAATCATATGGGCAGCAAAAATTTCCTGACTAACTGTATCATGCAAGTCACGCGCGATTCGCTTGCGCTCCTTTTCAATAATCACTTCTTCCTTGATCAAGGCTTGATTGTCCGCTTTTTGAATGGCTTCTGTCAGTAAACCAAGCTTGCCTGACAGGTTCCTAAAACTTGCGTCTAAATCAGCATCTCCAAGGCTTTTAATATCTTTACCAGTTAGCAGACGTTTAAGATTTGCTTGGATTCTTCTTCTTGAAATTTCATCAACCATTGTCCAAAATAGGACCAATAAAAAAGCAAGGGCAAGACTAAACATCAAAGCTAGAAATAGGACTTTTTCTGTCTTTTCTAAATCTTGGAAGAGAGAAGTCCATTCCAAATCTAAGACCTTAAAAATGCTTCGAAATAGAAAAGCAACAAAGAGAAATGAGGTGAGACCAATTAAAATATAGGGTTGCTTTTTCATCCTCTCACCACCTCAACATCTCCAACCATCGTTGTCAAAAGAATCTTAACACTCTTTGGACTCTTGAGATAATCTCTGGTTTCTTGATGAAATTGCTCATTACGCAAAGCACGTTTAGGCTGGTCAAAAAAGGTTAAATCTCCGTACAGAGAATTGACACTTAGACTGACTTCAACATCCACTGGTACAATAATTCTAGTCGTACCGACCAGTTTTCTCAAGATGATGACATTATCATGATTGCTCAAAATCACGTGCTCTAGATGAATGGTATCCTTCCCCATAAGGCGAAAGAGATTGATATCATCAAAACGACAAGTCTGGTAACTTGAAAAGTGGTGGAGATTTCCAAACCAGCGATTTTTCTCCCTCTTTACCGTCACTACTTCCTCAAAAACCAGATTGGTATCTTCTCTTTCCTGGTTCATCATAGGGTAAAGCAGGAAGAGACTATAAATCAAGGCCACAAAGATGGCTAAAATGACAAAGGGATTGAGCATGATGATAAAGAAAAATAGGATGCTCACCGCCACTAAAATAAAGTTATTTCCCTGTTTTCCAGTATAATATCGAATTAGCAGTAAAAACAAGAGTAACATCAGTAGAAAACGGGAAAAATGCTCTGATACCATCATAATCAGAGCTCCTGTTAATAAACAAGCTTCAATAAATAGAAAAATTTGAAATTTTCGCATGTATCCGTCCTCTCTATTTAATTGTATCACAAATCCCAAAAGTCACATCAGTCTGAGGAATGATAAAGAGACCGGGACTAAAATCCCGACCTCTTTACATTTGATCTTTTGCTTCTTTCAATTTTCCATATAAGAGATAGTCGACCTCTTGCAAATCCTCAATCTTTGCACAATTAAGGGCACACATAATCAAGCGTAGGTCTTCCTTCCAGCTTTCAACAATGGAAATAACGACATCAACAGAGTAATTTTCAACCAGCTCTAACATAGTGCGTGATAGACCAACTGCCTTGGCTCCAAAGACCAGGCATTTGATGATGTCTAGTGGATTGCGCACTCCTCCACTTACCAAAAGTTCCATCTTGTCTTTCCAGTCTTGGGTATTCAGAAGAGCCTGCATGGTCGATTGACCCCAGTCATTGAGGTAATCACGCTGTCCACCGCGACGGTTTTCGATATAGGCAAAACTCGTTCCCCCACGACCAGACAAATCAACTGTTCTTATCCCTATCTCGTATGCCTTAGCAATAGTCTTCACATCCATGCCAAAGCCGACTTCTTTTAAAACAAGTGGCACAGAGATTTGCTCAACATAATCTTTCAGATTATGTTGCCATAATCTAAATTGACGTTCACCTTCTGGCATAAGTAATTCCTGCATGACATTAACATGAACTTGCAAGAGGAGAGGATTCATCTCTTTTACTGTTTGTAGACCCAATTCAACTGGCTTGTCTAAGCCAATATTGGTTCCAATAAGGAGGTCAGGGTAACTAGTTTTGACTGAAAAAGAGATATCTGAAGGATCCTTGAGAGCAGCGCTGTAGGAACCCGTTACAAATAAAATCCCACAAGCATCTGCCACCTGAGCTAATTTTTGATTGATTTCTCTACCCTTTTCACTCCCACCTGTCATAGCATTGATATAAAAAGGAAAGTCCCACTTTAGACCTGCAAATTCTGTCGAAAGGTCAATTTCATCTAAGTCATATAAGGGTAGCGAGGAGTGGATTAACTCCACTTCATCAAAACTATTATAAGTACTGTTTTGTTCAAGGGCATAGCGGATGTGTTCATCCTTCCGATTTATCGTCATGTCCTATCCTTTCTTGATATAAGAGCTCAATTCCTAGATCAGCCCAGCGTTTTTTCAGTAATATGGTCGAATCTCGGTCAAAGCTAAGTGCAATCCCACAGTCTCCACCACCAGCACCACTGCTCTTAGCAACAGCTTTTAAGTCTTGGCTGGCATTTTTTAGTTGTCTGAGCGAAGGTGTGTAAATATCTGAACTCAAGTTTTCTAAGAGCAGGCTAGCATGATTTAGCAACTCAATGATTTTATCTTCTTGACCTACCTCCAAAGCCTTTACCAAGTTAGCTACTGTTTCTTTTGAAACCTGTAAAAAGCTAGAGTTCATATTATCCTTGATTTGCTTGACCATATGACTTGATACAGCCACTTCCTTGGTCCAACCAACCAGAAAATCAAATTTCAACGCTGGTTCAACACTCCTAATAGAAAATCCCCAGTCACGTGCTAATACAGCCTGCAAGTCTTCTTTTTCTAACCAATCTGCCACTTTCTTACGATCAAAAGATTGATAGAGGACTAGGTCTTCTGAGGCGATACAGGCAATGTCTCCCATGGAGCCGTTGTCCCCACGTTTAAGAAGTACAGCACTCGCTAATTTAAACAAGAGTTCTCTTTTAGCTAATCTTTCATAAAAGGCAAGCATGGCCTTGATGATCAAAACAACCACACTACCACTAGAACCCAGACCAAACTTCTTCCCCTCACGCTCCATTTTCCCACGAATCTCTATAGAAAAAGGCTGCAGCTCAACTCCTTGGACAGTTAGATACTCCTCCACCAAGGCAACTGTTTCTTGAATCAAGGTATAAGAAGAATCCGGTCGCAAGTCTACACTATAGGAAAACATATCTGAGTAGAGTCGATAATTATTAGACTCTTTAATCTCAGCCGTCATATAGATGGGAATAGCCTTTATTAGCGCTAACTGTCCTGGTTCTAAAATGGCATACTCCCCAGCCCAAAAGAGCTTCCCACAAGTTTTAACAATCGTCATCTTGGCTCAAATCCTTTGTTTTTGAAACGATTAAGCGATAGCGTTGACCTAAAAGTTCTGATAAATGTTCCAAGTCCTCTTCCAAGCAAAGAACCTTGACATTAGGGCCCGCATCCATGGTAAAGTAGCAAGATTCTCCTTGTTCTCTAAGCTGACGAACAAAATCCATAGCCTCATAACTAGCATCTGTCAGATAAGAGAAGGATGGAGTTGCAGTTTTTGTCGTAGCATGCATAGCCAAAGCGTTCTTCTCTGTCAATTCTCCAACTTTCTTAAAGTCATTTTCCTTGAGGTAGACTAACATACCCTTGTAATCTTGTTCAGATTGACGAATCCACTCATCAAAAGTTGTCGAAGTCTCCACACAGAGCTTCATCCCATCTCGACTGGAAATTGGTTTCTTCTGGTCTTCCAAGACCAACATAATCATAGCTAGTTTCAAGTCAGTTTCGACAGGATAAATCTCTCCACTATCCTTGTCCCAGGCTGCCAAGGGGCCATAAAAACTACGAGATGAAGAACCCGATGCAAACTTAGCTTCCAAAGCCAATTCTCTGCGATTCAGCCCAAGTTGGAAATATGAGTTACAAGCTTTGACCAAGGCGGATAAACCACTGGAACTTGAAGAAAGGCCTGCTGCTGTTGGCATATTGTTCTTAGTATCGATACGAACAAAACCTGCTCCTTCAGGACGGTAGCGGTCAATGATTTTACTCATCTTGGCATGCTCATCTTCGTTTTGCAACTGACCATTGATGTAAAAGGCATCCGCCTTTGCATCTGATGGTAAAGGAGAAAGTGTCGTCTCCGTATACATATTTTCTAAAGTCAGAGAGATACTGCTAGTCGCAGGAACCATCTCTTTTTCTGCTTTCTTTCCCCAATATTTAATAATAGCAATATTGGCATAGGAACGTACTGTTACAGGCTTTCGATCCATGTCTGAATAGATCCTTTCTCTTCTAATCTTTCAGCTAAATCTTGAGCTTGGCGATAGTCGGCTACTAAGGCTATGATACAGCCACCTAGACCACCACCACTCATCTTAGCACCTAAAGCACCATGTTCGAGAGCAGTTTCAACCAAGGCATCAGCCTCAAGGCTACTAACTCCTATTTCTTTTAGATTTCCATGTGCTTTTGTTAAAATCTCTCCCAGCTTCACGGCGTCTTTTGCCTTTATTGCTTCTTCTGCTTGCTGGGTCAACTCTCCAAGTGCATACAAGAAAGGTAAAGCTT
>ERZ772987.337-NODE-337-length-9934-cov-2.54226_pt1 | contig 9934 bp, 8 predicted proteins | sample MGYA00511129_ERZ772987 | MGnify/ENA primary metagenome ERZ772987 (study PRJEB29015, sample SAMEA2738058) | human oral metagenome | biome: human oral; feature: human-associated habitat; material: saliva | place: China | collected 2222 ...
ACAAAAGGTTGATTTTTTAAAATTTCAATATCAAGAATTAGCTCAGATGAAATTAAAGAAAGATGAAGATTTAATACTTGAAAAAGATATAGACTATTTAGAAAATTTTGAAAAAGTAAATACCTTGGCTTATAGTATTACCGACGGTATTGATGGAGAATATGGAATACTTTCTAAATTAGCGGATATTAGATCAAATTTAGGTGAATTAACTAGATATAACTCAAATTTTGAAGAAAAATATGAAGAAATTACAAATTTATACTATGTTTTAGATGATTTGAAATATGAGGTATCTAGCTATACAGATGAAATAGAATATGATGAAGAAAAACTAGATAGACTAATTTATCGATTGGATAAGATTAAAACTTTAGAAAAAAAATATTCTAAGCCATTAAATGAATTAATAGTTTTTAAAGAAAGTATAAAAGAAGAATTAGAAGAACTTGAGAACTATGAAGAGAACTTTGAAAATTATTTAGAGAATCGTAAAAGAATAGAAAGTGAATTAAAATTAGTTTCTCAAAACTTAACTAATATTAGAAAAGAAACAGCACATAATCTAGAAAAGTTAATTCAAGATGAATTAAAATTTTTATATATGGATAAGAGTACAATAAAAGTAGACTTTAGAGAAAAAGAGTTTTCTAATGACGGTAAAGATGAAGTAAAAATATTGATAAGTGCCAACTTAGGAGAACCATTAAAATCTTTATCTAAGGTTGCATCTGGTGGAGAGCTTTCTAGGGTAATGTTAGCATTAAAAATAATTTTTTCTAGAAGTATTGAAGCTACATCTATTATTTTTGATGAAATTGATACAGGAGTTAGTGGAAGAGTATCGCAAAGAATGGCAGAAAAAATGTATCAATTAGGAGTTGATTCTCAAGTATTATGCATATCTCACTTGCCACAAACTACTGCACTAGCAGATACCAATTTATTAATAAGTAAATCTGTAACAGATAAGAGAACAATTACTTCGATAAAAGAATTAAATAAAGAACAAAAAATTGAAGAGGTTGCTAGAATGGTTTCGGGTGACTCTATGACAAAAATTTCCGAAGAGCATGCAATTGAAATGTTGAAAATAGCGGATAAAATTAAAGCTGAAATTAGAAGTAAGAGTATATAATATATTAAGTATAGGAGGATTAATGACTAAAGAAGGAAGAATATTAAAGGCATTAAGCGGTTTTTATTACGTTCAATGTGAAGACGAACTTGTAACTTGTCGAGCACGTGGGAATTTTAGAAATGATAATATTACACCATTAGTAGGTGATAATGTAATTATTCAAATGAGTGATAATAATACAGGATACGTTATAGAAATTCTGGAAAGAAAAAATGAATTATTGAGACCTAAAGTGGCTAATATCGATTATAGTGTTATTATTGTATCTGTGAAAGACCCGGATTTCTCAAGTAAACTTTTAAATAAGATAATCTGTTTAAATGAAAATAGTAATGTTGAGATAATTATTATATTTACAAAGCTAGATTTATTGTTATCTGAAGAATTTGAAAATATTCAAAGAATAATGGACTATTATAAAGAAATAGGATATAACGTTTTTAGTAATAATGACGAAGATATTGATAAATTTAAAAATCTAGTTTCTAAAAAATATGTTTCAATATCAGGACAATCAGGAGCAGGAAAATCAACATTTATTAATAAAATTTCTAGTAATCTAGATATAGAAACAGGAGAAATTTCAAAACATTTAGGGCGTGGTCGTCATACAACAAGACATACAGAATTTTATAGAATAGATGATTTCTATATTGCAGATACCCCTGGTTTTTCATCGTTAGATTTAACGTTTATAGAAAAAGAAGATATTCAATATTTATTTAAAGAATTTGCTGAATATGAATGTAAATTTAAACCTTGTAATCATATAGAAGAAATACAATGTGGAGTTAAACATGCAGTTGAAGAGCAAGCTATATTACAAAGTCGTTATGATGACTATAAAGCATTATTTAAGGAAAAAGAAACACAAAAAAGAAAATATATAAAGGAGAAATAAGATGAAGAAAATTTTACCTTCAATTTTATCAGCAGATATTAGTGAGCTTGAAGAAATAGGAATTGATATGTTCCATATAGATGTTATGGATGGGAATTTTGTTCCAAATATTTCATTCGGTTTTCCAATAATTGAAGCAATAAGATCTAAAACAAATAAAATATTCGATTGTCATTTAATGATTGCTAATCCTGAAAACTACGTTGAAAGATTTTGTCAAGCAGGTTGTGATATGGTCTCATTTCATATAGAGGCAACTAATCATGCAGATAGAGTAATTCAAGTTATTAAAAATTGTGGTAAAAAGGTGGGAATAGTTTTAAATCCACAAACTTCAATAGAGCAAGTTAAATATTTATTACCAAAATTAGATTATGTACTAATAATGACAGTAAATCCAGGATTTGGAGGTCAGAAATTCATTCCTGAGATGTTAGAAAAAATTGAAGAATTAGCTAATGTTCGCGTGAAAAATAATTATGACTTTTTAATTCAAGTTGATGGTGGGATAAATACGGAAACATCAAAACTTTGTCGTGACAAAGGTGCTGATTTATTAGTTTGTGGTTCATTTTTATTTGGAGCTGAAGATAAAAAAAATACTTTAGGTGACTTGTTAAGATAATGGAAGATAAAAATGTAATGAATGTAATGTTAGGAGGGCAGTTCCCAAAAGAGCTGCCTGAATCTAATTTATGGTGTGGAGTAGATAAAGGTGCTTTGTATTTAATTGATAATGGAATTAAACCACACATTAGTTGTGGTGATTTTGATTCTATTAATAATGAGCAAATAATTAAAGTAAAAAACTATTCTAAAAATTTTTTTGTTAAGGATAATCAGGATGAAACGGATACAGACTTTGCCCTAAAAAATATATTTAAGTTATATCCTGAAATATCAAGAATTAATCTATTTGGAGCGACAGGTAAAAGATTAGATCATTTTTTTGGTAATGTTTTATTATTAAATAATAATTATCATAATTTAGATTTAAGAATAATAGATGATTATAATATTATTTTTGTATCAAAAAGTGGAGAAAGCACATTTTCAAGTAAAAAAAATTATAAGTACTTTTCTATTGTTCCAATATATCAAGATACTATTATGACTATTAAAAATTCAAAATATGAAGCAGAGAATATGCTCCTAAGTTTTGATAGACCTAATGCTACAAGTAATGAATTTGTAGAAGGTAAGGATATAGTTTTAAATGTAAATAAAAAAGTATTGATTATATATTCAAAAGATTAGAAATGTGAGGTTATTATGGTAGAAATTTTGCAATTTATAGTTATTGCTATACTAGCTGGATTTTTAGGGTCACTAGTTGGTATTGGCGGAGGAATGATAATAACTCCTGCTTTAACTATTTTATTTGGTATAGATATAAAATACGCTATAGGAGCAAGTATTGTAGCAGTAATAGCGACAAGTAGTGGTTCAGCGATAGCGTTTGTTAGAGACCATGTAAGTAATATGAGAGTTGGTATGCTTCTTGAAATATTTACGACGGCTGGAGGAATAGTTGGAGCATTAATGGCAGGAATTTTTTCTTCAAAAGTATTATATATATTCTTTTCATTAATATTACTTAATTCGTTTTTTGGAATGTTAAAGAAGACAGGTTTAATTACTAAGAAGAAAATTAGAGAAGAAGTTGTTAAAAATGATAAATATGCAGATAAATATCAATTAAATTCTTCATATTATGACAAAGCTATTGGAAAAACTGTAGAGTATAATGTAGATAATGTTCCACAAGGTTCATTAGTTATGTTTGGAGCGGGTTTCGCTAGTGGTTTACTAGGAATAGGAAGTGGTGCATTCAAAGTAATTGCTCTAGATAATTATATGAAACTCCCAATAAAAGCGAGTACTGCAACAAGTAATTTTATGATGGGAGTTACTGCCACAGCAAGTGCATTAATATATTTCTTTAATGGAACAATTAATCCTATGATTGCTGCACCAATAGCTGTAGGAACTCTAATAGGTTCTAGAACAGGAGCAAAAGTAATGCAACATTTAGAGGCGAAATATATTAGATATATATTCTTACCGATCTTATTATTTACTATTATTAATATGTTTCTAAAAGGAGTGGGGGTACTGTAAATGAAGAGAGAAAAAGATATTACAATTACTATCTCTAATATTTTAAAAGCTGGTGTGTATTTTAGTTCGTTTTTAATATTAGTAGGTATTATATTAACAATTGTGTCTGATACAAGTGGTAATTTAACAATAGAGAGATATACATTTCAAGAAATGATAACAGGATTGTTCAAATTTGACAACTATTCATATTTGATGTTTGGAATTTTTGTTTTAATATTAACACCAGTTTTAAGAATTTTAGGATTACTAGTTTTATATTTAAAGGAAAAAGACTATAAATTCGTTCGTATTTGTATTATTGTGTTACTAATTTTGTGTATTAGTTTAACTTTAGGTGTTACACATAATTAATAAAAATAATACGAATTAACCTTAATAAGTCAATATTTTAGTGTATTGTGTCTAAAATGTGAACAAAAGATGTTAAAATGTAGTTTTATGCTATATTTTAGCATTTTTTATTTTGAAATATTCCATATATATTATACAATGAATAATGTAATATTTACTTAAAATATAATTTAAATCAAAAGGAGGTATGTTCATGTTGGATCCACTATTACTTGCTAGGATACAATTCGCAGCAACAACAGTGTTCCACTTCTTCTTCGTACCTATTACTATAGGTATGGTATTCTTAATCGCGATTTTTGAGAGTATTTATGTTAAAACAGGCGATGAGCATTACAAAAGAATAACTAAGTTTTTTGGGCACCTATTCCTAATTAACTTTGCAGTTGGTGTTGTAACAGGTATCTTACAAGAGTTCCAATTTGGTATGAACTGGTCAGAATATTCTTCATTCGTAGGAGATGTATTTGGACCATCACTTGCGATAGAAGCATTATTAGCATTCTATCTTGAATCAACATTTATAGGTATTTGGATTTTCTCTTGGGAGAAAATTAATAAAAAACTACATGCGATGTGTATTTGGTTAGTAGGAATAGGTACAGTAATGTCAGCATTTTGGATTTTATCAGCTAACTCATTTATGCAACATCCAGTAGGTGTTAAATATGTAGAAAATAACGTAATTGGTACAAAAGCAGAGATGGTAGACTTCTTTGCAATTATTAAAAACCCATACTTATGGAATCAATTCCCTCACGTTATAACAATGGCAATTACTGTCGGAGGATTTACAATCGCAGGTATTGCAGCGTGGAAAATGGTTCGTAAGCATGAAGTTGCAATCTTTAGAAAAGCATTTAAAGTATCAATAGTTGCAGCTTTAATAGGTTCTACTGGATTACTTTGGACAGGACATTCTCAAATGCAATATTTGGTTAAAGAATATCCTATGAAAGTTGCAGCAGCTGAGGCATTATATGAAGATACTGGAAATCCGGCGCCATTCTCAGTTTTAGCTAAAATTGATCAAAAACAACAAAAAGCAGATCACTATATGGAAGTGCCTGGGTTATTAAGTTTCTTATCATACGATAAATTTGAGGGAAGCTTAAAAGGTATGAAGACACTTCAAAAAGAAATGGATGAGAAATACTATCCAGTAGTTGGGAAACATATCGATTATACGCCACATGTTCCAACTATTTATTATTCATTTAGAATTATGTCAGGATCAGCAGGTATTTTATTCTTAGTATCACTTCTTGGAACTATTTTCTCATTTAGAGGTACAGAAATTAAGAAACGTTGGTTCTTAAAATTAATGCCGTGGATGCTATTAGTTGCTGAAGTAGCAACTGCTTGCGGATGGATTATGGCTGAAATGGGACGTCAACCATTCTTAATCTTCGGTGTAATGACTACTGAATCTGGAGTTTCACCAAACTCAGGAGCATCAGTACTATTCTCATTATCAGTATTTTGTGTACTATATACAATTCTTGGAATAGCACAATATGTTCTATTCAAACATATGATGAATAAAAAAGAAACAACTGTAAAGGAGGTAGCATAGTATGGATTGGTCAGTAGCATTACCAAATATATGGTTCTTACTAATTACAGTATTATTCACAGGATTTTTCGTATTAGAAGGTTATGACTTTGGAGTTGGGGTATTAGCTCAACTACTAGGAAAAGATGATATTGAAAAACGTGTTTATTTCAATACAATTGGACCATTCTGGGATGCCAACGAAGTTTGGCTATTAACTGGTGGTGGAGCAATGTTTGCAGCATTCCCTATCTGGTATGGTAAATTATTCAGTGGGTACTATATTGCCTTTGTTTTAATGTTAGTAGCATTAATCTTACGAGGTGTATCATTTGAATTTAGAGGTAAATTAGGGGATAATAGAAAATGGATTAAAGCTTGTGACTTCGCAATGTTTATTGGTAGCTTATTACCACCAGTATTATGGGGTGTAGCTGTAGCTAACTTTATGACTGGTGCAAATCTTGACCAAGGAAAAAATCTTGTTGATGGATTCCTAGGGTTATTATCACCATTTACAATTTTAGGCGGAATAATGATGTTATTATTAATGTTAGTTCACGGTGCTCAATTCTTAGCACTAAAAACTACAGGTGAATTAAGAAATGCAGCACGTGCTACATCAGCATTATTGTTCCCATTCGCGGCAATTGTAACATTGATATTTGCAATTTGGGCATTATTTAAAACAGATATTTTCACTGGAAATTACTACATTGGATTAATATTAGCTGTTATTGCAGTAGTATTCTTTGTAGTATCATTTGTATTAAACTTCCAAGGAAAAGATCTTAAAGCATTCTTATGTACTTCTGGTACATTAGCGTTCTTAACTCTGAGCGTCTTCGCTGGAATGTTCCCAAGAGCTATCATAAATAGTAATGATGTCACACAATCACTATTTATATATGATGCTGCTAGCGGAATTTATACACTAAGACTTATGACAATAGTTGCTTTATTCTTATTGCCATTTGTTTTAGGATATCAAGTTTGGTCATATTCTATTTTTAGAAAACGACTATCAAAAGAAGATGAATTGGAGTATTAGTCAATGAAAAAAAAGGAAGCAAAGTTAAAACTTCCTGTTAAAAAAAGTCTTACATTGACACTATTAATATTATCAATAATGGAAGCAGCTTGTATAATCATACAAGCTGCTTTTTTAGCTAAAGCAATTGTAGGGCTTTTCTATAAAAATTTTGATAATGTTGTACGTGACAGTGTTCTTTTTTTAATAGGTTATACATTTAGAACTGTATTTTTACATTTACAGCAATATTTCACGGAGAAATATGCTATTGATTTTGAGAAAGAACTAAGAAAAAAATTACTACAAAGTTATTTTAATTTGGGACCTGATTTTGCTTCAAGAGAAGGTTCTGGGAAATTAGTGACTTTAGCTATTGATGGTATTGGTAAAGTAAAGCAATACTTTGAACTAAACGTTTCTAAACAAATAAGAGGAGCAATTATACCAACTCTTATAGTAATTTTTATATTCTATACAGATTATGTATCTGCACTAATGATAATATCCGTTATACCAGTTATAGTAATTTTTATGATTTTATTAGGTATAAATGCAAGAGATATGGCGAATCGACAATATAAAAAATATAGGGCATTATCTAACAACTTTATAGATACAATTAGAGGGGTTGAAACTCTGAAGTTTTTAGGTGTAAGTAAAAACTACCTACCAATAATGGAAAAGAAAAATAAAGAGTATAGACAAAGTACAATGAAGACTTTAAGTGTGGCATTCTTAAATAGTTTTGCATTAGATTTCTTAACAACAATTGCAATTGCTCTTTTAGCTGTTAGATTAGGGATTTTACTTCTTGATGGAAGTACATTCTTATTACCATCATTAACTGTATTAATAATTGCACCTGAGTTTTTCCTACCTATGAAACAGGCTGCAACTGACTATCATGCTACACTTGATGGTCAAATGGCATATGAAGATATTAATAGAATGATTATAGATAATGAAAAAAATATTAAAAAGAAAGTAACAATCGATAATGTAGAAAGTATTAAATTAGTAGATATCACTCTTGTAAAAGACGATAAAAAAATACTTGAAAATATTTCTATGTCAATAAATATGGGTGAGAAAATTTGTTTAGTTGGACAAAGTGGAAGTGGAAAAACTTCATTGATTTCAATTTTATCTGGATTTAATGAACAAACTGACGGAGAAATATTAATTAACAATGAAAAAACTAATTTAAAAAATATTAATTGGGCAAATAATATTTCTTATATTTCACAGTTCCCTTATATTTTTCCTGATACAATTCGAAATAATATTTTATTTTATTCAAATGAGGAAATAACTAATGAATATTTAAATGAAGTAACTTCTTTAGTGGGATTAGATGAATTTATTAATAATCTACCTGAAGGCTATGAAACAAAGATAGGAGAAGGTGGTCAAGAATTAAGTGGTGGTCAAGCACAGCGTATTGCTATAGCAAGAGCATTAATAAGTAATAGAGAAATTATTATTCTTGATGAGCCTACAAGTCACTTAGACATAGAAACAGAATTTGAAATTAAAGAGAAGTTATTAGAACTATTTAAAGGAAGAACAGTTATTATAGCGACGCACAGACTGCATTGGTTGCATAATGTTGATTATGTTTTAAATTTAGACCATGGAAAAGTTGTAGATTTTGAAAAAGTTATAGATTTTAAAAATAGTCCTCGCTTTGAAAAATTAAAAAATAATTTAGTAGGAGGTGGCTACAGTGAAAAATAATTCTATTATTAGAAAAGAGTTAAAAAACAATAAAAATATAATGAGCGCTGTAGTCTTTTTAGGACTAATGTCAGTTGTTAGTGGAGCAGCATTAATGTATGTTTCAGGTTTTCTAATTAGTAAATCTTCTCTTAGAATTGGTAACATACTTATGCTGCAAGTGCCAACGGTTCTAACTAGAACATTTTCACTAGCTCAGTCAACATTTGCCTATGTACAGAGGCTACTAAGCCACAATTTAGTTTTAGGGATTATTGAAAAGATGCGTAGCAGAGTATATAAGATTTTGGAACCTAAGGCTTTAAAACTAAAAAAAGAGTATAAGTCAGGTGATTTATTAGGTTTAATATCTGAAGATATTGAACATATGCAAAATATTTATTTAAAAACTATTTTCCCTAGTATTATTTCATTAATATTATATGTAATTTTTATCACAGTAATGTTTGGTTATGATATGAACTATGCAATATTAGCATTACTATTTGGATTATTCATTATATTTGTTGTTCCGTTCGCTTCATTAAGTGTCACGAGAAAAAACTTCCAATTGATGAAAGAAGCAAAATATAATCTTTATCGTGATTTTACTAGTGCGATATTTGGTTTAAGTGATTGGATTTCTTCTAATAAAGTAAATGAATTTATGGATGATTATCAACTTAAAGAAGAGAAGTTACTAAAAAGAGAAAGAAAAATTAAAACTTTTGTACACTTAAGAGAAAACTTTGTTAATTTACTAGCAGGTATAACTGCATTTCTAATGATTTACAGTTGTTGGAATATGACTATAAATAATGTAATAGAAAATGTATATATTGCATCATTTTGTATGATGGTGCTTTCGGTATTAAGTGTTTCAGTAATGACTAGTGATGCCGTTTCACATATCCCAGGTTATGAAGTATCAATAAATCGTGTAAAAGATTTCTATGAACAAGAGAGTGATGAAAACAAAGAAATCATTGGTTTAAAAAATACAGAGGGTAATATTATTGATATAAAAGATTTATCTTTTGAATATGAACAAGAAAAAATTATCTTAAATAATATTTCATTAACAATAAAAAAAGGTGAAAAGGTAGCTATTCT
>ERZ772987.346-NODE-346-length-9779-cov-4.01368_pt1 | contig 9779 bp, 7 predicted proteins | sample MGYA00511129_ERZ772987 | MGnify/ENA primary metagenome ERZ772987 (study PRJEB29015, sample SAMEA2738058) | human oral metagenome | biome: human oral; feature: human-associated habitat; material: saliva | place: China | collected 2222 ...
TTTGTGAATGGTTGTAATTTTTCTATTTCAATACTCATAATATAATTATAACACATCTTTCTTTATCTAAATAATTTACTATCCTCTAACATTTTACCATTATAACTCAATATTGTAAAAAGGGGAATATTAATTCTTTATAATTCTATCTATTTATTTCTAATTTTAAAGAAATAACAAATATGTAAAAAAGACGATACTTCTATCGCCTTCTTTATTTTATAATTTCTTAATTAATCGCTTTTGAGTTTTATCACATACATAGCCAATACTTTCATAGAACTTATGCGCCTCTATGCGTCGAACATTTGAGTTAAGTCTAATATAACTAATATTATTCTTCAAAGCATAATCCTCTATAAAGCTCATAAGTTTTTTTCCTATTCCTTGCCCTTGAAAATTAGAATCCACTGCTAATCCAAGTATATTTAGACCAGTATCCATATACAAACTTTCATAGAGTTCAGCATGAACAAAACCAATAATTTTTCTTGTTTGTTCATTTTCAAAGCCTATTATAATATTATGTTTATTGTCATTAGTCAATTTTCTTATTTGTTTTTTTACAATATCTAAATTGACATCATATCCTAATTCAAAGTTACTAATACTTTGAATTTCTTGGGCATCAAATATAGTAATATTCCTTAGCATTTTTCTTACCTAAAACAATTACTTAGATACTTCTATTAACGCTTGTTTTACTAAATCAAATTCACGTGTGCGAAGTGTTCTCATATCAAGAATTAATTCATTATCTTTAATACGTGTAATTATTGGAATCTCCACTTCTAATAAACGACGCTCTAAATCTGTCGCACTTAGTCTAGGGTGTTCTAATTTAATTACAACACTTTCTAAATAGCTTGCCGGATAACTCCCTCCACCTACTTCGGCTTTATCTTCAGCTATAGTAATTTTGAAATCTAAATCACTAAGTTTTGTTTTTAATACATCTGCTTTTCCAAATAGACGCTCTTTTGATAATGAAATCATATGTAGTGTCGGAATATGCTCTAATGCTTCTTTTTCATCTAGATATAATTTTAATGTTGCTTCTAGTGCAGCTAATGTCATCTTATCGACACGTAAAGTACGAGTAAGTTGGTTTTTCTTCATTTTTTCAATGTATTCTCTTTTACCAACTATTATTCCTGCTTGTGGCCCACCTAATAGCTTATCACCACTGAATGTTACAATATCTATTCCGCTATCTAATACTTCTTTAACAGTAGGTTCATAAGGCAATCCATATTTAGTGAAGTCTATGAACTGTCCACTTCCTAAATCATTTATTGAAACTATTTCATTTTCACGAGCAAGATAAGATATTTCTTCATTAGACACATCCTTAGTAAATCCTAAGATTTTATAATTACTAGTATGAACTTTTAATAATGCACCAGTATTGTCATTAATGGCATTTTCATAATCTTTTAAGTGTGTTTTGTTAGTTGTACCCACCTCTACAGGTGTTCCACCACTTAATTTAATAATCTCAGGTATTCTAAAAGCACCACCTATTTCTACTAATTCACCACGAGATACGACAATTTCTTTATCTTTAACTAATGTATTTAAAGTTAACATTACTGCCGCAGCATTGTTATTAACTACAAGGACATCTTCTGCACCAGTTAATTTTTTGATAATATCAATTAAGTGAACATATCTACTACCACGTTTTTTATTATCAATATCAAACTCAAGATTTGAATAATTAAAAGCTACACTTTCAATATTTTCTTTAATTTTTTGACTTAATAAACTACGTCCTAGGTTAGTGTGTAGTATAGTTCCTGTTGCATTAATCACTCTTCGTAAAGAATTTTTATCTTCTTTTTCTACTTTTTTAGAAACTTCACTTACTATAATCTCTAAACTTGGTACTTCAGTTAATTCTTCATTTAATATACCTTGTTTAACTTCTTCTATATGACTTTTTATCGCTGATTTAACAGCTACTTCATTATATGCTTCTATAAGATCTTGAATTTCATCTAATAATAATATTTTATTAATCGCTGGAATTTTTGATAATAATTGTCTTGTCATATCGTTTCTCCTAAATTTCCTTAGCAATTGATTTAATTGCCTTAATAGCATAATCTACTTCTTCTTCTGTATTCATACTTGAAAAAGAAAATCTAACAATACCTTGTTCTTGTGTCCCTAATACTTCATGCATTAACGGCGCACAATGAGCTCCTGGTCTAACAGCAATATCATACTCTTCTGCAAGAACATCCGCCACATCTGAAGCCGATATTCCTTTGAAGTTTAATGCAACCACCGCTGTTCTATCTTTTGTAAAATCTCCATAAAATTCTAAACAATCTAAGTCTTTTAATTCATTATAAAACTTATTCGCAAAATCTATTTGTTTTTTATAAAGTTTATCTATACCATGTCTGTTAATATATTTTACACCTTCATGTAATCCTAAAATACCAGAAGTATTAAGTGTTCCTGCTTCTAAACGTAATGGATATTCACCTGGATGAACTTTATCAAAAGTTCTTACCCCACTACCTCCAACTTTATATCTTCTAATTTCAGGATCTTTTAATCTTACGCAAAGCCCACCTATTCCTTGAGGCCCGTATAAACTTTTATGCCCTGTAAAACATAAAACATCAATACCTAATTTATCTACATCAATCGGTACTACTCCTGCTGTTTGAGAGGCATCTACTACTGAAATAAGGTTATGTTTTTTACAAATAGCTACTACTTTTTCTAAATCTACTATATTACCAGTAACATTAGAACTGTGTGTTATTGCGATCATCTTTGTATTTGGTTGAATAGCTTTTTCTAAATCAGCATAATCAATCATGCCTGTTTTATCGCCTTTTACGACAGTATATTCACAACCAATAGTCTCATGAGCAAGGTAAATTGGTCTTAATACAGAATTATGCTCCATAGATGTAGTAATTACATGATCTCCTTTATTTAAAAGCCCTAATATAGCAATATTTAAACTTTCTGTTGAATTATTTGTAAACACTAATCTGTCTTCTTCTTTTAAACCAAAGAATTTAGCTATATCATTTCTCGCCATAAATACTTCTCTAAAAGCATTATTTGCCTCATAATAGCTACCACGAGACGCATTAGCATATTTTGCAGAAGCTAATACTTCATATACTTTATCAGCTACTTCTTTTGGTTTTTTTAGAGATGTTGCCCCATAATCAAAATAATAACTCATTTTTATCTTGTTGAATTAAGTTATTAATCCAACTCTCCCTCCTTTTATTTATTCTTAACTAAAACTCGGTAATTTTCTACTCTTCGAGTTATCCCTAGTTTATCTATATATTCTAAAATTGCCATAGAATATTTTCTACTTGATCCTGTAATATCACGGAATTCTGCTAGTGTCATTTTTTCAGCATTTTCAAAGTGCTTATTTACTTTTTCTATAGCTTTTGTTAGTACATCACGATGTAATACTAAATCAGCATCCAGTCTTATGATAGTATTATCTACTAGTGAATCTAATAACTCTAGACTAGCTTTTACACCATTAGTTAATTCTTTTATTGTAGGTGGTGTGAATCCACCATTTAATAATTCTTTTTCTATTCTTGCTTTCTCAGCTAATTGTTTTTTATCGTAATTAACGACAAAATCTTTCTCAGCAACTAAGTTACCTTCTAAGCGTACTTCATTATTTTTTATAAATAATTCTATCAACTCTAATACTTCTTTTTGAGAAAGTTTAAATTTAGAAATTATTTCTACCTTAGGTATTCCTACTTTTAATTTGTAACGTTTGTGATAATCAGCAAGTAATTTTTTAAGTTTTTCAAGTACTTCATCATATTTTTTCTTATGAATATATCCTAGGTTTGTTTCAAAAATACTGCCACTAGTTACTAGTTCATCTAGTTCTGTCGCTGCTTCTCCTTCAGAAAGTTGCAGGTCTTTAATAATATCTTTTTTAGATACTATATGATTTGAGTGTGATAATAAATAATTTTGAATTAAATCTCCAGAGTTACCTTCTAGTTGAACTTTTAATTTCTCTAATATTTCTTCATTAAATCTACTATGTTTTCTAGGACTAGCATCTAAAATTACACCACCACCTATTGTTACCATAGGAGAATAAGTACGTATTATAAATTTATCATAATTTTTTACAGCTATTTCTTCTTCTAAACGAAGTTGAACAAAACCACTTTCACCTGGCTTAATCGATTCAGTTCCTAGTGGTACAACCCTAGCCATAACTTCAACAGTACCTACATAAATTCTAACTCTATCCCAAAGTTCAAGATTAGCTCTGTCATCATTAATTAGTTTAATTTCACTGTCTAACATATAAGTTTTAACTAGACTACCTGCAGTTGCTAAAGTATCACCACGTTTTACATCATCAAATTTAATATTAGATAAATTAATCGCTGTTCTCTGCCCTGCATATGCTTTATCTACATCTTGAGAGTGAACTTGAATATTTCTAACTTTTGCTTTTACTTCTTTTGGATAAATAATAAGTTCATCCCCAACACTAATACTTCCTTCTGTTAATGTTCCTGTAATTACTGTTCCAAAACCTTTAACTTGGAAAGAACGGTCAACATTAAGACGAGCATTTTTTTCGATATTTTTTGCTTCAATATCATTTGTTTTTTTATCAATAGTATCTAGTAGTACATCTATTCCTTTTCTACTAATTGAATCTACTTCTATTATCGGTGCATTTTCTAATGCACTTCCTTTTGTAAATTCTCTGATATCCTCTTTTACTAGTTCTCTATATTCCTCTTCTACAAGGTCTATTTTTGTCATTACAATTATATAATTTTCTATACCTAGTAAAGTAAGAATATCAATATGCTCTTTTGTTTGTGGCATAATTCCTTCTCTTGAATCAACTAGTAATAACACTAGATTTATACCACTAACACCTGCAAGCATATTTTTAATAAACTTTTCATGCCCAGGAACATCAACAACTCCACATCTTTTTCCACTTGGAAGATCAAAATAAGCAAATCCAAGATTTATAGACATCCCTCTTTCCTTTTCTTCAAGTGTAGTATCCGTTTCTATACCACTTAGCGCTTTTATTAACGTTGTTTTCCCATGGTCTATATGACCAGCTGTTCCTATTATTACGTTATTATTCATACAATTCCACCTTTATTTTTTAAAGAGCAGAGACTTTGATATTAGTTTTTTCTAATTTTATTTTCAAATCTCTACTCTCAAAAAACTATTTCAATTTATAATCTTCTAGTTCTGTAACTATTCTCTTAATTCCGGCTTTTCTCGAATAGTACAATCCTTTATATTCTATCTGCTCATCCACTAACATTTTGACAAGAATGTCAAATTTTTCCCAAGCAATTTTCAACATAAAACCACAACCTGCAGATATAGATGGATGTGTTGGGATAAGTGATGCATCTATCTTGCGTTCAGCACAGATATTATCCGCTTTTATAGAATCATGTGTACTATTAAATACTACTAAACCTTCTTCTATCATATTACCTCCTATGGTTGAATAATTTTGTTAGCTTTTCTCATATCTTCAACAATAAAGTACATATTAGTTGGGTTACCAACAGCTAAATCTATTTTATTGTAATCTATACAAGCACCACAACAAACTATTTCTACACCATTATTTTCTAATTCTTTTAATTCATTTAATACATGGCTACGTTCTTTATCTACTAGGATAGCTCCATCATTGAAGAATATTATTTTTTTAGGTAAAACTTCTTGTTCACTTAAAGCATAAAGGTAACCTTTTATTAATCTTTTTCCTAGTTCTTCGCTACCATGTCCCATTTGTTTTTTATTAATAACTACTATATAGCTATCATCTTTAACAGCCACAACTGATTCTTCTTTTTCAGTTTCTTCTCTAGTAATTACTACTTTAAATCCTTCTTCTAAGTCTGAAACTTCAAAAGTATAATTATTTTTTTCAGCAAATTTTCTTAAACTTTCTACACTTTCCTCTGTTCTTACCAGAATAGTAACTTTTGTTTCCTCTTCTAAAGTTCTTTTAGCTTGAGTAACTGGAACAACACATTTATCACTAAGCGTGTCAATTACAACACCGTCTCCTACTTCGCCTTTTTTTATTGTAACAATATATTTAGTTTTTGATTCCTCTACAACTGAGAATTCATAACCTAATTGATTAGCCATTTTTTCTAGATTTTGTGTAGCAATAAAGTTATCAACTATTGTTTCTACAACATCATTATCTACTAATAATTTTTTTGTTTGAATAACTGGTAATGGACAAGCTAATCCTTGTGCGTCTAATGTTTCTTTTTTCATACTTAATTCTCTCCTTTGAGTATTTATCATAAATTTTATTTACTATTTTACTATAACTGCTTTTTCTTGTTTAGGAATTACTTTTCCTACAATAGCACTTTTTATTTCAAATGTATTTAATCTTTCTAATAATTCTTGCGCCTCTTCTTCAGGTACACTAATTAGTAATCCTCCAGAAGTTTGTGGATCATACATTATTTCTTCTAGTGCAAAATCTTTTATCTGATATTCAACATTAGGTTCAACATGTATTCTGTTTAATTGACCACCTGCAGTTATTATAAATTCATTAGCACATTTATAAGCTTCTTCTATATATGGGATATCTTTAGCCCATACTTCAGCAGAACTTTTTCCATCAAGCATTTCTACTAAATGCCCTAGGAAGCCAAAACCTGTAATATCAGTACAGCTGTTTACATTAAAATCTTTCATCACTTCTGCAGAATATTTATTTAATGTTGTCATTTGTTTAACACTTTGAGCAAATGCTTCTTCTGAGCATTCTTTTACCATGTGCGCAGTATTTATAATACTTACTCCAAGTGGTTTTGTAACTATTAATAAATCCCCTTCTTTACAATTGTTATTTTGTAAAATTTTATCAGGATGAACTATTCCTGTTACTGATAAACCATATTTAGGTGTAGCGTCATGTATAGAGTGCCCTCCAGCAAGAACTCCTCCAGCTTCGTGCACTTTTTCTGCCCCACCTTTAAGTATTTGATGTAAAATTTCTAAATCCATATTTTCTGGAAAAGCTACAATATTTAAAGCAGAAATAACTTCTCCACCCATTGCATAAACATCACTTAAAGCATTTGTTGCAGCTATTTGCCCGTAAAGATATGGATCATTTATCATTGTTGTAAAAAAGTCTAATGTTTGTATAATCGCTTTATCATCTGTAATTTTATACACTGCTGCATCATCAGACGATTCGTAGCCTACTATTAAATTTTTATCTTCTTTTTTTGGAAGATCTTTCAAAATATCAGATAAGGCCCCCGGCCCAATTTTAGAGTTTCATCCTCCACATACTATCATGTTCATTTTCTTTTCTGACATACTTACCTCCTAAACTAATATATAATATAATTATACTATCTTATAGCCAATTTTAAAAGTATTATTTAGTTATTTAATATAAATAAAAAAGACTAACATATTATTTATATGCTAGTCTTTTCAATTATCTATATTAATTTTTTATTAATATCTTTTTCCATCAATATAAACTGAAGGAATTGGTGTTACTCCTTGGAATGAACCACTGTGGTTTTGGTGTTGAACAACAGATACTACTCCATTTGAAATAGTTACACCTACACCAACTTCTGATGCCGATTTAGACAATAATGTATTTCTGTGACCATATGGGTATGCTTTTACTACGTTATTGATTTCTTTATATAAGATATCTAATAATCTTTGAGCTACTTGGTCTGGAGTTCCATTATTATTACTTACTGCAACATTGTATAAGATCTTGTTAGGAGTTGAATATCCTGCTCTTGCCGCTGCACTTCTTTCACGAGAACCTTTAGCTCCGTGGATGTTTCCATCGATTGGTAATCTTAGTACTTCTGCACTACGATATTTTGTTGAAGCATTTAATGCTGAATTTTGGCTTAAAGGCGCTAAATTATTCATTGCACGTAATTTATTTACTTTAGCTAAATAAGCTAATCTAATTTGTTCTTCACGTGATCCAGATGTTGGAGTTGCTACTGTTGTAGTTTGTTTTTTAGCAGTTGTTGCTGCTTGTTTTTGAACTGAAGTTGCTTTTGCTACTGAAGCTTGTTTTTCTGCAACTTTAGCTGCTGATTTAGTTGCTGTTGTTGCTACTGGTGTTGCAGCTGCCGCTTGTTTTTTAGCTACTGCTGTTGCTACTGCTTTTGTTGTAGCTTGATTACTTGTTGTTGCTGCTTTAGCTACATTTGTTTTTTGTGTTGCTGTTCCCACACTTCTAAATCCAGTTGTTCCTGTAGTTTGTTTTGAAGTAGCTGTATTTGCTTTAGCTACTGATTTTTGTGCTGCTACTGCCGTGTTAGTTACATTTGTTTTTTGTGCAGTTGCAGCTGTGTTTACCACATTTGTTTTTTGAGTTGTTGTTGCTGCTTTAGCTACATTTGTTTTTTGAGCTGCTGTTCCTGCACTTCTAAACCCAGTTGTCCCCGTAGCTTTTTTAGAGTTCGCTACTACTGGAGCTGTTGTTGCTTGAGTATTAGTTGTTACTGCAGTTGTTGGAGCTGTTGTTGCTGCGACATTTGCTGCCGGAGCTGGTACAACTTGTGTTGCTGGCACTTCTACAACCGATCTTGTCGTTGTATTAGCTGCTGCGTTCGCTGCTGCAGCTGCGGCTGCCGCTGCTGCCTCTTCTTCTGCTCTTTTAGCTTCTTCTGCCTTTTTAGCTTCCTCAGCTTTTTTAGCTTCTTCTGCCTTTTTAGCTTCTTCAGCTTTTTTGTTTTCTTCTGCTTTTCTAGCTTCTTCTTTCTTAGCTTCAGTTTCTTTTGCAGCGTCTTCTAATTTATCTTTAATTTCTTTATTATCTTCTTGACGTGCTGTTACTTCTTCTGTATCCACATCATATTTAACTGTGATTTCAAACTTATGTCCATTAACTGTTGTTGTCGTTTTAATAGATTGTTTTTTTACAGTTGTATTTGGTAATTTTTTTACAGTTTCATTTGGTCTATTAATATCTAATTCTAATTCAACCACTTCTCCTGCTTTTATTAAATCTCTTTTTACAGTAAATTCTGATTTCCCATCTACTACTATTCTTGCTACTACATTTGATACTTCCTTATCTGAAACTAATTTTGCGTAGTAATGACCGTCTTTTTCATAAACACTAACTTTAACTTCTTTTGCATTTACATCTACTGCAGCATTTTTCACTTCTACTGCGTTTGCTGGTACAGATGTAACGCCTGTTAAAAGAACTAAACCAGTTAATACTTTACTAGTAACTTTTAATGCATCTTTATTCATCTTACTATTTTCTCCTACTCTTTCTATATTTTTCTTGAACTTCCTCTTTATTATAAGGTGTATTTTTCCTCAATTCAATAGAATCTCCTACTTTGTAATACAAATTAAACTTTGTAATATATTTGAAATATACGGCTTAATTTTGAAATATATATGTCAAATTTCTACTTTTAACTATTTAGTTTAAGTCGATAAATATTAATAAATTACCTTTTCTCCAAATTTATTATTATTTATTGGATATTATTTTTCTCTTAAATATTTATTAACTATTATAAAAAAAATAAATTTAAATTTATATTTAAAGTAAATTTAAGTTTCACTAAATATAATGTAAGCATAACTAGTAAATAGTTATAAACTTCATAAACTTTCCTTTTCTATAAAAGGCCGAGACGAATGTTCTCGGTTCTTTTTTTTGTTTAAACAATAAAACCCTCATACAATCAACTTTCTTTTTAGTT
>ERZ772987.348-NODE-348-length-9769-cov-2.84054_pt1 | contig 9769 bp, 8 predicted proteins | sample MGYA00511129_ERZ772987 | MGnify/ENA primary metagenome ERZ772987 (study PRJEB29015, sample SAMEA2738058) | human oral metagenome | biome: human oral; feature: human-associated habitat; material: saliva | place: China | collected 2222 ...
AAAATCTTCTGCAAAGATGCAGGTTTAATGTCGAATGGCAAAACGTTTTATGCATTTTTATTAGCCTGAAGATGATGCTTTATATGTCCTTTTCTTTCTTCTTTTTTCGAGAAAGGCTTGCACTTTTTAGGTCGAAAGGGAGGAGGTTCGTTCTCGTTTTTCTCTTCCACCGAGAGGAGGTCTTTTTATAAAACCCTTAAAAATGAGCAATTCTTGATTGGAGTGAATATGTCACTTCTAACTCTTTTGTATACAGGTGATTAATGTATGTATCATGAATGATATTGCAAGAATCCAAAAATGAAGAATGCACGATATCGCAAGATTTTTGATTGATTTTGCAATGCTTCTTCTTTGTCAAATATGTAACTTTGTGGGCAGAGATATGATGATAAAACACAAGTCGGTCGGCAGCTTTCTTTTCTTTGAGCGTCGGTTGACGTAAGGAAGAGAAAAGAAAGATGAAACAGCAATCGGATGACAACTTTAGTCGGCGACAACAAGAGGGCTTGCAGCATATGGAAGATCGTATGCAGTTGCTTGATATGGTGCGTAAGATGATAGATGCCGAATTCGACCGCCGCGATCAGAGCCAGAGAGATTGCCTTCGTCCTGAGATACAGCCTCCCAAATTATTGCGAAAGCCCACATTATGGCAGCGCATCCGTACGTTTTTCCATCGTTCAGGGAGAGGACGAAAGAAGGCATAGAGTATAAGACATTAATTTATCACCCCCAACGCCCAAGCCTCTGATATGGCGTTCCCCTTAATCAGGAGTAAAGGAGAGGTACCATGACAAGATGAAGAAAAATAGAATCATTGCACTTTCAGCATTCATTGCATTGGCATTTTCCGTTGGTGTGCCTGCCCAGGCACAAATCGGAGGCATTCTTAAGAATGCTAAGAAGAACGTGGAGCAGAAAGTGAAGAAAAAAGTGGAGTCTACAGCTGATGATGCAGTAGATAAAGCTACAGAAGCGGGTAAAAAGAAGGCAGAGGAGAAGGTGGAAGAAAAAACGGGAATCTCCATATCGAAATCCTCAAACGACAGCGGAGGTAGCAGTCTGGAAACGCTTTATAAACAGAACTACAAGCCCTCGGCAGAGGCTATCGCTGCCGATCCCTACGCTTCGGATGATGAAGTGTGGCGTCGTTCTACCCGCTCTTTTGCACAGATACACGCTGCCTACGAGCACCTAGACCCGAAGTACTTCCCGTTGCAGCCCTACTATAAATATCCGATGATGTATGGGCTGGGCAACGATGTGCTCATTGGATATAACGTCAATCTTGACATGATACGTAAGGTTCTTAGCAAGAGACCAGGGGCCAGTGTTGATTTCTCGCCTTTCATTTATGACGAGAAAGAGAACGCCGAGCTCCTTACTCCCGCGGGCGAGAAGATGGGTATCTACTGCGATGATGCTTTCCGCTATCCCTTTGCGGCAGCCTTCTTTGCAGATCCCAATAGCGACATTGCCGTGGATAAACTTGCTCTACTACTAGCTTATTTAAGTCCGATAATGAGGGCGAGTGTGGGGGTAAAACCCGAAACTTGTGATGACTATAAAGGTATACTTGATGCCAAGCTCGGTATCGTGCTCCCGGCAATGGAGTACGAGAAGCTACGCTTCGAGCGTGAGCGAATCATGTTCAACATGGCTTGCAATGTGGTGGACTTCGATCTCATTGCCGACCGCGTTATTGATTGCTTCAACAAGGTAGAGGAGAACGATGCCTTCTGTCAGAAAGATCCCGCTCTTCGTGCCCAGTACTATCTGATGGGTACGGAGCTCTATGATCAGATCCTTACTCAGCATAAGGATTGGAATAAGAGGGAAGCCTCCGATCCTAAGGCACGCAAGGCCACTATGCTCTATACGCGCTGGACAGCAGATGGAGAGGTGGGCAAGATTATGGGTGCGGTGCGTATGGGCAACGTACCGGCAGTGTCTATGCCTAAGGGCGTGAGCGTCTCTGCAGAGATCAAGAATGGGGGTGATGCTGCCGGGCGTGAACTCGCAGCGCACCGCGGTGATGAGTTTGTAAAAGTAATCTACCATAGTAATAAATGGGAGGAAGTAAAGGAAAAGGCATGGCCTTACAAGACTATCAAGTTTGTCATCAAAGCCGACCTTATTACTAAGGTTGGAGGTAAGACCATGCTCACCCACTGCTACCTCCAAAAGAGTGCTAATGGGCAGAAGTATGTCATGGTTGTAGGTAGCGACCCAGAGCGGCACCCCGTGAAGTAAAATAGACTCCTCCCTCTCCGCCTTAGGGAGGAGAGAGGGGGAGATTCCTCTAATGAGGGAGGCGATAAATAATACTATTCACTCAATCCTCACGATCATGTATAGTTTTTTACTATCCTAATACTGTGTATAGAGAGGGGATGGTGAAGAGGTAACTAGTCCGCATATAGAAAAGTATTATAAAGCCACCGAAGCCGCAACCCTAATGCCCGGTTGATCAAGGTTTCGGTGGCTTTGGGAGTGGTTGGGGGTGACGCATAAGCCGGAGGAGAGTAGCTCTCGGAGCAGAGGCTCTTGCCTAGGTCGGAAAATCAGCCTAATTTTGCACCTATGAAGTGGCAACGAATCATTACTGTCTTGGCATTTGCTCTTGCCTTGATTGTAGGAAAGAGCACCTCGCTTGCTCAGCGTGTAGCTTATTCTCCTTCGCTATTATCCGATGTCGCACAAGGGGGCGGAGAGCGGGAAGTCGAGGAGAGGATGCGCAGCATGAGCCTAGAAGAGCAGATTGGGCAGCTTATTATCCCCATTATATACCCCTCTAGTGGAGCTTCACAGATGGCGGAGGGCGCGCGCGTTGTCGCTCGATGCCATGCAGGGGGGATACTCTTCCAAAAGGGCGAAGTGTATGACCAATGGCTGATGACTCAGCACCTCAACAAGACCTCTAAGCTCCCTTTGCTCATCACGGCAGACGCTGAGTGGGGACTTGCCATGCGCCTATCCAATACCATTCGCTACCCACGCAATCGCGCTCTTGCCAATGTACGAGATCTCGGTCTCATCACAGAGTGGGGGCGAAGTATGGCGGAGCAATGCAAAACCGTGGGTATACACGTAAACTTTGCTCCCGTGGTGGATGTCAATAACAACCCAAAGAACCCCGTCATTGGCACTCGAAGTTTTGGCGAGAAGACTCAGGATGTGATTGACTACAGCCTTGCCTACTCTCGTGGGCTGGAGGAGGGGAGGGTTCTCTCCGTGGCAAAGCATTTCCCGGGGCACGGCAATACGGCTCTTGACTCCCATAAGACGCTCCCCACGATCAAGGGCTCTCGCTCGGAGCTGGAGAAGACTGAGCTAGCCCCCTTTGTTGCTTACTTTCGTGCCGGTTTGGGCGGAATAATGGTGGGGCATCTCAATGTCCCTGCCCTTGATAAGTCGGGTACTCCGGCTTCTCTTAGCTATGCCATTACAACCCAACTCCTGCAGCAAGAAATGGGCTTCTCGGGGCTTATCTTTACCGATGGAATGCAGATGCAGGGAATGCAGCAACGTGGGGCAACTCCGATTAGTGTACGCGCCCTACTTGCCGGTAATGACCTCCTATTGGGTCCTACAGACCCCGTAAAGGCTCATGCAGAAATACTGGCAGCCGTGCAGCAAGGTGTGCTCTCTCGCAAGCAAATAGAGCAGCATTGTCGCAAAGTGCTCCTCTATAAGTGGGCACTGATGGGGCAGTCTCTACAGCAACCTCAGCTTCCTAAACTATCCCGAGACGCCTTTTATGCCTCCCTCAATACCCCAAAAGCCCTCCATCTTGCTAATGAATTATGGTATCAATCCATATCTATTGAGCGAGATGATGAGCAGCTAATCCCACAGAGTCGTAAAGGTGATATTTCCATAGGGGTGCTGGATCTTAACAGTTCCTCCAAACCGGCATTTGTTTCAGCACTCCGCAAGATGGGCATCACCCCGAAGGCTCACTATACGGAAAAACGTACTCTGAGGCTCTGGATGCTCTCTCCAAGTGCTCTTTGGTCTATGTCAATTGCTATACAAAACATAGTAGCACGTTGGCTCAACTTGTGGAGCAACTCTCCGCAAAGACGCGCGTCGTTTTTACTCTTTTTGCTTCTCCCTATCAGCTCCCCTCTTGGCACTCCGCTCTCAAAAAAGCCAAGGTGGTAGCCGTAGCCTATGAGTCGAACGACGAAGCTCTGCGCGCCGCAGTGGCTCGGTACTATAATATAGAGCCCGATGATTTGGAGATTTGTCGCCCTCCTAGAGGAAAGAAAGAGGGGCAGATCGCTTCAAATGCGGAGGTCGTAAAGCCCATTCGTACCTTTGCGTCGCTTGATAGTATTGTAGAGGATGCCCTTAGGCGAAAAGCGTTTCCCAGTTGCCAAGTTGTGGTGCTTCATAAGGGAGAGACAGTCTACAATCGAGCTTTTGGTACCCTAGACGGGTCGGCTCGTTCCCCTCGTGTTACCGAGAATACACTCTTCGATATAGCCTCCGTAACCAAGGCTTTTGGTACTACGCCGCTGATTATGGATCTCGTAGGCAAAGGAAAAATAAAGCTGACAGATAGGGTAGACAAGCATCTCCCGGAGATGGCAGATTCTCGTGTCGGCTCTATTTCCATCAAAGATCTATTGCTCCACCAAGCTGGGCTGACCCCCACCATCAACTTTTATCTCCAGCTTATTGAGCCAAGTAGCCTCACCACGGGTTCCTATTTTTCCTACGCTTACCGCCCGGATTGGGTACAGATTGACGAAAATATATGGGTAGATCCAAATGCCAAATGGCGTGATAACCTTGTACGTGATGAGAAGGGGAATGGATTTACTCTGCGCTTTGGGCGTCAGTTTATACATCAATCGTTTCGTGATACGGTACTGCAAAAAATTGCCCAAACACCCCTCAAGACGCCCGGGGTATATCGCTACTCCGATGTGAGTTTTATCCTACTTGGGATGATTGCTGAGAGAGTATCGGGCTCTTCGCTCGATAGTTACCTTTCCCAATTGATAGCGCAACCGATGCACCTAGAGCACTACACCTACGACCCTCTTGCGCATGGGGTGGATATACAAGAGATTGCGCCCACACAAGCCAAATGCCCCCTTAGAGGCGTTGTGCGTGGTTGTGTAGACGACGAGTCCGCAGCCGTATTAGGGGGGATTGCGGGCAATGCCGGGGTATTCGCCACCGCCACAGATCTTGCTCAAGTGGCAGAGATGATTCGCTGCAATGGCTCCTATCGGGGTAAAGAGATACTTCCTCACAAAGTGGTACAGCAGTTTGTAACCACTCTAGGGCGGCAGGGGAGACGAGCTCTCGGCTTCGACCACAATACAAAAAATAACGCACAAATCCCCTCTAATGCCTCTGCCGGTACCTATGGTCATACCGGCTTTACGGGTTGCTCTGTATGGATAGATCCCAAACGAGAGATGGTGTGTGTATTCCTATCCAACCGCACCTATCCCACTCGGCTCAATAAGAAGCTAATTTCGCTCAAGGTGCGCCCTCGCTTACTAGAGGCTGCCATCAACGCCATCGATGCCCAAAGCATCCCTACCACATAGCATAGTAGATACCTATTTTCCCCTTTTAGATCGAGAAATAAGATGATCAACGGACACGGAGACGAACGCCTAAACGACGGCAAAAAGCCCTTCCTCAACTTTAGCAACACCGTATGGTATGGTGCGGATCACACACTGCTTGGCGAGCATCTATCCCGCTCGTTGGTAGATTGTATGAGACATTACCCCGAGCCGGATGCGGCTACGCTGCGTAAAATGATCGCTCGGCGCCATGGGCTGAATGAGGAATCCATCATCGTAACCAACGGCCCCACTCAAGCTATCTATTTGCTTGCAGAAGCTTTTGCCGAGAAGCGCATCTTGATTCCCTCTCCGGCCTTCGCCGAGTATGAGGATGCAGCTCGTCTATACCGCTCGGAGGTGCGACTGATTGCCGGTAATACGCCTATCTCCGAATGGCCTTTGGATGAGGTGGATGTCTGCTATATAGCCACGCCTAATAACCCCGATGGGCATATTATATCGCATGCCGAGCTTATGCTCATCATTGATAAGTACCCCAAGGTCTCCTTTATACTTGACCAGTGCTATGCCAATTACACAACGGTAAACAAGATAAAACCAAGCGATAGTAAGTCGCATCCCAATTTGATCTCCTTCTGGAGTTTCAGTCATGCCTATGGCATCCCAGGGTTGCGTATTGGCTATATCGTGGCTCCCAGTCAGTACTCGGAGGCGATTCGTAGGCTGGTAGTCCCCTGGTCTGTCAATAGCATTGCCATAGAAGCTGCCAAGTACATCCTCATCCATCCGGCGCAATTCACGCTCCCCATCCGTAAGTGGCAACGCTCTGCCCAAGAGCTTATGACCAAACTTAGCGCCTTCAACGAGATTGATGTACTCCCCAGCACTACTACATTCTTCCTCATCAAACTGAAGAAAGGTACAGCGGCTGCACTCAAGGAGTATCTAGCCACGGAACACAATATGCTCATACGGGATGCGAGTAATTTTGCAGGACTAGACGCTAGCTACGCTCGTATCACCTCACTAGACGAGGCGAGCAACAATCAACTAGTCAACGCTATTGCCCTCTGGTTGGAGCAACAAGCCTGAGGAATCCTTCTGGTGTGAGTCGCTTTCATGCTCATATCCACTCGCGCTATCGTACTTACCACAAGGGCGTACAACGATAAGTTTGCCATCGCACACCTCCTCACAGAAGAGGAGGGGATGGTAGCTTATAAGATACCCAAACCCTCTCCCTCTAATCGTCGATCTTCGGCTACGTCTCGGCTACAGCGGATGGTACACCCGCTTTCCGAACTCTCCATTGTGGCAGATCATCGCCTCCAAAGAGGCTTGCAACATATAGACGATGCCGAGTACTACCGGCTGAGTCTGAACCTCATGCTGTATGACCAAATCAAGGTAAATATTGCGTACTTCTTAGCTGAGGCTCTCTATCATATTTTGCGCAGTGCTCCTCCCGATCCCGAGGTGTATCGTTATATAAGTCGTAGTATAGAGACCCTAGAGGAGAGCGAGAAGAGTTGTGCCAACTTCCCCATTACCTTCTTATTTGGACTATTGGAACCCCTGGGAGTTCTCCCTCCTGATGTGCTGGAGCAGGAGCCTAAAGGTTACTTCGATCTAGTAGAAGCCTGCTATACGATGCACCCCTTGCGTAGTAGTCACGTCATTCCGATTCATGAGACAAAGGCTCTGCGTTACTTCCGCCGCATTAACTATCAAAATATGCACCTCTCGGGAAGAGAGGCAGCGAATCCTAACCTACCTTCTCGATTACCTTCGATTGCATTATGCCCCTATCGGAGAACTAAGCTCCCCCACCATCCTCTCTCTCCTTCACTCGTAAGTCCCCTTAAGGTAGGGTATATAATATGGATAAGACAATGGACTACTATAATTGCTATAGCCCTCTTTGCCCTCGGCGAGAGACCTGCATTCTGTGGCTTAACGCCCTTGAATGCGTTGAACGTGGAGAGAATCTGCTCTGCGTCATAAATCCTAAAATCCTAGAAGCCGCCGGAGGCTACGATCATTGCCCCCTCTATTACGAGTACAAACTCAGACAATTCGCTCGGGGTTTGATTTGGAGCTATCGGGAGATAACTATTGCCCAACTGGAGGACCTTCATTCCGCTCTCATTAGCCATTTCGGATATAGTACAATAGTCCGTATGCGCTGTGGTTACGAAGCGATTAGTCCGGAGGAGCAAGCCACTATCGCTAGCATCTTTGAGACATGGGCTCCCGGGGTCAAGCCCCAATACAAGGGCTTCGAAGAGCATTATGTCAAGCCGCCGAGAGTCGAGGGTAGGGCAGCGCACAAACTTCTTGAATGAGTAGTCTCTACTTTCCACGTGTGGAAAGTTGCTTTTCCTCCTTTGGAAAATTGTTTTTCCACGTGTGGAAAACAGATTTTCCTGCTATGGAAAAAGGATAGGACTCCTGACGCTGATTGGGAATATACATACGATATGAAATAAAAATTTAGGGGGCGATATAAACTTTTTACCTTAACTTCGTGCCCTGTTAGTAACATGAAAGTAGATAAAAGACTATGAAAACCATATTAACGAGAGTATTCTCCGTCATGGCCATGTGTACGCTTGTCGCATGCAGTGCGGGAAAGAACAAAGAGAATAATCAGGAGAAGGATTCTCTTGAAGTGGGAGCACCATCGTATAACTATACCAACTTCACCTCCTCCAATGTGATTGCCTATCAGGATAGTCTCCTCTTCTTTTATAATGTAGATGAGGATATGACCATCCCATTCCATCTACTGGAGCCTGATGAGATCTTCAATTTTGTCTTTGATCCCGATGGTAAGACTATGTACTATACTGTGGTGCGTGATGGGATGCTCTGGTTACGCCAAGCTACCTTTGGAGGTGAGGAACCCCAACTTGAGGATTTGGTCAATCTCAATATTCCCAAGGAGTCCTCTATCTCAGAAACCAGTGTGGAGCATAGCCGCCTCATGTACAAGGATGGCAAGCTGCTCATCCCTAATGGCTTCAGTTGGGAGGCCTATTGTTTCACCTCCTTCCGTGTCTATACCATTGCAAGTCGTAAGCTCCAGGATGCAGATTGGGAAAAGTACGTCTCTCTTATGGAGATAGGGGAAGAACGGAACTCCCACCTCTTTAGCACTAAGTCTGATCAATTGTATTACCGCAATGGCAGTAAACTCGTTTGTGTGACTGATAAACTCAATCTTGAGGAGCAGAAGGAAGAGGAATCAATCGAATATATGCAATACAGCATTAGTCCTGACCGTAGTAAGGTGGCTTTTGGAGCTATGCTAATGTTTGGCGACATTGCCCATGGTCCGCTCTGCATTGCCAATGCCGATGGTTCACAGCAACAGATCCTTGTTGAAGACGGCGTCTCGGACGAGCAGCCGATACTCTGGATTGGTAATCGCTTGTTCTTCATTGATGTGGATGATGAGCTTACTTCTGAAAACGATGGAGACTGTGGATTTTCTCTATTCACCATCGATCCCTCGACCAATAAACGCACGCGTATGTTCGATAGAGTTAGACGCTTCGATATCAAGCAGCCTGCTAAGTAATCAAGATTTCATAATCATATAAAGACAAATGAATTCATACTTCAATTCTATGAAGCCAATCTTTTCTCTATTCTTGTCTAGCATCGTGCTATTGACGGCCTGCCAATCCTCAAAACAAACCGAAGGAGCAGTCCCCAACATTGATGGCTTGGAACAAGCCCTTGCCCAATCGACTGATCCCCTAGAGCGTATTGACCTCAAACGTCAGCTCCTAGACCTCACGATGGAAGCTGCAACGCCGGAAGAGCGATGCCGAATATTTGAGGAGTTCGCTACTCTAGTGGAAGAAGAGGTGGGGATGCTCAATCAGCGCGAGAGCGACTATCTAGAGCATTACTACGAGTATCGTTACGATGATGATGCCAATCCGATAGAGCCCCATGATTCCATCAAACAGAAAGAACAGGGCTACATACAGCGAGGGCTACAGTTTGATGAGGTAGGAGAGGGGATTGTTCTGCTAGCTCCAGCCCCCACGTTGTTTGCCAAATATCTCAGTCAACTCCCTGCTCACTACCAAGAGTACTGGCAGCTCTTAAGGGATAGCGAAAACATCGCTCCGGATGCTTGCCTTGTGCTCACTTGGCGTGAATTGGGAGATCTGATCGCCCGATACGAGGCCTAT